>Ga0307380_10000173_pt1 | contig 108376 bp, 94 predicted proteins | sample UN3MG_FD_202239 | JGI IMG/M metagenome (GOLD analysis project Ga0307380, IMG submission 202239) | Soil microbial communities from Risofladan, Vaasa, Finland - UN-3 | ecosystem: Environmental > Terrestrial > Soil > Coastal area > Acid sulfate soil | place: Finland: Risofladan, Vaasa | collected...
TCAACAACAACAGGATATGATAAATAGGATTCTGGCGGCATGATCAGCAGGCGGAATACACCTTAACTTCGCTGCCAAACTGTCCAACAATGTGGGACCACCTCAGAGGTCGGCGACGGGGATTTCGGTCCAGACGGTGAAGTGTTCGGGGGTAAAGCTCATCGGAATGTCTCCTTGTCAGGGTGCCGTGTTTCTAACCGCTTTTCTAACCGGGGCGATCCTGACACAGGCCTCCTGACAGCGTTCTGTCAGGAGGTTTCTGACGTGCCCGATTTTAGTGAGGCCTGCCCGATATTGGTGTGATCTCTGCTGGGTTGGCCGCGATCACAAGACTGGCGGAGCATGAGGAGGGCGTGTCAATATTAAAAAATGTAGTACGTCTGGTGCTTCAGTTTGCCAGCACGCCCGTATGAAGTACAAATTCCAACCGAATTGCAGCTATTGCGGAATACGCGAGTTAATCTTTAAACTGCGCAACATGCGACTTTTGGCTGTACACGTATCGGAAGGACCAACAGTGTGCCATGGGAGTATGATAGTGGCGAGGGGACGCCTAAACACCGGTGGAATAAACCAGAAGCAGGATGGGTGAAAGAGCGTGGCCGCTTGGTATCGAAGTGCCCAAATACGATTACGGAAGAACTAGCAACCAACCTACTGAACTCCGGAATCCCATATTTTAACCCTAAAGTAACTACCGAACACCCTACCTATATATACAATGTGCTCCACGGCGTTCCGTACAAAGCGAGGCCCACAATTGCAGGTCGATCATATCATGGTCACCCGTGTGCGGGTCGAGATATCCCAAACCGGAGAATTCGCGAGGATTTGATTGCGAGAGCGGCCGCTGATGGAAACGAGAGAAAATTGGATGATTGGCTGAAAGAATGGCCATGATTGGCAATCGTAATACAGTGGCTATAGAGACTAGCTGGCGGAACAAGGAATTTCAAACCGCGGCCGAAGCTACTTGTGCTGAGATCGTATTGTGGCTTGGAAATGATGCGATATGGAAAGACACGGATTCGAAAGAAGCAGTTCCAGTTGAACTCGATCTTGTTGATTTACTTGAGTTTCTCGCAAGTAACTGGAACTGGATTCTGTATGAACAAAGTTATCCGATTGGTCTCTATATGGACCTTCCGTCTGAAATCGATGAGTCATTGCGGCAACGGGTGTCTGCTCTGAGCGAGCAAGAATTAGCAGAATACGAAGAAAGAGTTTTTGAGTACAAAGAATCACATGATTTAAGTCGTGCGTTTTCAGGAGTGTACATACCAGAAGTGTATTTCCATCGTCGTGGAAATACGATGATTATTGACGCTGGATTGAACAATGTTCATATCGATATTAATGAAGCAAAAAGCTTTTTGACTGAATTAGGAGATTTTGTTTGTTCTAGGATTGATAATTTGAAAGACAAGCGAGCGATTTTGGTGATTCTTAATTGGAAAAATATCAAAAGAGAAGAAAAATCGGAAAATAAAATTATATCATCTCTTGGCTTTAGAGAAACGTTGGTTAAGGAGTTGATGGCAGATGTCGATGATTGGTATGAGTTTTTTGAAGTATCCAACGACTTGCCTGAAACAGAGATTTTGGTTGCTGCGAGAATGCTTCGACCGGTCGATTCCGCGAAAATTATCAGCCGCCTGATAGCGAAGATTCGGGAACTGCCTGCAAATCAACTAGATAGGCTAAACAAAATTCACCAAGGGTTCTCGAATTTAAAGAAGGAGAGATTCTTTGATCGACCCCCGTATGAGCAAGCATATGAGATAGCGGCAACATTCCGTACGCAGTTCAGAATCATCGACTATTTTGATGTGGAAAAATTCTTAAAAGAATTTGGTGTTGTAATTCAGGATGAAGATTTCGAAGCGTTTGATATCGATGCAATCAGTTGTTGGGGCCGGCACCACGGCCCTGCGATTCTTATCAATACTGGAGCTGTTCGCGCAGGCTCGGTACCTGGCGGCCGCAGATCAACTTTGGCTCACGAACTGTGCCATCTCATCTTCGATCGAGGTTCAATGCTTCCTGTCGCCGAAGTCCTGGGTGGAGATGCACCGTATCAAATAGAACAACGAGCAGAAGCGTTCGCGGCAGAGGTTTTGCTCCCACGTTCTCAGGCAAAATCGATGTTTAGAGAATCAAAATCATTGAGTGAAGCCATGACGGCAATCACAAATAAGTATCAAGTCAGCTATCACCTAACGGCCCTGCAATTGCTGAATGCAAATCAACAATTCACGGCGACGGATAGGGAGAAATTGGAGAAAATCGCAAAAATATCTCATCGATAATAGAAGCAACTTGCGCTGCGAAATCTCAAACTGCAAATCGTTTATTCTCGATACCAGAAAAACCGATCGCGAGCCTTGTAGACTTAGATTTAGCTGTTTGACCTAAAGCTCCAACCCGTCGAGCAACCGCGCGATGACGATCTTCTGGACCTCGCTGGTGCCCTCGTAGATCTGATAGACGCGGACGTCGCGGTAGATCTTCTCCACCGCGTAGTCGTTGAGGTAGCCGGCGCCGCCGTGGATCTGGATCGCCTTGGAGGCGACCCGCTCGGCCATCTCCGAGGCGAAGAGCTTGGCCATCGAGGCTTCGCGGGCGCTGTCTTCGCCAGCGGCGTGGCTGCGCGCGGCCTGGAGCGTGAGCGCGCGCGCCGCCTCGATCTCGGTCGCCATCTCCGCCAGCATGAAGGCGATTGCCTGATGCTCGATAATGGGTTTGCCGAAAGTCTCACGCTCTGCCGCATAGGCGCGCGCGGCCTTGAGCGCGGCCCGCGCGCCGCCCACCGCCTGGGCCGCCACGCCGATGCGGCCCGCCGAGAGATTGGCCAGCGCGATGGCGAGCCCGCGTCCCGGCTCGCCCAGCACGTCGCGGCCGGGCACGCGCATATCCTCGAAAACGATTTGCGAGGTGTCGTTGGTGCGGTGGCCGAGCTTTTCCTCCTCGCGGATCACCGTGTAGCCGGGATTGTCCGACGGGGTGATGAAGGTGGTGATGCCGCGTTTGCCGGCTTGCGCATCGGTGACCGCGACGATCATCGAGAGATCGGACAGCGCGCCCGAGGTGATGAAGGCCTTCTGGCCGTTCAGCACCCAATCGTCGCCGTCGCGCACCGCGCGGGTGCGGATCGCCGCCGCGTCCGAACCCGTATGAGGCTCGGTCAGATGGAAGGCGCCGATCCATTCGCCCGAGCAGAGCTTGGTGAGGTAGTTCTCCTTCTGCCAGTCGCTGCCGTGTTGCTGGAGGGCGGCGGCGACCGGCGAGTTGTTCGCCGCCATCACATTGGCGATGCCGCCATCGGCGGCCGACAGCTCCACCATCGCCAGGATGTAGGCGACGAAGTCGGCGCCGGCGCCGCCATATTTCGGATCGACGCAGACGCCCATCAAGCCGACCTCGGCCATCTTGCCGAAGAGCGCGCGCGGGGTCGCCTTGGCGCGGTCCCATTCGGCGGCATGGGGCGCAATTTCGCGCTCGGCGAAGGCGCGCGCCGTGTCGCGGATCTGGCGCTGGGTGTCGGTGAGGTCCATGTGTCTCCCCCGGCAGTCGGATTGGAAGAGCAATGTTGGACCGCTCTCCCCATTCGAGCAACCTTGGCCGGGGTTGAGCGACGGCCGAGACACCGCCGCGCCTTGAAAAACCAAGGTTTTCTGCGTATATGCCGAGCGATCCGAAGTCTTCGCGCAGCTCTTTGCCCGTCGCCTCCTGCGGCGTGGCGGGGTAGTCTCGCAGTACGCAAGCGGCCCGCGCTTGAAAAAGGCAGCGTTCGATGAGCGCCCTGCAGATCATTACCTGGTGTGTCGATGGTATCGTGATCCTCGCGATCGCGGGGCTGACCATGCTCGCCTGCTCGTTCCTGCATCTGGTGGCGCTGCATTATCGCCGCCGCGCCAGGGGTATTGCGGACGAGGCAGCGCTGATGGACACGGACCTGCCGGCCGCGCTGCCCCGGGTGCTGATCCAGGTGCCCTGCTACAACGAAGGCAAGCTGATCGAACGCGTGCTGGCCTCGCTTGGCGGGCTCGACTGGCCGAAGGATCGCCTCGCGATCCAGGTCATCGATCAGAGCGACGACGGGACCACGGACATGGCCCGGGCCGCGGCCGCCGCGCTCGCCAAGACCGGCATCAAGGCCGATGTCATCTTCCGCTCGGTGCGCGAGGGGTTCAAGGCGGGCGCGTTGCGCGAGGGGCTGGAGAAATCGGACGCGCCGTTCGTTGCCGTCTTCGATGTCGATTTTATCGCGCCGCGCGATTTCCTGAAGCGCTGCATGCGGGCGATGCTGGCCGACGAGCGTCTCGGCTTCGTGCAGGCGCGGATCGAGTTCGAGAACGCCGAGCACAACTGGCTCACCCGCGCGCAGCGTCTGGTTCTCGACGCCCATTGCGCCGTCGAACAGGCCAGCCGTTCCTGGGCGGGACTGCCGTTTCAGTTCGACGGGTCCGGCGGCATCTGGCGCCGCGCGGCCATCGATGAGGCGGGCGGCTGGGACGGCAAGACGCTGTCGGAAGATCTCGACCTCAGTTACCGGACCTATCTGAAGGGCTGGCGCGGCCGCTACCTTCTGAGCGCCACGGTGAGCGGCGAGATGCCCGAAGCGCTGGGCGACTGGCGGGTCCAGCAAAGCCGCTGGTCGAAGGGCTATATGGAAGTGACGGTCAAATTGCTGCCGGCGATTTGGCGCAGCTCGTGGTCGTTCGGCGCACGGATCGCGGCGACGCTTCATGTCGGACTTGCCGCGTTTCACCCGCTATTGATCACCGCGCTGGTCGCCGGCGCGGTGAGCCTGGCGCTGCATCGCGAGTTGGTGCCGGAACTGCTGATCGCCCCGGGCCTGCTCCTTGCCGTCGGCATCCTGGCGATCGTCGGCATGACCTTCCCGGGTCACCGCCTCTTTGCTCGCGGCGGCATTGGGAGCTATCTCGTGCGCATCGGCCACGTTCCGCCGCTCTACGTCTATCTCGCCTTCGCCAATACCAGGGGCGTGATCGATGCGTTGCGCGGCCGTGCCAGCGCCTTCACGCGGACACCAAAAAAGGGCGCCAACGATCCCGCGCCAGAGATCGACTAGGTCATTGCGGGGTATCCAGTGAGGCGTGGCGGGGTGTGAGCGGGGCAGAGCCCAATACCCGGTCGATCCGTGTCGTCACGCCGTCCTATCGCGGCGATCTTGAGCGCTGCGAGGTGATGTGCGCCTCATTCGACATATTCGTGGGCCCGGAATTCCACCACCAGGTCATTGTGCCACGGCGGGACCTCGCGCGCTTTCGCGGGTTGGCCAATCGGCGGCGGGACATTCTCTGCGTCGAGGACGTGTTGCCGGCAAGCGCGATTCGTTTGCCGGTCCGCAAGGAGCGATGGCTTCTAGCCTACCGGTATCGCAAGCCCGGTTGGCTGGTGCAGCAACTCGTCAAGGTTGCGGCAGCGCGCGCGGGCGGCGTCGACGCGGTGATCTTTGCCGATTCCGATGTCGTTTTCGTGCGCCCGTTGCACGCCTCGCATTTCTTGAAAGAAGGCCGCGTCCGGTTGTTCCGGGATGCCGGAACCCAGCACTACCGGCTCGATCCGAACTACCCGAAATGGTACCGCGGCGCGGCGCGGTTGCTCGACGTGGCCGTGGATGAACCCTATCCTGCCAACTTCATCGGACCGCTTGTGAGCTGGGCGCCGGGCGCCGTGCAGGCAATGTGCGACCGGATGGAGAAGGTCGCGGGGCGTCCCTGGATCGAGGCGGTTGGCCGCCTGGGCGATGGTGCGGGGTTCTCCGAATACACGGCCTACGGCGTCTTCGTCGACCGTGTTGACCCGGCGACGGGCGCGCGCCATGCCGAAATGCCGGCGCCACTTTGCCACCTGTCCTGGGATCACGATCTTGGTACGCCGGCCGGGCGCGATGCTTTCGTTCATGCGCTCAAGCCCGAGAATGTGGCCGTAGTGATCCAATCGAACCTGCGCCTGCCGGCGGCTGAATGGCGGGCTCTTCTCGATCGATTGGCGACGACCGATCGCGCGGGGGATGTCGCCCGACAGTCGCCCTCCGGCGCGGCCTGAGATTTGGCCGGTCCGGCTGCTATGTTACTGTTTCGGCCCAACAAGAACGGCTCGCACCCTTGAGCGACAAGACCCCCAAATTCGACCGCCAAAGCCGCGCGATCGTGCGCCGGATCGCCAAGGATTACGTGCGGCCCTATAAATGGATGTTCGCCTTCGCCTTCCTGTGCATGGCGATTGCGGCCGCCTCAACGGCGGCGATGGCGGCGATCATGGAGCCGGTCGTCAACCGTATGTTCGGCGGCATCAAGTCCGAGTTTCTCTACCAGACCATTGCCTTGGTCGTCGCCATGTTCGTGGCCCGCGGTATCGCCTCGCTCGGACAGCATGTCGCGATCAATTGGGCCGGGCAGCGGGTCATCGCCGATCTGCAGGCGGAGTTTTACGGCCATCTGATCCGCGCCGATCTCAATTACTTTCACAACAACCCGACCGGCTCGCTGATCTCGCGGCTGACCTACGATATCGTTCGTCTGCGATACACAGTGTCCGATGCCTTGACCGGCGTGGGGCTTCATTTCTTCACCGTCTGCTTCCTCGTCGCGGTGATGATCTATCAGGACTGGTTGCTGGCGCTGATCGCCCTGGGCGCGCTTCCTATCGTGGTCGGCCCGATCATCATGATCGGCCGGCGCATGCGGAAGGTTTCCGAGATCGGCCAGATCGAGGCAGGGCGGCTGACTACCGTGTTCGATGAGACCTTCCGCGGCATCCGGCACGTCAAGGCCTACGGCATGGAGGCGTACGAGACCGGGCGGACGACGGATCTGATCAATCATCTTTTCCGGATCTATTTCCGGGGTTTCCGGACGGAGGCGCTTTCCTATCCGGTCATCGATTTTCTCGCCGCCGTCACGATCGCGATGGTCATGGTCTACGGCGCCCATCAGATCAACGACAACAGCCAGGCGCCGGGCGGGTTCGTCGCCTTCGTCGCCGCCGCAATGCTCGCCTATGAACCGCTGAAGCGCCTGTCGCTCCTGAACGCGAAGATCCAGGAGGGGCTGGCTTGCGCGGAGCGGGTCTTCGACGCGCTGGATGTCGAACCGGCAATTGTGGAGAAGCCGGATGCAAAGCCGCTAACCGTGACGAAAGGCGAGGTGCGGCTCGACGGCGTGCGGTTTGCCTATCACGAAGGCGCGCCGGCGCTCGAGGATGTCTCCCTGGTCGTGCCGGCCGGCAAGACCGTAGCGCTGGTTGGGCTTTCGGGCGCCGGCAAATCGACGATCATGAACCTGATCCCGCGCTTCTACGACGTCGATGACGGCCGCGTGACGATCGACGGCGTCGATGTGCGTGACGTGACGCTGGCCTCATTGCGCGCGAATATCGGCCTAGTGAGCCAGGAGATAAGCCTCTTCGACGACACAATACGGGCGAATATCGCGTATGGGCGCGCGGATGCGGGCGACGAGGAAATCGTCGCGGCAGCCAAGCAGGCAGCGGCGCATGTTTTCATCGAAATGCTGGCCCAAGGCTACGACACGCAGGTCGGCGGCGACGGGGTGAAGCTCTCGGGCGGACAGCGCCAGCGCATCGCCATCGCACGCGCCATGTTGAAGAGCGCGCCTATCCTGTTGCTCGACGAGGCGACCTCCGCGCTGGACAGCGAATCTGAGCGCCAGGTCCAGGCTGCGCTGAACACGCTGATGGCGGGACGCACGACGCTTATGATTGCCCACCGGCTGTCGACCGTGTTCGACGCCGATCTGATCTGTGTGATCGACCGCGGACGGGTCGCCGAATCCGGCACTCACGATGCGCTGATCGCCCGCGACGGTATCTATTCCAAGCTCTACGCGATGCAACTGGCCGAAACCAAAACCGAAGACCGGTCCGGCGACGGCGACGCGCCGTGGGACGATGCCGCCGGCGCGGTGCTGCCTTTGCGCAAACCCTAAATCGGTGGCCAGGCGAGGTGCGGGGGCGAGCAAGTGTGTGCTCGGACGTGCGATCAGGAGCGCGAGGACGGTCGCTTGAGGACGATCTCGCTGTCGTGCCGTGTGCCATCGATGCCGCGGATGTGAAACGCCAGCTTGAAGACGAACTCGGCCACGAACTTGCCGGCGCCTTTTCGAAACAACCCAAAGAACGGCAAACCCATCCGTCCTAATGGGGCGCGACTGAAAGCGTGCAAATTGCCGAAGCTCCGGTAGACATAGCCGTGGCGTTCGGCCAGAAGGGCCATCGCGGCGGTGGAATAGAAAAAGACGTGCTGGCCCTGGTCGAAGGCAAAATAGTGCCAGTCAGGGGCCGTGTGCTCGGCGAGGAGCTCAGTTGAGAACAGCAGATGGCCGGCACCCGCCTCGAAGATCGCCGCCAGCGTGGTGGCGGGATCGGGCAGGTGCTCCAGGACTTCAAAGCCGACGATGAGATCATAGGTGTCAGCGGTGATCATCTCGACCCGGAACGGCTCGGCAAATCCGGGGGCGGCATAGTGGTCGATGAATTCGCAATCGATCCGCCAATCCCGCAATAAGCGGCAGAGCAGCCCGAAACCGCCGCCGAAATCGAGCATCCGTCCGGATTTGCGCGCGAAAAGCCGGCGGTAGAGCGCCACGCGGACGCGGTTATCGACCGAGCGGCGGACCGCATCGGTATCAACGGGCGCAAGCGCCGAGGTGTAGGCCTCGCTCAGCCAGTGCGGTTTCTGCGTTTGGATCGAACGGCAGTCCGAACAGCGAAAATAGTCGACGCGGTGCTTGCCAAGAACCGTCCGGGTGAAGATGTTGGTCGTTTCACCGCCGCACAATCGGCAAGGATCCGCTTGGGTCATGTCCGCCATGCTGCACAGCGCATCCGCGCTCGACAAGCTGTATTTGAGATTGCCGAGCCAGGCTCGGCGATGACGCCGGCATCGCGCTTGAACGGGGCGGGCCCGCGATTCCTCGCCAGTGCGCCGATGCGGGCGAGCATCCTTGCGGCGGGGCTCTACTGTCTTGCCATGGCGCTCGCCTGGGCGGGTTTCAGCACCCAGATGCCGGTCGACTGGGCCTTCGAGCTCATTCTGACGCAGGAGCTGAAGCCCTTCTACGCGGTTTCCAATCCGCCGCTGTACAGTTGGATCGCCTGGGCGCTGCAGCGCGTCCTGCCGGCGGGCCAAACGATCCTGCTGATCATCAATTACGGCGCGACCTTCGCACTCTTCGGGCTTTACGCGTTCGCCGCGCACCGCGTCGTGCAACACCGGGTGCTGGCGGCGCTGGCGCCGTGGTCGCTTTTTCTGATCCTGCCCTATGGCCGGCTCAATTTCGGCTATGTGAACACGCAGCTTCTTTTGCCGTGCATATTGGCAAGCGTCGTTGTGCTGTTGGCGATCGCACGCCGGCCGCGGCTGGCGCTGTTCGTGGCGCTGGGCCTGGTTGTCGGACTGGGCACGCTGGCCAAGCTCAACTACCTTTTCACCATCGCCTGCCTGCTGGCCGCCTGCTGCCTTCAGCCGTCGATGCGCGCTGGCCTGCTGCGCCCGGCGCTTGCGGTGAGCGCTGTCCTCGCAGTGGCGGTGGTCGCGCCCTTCGCTTATGCATTTCACGAGGCGGGCAACGATCTCTTCGCCCTGCTGCGCAGCAAGACCGCGGGCGGTGTGCCGGCGGATTATGCCGGCCAACTCGGCGCCGGGCTGACCAGCGCGGGGATCGGCATCGCGAACTATGTCGGCCCGGCGTTTCTTGTCGGATCGGCCGGTTGGCTCCTGAGGCGCGGCGGATGGGCGCGCGGCGGAGGGGGGGCTGTCGCCGAGAACGCAGCCGCCCGCCGCTTCCTGCGGGATGCGCTGATCGTCGGATTGGCCGTGATCCTGGCCGGTGTGGTCTTTTTCGGTATCGCCCGCATCAAGGTTTGGTACTTCCATGCTTTCTTCCTGCTTGCGCCGCTTTATGCGCTGACATTCTGGGACCATGAGCGGGCGCCGCGTCTTGGAAGGCTCGCGCTGTGCGGTGTCGTGCTGGGCTTCGCGGCGGTGCAGAGCGCGATCCGGATCGTGGAATTCACGCCCTATTGTCCCGGCAAGTGCCGCGATGTGGTGCCGTATGACCGGTTGGCGCAGCACTTGCGGGCGGCCGGTTTCGAGCGCGGGACGATCGTCAGCGCCGGGGTCAGGGTCGGCGGCAATCTGCGCCCGCACTTCGCGCGCGCGCGCGTCGGCACTTTAGGTCCGCGTCTCCTGCTGCCGCCGCGCCAATCGGGACCGGTGGGCCAGTGTCTGGTGATCTGGCGCGCCGACGAGGTGGAAAGCCCCGCCGCGGCGCGCAAAGCGGCGGCGCAAACCTTCGTGGCGCTGGGCCTGCCCGGACCGGCCAGTGAAACGCCGGTCCGCTCGATCCGCTTCGCCCTCCACGGCTGGCCGGCGTCGGGACGGCCGGGCCGGTCCGGCGTAGTCGTCTGGCACTATATTTTGATCAAAACGGGCAACGCGCGCTGCGGCTGAGACAATCGGTACCGACTGTTCGGCGCCGACATTTGCACGCCGCGCTATTTCTTTGCGGCGCCGCCGATCTTGAAATAGGTGAGGCCCGCATGGACCGCGCCGACCCGGCTCCAACCACGGGCGCGGACGGGCAGCCAGATGTCCGGCCGCTTGAAACGCGCCATCCAGAACACGGCCTGGTCGCGCTCGGCGTCGGCTTTCGTCTTCTTGCGTTTGGCGGATCTGCGCCGTGTGTCGGCGAGTGTCGTGAAGCGGACGCGGCATTTGATCGCGGGACCGCGATACATCGTCAGCCCGTCGCCCAACAGACGCTCATGCCCCAAATTCACAGTATCGACGCGCACCAGACGCCGCCCGTCATAGACGCGGTGTGTCCAGTTGCACGGCGCGGCGCCGCCCGCCCCGGCCATCCCGGCAAGCAGGGTGGTCAGCGGGTCGGTGGCTCCGCGGCTGGCGCTTATGGGGATCGGCCGGCGATTGCGCGCAGCGAAAGGCGGGACCGAGGTGGTCCGCTCGGCGCCGCCGGGACCGAAAGCGACCTGCACGGCGGTGCGCTTTTCCCGCCAACGGATCCGGTCGCGGTAGGCGACGGCGCGGAACCGCCCGTCGCGCAGCACGCCGAAGACTTCGTTCCTGGTTTCCATCGACGCGACCAGCCGGAGCAGGCCGCGCGACCGCGCCTGATAGGCAATCGTGTAACGGCCCTCGGCGATCCGCCCCACGAGGCTGCCCGAATAAACCAGGAAACCTGCGTAAAACACGCCGAGCCGGGCCTCGAAGGCGATTGGCCCGCCAGGCGGACCGGCTGCATCGGTCGGCTTTGGCGCGGCGCCTGCGGGCCAGGCCGCTGCCAGCACCGTCGTGGCAAGTGCAAAGACAAGTACAATGACCATCGGCACCCGTCGCGCGATCACTCTGAACGCCGCCGGCTGCGCACAGCATCGGCGCCCGATCCGAGGGCCGGGAAGGCGCGGCTTGACATGCATGGATTTCGCCTGGTCGCGGCTTGCCGCGGCGGCGTTCAGGTCGCGGCGGAGAGCAGCGGCGCCGGCTTCCTGCCTTCGACGATAGTCTGCCAACACTCGGCAAAAATCTCGATGGCGCGGTCTATCTGGGCATCGCTGTGTTCGGCCGACAGCGAGCAGCGCAACACCACCGAGCCGCCCGGCGTCGAGGGCGGGATCAAAAAATTCACATAGACGCCGCGCTCCAGCAACGTGTGCCAGATCTTGTAGCCCTTGACGAAGCCCGGCATGCGCACGCCGATCACGGGACCCGCTTCCGACAAACGGTCGTAGCCAATCTCGCCCAGCGCTGCGTATAGCCGGCGTGCATTGCTCCAAAGCCGTTGGCGCAAGTCGCTGCCATTGGCGATACGCCGGATCGATGCGCGCGCGGCGGCGACCACGGGCGGCGGCAGCGAGGCTGTATAGAGATACGATCGCGCCAGCATCCGCAGATCGCTGAAAGCTGGATGGTCGGAGGTCGCGAACCCGCCGATCACGCCGACGCTCTTGGAAAAGGTGCCGATGATAATGTCGACATCGCGCTCCACGCCCTGAGCCTCGGCAACGCCGCGTCCAAGCTCGCCGCAGGTGCCGAAGGAATGCGCCTCGTCGACCATCAAACAAGCGCCGTGCTTTGCCTTCACTTCGACGAAGTCCGGAAGCGGCGCCAGGTCGCCAGCGACGCTATAGAGCCCCTCCACGATGATAAAGACGCGGTGGCCTGGCACGCCTTCCTCGGTGATCAGGCGGTCGGCATCGGCCGCGTCGTTGTGGCGGAATTCCACGATCTTGGCGCCGCTCAGCTTGCATCCGTCGTAGATGCTGGCATGGCAGTCGCGGTCGATCAGGATTACGTCGCCGGGACCGGCGAGCCCGGAAATGACTCCGAGATTGGCCTGGAAGCCGGTGCTGAACACGATCGCCGAGCGGCGATCGAAGAACGCCGCGATCTCGCGCTCCAGTGCCACATGGCCCGAATAACTGCCCGACGCGACGCGCGACGCCGTGGTTCCGGTGCCCTCCTTGGCCAACGCCTCGGCCGCCGCGGCGCGGCAGGTCGGGTCGAAATTGAGCCCCAGATAGTTATTCGTTCCGAACAACATCGTCGGGCGGCCCTGGATCACCGCCTCGGTCGGCGATTTGATCTCGTCGATCTCGAGCGTGAAGGGATTGACGCGTCCCTCAAGGAAACGCGAAACCGCCGAGGAAATTGTAGATATTTTATCGAAAGGGGATTCCAAATCACCTGAGTTGGGAGAAGATTGGAGATCACTTCCGACGGTCGATAATTCCGGCTGACGACTAAACGTCATGTTTGTCACATACTCTTACTGGATTTCCCCCGCGTGAAGCGGGCATTCTTGCCGCAAAAATGCGCCTGAATCAAGCTGATACACGTGATTCGGCCCAGTAATGGACGCATCTAGACCGCGCCTGTTGTTCGTCGGTCTCTGGCAGACCGTTCCCAATGAAATGAATCACATCCCTGAGCGTTTCGCAATGCATTGGGGACAGATAGATGCCGAAAAACGGCGACTGTTGTTAACTGCGTCGCAATTCTCCTGATCCCGGAGCCCAGCCGCTTGTGGATAATTTTCCGCCGCGGATCGGCCACGGCTGCCAGACGCTGGCTCACAGCGCCATTTGATAGATCCGGTATGTCTTGTAGCGCTCGCAGCCATAGGCTTGAAGGTAGTCGATGATCTTCTTGTTGTCCTCCAGTACCCAGGACAGTTCCGCCCAGCGAAAGCCATAGGCGCGCGCGACATCGCGAACATTTTCGATGAGCAGGATGGCCATCATCGCGCCGAGGAGCGTGTTCTGGTAGTCCTTGCGCACGCCCAGCAGGAAGATGCGGCCCGACTTCAGCCGTTTGATCCGGAAGCGCCACAGCAGCTTGATCCATCCGAAGGGAAACAGCCGTCCGCGCAGGTCGCCGATCGCCTCGTTGATATTGGGGATCGCCGCCATGATGGCGAAGGCTTCGCCGCCGCGTTCGGCGAAAACGACGGCCTCGGGCGCGATCACCGGCTTCACCGCCTTGTAGAGTTCCAGCGTCTCGCGTTTGGTGACCGGGATCGACCCCCAGTTCTCCGACCAGGCGTCGTTGTAGATATCGATCGCGCGGTGCATGTCGTCGAGCAGGGTCTTGCGGCTGGCCCGGTAGATCGTGGCCTGGTTCCGGCGAACGATTTCATCCAGCCGTTCGCGCCACATCTCGGGCATGGGTTTGTCGAGGTCTTGCAGGAAGGCATAAAGATCCTTGGCCTTGGTGAACCCGGCCGCCTCCACCCGTGCGCCATAATACTTTCGCGCATGCCCCATCAGGATCATCGGCGCGTGCTCGAACCCCTCGACCAGCAGGCCGAGCTCCTCGTTGATCGAGAGACTGAAAGGCCCAAGAACGCGCGCCATGCCCTTGCCGCGCAGCCAATCGGCGGCGGCCGCGAACAGGGCGTCGAACACCGCCTGGTCGTCGATCGCCTCGAGCAGTCCGAACTGGCCGGTCCGGTCGTTGTATTTCTCCAGATGCAGCCGGTTGATGACGGCGCCGATGCGGCCGATTACCTGCCCGCCGCGCCGCGCCAGCCAGAACGCACCCTCGCCGTGCTCATAAAATGGATGCCGCTTGGGATCGATCCGTTTGGCTTCCTCCTTGCGCAGCGGCTCGACCCAGACCGGGTCGTCGGCATAGATGCGCCGCGGCAGGTCGAGGAAGGCGCGTCGATCCGCCGCGCTGGTCACACGGTCGACCGTGATGGGGCGGGCACTGGTGCTCGATGTTGGGCGCGCGGATGTCATGGAAGGACAGGCAGTTGAATGGACGGACGGGACGGACGGTCGCTGATGTCACAGCATTCTACAATATTCTACAGCATTGCATCGGGGGCGGTGCGAGTTGAATACTGGCCTTGCCATGGGCGGGCGAATTCCCGCGATCCCCTGCGATCTCAGGTAAACAACGTCAAATCCTCGATCGTTCAACCGTTGCCGCGCTGCACCCTCATGGTATTGTCGCGCCCTCAACAGCAGTGAGGGGAGTTTCGTGGTCAGCAGCACCAATGCGCTGGGCACTTATGGCCGGGTGTCGGCCGGCCCATTGCCTGGCGCAAGCTCGTCCGGGCGATCACGCCACGCGCCCCGCGCGCGCTGTGGCCTGGCAAGCGGCCTGCGCTAGCGCGCCCGGTGACGGCTCCCTCCTCCAAACCGGCTGACCGGCCGCGCCGCGGCGGCTTCGGCCAGCTTCTGAGTGATGCGCGTGACCTCTTTCCGCGCGGCAACGCGGCCGTGTGGATGGCGCTGGGGGCCGCAGTGCTGTTGCAGATCGCCTTCTGGTACTACGGCTCGCCCGGGCCGACGCTCCTGAAGGCGGCGCCGCGCTCCCTCGAGACCGCGATCTTTGCGGTCGGCTGGGCAGTGGTTCTCTTGATTTTGGTGCCTTTGGTGATCTGGTGGGGCCTTGGCCGGCCTGTGCTGGCGCTGGGGCTGCGACTGGGGGATTGGCGTTTGGGCCTGCCGGTCGCGGTCGCGGTCGCGCTGGCATCTACGCCGGCCCTATGGCTGGTGTCGGACTGGCAGATATTCCGGACGACCTATCCCTGGTCCGGCAGCTTCCCCGGAGCGTCGCTCGGCAATCTCGTCGCCTGGGCCATCATCTACGTCGTCTACTACGCGGCATTCGAGCTCTTCTATCGGGGTTTCCTGCTGCGTCTTTCCGAGCCGCTGCTGGGTCTGCGCGCGGCGATATGGCTGCAGGCGGTCTGCGCCACTATGGTGCATCTGGGTAAACCCTGGCCCGAGGCAGTGCTCGCCCTGCCCGCGAGCCTTCTGCTCGGGCTGATCGCCGTGCGCACCGGCTCGCTGGTCTGGCCGGTGCTTTTGCATTTCGCGATCGGCATGATGACCGATGTGGCTTCGCTCAGCCGTCAGGGTTGGCTGCTTCCGTGAGCGGTTTGGTCCTCGTCACCGGGGCGCACGGCTTTATCGGCTCGCATCTCGTGGATGAGTTCTTGGCTGCGGGATATCGGGTGCGTGGGCTCGTCACGCCCTGGGGGCAGCTCGATCGGTTGGATGGCGCGCGGGACGCCCAGGGGTTTGAGATCGTGCAGGCCGATCTGACAGAACCGGAAAGCCTGCAAGGTGTGTGCGAGGGGGTTGGGGTGATTGTCCATGCCGCCGCGCGGGTCGCCGATTGGGGGCCCTGGGCGGCGTTCGAGCGCGTCAACGTTCGGGGGACGCGAGCCCTATTGCGGGAGGCGGAGCGGGCCGGCGTCCGCCGTTTCGTGTTGGTGTCTTCCGTCGCCGTGCACCGATACCGCGGGTTTCGCGATGCCGATCCCCGGACGCTGCCGCGCGACGGCGGCGATTTCCCCTACGGCCGATCGAAGATCATGGCCGAGGACGCCGTTTTGGCCGCTGGGCTAGAGGGCGTGGTGGTGCGGCCCGGCCTGTGGCCGTTCGGGCCTCGCGATGCCAATCTGGCGCGTCTGGCTTCGGCCGTGCACCGCGGCGCGCTGCCCCTTGTCGACGGCGGCCGGGCGGTCATCAATACCGCGTATGTCAGCAACCTCGTGCGCGGCCTGCGCCTTGCGGCGGAGCGGCCGGAGGCGGCGGGCCGGGTTTACGTGATTGCCGATGCCGGCGCGCCGAGCTGGAAGGAGCTGCTCGGCGAGCTTGCCCGGCTCACCGGTGGGCCGGCGCCGCGCCGGTCGGTTCCGGGCGCCGTGGCGGTGCCCGTCGCGGCAGCAATCGAGGCGGCCTGGCGCGTGCTGGCGCCAAACCGGGAGCCGCCGCTCACCCGCTACCGTGCCGGCCTGATGCGGCGCGATGTGCATTTCTCGATCGAGGCGGCGACGCGCGAGCTTGGCTACGAGCCGACTTATAATTGGCGCGAGGGTCTCGCCGCCAGCGTGGCCGCCTTGCCCGAGTTCGAACCCCGATGAGCGAGCGCCGCCGCATCCTGTTCGCCACGATCGCCGCCGGGGGCGGACATCTGGCGACGGCGACGGCGATGGCCGAGGCGCTCGAGCGTCATTTTCCCGGCCGCTTCGAAACGCAGGTCAGCGACTACATGGCCGATCTGGGCCTGCTGGGGGCGGACCGCCGGCACAAATCCTTCTGGCGCTGGGCGCTTGGGCATCCTCACCTGATCCGGGCGGGCCAGCACCTGATCGACGCCGTCCCGCGCCTGACACGCGGATTTCACGACCTGACGCTGCGCCAGCTTGCCGAGGCGGCCGCCGCGCATCTCGCGCGCGAGCCGTACGATCTGATCGTGGCCAATCACGGCTGGCTGACCGTCGGTCTGACCCGGGCCCAGCGCCGCCACGCGCTGCGCACGCCGGTGCTCACCTTCGAGACCGAGCCGCTCGATGCCAGTGCGCTATGGGCCGAGCCCCGGGCCGAGCATTTCGTTGTTCCATCGACCGCCTCGCGCGACGATCTGATACGCATGGGGGTCGGGCGGGACCGCATCGACATTGTCGGCTACCCGGTGCGGCAGGCGTTTCTGAATGCGCCGGAGCGCTCCGCCGCGCGCGCCGAGCTTGGGCTGGAGGAGCGTTTCACCGCCCTTGTGTCGCTGGGCGGCGAGGGTGTCGGCACCGATCCTCGACCTATGCTTGAGCCTCTTCTCGGCGAGGATGCGCAGGTCGTGGTCATGACCGGCCGCAATCGCGCGCTCAAGGATCGGCTCGCGCCGCTCACCCGGCGCGGGCTGCGGGTTGAGGGCTATACCGACCGCATGGCCTGGTTCATCGCGGCCGCGGACGTGGTCGTCGGCAAGGCCGGCCCGGCCTCCGTGTTCGAGGCGCTGGCAGTCGGACGGCCGTTCGTGGCGACGTCATACGCGGGGCTCAACGAGCGCGCGGTGGTTCGCTTTCTTGAGCGACGCGAGCTCGGCGGCCATGCGGCAAGCGCGGGAGAGGCCGTGCGCCGGGCGCTGGTATTTCGCGCGGCAGGCGCCGCCGAGGCCGTCGCCGAGCGGGCGGCGGCGCTCGATCTGGCCGGCATGACCGAGCGGCTGGCGCGCTATATCGCCGCCTATGCGGATCACGGGCGCGGCGACCCGGACATGGTGGGCGCCGGGCTGGACTGAGCCGGCCTTTGCTCGGCCCTCGGGCGCTAAAACCCCGGCCGATCAGGCGTTTGCCGCATTGCACCATCATGGTATTGTCGCGCCTTCAACGGCGGTGAAGGGAATTTCGTGGTCAGCATCACCCGTGCGCTGTGCCCCTCGCGGCCGGGCAGCGACCGATCCATCGCGCGGCCTTATTCGCGCTTCCCGTCAGGCAAGCCAGGCGCGATTGCGCATGCGCGAAATGGCCTGGCGCGAAATCGTCTAGCGCGCGGTTGCCCTGCTCGAAGTTTTCGGGCGCGGCTGCCGGTTGGCCGGCCGGTTTTTCAGATCTGATGTCCGAGGTGGTCGCCAGCGTCGCCGATGGGGGTGTTTCCGAAAAGGCGACCGGAAGAGGCGGCGCGTTCCGGATGGGGAGCGGCAGCGTCTTCTGGAACTATTTCGGACGTCAGGCGGCCCTGCTCCTGGCGATCTCATTGGGACTTACGATCCCCCTGGTGCTGGTGCACATCGTCCCGCTGATCGAGCCGATCTTCACACGCGGGCTTTCGCCGAAATTGCTCTATGACGCGGTGCCGCTGTTCTTCCCGCTCATATTCTATCTGGCGACGCCGGTTTTCCTCGCGATCACCTTGGCCCGCTTCTACGACGGGGCGCTGGCCGACAACGAGATCACGGCGCTCAACGCCGCGGGCCTCTCCAAGTTGAGCGTGGCCAAGCCGGCGATCGCCTTGTCGCTCATCGCCACCGGTGTCTGCGTTGCGATTTCGGTTTATCTGATCCCGGCGAGCCTGCGCAGCCTGGAGAACATCCGCTACAACGCCCGCACTTACATTCACTATCGGGCCCTGCCTGAGGGGCGCTTCATCGGCGTCAAACGCGGCGTCACCATCTACATCTACCGCTGGGTGAGCGCGACCGAGGTCGAGGACGTGTTCCTCATCGACAAAAGCAAACCGAACGAATCGCGGGTCTTGTTCGCGCGCAAGGGCGAGTTCGTGGAGGACCCCGAAAAGCTGGTGCTGATCCTCCACCGTGGGCGGATCGACGTGGTGAGCAAAAAGACCGGCACGGCCAAATACGATTCCGTTTCCTTCAATCGGCTTTCGCAGCACCTGCCGATGTTGCGGCGGAACATCTGGCGGGTCCGCGGCTGGCGCGGGCCGGAGGAGCAAACCATTGCCGCGCTGATGGACCCGCCAACCTCGGTGCTGCGCAATCCTTCGCAATCGCGCAAATGGCGCGGCGAGCTTTACCGGCGCTTGATCGCCCCGTTCTTGTGTCTGTCCTACGGCATCTTCTGTGTTGGCGTTCTATTGGGCATGCATTCGCCGCGGCGCGACCGGATGAAGAGCCTCATTGTGATTGCGGGCGTGGTCGGCGGGCTTCATTTGACCTTTTTCCTGCTGTTGCAGGGCGTGGTGCTGCCCGGTCCCGCAATCTTGGGACTGTTCGGCGCCATTCTGGTGTTGCCCCTGGCCTCCGGGCTGATCCTGCTCACCCGGACCGATCGTCGCACGGCGCGGCTGGCCCGCGCCTCCGCGGCCTAGCGTTCCCGGCCGCTCAACTGAAAGACCGGCATGACCGCGATTGAGATCATCAGCCTGATCAATGATCTGCTCTTCGGCTTCGCGCTGCTGGGGCTGACGGCGATGGTGCTCGGCTTCCTGCGGCTTGCATGGCTGCATCGTCGCCTGCGGCCGGCGGCGCTTGAACGCGAGGCGGCGCTCTTGGCGGCGGATCTGCCCGCCAGCGCCGATCTCCCGCATGTGCTGATCCAACTGCCGACCTTCAACGAAGGCGCGATCGTGACCCGGGTGCTGGAAGCGGCAGCGGCGCTCGACTGGCCGAAGGACAAGCTGCACATACAGTTGCTTGACGACAGCACCGATGCGACCACGACGATCGGGCGCGAGGCGGTCGCGGCTCTCGCCGCGCGGGGCTTCGATGGCGAGCTGATCCACCGCGAGGACCGCGCGGGCTTCAAGGCGGGCGCGCTCCAGTTCGGCATCGAAAAGGCGCCGCATCCTTTCGTTGCGATCCTCGACGTCGATTACGTACCGGCGCCGGATTTCCTCATCCAATGCATGAAGGCGCTGCTCGCCGAGGAGAAACTCGCCTTCGCCCAGGCGCGCTTCGATTTCCTGAACGGCGAGGAGAACTGGCTCACCCGCGCCCAGGTGCTGATGCTCGACACGCATCTGGCGATCGAGCAGGCGACGCGAAGCTGGTCGGGCCAGGTGCTGCCCTTCAACGGCACCTGCGGGGTCTGGCGGCGCGCGGCGATCATCGACGCCGGTGGCTGGCAGGGCGACACGCTGGCCGAGGACATGGATCTCAGCTACCGCGCGCATCTGCGCGGCTGGCATGCCGGCTTCCTCATAAGCGTGCCGGTGATGGGCGAGTTGCCGACCACCGTTGCGGCCTGGACCCTGCAGCAGAAGCGCTGGTCGAAGGGCTTCGCGCAGGTCGCCAAGAAGACCCTGCCGAGGCTCCGCGGCTCGGATTTCAGCGCGGCGCAGAAACGCGACGCGCTGCTTCACCTGATGACGTGGTGGGCGATCCCGCTCTTCGGGCTGGCGGCGGTGACGGGCGTCATCGGGCTGTTCCTCCAGGCCGACAGCATGCCCTATATGGTGGCCGCGCTCATCGTGGCGCTGTTGATCGGCGAGGGCGTGCATCTCCATGCGACATGGGTCGCCAACCGGCTGTTGCGGCGCTGGAGCGCCGCCAAGTTCCTTCTGGTGTTCGCCAGCGTGCCGGTGCTGATGGTGCTCTCCACACTCAGCAATCTGCGCGGCGTGATCGAGGCCAAAATCGGCAAGGCAAGCGCCTTCGCGCGCACGCCCAAGCGCGGGCTTACCGGTCCCGGCTCGCAAGGCTAAGGCCGCTTTAGGATTATCTGCTTGCCGCTTTCCCGGTAGCGTCGCCAAAGCGCGCCGAAGCGCGCATCCGTGCCGGCGTCGTGATCCTTGGCGCCGGCCCAGTGGATGAAGATGAGCTTGCGGCCGGCGGCGTCGCGAAAGGTGCCGTTGTCGGCGACGACGCCGTCTTCCTGGTAAAAGCTGACATCCGAGAGATCGGGCGTCACCGCGCTGACCGGCCGCAGCGCCAGCCCCCGCATATGCGCGGCGAAATTGATCAGCGGCTGGCTATAGACCTGGTCCTGGCGCAGCGCGCGATAGAGCGAGAGTTCCTCGCGCGTCGTCTCCATGATCTGGTCGGAGGTGAGAAAGCGGCGCGAGGTCGCGAAGAAGCCGTCGCTGAACAGCGGCCCCGCGGCAAGCTGCGGGACCCGCTCGTAGCCGGGCTTGTAGACCCAGCCGGGGGTTTCGCTCGCATAGACGAGTTCGGCCTTGCCCGCCGCCAGCACGTCTTTTAGCGGCGCGAAGCTCTGCAGCACGATCGTGTCGATATCGATATAGATCGTGGTCGCGAAGGGCAGGTCGAAGACCGCGATCTTGCGCACTTTGTGGCGCCGGTAGCGGTTGCGCGGATAGAGGGTGCGCGCGAACCGGTCGATGTCGCGGAAATCGCGGTCGGCAACCTCGAACCCATGGTCGGCGGCGGCGGCGGCGGTGCGGGTCATGTCCTTGTGATAGGGGATGACGACCGCGGGCATGTCGGGGTTGTGGTCGCGGAAGCTGCGCAGGAAGGGCAGGAACCATTCGTGGACGCGGTCGTTCGCCAGCACCGCAACGCCGCAATCCGTGTCCGTTTCCGCGTTCGCTTCTGTGCTCGTTTCTGTATTTGGGGGTGAATTCGGTGCAGCCAAGTTCAACCGGTCCGTGGTCCGAGGCGCGCCGGCGGAGGCGCCTGCCAATCGGCCGATGTCTTGACCCCTGCGGCGGCGCTTGTCCAGTCGCCGCGCGAGGAATCGTAACTAGCCGGCGTTGCCCATCGCGCCGCGAAGCACCTTGAGGACGACGTCGATATCCGGCCGGCGGCGGTAGGTCGCCTCGGAAAAGCGGTGGCGGATCACGCCCTTGGGGTCGATGGCGAAGACGATCGGATGCGGAATGCCGTGGCCGAACGTGCCCGGCGCATGGTCCTCGTTCAGCAGGCCGAAGGCGCGGATGATCTTCGAGCCCTTGTCGGAAAGCAGCGTGTATTTGATGCCCCGGCCCTCGGAAAAGTTTTTGATCGCCGACAGGCTGTCATAGCTGATCACGGCGACCTCGTAGCCGAGCGCGCGGACCTCGCCGAGCCGGCGGTTCCAGGCGACAGCTTCGGCGCGGCAATAGACGCACCAGTCGACCGAGCGGTTGAAAACCAGCAGCAGCCCCCGCTTGCCGGTGAGCGAGGCAAGGTTGCGGGTCTTGCCGTCCTGGTCGGGCGCGACGAGCTTGACCGGCAGGGGCTGGCCGATCCCGGGACCGCGGCCGAGCTTGTCATAAGCGGGTGCGGCAGCGGCCAGCGGCGCTGCGAGCATTGCTATCCAGCCCAGCAAAAATATTTGGGTGGCGCGCATCGGCGGTCTCCCGGATCGATCGGATCAGGCGCTTTGAAGATATGGCCGGGGTGTGCCCGATTGAACGGCGCGCGACATCACGTTTTGGCGATCACATTTCGACGATCAAGTGTCGGCGATCAGGGCCGGGCGCTCTCGATCTCGCGCAGGAAGACGTCGGCGAAGTCCTTGAGCTTGGCCGCACCGACGCCGTAGACCTCGGCAAAACCGTCGCGGTCGGCGGGGCGGCGCGCGGCCATATCGATCAGCGTCTTGTCGGAGAAGATCGCGTAGGCCGGCACGTCGCGCGCCTTGGCAAGATCGAGACGCAGCGCCTTCAGGCGTTGCAGCAGGCCCGCGCCCGCATCGTCGAGGCTTTGCGCGGCCGCGGAAGTTGCCGTGCGGCGCGCCGATTTCGGCACGGTGATGGTATCGGGACGATAGCGGAATTCGCCCTCGTCCTGCATCAGCCGCGCGCCGGCTTGCGTTGCGCGCAGCCCGCCATAGCCGGCGATGTCGATTTCGAGCAGCCCGGCCGCGACCATCTGGCGGATGATGCCGCTCCACTCGCCGGTTGCGCGCTCCTTGCCGAGCCCGAAGCTCGGCAACTCGTCATGGCGTGCCTTGGAAATTTTTTCGTTCTTGGATCCGCGCAGCACGTTGATGATATGGACGGCGCCCCAGCGTTGACCGGTTCCGTGCACCGCGGACAACACCATTTGCGCCTCGTGGGTGCCGTCGAGCAGCGCGACCGGGTTGAGGCAGAGATCGCAGTTGCCGCAGGGCAGGGTCTCCTCGCCGAAGTAGCGCAGCAGCATCGCCCGGCGGCATTCGGGCGCCTCGCAATAGGCAATCAGCGCATCGAGGCGCTTGTGCTCGCGGCGCCGACGGTCCTCGCCCGCATCTTCCTCCTCGATGAAGGCGCGGCGCATGCGGATATCGTCGAGCCCGTAGAGCAGCATCGTCTCGGCGGGCTCGCCGTCGCGCCCGGCGCGTCCGATCTCCTGGTAGTAGGCTTCGGGGCTCGCCGGCAGGTCGGTGTGCAGCACATAGCGGATGTCGGGTTTGTCGATGCCCATGCCGAAGGCGACCGTGGCGACGATGACGACGCCGGGCTCGGTCATGAAGCGGTTTTGGGTATGCGCCTTGTGCGCCGCCTCCATCCCGGCATGAAAGGCCAGCGCGGTATGGCCCTGCTCGCACAGGAGCGCGGCGACCTCCTCGGTCTTGCGCCGCGACAGGCAATAGACAATGCCCGAATGCCCGCGCCGCGCCTCGACGAATTGGCCGGTCTGCGCCTTCCAGCCTTTCTTCAGGGTTACCGCCAGCGACAGGTTGGGGCGGTCGAAGCCGGTGACGACCGAGACAACGTCGCCGCCGAAGATCTTTGCTTCGATATCGGCCTGGGTCGGCGGGTCGGCGGTGGCGGTGAGGCCAATTATGGGCGTGCCCGGAAAACGCACGCGCAGCGCTGCCAGCTCGGCGTATTCGGGCCGGAAGGCCGGGCCCCATTGCGAAATGCAATGCGCCTCGTCGATGGCGAAGAGATCAACACCGAGTCTTGCCAGCGCACCGAGCATTGCTTCGGTCATCAGCCGTTCGGGCGACAGGTAAAGCAGGCGTATTTCGCCCGCCTGGACGCGGCGCCAGGTCGCGACATTCGCTGTCCGGTCGAAGTCGGAATTGATGGTCGCGGCGGCAACGCCGTTCAAGCGCAGGGCCTCGACCTGATCGCGCATCAAGGCGACGAGCGGCGAGACGACTACCGTGAGCCCGCCCGTCACAAGCGCCGGCACCTGGTAGCAAAGCGACTTGCCCGAACCGGTCGGCATCACCGCGAGCACGTTGCGGCCGTTCAACACGGCCGCGATCGCTTCGTCCTGGCCGGGCCGCAGAACATCGAAGCCGAAGACGTCCTTAAGGACGGCGCTTACGGCGTCGGTCGGGGCAGTGGATGGGATCGCGTTGGGAGGGGTCATGGCAGTCCGAGCAGGATACGCCTTTGCCTGGGTGCGATGAACAGAAAACCGCAGCAGTCGCGCTCGCCCGAGATTGGCTTGGCGGTCGTGTCCCAGATTGAAATCCTAACGGGACAGTTCCCTGACCGTCCTGCGTGGATGGTTCCCGGGTTGCAAGGGTTTTTGTTGGCGCGGCGATTTGGTCGGCTGCAGTCTTGCGCCCACAAACAAACCGGCTGGGAACGGTTGTCCCCAGCCGGCCCGATTGTTTTCCGTCTTCCAGGTACTAGCAGGCACGCCGCACGATCACATAGTTCTGCGGTCCAACGCGCTTGCGCTCGTAGCAGGTCTTCGGGGTAAAAAATTTGGGCCCCACTTTCCTGCGGCCAACAAACCCGTCCTTGGGGTGGTATGTATTGCCTGCGCCTATTCCCTTGATCTGTTGAAAGATCTGCTCAGCGTGAGCCGGCGAAACGGCCGTAGCGTGAGCCGGCGAAACGGCCATGGCGACGGTGGAAATGGCGGCAAATGCCGCCGCGATAAGTGCGGTCTTCTTCATGATCTTAGTCCTTTCGGGCATGGGTGACGGGAACACTGTGTTCCCTGTTGTTGACGCCACATTGCCCGAAGCACGCACAAACAGCAGTGTCGGCGGTCACTGATGGTCAGGAAAGCTGGGAAAATCTCAGATCAGACAAAAACACCGCCAAGCGGCGTATCCGTTGCCGCCGGTCCGGGCGCGGCTATTCCGGCCAACCGGAATTCCCATAAACTACGGCATCCCGCGACGACCCGTGGAGGCGTCGGGCGACGCTCACGATTGCCCAGCCGCGTTGCTGTGTGGTGGCGGACAAGGAGGGGGCGGCGGCTAGATCAAGATCGTCTGAGATCGCCGCGATCCGGGACGCGACCTTAAATCTCTCTCATTAGTTTGACGCACGATTCGCGCGTCACATCAGATCACTGTGACGCGTGAATCGTGCGCTAGAGGTCCTGAAAGCCGAAAGCGTCGCCGCGGCGGATGACGCGGCCCGCCGTCGGTGTCGGGAAATGCGCGGTCAGCAATGCCGTGTCCGTCTCGGCGACGTCGTCGATCAAGCGGATGCGGGTTTGCGCCGACTGCGCGGGATCGCTGCAGAACCGCGTTGAGAGGCCGAGATCAGCGAACTGGGCCGGCGTATGAATGGCGTCTCCCACCAGCAGCGCGCGGGCGCCCTCGCGCTCGACCCGGATGACGATGTTGCCCGGCGTGTGGCCGGGGGCCGGCTCCAGCCAGATGCCGTGGTCGATCTCATGGTCGTCGGCGACGAACTGGGCCCGGCCTGCCTCCACCACCGGCAGCACGCTGTCGTTGAACGAGCCGTGATTGAGTGGCTCATCGGGCACGGCGGCGCGGTTCTCCACCTCCCAATACTCGTATTCGCGCTTGGCGAAAACGTAGGTCGCGTTGGGAAACGTCGGCACCCAGCGTCCATCGAGCAGCTGCGTGTTCCAGCCGACATGATCGGCATGAAGATGGGTGCACAGCACGATATCGATATCGTCCGGGCTGACGCCATGCCGCGCAAGGTTGTCAAGAAACGGAAACTTGGCCTGGTGCCAGGGCGGACGGGCCGGGCGCTCCTTGTCGTTGCCGACGCAAGCGTCGACGAGAATAGTTCGGGTCGGCGTGCGCACCAGCAGCGAATGGAAAGACAGGATGAGGTTCCGGCTGGCCGGATCGGCGTAGCGCGGCATCAGCCAATCGGCGTTCGCGTCAAGCAGGTCGGGCGGCGCGCCGGGCAGCAGGAAGTCGAGCCCGAAGATCGGGCCCTCCTGCTCCAGAACGCGGTCGATCCGGATATCGCCGAGGGTCAGTGTCTGCATATATGCCCCGTAGTCTCGCCGGCCGGCACCGGCCCCCATCACAGGCAAATCCTCCCACGATTCGCCCGGCATTGCACGGGAGTGTCCGCCATCGCCGCGAGGCTCCGCCCCCATGTTTCCTTTTGGCCGGGGTTCCAGTAGTCTTTCCCGAGACTTGGGAAGGCTGCGCGCCGGCGTCGAGATAATCGGGCGGGGCGGCCGACCGCAACCCAAGCGTCACCAGGGAGGACACCATGAAGCATGTCATCACGACAGGAGCTGCCGCTTTCGCGCTGCTCGCAACGGGCATCGCCCAGGCCGAGACCGTCGGCATCGCCGCATCGAGGAAAGGCTCGCTCTACGACCGCGCCGGGACGGTGATCGCCAAGGTCGCCACCAACCAGGGCGGGTTGCGCGCCACTTTGCGCAATTTCACCAGCCCCAACGTCTATATCCCGACCATCAATAAGGGCCAGGTCGATTTCGGCCTTGCCAACGAATACGAGATCGCGATCGCGGTCACCGGCGACGGCCACTTCAAGGGACGCAAGCATCCGAATTTGCGCGCCGTGTTCATCATGTTCCCGCTGCGCAACGGCTTTTTCGTGCGCGCGGACTCCAAGTACAAGACCATCGCCGATCTGAGGGGTGCGCGCTCGGCGGACGGCTATGTCGCCCAGAAGGTCGTCCTCAATCTGATCGACGCCCATTTGGAAACCGCCGGCCTGACCCGCAAGGATCTGCGGCCGGTTCCGGTGGCGAACATTGTCGCCGGCGCCAACGCTTTCATCTCCGGCAAGACCGACGTCTTCCTCTTCGCCATGGGCGCGCCCAAGGTCCGCGAAGCCCATGCCAAGATCGGTATCCGCGCGCTGGCGATCCCTAGGTCGGATGCGAATCTGGCCAAGATGCGCAAGCACATGCCAGTCGCCTATTTTAAGCGCGAGGTGCCGGGCAAGCATAATCCGGGCGTCACCGCGCCGATGTATGCGCTGACCTACGATGCGCTGGTCTTCGCCCACAAGGGCACGAGCGCGGCGAAGGTCTACAAGCTGGTCAAGGCGATGCACGCGAACAAGAAGGCGCTCGCTGCTGCCTGGCCGGTCTACAACCTCTTCAATCCCAAGCGGATGAACAAGAATATGGGCCCGGTCGCCTGGCACGAGGGCGCCATCAAGTTCTACAAGGAGCAGGGCCTCTGGCCGCCGAAATAGGCCCGGGCAAAGGAAATCTGGGCCAAGTAAGTCGGGGCCAGGCTGTATCGGGCGCGGCCAGGTCGGAGGACGAGGCGGATAGCGGCGGTGATGCGGCCGACCCGCGGCCGGGTTGGCTGCGGGCGGCGACGGGGGGTGCGGCGACCGGCATCACGCTGATCTCGCTGCTGTGGGCGCTGGAGGTCTTCCAGCGCCTGGGCCTCAACCTCTATCCCGGCCAGTACCTGGCGGCGATCCTCGCCTTCGCGCTGTCGCTCGCCTTTTTGCACCTGCCCGCCAGGCGGCGCACGCCGCGGCTCACCGCGCCGTGGTACGACGTCGTGCTGGCGGTGCTCGGCTTCGCGGTCGGCTGGTACATGGCGTTCCACTATCCGCGCCTGGCGGAGATGTATTCCGAGACGCCGTGGGACAGCGTCACCATCGGGCTTATCCTGGTGCCGATGATGATCGAGGCGCTGCGGCGCGGCACCGGCATCACGCTGCCGATTATCGTCGGCGCGTTCATCGCCTATGGCCTGCTGGGGCACCATCTGAGCGGCAGGTTCTCCGCCCAGCAGGTTAACTGGGACGTCTATGCCGGGCTGCTCGCCTTCGACGGCAATGCGATCCCCGGCGGGCCGCTGGCGATCGCCTGCAGCATCGTCGTTGCATTCGTCTTTTTCGGCACGCTCCTCAACGCGACCCACGGCTCGCATTTCTTTACCGAGCTCGCCCAGGTCGCAATGGGCCGCTTCCGCGGCGGCTCGGCCAAGATCGCAGTGGTGGCCTCCGCGCTCTTCGGCTCGATCTCGGGCAGCGCCGTCGCCAACGTGGTCGCCACCGGCGTCGTCACCATCCCGATGATCAAGCGCGGCGGCTATCCCGCCCATAGGGCCGCCGCGATCGAGGCCGTCGCCTCCACGGGCGGCCAGCTGCTGCCGCCCGTCATGGGCGCCGCCGCCTTCCTGATCGCCGATTTCCTGGAGACGTCCTACGCCAGTGTTGTGATCGCAGCACTGGTGCCGGGGCTTTTCTATTACTTCGCGCTCTTCGTGCAGACCGATCTGGAAGCGGCGCGCGACGGGTTGGCTGCCCTGAAGCGCTCCGACATTCCACGCGCTCGCAGCTTGCTGCCGGGCTGGGTCTTCGTGGTGCCCTTCGCGGTGCTGATCTTCGCCCTCTTCGAGCTCAACTGGCTGCCGCAGACGGCTGCGATCTTTGCCGCCGCGGGGCTGCTGGCGTTCTCGCTGGTGTTCGGCTATCGCGGTTTCCGGCCGCCGATCCGCACGCTTTTCGACGCTGTGCGAAAAACCGGCGTTGCCGTGCTCGATATCATCCTGATCGCGGCCGGGGCGGGCGTCGTCATCGGCGTGCTTTCCAATTCTGGCCTCGGCTTCACCTTCACCAACGTGCTGGTGCAGCTCGGCTCCGGGAGCCTGCTGGCGCTGCTGCTGCTGGCCGCCGCGGTGTGCATCGTGCTCGGCATGGGTCTGCCGACGGTCGGCGTCTATGTGCTGCTGGCGGCGCTTGTCGCGCCGGGGCTGGTCGAGGTCGGCGTGAACCCGATGGCAGCGCATCTCTACGTCATGTATTTCGGCATGCTCTCGATGATCACGCCGCCGGTGGCGATCGCGGCCTATGCGGCGGCGGGCATCGCGAACTCCGATCCGGTGCGCACCGGTCTTGCCGCCGTCCGCTTCGGCTGGCTGGCCTATGTGATCCCGTTCCTTTTCGTGCTGTCGCCGACGCTGATCCTGGTCGGCGAGACGCTTGAGATCGCGGCGGCGATCGCGGCGGCGGCGGTCGGCGTCTGGCTGGTCTCGATCGCGATCACCGGCTATCTGGTGCGCAAGATCGGCTGGGCCCCGCGCGCGCTGTTTCTCGTGGCCGGGCTCCTGGCCTTGGCGCCGCAGACGGCCTTTGCCGGCGCAGGCTACGTCGCGCTTGGCGGGGTGCTCGCAGGACTGGCCATGGCGGGGTATGAATTGTTGATCCATAGGGCGCGCCGCGGGATCGGCGCTGCCTCGACCGCCGGCGGGGCGGAACGAAATGGTCAAAAGCCCGAAAAGGGCGGATAAGGCAAAGACCGGGGGGACCGATGGGCAAGCGTACGATCGAGGTGGCGAGCACGGGCGAGGCCCTGCTCGAGCTGCTGGCCGACCGCGGCGTCGACTATATTTTCGGCAATGCCGGGACCGACTTTCCCTCCATCATCGAGGGGCTGTCGAAGGCGGCCGCCGGCCAGTCGCGGGCGCCGATCCCGATCACCGTGCCGCATGAAAACCTCGCCGTCTCGATGGCGCACGGTGCCTATCTGGCGACCGGACGGGCTCAGGCGGTGATGCTGCATGTCAATGTCGGCACGGCGAATGCGATCTGCGGGCTCCTCAATGCCGCACGCGAGGCGATCCCGATGCTGGTTGCCGCCGGGCGCACGCCGATCATGGAGGATGATGTCCTCGGCTCGCGTAGCGTCTTCATTCATTGGGGCCAGGAGATGTTCGACCAGGCCGGCATGGTGCGCGAGATGGTCAAGTGGGACTACGAGCTGCGCCGCGCCGACCAGATCGAGGCCGTGGTGGACCGTGCGCTCACGGTGGCGATGTCGGCGCCGCGCGGCCCGGTCTATCTCACCTTGCCGCGGGAGGTGCTGGCCGATGGGGCGGGTGCGCTTGCCTACGATTCGCCGAGCCGCCGGACGGCCGCGACCGCCGCGGCGCCCAACACGGAAGCGGTCCGCCGGGCTGCCGGGTGGCTGGCGGCGAGCGAAAACCCACTCATCGTCACCGGCAGCTTCGGGCGCAATCCGGCCGATGTGCCGGCGTTGGCCGCGCTCGCCGAGGCTTATGCGGTTCCCGTGGTTGGTTACCGCGCGCGGTACCTTTTCCTGCCGAGCTACCATCCGATGCATCTGGGCCACGACCCGGGACCGCTGCTGTCGGCCGCCGACACGATCGTGGCGCTCGACTGCGACGTGCCCTGGATCCCCAAGCTGCACGACGTGAACCCGGATGCGAAGGTCGTCCATATCGGCGACGACCCGCTCTTTACCAACTATCCGATGCGCAGCTTCCGGGCCGATCTGGCGATCGCCGGCGATGCGCGGGCCACGCTGGAGGCGCTTTCCTCGGCGCTCGCAGAAGAAACCCACGACCGCGCCAAGTCGATCGCCGCGCGGCGGAAATGGATCTCCGCCATGCGCGCCGAGCAGGACGAGGCCAGGAAGGCCGCGCTGGCCGCAACGCCCGACGGCGACCGCGCCACGATCGGCTATGTTGCCGCGTGCCTCAACAGGGCGATCGGCAGCGGCGACACGGTGGTGACCGAGACCGCCTTCCCCGTTGGTCTTCTCGACCGCACCGAGCTCGGCACCTATTTCGGTACCAGCCCGGCGGGCGGGCTCGGCTGGGGGCTGGGCGCGGCGCTGGGCCTCAAGCTCGGCCGCCCCGACCGGCGCGTGATCGCGGTGGTCGGCGACGGCAGCTACATGTTCGGCAACCCGACCCCGGCGCATTTCGTCAGCGCCGCCAACGAGCTGCCCTTCCTCACCGTGATCCTTAACAACGCCATGTGGGGCGCGGTGCGTCGCGCCACCCTCAGCATCTATCCCGAAGGTGCCGCGGCCGTTTCGAACCGGGCGCCGCTAACCTACCTGGATCCTGCGCCGGACTATGAAAAAATCGTCGAGGCCTCGGGCGGCTACGGTGAAAAGGTCGAGCGGGCCAGCGATCTTCCCGCGGCGCTGGAACGCGCGCTCCACGCGGTGGGCGTCGAGGGCCGTCAGGCGGTGCTCAATGTGCTGACCGCCTACTCCGACGCGGACGCCAAGCGCGATGCCCGGCGCTAGGGTCTCTTCCCGACCGGGCAGACAGTGAGTTCCCGCTTCCGCCTGCGGGGAATGATTTTTTGCCGTCATCATGCATCAGCATGCATCTTCACCGCGCCTGCGGGCCGGTGCCGTTTCCACGCAAGTGGAAAATGCGCTAGCCGGATGCTATGATTACCCGGTTGTGCGAAGGGCGGAGAGATGACCGATGACCCGTTATCCAAAGTGGGCAAGCCTGCGGCACTGACCGCAGAGCAGACGGCGGCGCTGATCGTCAGGAACCTGCCGTCGGTCGACCATCACGGCGAGGTCGTTGAGGCAGTCGGCGGCGATGCGATCCGGGTCCGTCTGCCCTTCCGTCCGGAGTTCATGGGCGACGAGCCGTGGCAGGACGGCAGCGGCCGGGTGTTCTCCGGCCCGATGGTGATGGGCTTTGCCGATACGGCGATGTATGGCTGCGTGATCGCGGCCCTGGGCGAGGACGTCATCCCGGTGATGGCCAATTACGCGGTCACCTTCCTGCGCCCGGCGCGCGAGGCCGACCTGATCGCCGAGGCCCGCATCGTCCGGCGCGGCGCGCGGCTCCATTATCTCGAATGCTGGCTGACCTCCGACGGCGATCCGGAGCCCTGCGCGCATATCACGTCCACCTACAGGGTGACGCACCGGCGCTGACCGGGCCTTCAGGGAAGCGCATGCGCTGCGTCGAAAGCGCCCGGTTTCGTGGCGGCTTCGGGGTGTTATTGTCGGCCCTCGCGAAGGGGGAGGGGCCATGAACGCCAAGCGCGGCGAAACCGGAAAACCGCATCACACGATCATCGGCGCCGGTGTCGTCGGCAGCGCCTGTGCGCTGGCATTGGCGCGCGAGGGCTTTCCGGTCACCATCATCGAGCGCGGCGAGCCGGGGATGGGCGCCTCCTACGGCAATGCCGGCTTCATCCAGACGGGGACGCCGCTGCCCTTCGCGACCCCCGGTATCCTCGGCCAGTTGCCCAAGCTGCTGTTCGATCCCGAAAGCCCGCTCAAGCTCAGATGGCGTTATTTGCCGCGGCTTACGCCGTTTCTTTTGCGCCTGCTGGCGAATGCGAGGGTGAGCAAGGTCGAAGCGAATGCACGCGCGCTGCAGGCGATGCTCGGCCGTTCGGGCGAGGCGCACCGTGCCATGCTGCATCAGGCCGGAGGCACCGACCTCATTCGGGCGCGCGGGCTGTTGATGGTCTATCCAAACCAGGCGTCGTTCGATCATGCGGAATGGGAGGTCGATCTCTTCCGCCGCAACGGTGTGCCGGTCGAGGCGCTGCGTGACGACGCTGTGTGGCAGATGGAGCCGGCGCTCAACCATGATTATCGCTGGGCCTATCACCTGCCCGAGACCTTCTACACCGTCGATCCACTCGCCATCACGCAGCGCTATCTGAAGCACGCCCAATTGCATGGCGCCGAGCTGGTGCGCGACGAGGTGCGCGATATCGAGATGAATTCGGGTGGCCCCTCGGCGCTCATTTGCGCGAGCGGGCGCCGCGACGTCGATCAACTCGTGCTAGCCGCGGGCATCCAGTCCTTGCCGCTGGCAAAACGCCTGGGGCATTCCGTGCCGATGGAAAGCGCGCGCGGCTATCATTTGATGCTGCCCGAGCCAGGGGTCGAATTGCAGGCGCCCGTCGTCGATGGCGAGATGCATTTCGGCGTGACCCCGATGCGGGCCGGCGTGCGGTTGGCCGGAACGGTGGAGTTCGCCAGTGTCGATGCGCCGCCCAACGAGGCCCGCGCGCGCATGCTCTATCCGATGGCCAGGAAGATGATCCCGGACTTGCGCGACGCCGGCGCCGAAAGCTGGATGGGCCATCGCCCGACCCTGCCCGACAGCCTGCCGATCCTAGGCCCCTCACCGAAGCACGCCAATGTCCTCCTTGCATTCGGCCACGCCTCGCTGGGGCTGACCATGGCGGCGGCGACGGGCGAGATCATCGCCAAGCTCGCGGCGGGCGCCGATCCGGGCCTCGACCTCACACCCTACCGGCCCGACCGATTTTAGCCAGGGACACAAACTGATGGCGAAATTCCGCAAGCTCGGCGAGGACGCCGCGGTGCTCGACATCTTCAAGATGAGCCCGGCGGCCGGCGCGCCGCTGCTGCTTCTCCATGAGGCGATCATGCGCGGGCCCTCGCCGCTCAGCGAAGGCGAGCGCGAGCTCATCTCGGCCTATGTCTGCGGCATTGCCGGCGGCCGCTATTGTCACGGCGTCCATGCCGAAACCGCCAAGGCCTATGACGATATTCCGGGCGAAGCGGTCGATGCGATGCTGGGCGATCTGGAGAGCGCTGGCTTCCCGCCCAAGATACTGCCGATCCTCCGCATGGCGGGAAAGCTGACCGAGGATCCGGCAAGTTTCAGCGAGGCCGACGCGCGAGACGTCTACGACGCCGGCTGGGACGAGCAAGCGCTGCACGATGCGATCATGGTCGTCTGCTGCTTCAACTTCATGAGCCGTCTGCTCGAGGGTCACGGCGTCGAGGGCCCTAGTGTCGACGGCCCTAATGCAGACGGCCCTAATGCAGACGGTAGGCGCGCGCTGTTCGAAGAGCGCGGCAGGCGCTTGAAGGAGGACGGCTATCTGCCGCTGCTGCGCCTGCTTGAACCGGGCGGCGGGGCGGCTGCGGAGTAGGGCGGTCGACTTCAAACGGACGATCTCGCCCAAATGCCAAGAGCCTCGCCCTGAGCCTGTCGAAGGATGCGGTCGTTGACGCAGAAAATCGGGTTTGAAAAATCCTGCCGGCGGCTCGGGCCTCGTCCTTCGACAGGCTCAGGATGAGGCCCTCTATTGGTGAGGGACATTGGCGCATATCGAGCCGTATCGCGAGTGATCGTTGCAATCCCAACAGCGCGTCCTATCATCGCGGCAATCTCGATCAACGTGGGCATCTCCGCCCGCGCCGCCCCCGGAGGCCTAAATGCTGCGCGTCTTCCCTCTGCTCGTCCTCGTGGTTGCCGCCTACAACGCGGTCGTCTTTTTAACCCAGCTATCGCCGACGAGCGCGCTCTTCGCGATCGGGCTGCCGTCGAAGGATGCGCTGGCCTTTTCGCTCGGCGGCCTCCTGGTCGTGCTCGGCCTGCTGCTGCTCTATGTCGAGATCGTCAAGGCGACGCGGACCTCCACCGTGGCCGTGGTCGACCATGTGCTGTCGATGGCGGTCTTCGTCGCCGCGCTGCTGGAACTTCTGCTGCTCAAGGGCTTCGGCACGCTCACATTCTTCCTGATCGTGCTGATGACCTTCATTGACGTGATCGCGGGCTTCACGGTCACCATCCAGGGCGCGCGACGCGACTTCGGGGTCGATCGCGGCGGTTACTAGCTCCGCCTTATTTCAGGTAGTCCCTGAGGTTGATCGCCTCGGCGCCAGGCACGCGCTTCAGCTCGAACTCGAATTTGCGGTCGAGCGGCATCGTCGCGTCGATGCCGAGCCGGCCCTTATGGTCACCCTTGGGGTCGCGGTAGAAGCCGGGCCGGTCCTCGATCACGAAGGCGCGGGTATCGGCGCGGCCGCGCGTGAGATAGGCCCACCAGGCCTCGTTCATGTCGGTGATATCGATATCCTGGTCGACCACGACGACGGCCTTGGAATAGTCGGGATGGGCGTCGAACGCGGCCATTATGACCTCGCGCGGATGGTCGGCCGACTGCTTGTCGATCTTGACCACCGTGTTGAGCAGGCGCGGGCGGCAGCTCACATCGATGATCCCCGGCAGCCCGGCCCTGACGAGGTGGCGGTAGATACGCGCCGCGATCGCCGTTTCCAGCGGGCGCATATCCTCCGGCGAGCCGCAGAGGAGCGCGTGGTAGGTGGGATCGCGGCGGGCGCTGATGCCGCTGATCTCCAGCACCTGGTTGCTGCCGCCCGGCACGTAGTAGCCCATGAACTCGCCGAACGGCCCCTCTGGACGGCGCAGGCCTGGCAGCAGGCGGCCTTCGATGACGATTTCGGTGTCGGCGGGCACGGCTAGACCGATATGCGCGCAGGGACGCAACGGGACAGCCTCGCCTCGTACCATGGCCGCCGCGGAAATTTCGTCGGCTTCGGGGGGGAGTGAGGCACAGGCGGCAAGGAAGATCTCGGGCGCCGTCCCGATCAGCATGGCGACTTCCAACGCCTCACCCTGCGCTTCGGCTGCTGCCATCAGCCCGGCGAGATCGTGCGATTCGCCGATGCGGATGCGCAGTTCGGTGTCGCTCACCTGCATGGCGCGGTGGAAGGAGAGGTTGGCCGTGCTGCTCTCCGGGTGGCGGGCCAGCACGATGCCGGCGGTGATGTAGGGCCCGGCGTCTTTCTCGTGATAGGTGACGGCGGGGAGGTCGGAAAGCCTGAGATCGACGAGGTCGCCGGGGTCGGCAAGGCCGATGGACGGCTCGATCGGTTTGGCTTCGAAGGCGTCACTTAACGCCGACCAGCGCTGCACGAAATTTCCGTCTTCCGTCCCTATCATCTGGCAGAGACGCGTATACGAGCCATAGAGATTGCTCGCCGCCGGCAGGGCGCTGCCCGTGATCGCGCGAAACAGGAGTGCAGCCTCGCTTTGCCGCTGGGAGGCGGCGACCACGGCGGCAAGCTCGAAGCGCGGATCGACCTCGCGTTCGACGACGCGTACGTCTCCCTGCCTGACCAGCTCTTCGATGGTTCGCCGCATGGGCGCATTGTCCTTTGTGTGGACCCGGTTGTTCGGCCGCTTGCCAGCGGCGGCGGCATCGCGACAATGGCACGCAACGCAATAATTTAGCATTGGCCATGGATAAGCGAGAGCCCTCAGCGTCCGGCGCCCGAAATGGCGCAGAAAAATCGAGCGCACCGAATGGCGTGCGCATCGGCGTCGATATCGGCGGCACCTTCACCGATGTCGTGCTGGAGGTTGGCGGCGCTCAGCACACGGCGAAGGTGCTGACCACGCATGATGCGCCCGACCGCGCCGTGATCGAGGGGTTGGCCCGGGCGCGCGAAGCCTCGGGTGTCGCGCCGGGAGATGTCGAGATCATCATCCATGGCACGACCCTGGCGACCAACGCCATCATCGAGCGCAAGGGGGCCAAGACCGCGCTGATCACCACCGAGGGCTTTCGCGACGTGATCGAGATGGGCTCGGAAAGCCGCTTCGACCAATACGACCTCAAAATCGAGAAGCCAGCGCCGTTGGCGCCGCGGCGGCTGCGCTTCGGGATCGCCGAGCGCCTGAGCGTCGCCGGCGATGTGCTGGTGCCGCTCGACGAGGCGGCATTGGCCAAGCTCGGCCGCAAGCTCAAGACCCTCGGTGTGGAGAGTGCGGCGATCGGCTTCCTGCACAGTTACCAGAACCCGGCCCACGAGCGCCGCGCGGCGGAAATCCTGGGGGCGGCTTATCCGGGTCTCATGATCAGCCTGTCCTCGGAGGTGTCCGCCGAGATGCGCGAGTATGAGCGCTTCACCACGGCCTGCGCCAACGCTTACGTTAGGCCGTTGATCGCGCGCTATCTCGACCGGCTGGAGGCAGCGCTTCAGGATAACGGCTTTGCCTGCCCGCTCTTCCTGATGTTGTCCAGCGGCGGGGTGACGCGGCCGGAAACCGCCAAGGCCTTTCCGGTGCGTCTCGTCGAATCGGGTCCGGCGGGCGGTGCGATCCTGGCGGCGCATATCGCCCGCGAGGCGGGGCTGGGCGCCGTGCTCTCTTTCGATATGGGCGGTACCACGGCGAAGATTTGCCTGATCGACGATGGCATCCCCCAGCCGGCCCGCGCTTTCGAGGTGGCGCGCGCTTATCGTTTCAAGCCGGGCAGCGGGCTGCCGCTGCGCATCCCGGTGATCGAGATGGTCGAGATCGGCGCCGGCGGCGGCTCGATCGCGCGGGTCGATGCGATGAAGCGCATCACCGTCGGCCCCGACAGCGCGGGCTCGGAGCCCGGTCCGGCCTGCTACGATCGCGGCGGGCGCGAGCCGACCGTGACCGACGCCGATGTCATGCTCGGCCGCATCGGCGCCGACGGTTTCGCGGGCGGCGCCTACACGCTCGATCCGAAAAAAGCGGAGGCGGCGCTCAAGGCCCGGATCGGCACGCCGCTTGGCCTCGATGCGGAAACCGCCGCCTGGGGCGTGGCCGAGATGGTCGACGAAAATATGTCGAACGCCGCGCGCGAGCACGGCACCGAGCGCGGCAAGGACGTGGCCGGACGGGTGCTGATTGCTTTCGGGGGCTCGGCTCCCGTCCATGCCACGCGCATCGCCGACAAGCTCGGTATCGACCGGATCCTGGTGCCGGTAGCGGCGGGCGTCGGCTCGGCCGTCGGTTTCCTGCGCGCGCCGGTCGCCTACGAGTTGGCGCGGACCGCCTATCAACGGCTGGACAGTTTCGCTCCTGCGCTGGTCAATCCGATCCTTGCGGCGATGAGCGCGGAGGCGGCGCGCGTCGTTGCCCTGGGCGCGCCCGGCCGGGCAAGCACGGAAACCCGCCACGCGTATATGCGCTACCTCGGCCAGGGCCATGAAATTCCAGTGGCAGTGCCGGCGCGCGCGCTGGGGCCGCAAGACGGTGCCGGGCTGCGGGCGGCCTACGAGGCAGCATACAATGCAAAATACGGCCGGCTCGTCGACGGCGTGGATGTCGAGGTGGTGAGCTGGATCGTCACGATCAGCGCCGCGATCGGCGCGCCGGCGGCCATAGCGATGCCGGCGCATGGCACGGCAAAGGCGGTCGGCTCGCGGTTGCTTTTCGACCCGGAGACGGGCGACAGCGTGGCGGTCGCGGTCTATGAGCGCGACGCGCTGCCCGTGGGCGCAGCGCTGGAAGGTCCGGCGGTGATCGCCGAGAAGCAGACGACGACAGTCGTTCCCGCCCATTTCTCAGCTCATATTGACGCGGCGGGCAATATCGTGCTCGACCGCAAGGCGACACGCGAGGAAAAGCGCGCATGAGCGAAGTTTTTGATCCCGAACGCCACCGGCTGGGCGAGGCGCGCGCCTTTGAGGACTTCACCGTTGGCGAGCGTTTCGCATTGCCGTCACGGACCATGACCGAGGGTGTCTTCGCCGCCTTTCAGGCCGCCTCGGGCGACAACCACCCGATCCATTACGACCGTGAATACTGCCGCCGGCGGGAGCATGGCGATCTGCTGGCCCACGGCATGCAGACCTTCATCCAGACAGCCGCAGGGGCGGGGCTGTTCCCGCACCTGGTCGACGATGCGCTGATCGGCTTGATCGAGGCCTCGTTCAGGGTCCTGAAGCCGGTCATTTTGGGCGACACCCTATATGCCGCTCTGGAAGTGGCGGAGCTCACGCCGCAGAACACGACCGGCCTCCTGGCCATGCGCGCCACGGTGCACAACCAGGCGGGCGTGCTGGTGATGGAAGGACGGCATGTTTATCTTTTGCGCAAGGGGACAAGCTAGATGACGGCGAAAGCGATGACCGCCAAAGCCGGGGCGCTCAGTGATATCCGCAATCAGGTGATGTGGGCGCGCCTGATCGCGGTGGTCGAGGAGCAGGCGCGCACGCTGATGAGCACGGCGTTCAGCTCGGTGGTGCGCGAATCGGGCGATCTGTCCGCCGGCGTCTTCGACCGGCGTGGCCGCATGGTGGCGCAGGCCGTGACCGGCACGCCCGGCCACGTCAACTCCATGGCATTGGCGGTGCCGCATTTCCTGGAGCGCTTCCCCATTGATACCATGGAGGCGGGTGACCACTACATCACCAACGATCCCTGGATGACCTCGGGCCACCTACACGATGTGACGGTCGTAACGCCGGTTCTTCGCAGCGGCAAGATGGTGGCGATGTTTGCCTGTACGTGTCATCAGGTCGATATCGGTGGGCTTGGCCAGGGACCCGACGGCCGCTCGGTTTATGAGGAAGGCCTCTACATCCCGCTGATGTATTTGGCAAAGCGTGGAGTTTTGAACGAAGATCTCCTCGCTATCGTTCGCGGAAACGTACGTACGCCTCGCGAGGTCGAAGGCGATATTCTGTCGTACGTGACTAGCAACGAAACGGGCGCGCGCCGACTGCTGGCGATGATGGACGAGTTCGCGCTCGACGACATCGAGGCGCTGGCCGATTTCGTCATCGACAATTCGCGCGCGGCGACCGAGGCGGCGATCGCCGAGCTGCCGCGCGGCACGTTCCGGAACACCCTCACCCTCGACGGCTACGACAAGCCGGTAACCTTGAAATGCGCGGTGACCATCGAGGACCGGCGTGTCCTGGTCGACTTCGAGGGTTCGAGCCCAGCGAGCCCATACGGCATCAATGTCGTCCTCAACTACTGCAAGGCCTATGCGGCGTTCGGCGTGCGCTGCATCGTGGCGCCGGGCGTGCCCAACAATGCCGGCTCGTTGGCGCCGGTCGAGGTGTCGGCGCCCAAGGGCTCGATCGTCAATGTGGAGCGGCCGTGGCCGGTCGCCGCGCGCCATATTATCGGCCAGTTCCTGCCCGATGTGGTGCTGGGTGCGCTGGCCAAGGCGGTGCCGGACCGGGTGCCGGCCGAAGGCGCGGCGTGCCTTTGGGGCATCCAGATCCGGGGCGGGCCCGAAGTCACCGCGCGGGTTGGCCGTCCGGGCGGAAACGTCTCGGCCGAGCGCTACGAGGTGCTGTCGTTCAACAGCGGCGGTTCGGGCGCGCGGCCCGGCCTGGACGGCATGTCGGCCACCGCGTTCCCGAGCGGCGTGCGGGCGATGTCCTCGGAGCTTTTTGAAACCCTTGCGCCCATCGTTGTCTGGCGCAAGGAATTGCGCGCCGATTCGGGCGGCGCGGGCGAGACCCGCGGCGGGCTCGGTCAGACCGTGGAGGTTGGCACGCTCGACGGTGCGCCCTTCTCGCTCTACGCCATGTTCGACCGGGTCGAGAACCCGGCCAGGGGGCGGGCCGGCGGCGCGAACGGCGCGGCGGGGCAGGTGCGCCTTGCCTCGGGCAAGCCCTTGCCGGCCAAGGGCATGCACTTCATTCCCGGCGACGAGCATCTGGTCGTCGAGCTGCCCGGCGGCGGCGGGCGCGGCAAATCCTCGAAGCGCGATCCGGCCGACGTCGCAGCCGATGTCGCCGACGGTTATGTGACGCGCAAGGCGGCGCGGGCGGCGTTTGGTGTGGCGCTGAAGCGCGATGGCACCGTTGATGCGGCGGCGACGAAAGCGCGCCGCGCCGATCTTCGCAAGGGAAAATGATCCAGGTTCGGCCGGACCGGCTGACGATATAAGGAGGCAAGACAGTGCCGGAGCTATCGGAGGACATCAGGGAAATTCAGAACACCTTTGCGCGTTTCTGCGACGAGCAGATCGCGCCCAGGGCCGAGGCGATCGACGAGGCGGCCGAGTTCCCGCGCGAGATGTTCCAGGCGATCGCCGATCTGGGTTTCTTCGGCATGCGCTATCCCGAAGAGGTAGGCGGGCTGGGGCTCGGTTTGCTCGCCTATTGCAAGGCGATCGAGGAGATCGCGCGCGGCTCGATGTCGGTCGCGGCGTGCGTGTCGATGCAGGCGATGATGGGAACCAACTTCGTGCATGCGCTCGGCACGCCCGATCACCACGAGCGGCTGTTGAAGCCGGCATTGGAGGGCAAGAAGATCGGCTCGATCTGCATCACCGAGCCCAATGCCGGCACCGATCTCGGCTCGATCTCCACCAGCGCCGTCGAGGTCGAGGGCGGCTACCGGCTCAATGGCCAGAAGATGTGGGTGACGCTGGCGCCGCACGCTGATTTCTTCACCGTTTTCGCGCGGGCGGGCGAGGAAAAAAAACTCACGATCTTTCTGCTGGAGAAAGGCTTCGAGGGGCTCGATGTCGGCCGCGCAATCCATAAGATGGGGGTGCGCGCTTTGCCGACTTCCGAGCTTGCGATCAACGATTGCTTCGTGCCGGCGGAAAACCGGCTCGGCGAGATCGGCGCGGGTGAGTTGGAGCTTCGCAAGATCCTTGCCCAGATCCGCATCATGACGGGCTCGCTCGCGGTCGGTTGCGCACGGGCGGCGCTTGCCGACGCCCTCAGATATTCCTCCGAGCGCCAACAATTCGGCCGGCCGATCGGCAAATTCCAGGCAATCCAGATGAAGCTCGCCGAGATGGCGACCGACCTCAAGGCTTCGATGCTGTTGGTCGATGACGCGGCGAGGTTGTTTGACGAAGGCCGCCCGCACCACAAGGAAGCGGCGATGGCCAAGCTTTTCGCCACCGAGGCGGCGCTGGAGATTTGCGAGAAGACGGCGCGGATCTATGCCTCGTACGGCTACGCCATGGAATATCCGGTGCAGCGCCATCTGCGCGACATCCGCTTCACGCTGATCGGCGGGGGGACGAGCGAGATCCTCAAGGCCATCATCGCCCACGAGGTGCAGGCGGAGGTGTGACGCCTCAGGCGCTAGCGTGGAATGGAAAGAAAAACCGACCGAGCGGGCGAAGCGCCTTAGGCACGAATTGACCCGCGTTGAACGGGTGTTGTGGCACCGATTGCGGGATCGTGGCCTCGGCGTGAAGTTTCGACGGCAGCACCCGATCGGGCGTTACGTTGTCGATTTTGTGTGCATAGAGGCTGGATTGGTTGTGGAATTGGATGGCGGCCAGCACGCCGTGCAGCATGCCCAGGATGCGGTGCGGACACGGTATCTTGAGGCGGAAGGTTTTCGTGTGATGCGGTTTTGGAACAATGAGGTGGCGGAGAATATCGAGGGTGTGTTGGTGACCATCGAAGCCGCTCTCAAGAGGCCCTCACCCTCCCATAGCTGACGCGATGGGCCCCTCCCTCTCCCGCAAGCGGGAGAGGGTGTTTTGCTCAAGGTATTGGCCACTTTCACCTCTCCCGCTTGCGGGAGAGGGAGGGGCCCGCGACCCGGTAGGGGCGTGGGAGGGTGAGGGCTACTTTCGGCTCACAATGCCGTCACCGTCCCTCGTAATTCACCGACATGCCGGCCCGGGCGTCGCTCTGGATGCCGTATTGCGGGATCGGGTAGCGCAGGCCGTTCCTAGAGAGCGCGGCCATGCCGTCGATGATCCCCGGCAGATAGCGCGGCGGCAGCGCCATCAGCAACTCGTCCTCCAGCACGCCGCCATAGCGGCGCTCGGCATAGCAGGGGATCGAGAGGCTGGGCTCGCCCGTGCTGAGCGCGCGGCCCCAGCTATCGGCGCAGGCGCTTTCGCCGACGCAGCCCCATTCGAGCTTCCTGTAGCCGGTCCATTGCAGGCCGTTGATGAGGATGATCATCTGCGCCGGCGTCGCGTAGATCAGCGCGATGTCGGGTGGATCGAGCCGGCCGGAGGCGAGCGGCGAGACAGCCATGGCCTTGAAACGGCCGTAGGGCACGACATCCATGGCCGCCTGGTGCTCGGCGGCGTCGGGCTCGCTTTTGAACCAGACGCCGGCCATGTGCTTGCCCGAGAGCCATTCCGCGTCCTGGGGACGCAGACCGATCACGGCACCGCATTGCGCGCCGACGAGATCGTCCATGGTTATGCCGACAGTCCAGCCAAGCCGGCAGCACTGCGCCACGATCTGATCGGTGGTGTGGATCGCGTTCGGCCGGCGGATGCGCGGGATCGCCTCCATTTCGGCGACGGTCTCGAACATCTTCATGCCGATCGGCGCGGTGCGCAGGCGCAGATAGGCGTTGAGCCCCTCGATCAGCCTGGGCCAGTCGTACGTGGCGGGCTCGGGGGCGGTGAGGGCGTCGGTGGTGGTGGCGGTCATGGGGAAAGCTCCGGTGCCGGCTGGACATGCCCGATTATGGCACTTGAGGCGGGCGGCCCCTAGCATCCGCCTTTCTCCAAATCGTCACCCCGGCCGAAGAGCCGGGGTCCATGGCAGCCGCAAGTGCGGCCCCAGACTTGGATCCCGGATCGCAAGGCTCACGCTCCGAAAACCTTGAGGTTTTCGGGCTCGCCTAACGTCCGGGATGACGGACGGTGCCCAGAAGGTCGCTACTCCGCCGCCTGCACCGTCTCGCCCTCGGGCGCGGTATAGGCCTTGAGAAGCTCGGCCTGGTGGGCCTTGGCCTTGGTGATGTTGGTGTTCTTCACCGGACCGAAGCCGCGGATGAGGTCGGGGATCGAGGCCAGCTCGACGGCCATGCCGTGATTGCGCGTGCCGAGATGCTCAAGCACCGTGGCGATCGTCGCCTCGTATTCCTCGATCAGCGCGCGCTCAACCTTGCGCTCGGGGTGGTAGCCGAAGATGTCGAGCGGCGTGCCGCGCAGGCGCTTCATCCTGGCGAGCAGCGGGAAGGCGATGCGGGCCAGCGTGCGGAAAGGACGCTTGGGCGGGCGCTTGCCGTCCGCGCTGCCGCCGCCGAGCGTTGGCGGCGCGAGGTGCCAGGTGAGCTTGAGATTGCCGTCGAAGGCGGCGGCGAGGCGGTCGTGGAAACGGCCGTCGGTATAAAGCCGCGCCACCTCGTACTCGTCCTTGTAGGCCAGCAGCTTGTAGTAGTAGCGCGCCGCCGCCTCGGTGAGGTCGGTCTTGCCCTTGACCGCGGCGGCTTCGGCGGCGCGGACGGTCTCGACCAGCCCCGTATACCGTGCGGCGTAGGCTGCATCCTGATAGGCGGTAAGCTGCTCGACCCGGCGCGCGATCACCTCGTCCAGGGTTTGCGCGATGGTATCGCCGCTCTTGGGCTTCATCGCGTCCAGCAGCGCCTCGACCGCTTGCGGATCGTGGGCGGCGATGCGGCCCATGCGCAGGGCGTGCAGATTGCTTTCCACCGCCACGGCGTTGAGGCGGAAGGCTTCCTCGATAGCGTCAAGACCCACCGGGACCAGTCCCTTCTGGACCGCGTAGCCGAGCATGAACGTGTTGGAGGCGATGGCGTCGCCGACCAGCGCGGCGGCGAGCTTGTTGGCGTTGAAGGAGTAAACGCGGTCCGCTCCAACCGTTTCCTCGACCATCGAACGCAGGCGCGCGGTCTCGAAATTGAAGCTGCGGTCGACCACCGAGGCCCCGGTGAGGGTTTTGTGCTCGTTAATGAGCACGGATGTGCGGCCTTTGGTCATGGTGTCGAGCGCGCTGCCGGTGCTGGCAACCAGCGCGTCGGCGCCGATGACGAGATCAGCCGTGCCGGCTGAAAGGCGGTTGGTGTCGAGCGCGGCGGTCGCATCGGCGATGCGGATATGGCTGACGACGGCGCCGCCCTTCTGGGACATGCCGGTCATGTCGAGGATGGTGCAGCCCTTGCCCTCGATATGGGCGGCCATGCCCAGGATGGCGCCGATGGTGATGACGCCGGTGCCGCCGATGCCGGTGACGAGCACGCCATAAGGTTCGTCCGAACGCGCGCGCTTGGGCGCCGGCGGGTCTTTCAGCTCGCTCAAGGTCGGCATCGCGGCGCGCTTGGGCCGGCCGCCCTCGACGCTGACGAGCGCCGGGCAGAAGCCGTTCAGACAGCTGAAGTCCTTGTTGCAGGAGTGCTGGTCGATGGTGCGCTTCTGGCCAAGCTCGGTCTCCAGCGGCACCACCGAGAGGCAGTTCGACTGCTCCACGCAGTCGCCGCAGCCCTCGCAGACTTCCTGGTTGATGAAGATGCGCTTGTCGGGATCGGGGAAAGTGCCGCGCTTGCGGCGCCGGCGTTTTTCGGCGGCGCAAGTCTGGTCATAGATCAGCGCCGAGACACCCGGCCAGTCGCGCAATTCGCGCTGCACGTCATCGAGGTCGCGGCGGTGGTGGAAACTGACGCCGGGCGCGAAGTTGGAGCCGATCGGATACTTGTCGGGCTCGTCGGAAACGACAGCGATACGGTCGATGCCTTCATCGGCGACCTGGCGGGAGATCATCGGCACGCTGATCGGACCGTCGATCGGCTGGCCGCCGGTCATCGCCACGGCGTCGTTGTAGAGGATCTTGTAGGTGATGTTGATGCCGGCCGCCTTGGCCGCGCGCATCGCCATCAGACCCGAATGGTAATAGGTGCCGTCGCCCAGCGCCTGGAAGATGTGGTTGGTCTCGGTATGCGGCGCCTGGCCGATCCAGGTCGCGCCCTCGCCGCCCATCTGGGTCCAGCCGTAAACGTCGCGGTCCATCCACACCGCCATGAAATGGCAGCCGACGCCGCCGACCGCGCGGCTGCCCTCGGGCACGCGGGTCGAGGTGTTGTGCGGGCAGCCGGAGCAGAAATAGGGCGTGCGCGCGACGATCCCTTCGGAGCCCTTGTGGCCGCCGACGCCGTCCAGGAAGGCCAGGCGCTCGGCCAGCGCGCTGTCGTCGCCGTCCATCGCCAGCAAACGTTTTCCGATCTCGCGAGCCAATTGCTCGGGCGTGTGGACACCGTAGGCCGGCAGCAGCTCGGCACCGGTTTCGTCGGTCTTGCCGACGATGCGCGGGGCCGTTGCGCGGTCGGGATAAAGCAGCTCCTTCATTTGCGTTTCGATGAACGAGCGCTTTTCCTCGATGACGAAAACCTCTTCGAGGCCGCGCGCAAACTTCGCCGCGATTGTGGGCTCGAGCGGCCAGATCATGCCGAGCTTGAGCAAGCGGATGCCAAGCGCCTCGCCGCGTTTGTCGTCGATGCCGAGGATGCGCAGCGCGCGACGGACGTCGAGATAGCTTTTGCCGGCGGTGACGATGCCGAACCGGGCCCTGGGCGCATCCAATACCAATTTGTTGAGCCCGTTGGCGCGCGCGAATGCCTTGGCGGCTTCGAGCTTGTACTTGTGCTGGCGCGTTTCGGCCGGGATCGCCATCTCGCCGACGCGGATGCTGAGGCCCCCCTCGGGAATTTCCAGATCGCGCGGGCGCACGATCTTGGGCTCGTCGGGGTCTAGGTAGAGCGTGCCCGATGCCTCGACCGTATCGGCCTCTGTCTTGTAGCCGACCCAAAGGCCGCAGGCGCGCGACAGCCCGAAGCCCAGCAGACCGAGTTCGATGAATTCGGCCATGCCCGCCGGGTAGATCACCGGCATCATCGCGTCCATGAAGCTGAACTCGCTGGGCAGCGCGAAGGCCGACGAGGTCGCGCCGTGGTCGTCGCCGACGATGGCCAGCACACCACCCGTCTGGAAGGCGCCGGCCTGGTTGCCGTGCTTGAAGGCGTCCATCGAGCGGGCCAAGCCCGGCCCCTTGCCGTACCAGATGCCGAACACGCCGTCATACTTGGCGCCGGGGAACAGGTTGACCTCTTGCGTCCCCCAGATCGAGGTCGCGGCGAGGTCTTCGTTGACGCCGGGCACGAAAGTGATGTTGTGCTTTTTTAACAGCGCTTTGACGCGCCACAGTTCCATGTCGTAGCGGCCGAGCGGCGAGCCGCGATAGCCGGAGATGAAGCCGGCGGTGTTGAGCCCGGCCGCGGCATCGCGTTTTTGCTGTTCGATCGGCAGGCGGACGAGCGCCTGCAGACCCGACATGAAGACCTGGCCGCGCTCGGCCAGATATTTGTCGTCGAGGGAGACAACGTTCGACGTCATTCAAGACCTCCGAGGGTATGGGCCCTGTCGCAAGGGCCCGGCCGGAAGTGCGCGACGCGATCGGTCAAGCGGCGGATTTCCCGGCCATCATGCTGATATGCCGGCCTCGCGGAAGCGCCGACAGTCGGCTTCCGAAAACCCGGCCTCGATAAGTACCTGGTCCGTATGCTCGCCGTATTTGGGCGGAAAGGCAATGTCGCGTTTCGCATGGGGCATATCCACCGCCATCGGTTGCATGCGGATTTCCCTGCCGTCGGGCAAATGCGTGCGCGTGAGCTTGGAGGCGATCGCCGGCATCTCGCGCGCCTGGGGCACGGTGTTGATGCGCGCATTGGGAATGCCGGCGGCGGCGAAGTCGGCCTCGATCTCTGCGGTGGTGCCCTTCGTGGTCACCTCACCGATTTCCTTGTAGATCGCATGGCGGTCGGCGTAGCGGCCGTCATTGGTGGTGCGGCTCTCGCGCGCCAGCGACACGAAACGCGGGATCGCGGTGAGGCGCTTCCATTGCGTGTTCGAGCCCATCGCCATGTAGATGAAACTGTCGCTGGTCGGATAGACGTTGGTCGGGATGAACTTGCGGTGCGCGTTGCCCCAGCGGCTGTACTCTTCGGGATCGGCGTCGAAATCAATGAGCGGCAGCGTCGTGATCAGCCACGAGGCGGCGGCTTGCGTCATCGAAACGTCAATGCGTTTTCCCTCGCCTGTCTCGGCCTGCTCAGCCAGCGCCAGCATGACATTGGCGTAAACCTCGTCGCCGGCCTTGAGGTCGATGATCGGGATACCCGACAAGGTCGGCGGCCCGTCGGGGAAGCCGGTCGTTTCCATGAAGCCCGCCTGGGCCTGGATCGCCGGATCGTAGCCGGGGGTCTTGGGATAATCGGGACCCATCGCCGAGATGCCGGCCCAGATCAGCTTGGGGTTGATCGCCGACAGGGTATCGAAATCGATGCCGAAGGGCTCGTAGCGGCCAGGCAGGGTGTTGCAGCAGAAGACATCGACGCCGAGCTCGCGAACGATCCGGTGCAGCGCCTCGCGGCCGCCGGCGTCCTTCAGGTTAAGCGCGATCGCCTCCTTGCCGCAATTGGGGGCGACGAAATAGGAGTGGCGGTCGTCGTCGACGATCTTCGAGCCGATATAGCGGTTGGGATCGCCCGGATGCGGGTCGCCGTCGAGCGGCGTCGATTCCAGCCGGATCACCCGCCAGCCAAGCTGCACGAAACGCAGCGTGGCGTAAGTCATGGAGAGCGCCTGCTCCATGGACAGGACGGTGCGGGGTCTCAACAGCTACATCTCCTGTTCTCGAATGTCTTCAGTCAACGCGTTCGCATTGAGCCTCTCCCTCCCCTTCTTCAGAGGGGGAGGGGAATGATATTTACTCCGCGGCCTGGCGCATGCGTTGCTCGCGCTCGTAAAGGCCGCGAGCCAGTTTCTCGGGCGAGACCGGCGGATGGTCGATGCGCACGCCGGTGGCGTTGTAGATGGCGTTGCCGATTGCGGGCGCGATCACGATGGTCGGCAGCTCGGCAATGCCTTTGGCGCCTGCCGGGCCCTCGGCGTCCATGGTCTCGATGAAGGTCATGTCGATGCGCGGCATCTCGGGCGCGGTGAACAGATGGTAGTCGCGGAAGAATGGGTTCTTCACGATGCCCTTCTCGATCTTCAAGTCTTCCGAGAGGGCATATCCCAGGCCCATGGCGATACCGCCCTCGATCTGGCCTTCCAGACCCGTCAGGTTGATGACGCGGCCGACATCCTGGACCGACCAAACGGTCTCGACCTCGACCTCGCCGGTGGCGGTGTCGACGATCAATTCGGCGACATGGACGGCATTCGAGTAGGCGGCCGACATGTCGCCCATATGGTTCTCGTCTTCGGACTCGGTGGGCGGCTCGTAATAGTCCGACTGGATGACGAGCTGGGCGTCCTCGCCGGCAAAATGCATTTGCCGCAAGAGACGGTCGAGCGGCATGACGACGGCGCCGTCGGCGGCCTGGACGACATGGCCGCCGCGAAGATCGAGCGCGTCGGCGGCGACGTTCGACATCTTGGCGGCTGCATCGAGGATCTGCGCCTTGGCTTTCTGGGCGGTGCGCTGGGCCGACTTGCCGGCGATATAGGTCGTGCGGCTGGCATGCACGCCGACATCCCAGGGGCCGGTCGCGGTGTCGTTGGCGACGATGGTGACGTCGCGCATCGGAATGCCGAGCTCTTCGGCCATGATCTGCGCGATCACGGTGTCGATGCCCTGGCCGATTTCAGAAGCGCCGGTGATGACGGTGACCCGGGCATAGTCGTCCATCTTGAGGATGGTGCCGCAGCCGTCGGATTTGTGGATCTTGGCGCCGCCGGCATTGTGCAGCGAGGCGGCGATGCCGATGCCGCGCTTGTAGCGTTCGGGGCTGTCCCAGCCATCCTTGTACGTTGCCCATTTGGCCAGGAAGTCGGATTTCTCCGCCGCGATATTGAGGCAGCCGACGAGGTCGATGCAGCCGAGGTTCGAGCCTTGCGGCGTGATCTCGTCGGGCTCGTTGGCGTTCTTCAGGCGGAATTCGAGCGGGTTGAAGCCGCCGATCTCCGCCATCTTGTCCATATGGGTTTCGATCGCCCAGGTCGCCTGCACGTTGCCATAGCCGCGGAAGGAGCCGGCGAAGGGGTTGTTGGTGTAGACGGCCTTGGCGCTGTAGTGGATGTGCGGCACCTTGTAGTGCGAGGTGATGGTCCGCATCGTCACGTAAGGCGTGGTCGCGCCCCAGGAGGTGTAGCCGCCATTGTTGAGCAGCGTGTCGACCTCGCGGAAGGTCAGCGTGCCGTCCTTCTTCATGCCCGCCTTGATCTTGAACTCGACCGGTTGGCGGGTCGGCGAGGCGATGAATTCCTCCTCGCGCGAGAAGATCAGCTTGACCGGGCGGCGCGTGGCCTGGGCCAGCAGCACGCAGATCGGCTCGTAGGGATAAACGTCGAGCTTGGCGCCGAAGGCCCCGCCGACCGGCGGCTGGACGATGCGCACATCGCCCGGATGCATGCCGAGCGAGGGGGCGATATCCATCTTCATGATGAAGGGATATTGGCTCTGCGAGTAGAGCGTGACCCGGCCGTCGGGATCGATGTCGGCGACCGCGCAGCTGACGCCCATATTGCAATGGGTGACGTAGTGGACGTTGTATTCGCCCTCAACGATGAAGTCGCTCTCGGCTTTGCCTTGCTCGATATCGCCATGGTCGAAGTGCTGCGCCATGGCGATATTGTCGGGGCGTTCGTCATGGATGATCGGCGCGCCGTCCTTGAGGGCCTCCTCGCATTCGAAAACGGTGGGCAGGTCCTCGTACTCGACCGTGATGAGACGCAGCGCCTGGTCGCAGGCTTCCTCGCTCTCGGCGGCGACGGCGGCGATCTCGTCGCGGATGCAGCGCACCTTGTCCTTCTTCAGCGGCGGGTTGTCCTTGAGGACGCCGATACCGAAGTCGGGCGTGTCGGCGCCGGTCAGCACCGCGTGCACGCCGGGCACCGTCTTGGCTTTCTCGGTGTCGATCCGCTTGATCTTGGCGTGCACCCGGTCGGTGCGCAGGATCTTGCCGTAGAGCATGCGCGGCAGAACCATGTCGTTGACGTAACGCGTGCGGCCGGTCGCCTTGTCGGGCGCGTCCAGCTTGCGCACGCGCTTGCCGATGATGGTTTCCTTCTCGATGATCTTGGTCATCCGTCACGTCCTCGCTTCATGCGGCCCTGCGGCCGTTGTCATCTACCAAGTCATCCCCTCCCCCTCGATGGGGGAGGGTTAGGGTGGGGGTGAGAATTAGATAAGGTCGCTTTCGTTGAGCGAAAGCGGCTTAAAGTACCCCCCATCCCGGCCTTCCCCCACAAGGGGGGAGGGATTGTCTTGTCGTCTCCAACCAAGTCCCGTCATCAGGCGGCCGTGGCGCGGCCGGCGGCGATGACGGCGTCGATGATCTTCTTGTAGCCGGTGCAGCGGCAGACATTGCCTTCGAGGCCGCGCCGGATCTCGTCCTCGGACATGTTCGGGTTGCGGTCGAGCAGGTAGCGGATCTGCATGATCATGCCCGGCGTGCAGAAGCCGCACTGGACCGCGCCGTGCTCGATGAAGGCGTCCTGCACGGGATCGACACCGTCGGCGGTCCACAAGCCTTCGATCGTGAGCACGCTTCGCCCGGCCAGGTCGACCGCGGGCATCAGACAGGAATTGAGCGACTGGCCGTCGACGATCACGGTGCAGGCGCCGCATTCGCCTTCACCGCAGGCGAGCTTGGCGCCCGCAAGATCAAGACGCTCGCGCAGCACCGTGAGGGCCGACGCGTCGGCGGGAACGCCGAGCGTGGTCTCGCGGCCGTTCAGCGTGAAGGTGATGTCAACCTGCAACGGCATTCGAAAGCTCCTGGGTGAGATAGGCGCGGGCCAGACGGCGTCGGTACCAGGCCGAGCCCCGATGATCGTCGATCGGCGCGATCTCTTTGTCTAAAGCGTCGCTCGCTCGCTCGATCAGCTCGGCGTCGATCGTCTGGCCCTCCAGCACGGCTTCAGTTTTGTGTGCCCGGATCGGCGTGGGCGCGACCGCACCCAGGGCCAGCCGTACATCGCGCATCGTCGTACCATCGAGATAGGCAGCAAAGCCCAAGGAAACCAGGGCGATTTCGAGCGCGGGCCTGGGGCCGGTCTTGGCAAAGCCGGCATGAAAGCCCGCTTTCGGCACGGCGAACTTGACGCCGGTGATGAGCTCGCCGGGCACCATTTTGGTGCGGCCGGGGCCGGTGAAGATTTCCGCGATGGGGATCGTGCGGGTTGCCACCTTGCCGGCCTTGAGCGATGCCAGCGCGACCACGGCGTCGAGGCAAAGCAGCGGGATCACGAAATCGGCGGCGGGCGAGGCGTTGGCGACGTTGCCACCGACGGTGGCGGCATTGCGAATTTGTACGCTTGCGAACTTATCGGCCGTGGCTGGCAACACCGGCACCATCTTTCGCAGCAGCGCGCTATCGAGCACCTGCGTCATGGTGACCAATGCGCCGAGGCGAATACCGCCCGCGGTTTCAGTGATCCCGGCAAGCTCCGGAACATGCTTGATGTTGACGAGGCGCTTGCCGATCGTCCGGCCGGGCTCGTCCTTCTGGACCCAGAGGTCGGTGCCGCCGGCTACGCAGGTCGCAGCCCCGTCGGCCATCGCCTCGAGCGCGGCCTTCAGCGATGTCGGCGCCACATATTCCTCGAACGCCGAGGGTTCCTGGAGTTGGGGGAGTGTCATGATCGATCCGGTTCCCTATTCTCCCGTCTAGAACCGCATCGGTTCCTGGTAACGGCCGAAGGCCTCGGTCAACACGGCGGTGATTTCGCCGACCGAAGCATAGGCCTTCACCGCATCCATGATCGCGGGCATGGTGTTCGTATCGCCATCGGCGGCGGCCTTCAGATCGGCGAGGGCCTTGTCGACGGCGCCCTGGTCGCGCGAGGCCTTGGTGTCATTGAGACGGGCGATCTGCCGGTCGGTGTCTTCCTTCTTGTACGGATGCATCTCGACCTCGGGCTCGTCCTCCTCGATCTCGTGGCAGTTGACGCCGACCTTGCGGAAGGCGCCGGTCTCCAGATCCTTGTGGCGCTCGTAGGCCTGCTTGGAGACATGCGCCTGGATCTCGCCATCGGCGATCATCTTGACGATGCCGCCCTTCTCGTCGAGCTGCTCCATGATCCGCACCATCTCGGCTTCCATCTGGTTGGTCAGGGTCTCGACGAAGTAAGAGCCGGCGAGCGGATCGACCGTGTCGGTCATGCCCATCTCTTCGATCAGCAGCTGCATGGTGCGCAGCGAGATGCGCTGGGCCTTTTCGGAAGGGATCGTATAGGCCTCGTCGTAGCAACAGAGCGCAATGGTCTGCGCGCCGGAGAGCACGCAGCCCAGCGCATAATAAGCGCCGCGCATGATGTTGTTTTCGGGCTGTTCGATGGTGAGGCCCGCGCCGCCGCCGCCGGCGATCATGCGCAGCCACATCGATTTGGGGTCCTTGGCGCGGTACTTGTTCTTGACGATCTTGGCCCACAGGCGGCGGCCCGCGCGGAACTTGCAGATCTGCTCGAAGAACTGGCCGAATATGTTGTAGTTGAACGACATGCGGTAGGCGAACTCGTCGATGTCGAGGCCGCGCTTCAGCACCTCGTCGAAATAGGCGCCGGCGATGGCAAAGCCGTAGGCCATCTCCTCGGTTGGCGTCGCCCCCGATTCGCGGATGTGATAGCCGCAGACCGAGACGGGCGAGTAGAGCGGCGCGTTCTTGGCGCAGTATTCCATCGTGTCGGCGACCAGGCGCACCGAAGGCTCGACCGGATAGATCCAGGTGCCGCGCCCGACGAACTCTTTCAAAATGTCGTTCTGACAGGTGCCGCGCAGCTTGGTGAGATCGAAGCCGCGCTTCTCGGCCATCGCCAGATACATCGCGATCATGATTGCGGCGGTGCCGTTGATGGTCAGCGAGACGGTGATGTTCTCGATGTCGATGCCCTCGAAGGCGATCTCGACATCCTTCAGCGTGTCGATCGCCATGCCGACGCGGCCGACCTCGCCGCCGGCCATCGGATCGTCGCTGTCATAGCCGCACTGGGTCGGCAGATCGAAGGCGACGTTAAGCCCGGTATTGCCGGTTTCGATCAGGTATTTGAAGCGCTTGTTGGTGTCCTCGGCGTTGCCGAAGCCGGTGTACTGGCGCATCGTCCAGGGCCGCTTGCGGTACATCATGTCGTGGATGCCGCGGGTGAACGGGAAGGCGCCGGGCGCGCCGACACCGTCGGGCACGCCGGGTTCCTCGATCCTCGTGGCGGCCACGTCCTCGGCCGTATAGAGCGGCTTGATCTCGATCCCCGACTCGTTGCGGCGGGTATCGGCGTCCGGTTTACGCTGCACGTTCAAGGGTCTTCTCCTTGATGAAATCGACGATCTCTTTGAGCTTCGTGCCGGTGTTAAAAACGGCATCGAGCCCGATCTTGCGCAAGGCGTCGTGATCTTCGCGGGGCACGTTGCCGCCGATCAGCCAAAGGCGGTCCGAAAGCCCATATTCGTCGAGCAGTTCGGCGAGGCGCTGGCAGATCGGGATATGCGAGCCCGACAGGATGGACAGCGCGATCACGTCGACATCCTCGTCGCGGGCGGCATTGGCGATCATCTCCGGGCTTTGGCGCAGGCCCGTATAGATGACCTCGAACCCGGCATCGACCAGTGCACGCACGACGATCTTGGCCCCGACGTCATGGCCGTCGAGGCCGGGCTTGGCGACCAGGATGCGGGTTTTCTTGTCAGCCATTGGGGTATCCCACGCCGATAATTCGATCTGGCAATCTGCGTAAGCGGATATCCCCTCCCTCGGAGGGGAGGGGGCTTTTTCTGCTGGCCGCGCTGGTAGTGCCAAATATAGCCAAGGGTCGCCTCGCCTATTCCGCTGCCTGCGACGTCGGCTCGTAGCCATAAACCTCGCGGGCGGTCTCCTCGGAAATGATGCCGTTCCGGACTTCCTCGGCGAGCTTGGCGCGGTCGCGCTTCTTGGGATCGCCGTAACCGCCGCCGCCGCCGGCCTGCTGGAAATAGACCGTGCCCTTGGGCAGCCCGGTGATGAGGTCCTTGTTGAGCGGCACGACCTCGTTGCCGTCGGGGGTGGTGAGCCTGATCGTGTTGAGCGTGCCTTGCCCGCCGCCGAAGAGCCCGAAGGCCGGCTCGAAATCGCCGTCGCCGAAGGTCACGAGCTGGGTATCCTCAGAGCCTACCTCGTAGACCGTCTCGATGCCGATGCCGCCGCGCCACTGCCCGGCGCCGGCCGAATCGGTGAGGTATTCGTGCTTGATCAGGCGGTGCGGCGACTGCTGCTCGAACATCTCGTAGTCCTGGTCGAGCACGCCGCCCGAGGCGTCGATCATACCGATATGGTCGTAGCCGTCGGTGCCGTTCATGGCGCCGCCGCCGCCCTTCATGCCCATGAAGAAGATGTCGACGTAGCTGTCATCCTTCTCCTCGTCGAAGCCCGTGGTCAGCGACGAGAGCAGATTGTTCCAGCCCGCCGTAACGCGGTTCGGGATCGCCGGCGCCAGCGCGCGCTGGATTGCATCGGCGTTGGGCGGGCACAGATGGTTGCCGAAGGTCGTCGCCGCCGGATAGCCGGCATTGAGGATGGTGCCCTCGGGAATGATGATCTCCAGCGGCGCCAGCATGCCTTCGTTGTGCGGGATGTCGGGGTTGACCATCTGCAGCAGCGTCAGCGCCGTGGCGCTGGCGCTCGATGTGTAAGTGCCGTTGACGAAGCCGTTGGTGCGTCCATCGGTCTTGGAGTAGTCGAACTTGATCGCCTTGTCCTCGACCGTGATGTCGACGCGGATAGTGTATTTCGAGCCCTTGTTCTTGCCGTCGTAATAGACGTAGCCCTCGCCCGAATAGTTTCCGTTCGGGATCGAGCCGATCTCGGCCTCCATCATCTTCTGCGTCGCATCGAAAAGCGCCAGCTTGTGCCGCTCGAAGACGTCGAGGCTGTGCTTTTCCAGTAGCGCCACCATGCGCCGCGCGCCGACATTGGTCGCGCCCATCTGCGAGCGCATGTCCTCCTGGACGATTTCGAAGCGGATGTTGGCGAATATGAGATCCCAGACATCCTTGCGGAAGGTGCCGCCGTCGAAGACCTTGACCGGCGGGATGCGGATGCCCTCCTGCCAGACCTCCACGGCGTTGGGGTTGTAGCCGCCGGCGACCGCGCCGCCGATATCGGCCTGGTGGCCCTTCACCGCGGTCCAGGCGACCAGCTTGTCCTCGAAAAAGATCGGCCGGAACACGGCGACGTCGTTGTTCTGGTTGCCCATCGAGAAGACGTCGTTGTGGAAGATGACGTCGCCGGGCTTAAAGTCGCCCTCGAAATACTTAATGATGTATTTGCACACCGGCGCCAGCGAGAAGGCGAGGATCGGCAGGTTTTCGGTCTGCTCCAGCATCCGGCCTTCGCCGTCGTAGAGCCCGGTCACGAAGTCCTTGGCCTCGCAGAGGATGGGCGAGCGCGCCGTCTGCTCGACCGACATGCTCATCTCGTCGGTGATCGACTTGAAGGCGCGCGCGAAGACGGACAGCAGGATCGGATCGATGTCGGATTTGGTGCTGCTCATGCCACTGCCTCCAGGATCGGTTTGACCAGTTCCTCGCGGCCCTTCTGGTAGACCGCAAACGAGCCGAACTGGTCGCAGATGCAATCATACGACTGGCTGACCAGGATCGAGGTGTTTTCCTGTTCGATAATCGCCGGTCCCGCGATCCGGTAGCCGAACTTGGTCGCGTGCCCGTCATAGACCAGGACCGTCGCCGCCTCGCCGGTCTCGGGCACGATGATCTTCCGCTCGCCCTTGAGCGCGGGCGAAGGATCGGCCCCGGCATAGCTCTCTTCTATGTAAGCGGGCTTGTCGGTGCGGCCGATCGCCTGGAGGCGGACATTGATGATCTCAACGGGCGTGCCCTGCTCCTCCAGCGAATAGCCGTAAAGCCGGTTGTGCTCGGCGTGGAAGAGCGCCTTGATCGCTTCGCCGTCCTGGCTTTCGATGGCGGCGAGCGAGGCTTCGTGGGTGACCTCGTGGTATTGCTTGGCGTAGCGCGCGTCGAGCTTGAGGACGTAGACGCGGCGGTCCTTGGCGATGCTTTCGCTGTCGAGCAGGGCATCGCCCTCGGCGCGCATTTCGGTGATCAGCGTATTTAGCGTCTTCCAGTCGCCGTCATCGATGCGGCGGACATAGCTGCGCACGAAGTCGTGCTTCAAATCCGACATCAGCATGCCGGCGGCGCAGAAGATCGAGCTTTCGCGCGGCACCACGAGGAGGGGTATTTCCAGCTCGTCGCCGATCATGCAGGCGTGGTTGGGGCCGGCGCCGCCGGCGACCACCATGGGGAATTCGCGCGGATCGAACCCGCGCTTGATGGTGATCTCGCGCACCCCCTGCGCCATGTTGGTGTTGATGACCCGGTACATGCCGAGCGCGGCTTCCTCGACCGACATGCCCAGCGGCTTGGCGATCTTTTCCTCGATGGCGCGGCGCGCGGCATCGACGTCGAGCTTCAGGCGGCCGCCGGCGAAATACCCCGGATCGAGATAGCCCAGCACCAGATCGGCGTCGGTGCAGGCGGGCAGCTCGCCGCCCTGGCCGTAGCAGACCGGCCCCGGATCGGCGCCCGCGCTTTGCGGGCCCATACGCAACAGCCCGCCCTCGTCGATCCAGCCGATCGAGCCGCCGCCGGCGCCAATCGTCACGATATCGAGCATCGGCAGGGCGATGCGATAGCGGTTGATCTCGCCTTCATTCGCCGTGATCGGCACGCCGTCGAGCACCATCGCGGCATCGAAGCTGGTGCCGCCCATATCGACCGTGATGCAGTTCTTCTGGCCATGGGCTTCGGCGTAGCCGAGTCCCGCGACCGGGCCGGCGGCCGGACCGGACAGCAGCGTCATCGCCGCCGTGGTCTGCGCCGTCTCGGGCAGCACCACGCCGCCGTTCGACTGCATGATCAAAAGCACGCCCGTGAAGCCAACATCGGCCAGGCGCTTCATCAGCGCGTCGATATAAGAGCGCAGCTTGGGGCCGTTGTATGAGTTCAGGACCGTTGTCGAGACGCGGTTATAGAAGCGGATCGAGGGCAAGAGCTCAGCCGAGACGGTGAGATAGGCGTCCGGCATTTCCTTTGCGACCAGTTCGCCCGCGGCCTTTTCATGCGCGGGATTGGCAAAGGCGTTCATGAAGCAGATCGCCACCGCCTCGACGCCCTCCGCCTTGAACGTCGCGATCGCCGCGCGGACATCATCGAGTTCCAAGCCTTCGAGCTCGCGGCCCTTGCGGTCGAGCCGGCCGCGCACGCCGGCGCGCAGATAGCGCGGCACCAGGGGCGGCACGTTGGTATAGCGGTTGTTGTATTGCTCCTCGCGGATGCCGCGGCGCATCTCCAGCGCATCGCGCACGCCCTCGGTGGTGATGAGGCCCGTCTTGGCGCCGGTGCGCGTCAAGGTCGCGTTGGTCGTCACCGTGGTGCCGTGGACGATCGTCTCGATGGTCGGCACGAAGGCCTCCAGCGTGCTGCCCGCCGCCTCGGCCATATCGGTCAGCCCGTTGATCAGGCCGATCGAGGGGTCTTTCGGCGTCGACAGCGTTTTGAAGATCTGCGGTTCCGCGCCGTCCGCGACGACCAGGAAGTCGGTGAAGGTGCCGCCGACGTCGATGCCGATCTTGAGCGTCACGATGCCATCCCTTCCGGTTATGTGGTCGGTCCGCGGCCGGTCTGCGCCAGCCTTGACGCGAATATATCACCGTATTGTTGGATATCAAACAATTTTTGACACGGCTCGTATCAGCCCCCAAAGCAACGCAACGACGGGGAACCCTGCCCTGCTTGCAGTCGCGGGGAGGGCCCATTAGCGTGCGGGTATCACAGGCCGACAGGCATCGCAGATCAAGCAGGGAGCGAAACACGATGGCGGAGAAAAAAGTGCTGTTCGAGGTGCGCGACGCGGTCGCCCGCATCACGCTCAACCGGCCGGACGAATCGAACCCGGTGGATGTCGAGGGCTTGAAGCTGCTGTTCGACTACGCGATCGAGATCGACGAGGATCCCAGCATCCGTGCCGTGCTGTTGACGGCGACCGGAAGCTTCTTCTCGTCGGGCGGCGACCTCAAGTTCTTTCATGACAACGCCGCGCGTGTCGGCCAGGTGCTGAAGGAGGGGACGAGCTATCTGCACGCCGCCCAGTCGCGCTTCGCTCGCATGGCGCCGCCGGTGGTGGTGGCGATCAACGGCGTCGCGGCCGGCGGCGGGGCCAGCATCGCCTTCTGCGGCGACATCGTGCTGGCCGCGTCCTCGGCGAGCTTTACCATGGGCTACACCGCCGCCGGGCTGTCGCCGGACGGATCGTCGACATACTACCTGCCGCGCGTGGCGGGGCTGCGCCGGGCCCAGGAGCTTTTCCTCACCAACCGCCGCTTCAGCGCCGACGAGGCCGCCGGATGGGGGCTCGTCACCAGGGTCGTGCCCGACGACAAGCTGATGGAAGAGGCCGAGGCCCTGGTGGCGAAATTGGCCAAGGGTCCGACCCAGGCCTTCGCCTCGGTCAAAACGCTGCTCGCGGATACGTTCCAGAACTCGCTGGAGACCCAGATCGAGCTCGAGACCCGGCACATTGCGGCCAATGCGGTAGGGCATGACGGGCTGGAGGGCATCGATGCCTTCGTTTCCAAACGCAAACCCGATTTCAAAGGCGTGCGGTAAGGCGCGCTGCCGACTCGATCGCGCTTATTTGGCGAAAAGCCGGGGATTGCGAGAAACCGGCCGAAGCCCGTTTTGTTGGACGCCAAACAAATCCCCGCTATGATGCGCGCCATGACCGACCGGATCGAGCAATTCGCCCCCGCGCGCCGCGTCAACGGCGCGGACCGCACGCGCGCGATCGATTTCGGCGATCTCGATGCCTTCGTCGGCTTTCAGCTCCACCGTGCCCGCAATGTCGCAGCGTTGGTCCTGCATCGTCTGATCGCGCCCGAATTCGTTCCCGGGCATTTTCCGATCCTATATCTGATTGGGCAGAATCCCGATCGCACCCAATCGGCGATCGCAAAGGCGGTGGGCCTGGACCGGTCTTCGTTGGTGCCGATCCTCAACCGGTTCGAGAAGAACGGCTGGGTCCGGCGTATTCCCTCGCAAGGCGACAAACGCGCGCATGCCTTGCGCCTGACCCGGGCAGGCGAGCGCAAGGTTCAGGACCTTCACGACAAGGTGACCTCGATGGAGGATCGGATATCGGGCGCACTGGGTGACGACGGCCAGAAAGCGATGCTCGAGATGTTGCGCCAAATTCAGGACGCATTCGACCAGACGCGCTGACGCTGCCGGGCTGCGGTCCCTGAACATCCTACACTTGGGTAATTTGCTTCTGCGGCCTGTTTGACCGAGGTCAAGGCGCAGCCACGCGCGTCTTGATCTGATCGGGCAATGACGCCCGAACTGCTCGATCGTTATGGCGGGCCGGTGCCGCGCTACACGAGCTACCCGACCGCGCCGCATTTCTCCGCGGCGGTCGGCCCGGAGATCTATCGCAAATGGCTTTCCGGGGCGGGCGGGGACGAGCCGTTGTCACTCTACGTTCATGTCCCGTTTTGCCGCGCGCTCTGCTGGTTTTGCGGATGCCATACGCGGGCGGTGAACCGATACTCGGCGGTCGAGGCCTATGCCGGGGCGCTGGCCGCCGAAGTGGCGCTGGTAGCGAAGGCGATCGGCCATCCCGCGCCCGTCGCGCATCTTCATTTCGGCGGCGGCACACCGACCATCCTCACCCCGGCGGACTTCGCCCATTTGGTGGACGAATTTCGTGAACGCTTCCACATCCTGCCCGAGGCCGAAATAAGCGTGGAGATCGATCCGCGCGGCATGAGCCGGCCGGACCTGCGCGGGCTTGCCGAGGCCGGCGTCACCCGGGTCAGCCTCGGCGTGCAGGACCTCGACCCGGCGGTCCAGCAAGCGGTCAATCGCATCCAGCCGCGCGCGCTCACCGAACAGGTTATCGATTGGTGCCGGGCCTTCGGGATCGCAAGTATCAATATCGATCTGATGTACGGGCTGCCGCACCAGACAGCCGACGGTGTGGCCGCGACCGCGCAGGCAATCGCCGAGATGGCGCCCGACCGTATTGCCGTCTTCGGCTATGCCCACGTTCCCTGGATGAAGCCGAACCAGACGCTGATCGACGAAACCGCGCTGGGCGGCGCCTGGGCGCGCTGGCGCCAGGCCGAGGCCGCCGCCGGGGTGCTCGCGGCCGCCGGTTACCGGCCGATCGGGCTCGATCATTTCGCCCGCGACGACGATGCACTGGCCCGCATGGAAGAAAAGGGCCGCCTGCGCCGGAACTTCCAGGGCTATACCGACGACCAGGCCCGCTTGCTGATCGGCTTCGGCGCCTCGTCGATCGGTGATCTGGGGCATGGTTACGCCCAGAACGATCCTGATGTGCGCGAATACATGAAGACGGTCGCCGCCGGCCGGCTGGCCACCGTCAAGGGCGTCGCGCTGGATGCCGAGGACCGTCTTCGCCGTGCCGTGATCGAGCGGCTGATGTGCGATTTCGAGGTCGATTTGGGCGGGCTCGCCAGGTCGTATGGAATGTCGCCCGATTGTTTTGCCGCCGACAAGGCTTCGCTCCACACGATGGTCTCAGACGGGTTGGTCGAGGTTGCGGGCGAGCATGTCAGCGTGGTTGAGGCCGGTCGGCCGCTCGTGCGGGTGGTCGCGGCAGCCTTCGACGCGTATCTCGGCCGCGCCGCTGCGCGGCATTCGAGCGCCGTTTGAGGTGTTCGTGCATACGCGCTCAATCAATCTTGGTCCATTTTGTCGCAGGCACCGCCCTGTAATGGATGTTGGCAAGGTCTCACGGCGTATCTATTTTGCTGAACGTGACGCTGGCGGGAGAGACCCTTCGGCGCATTTCTTGCGCGACGGTCGGGATTGTGCGGTTCTACGCCATCTCCCACCGATCGAGACGGGTTGGTGCCCGGCCCGATGAAGCACCGCATAAGGACTATGGGACAACGTGTTTATGGTCCGCGACGAAATTTGGTCCGCGACCATGGTTGAGCAAAAGGAGCCATCGGATGAGGTTTTTGATCGTGCTGTTTGCCTCGCTGGCCATGACTGTGGCCGCGGGCTCGGCTTATTCGGCCGGCGACGCTGCGCGGGGTAAGAAGCAGTTCAGCCGCTGCAAGGCTTGTCATGCGGTCGAGGCGGGCAAGAACAAGATCGGCCCGTCGCTGCACGCCATCGTCGGCCGCAAGGCGGCCTCGGCGGCGAAGTACAAATATTCCAATAGCCTCAAGGCCGCCGGCGAGAAGGGCCTCGTCTGGAACGAGGCCATGCTGATGGAGTATCTGGAAGGCCCGACGAAGTTCCTGAAGAAATATCTCGGGAGCAAGAAGGTCTCCAACAAGATGAAGAACAAGTTCAAGAAGAAGTCGCTGCGCGAGAACATCATCGCCTATCTGGCGACGGTGAAATAGCGCGAGCGAGCCATTCGCAATGAACACGGGCGGGGCCGCAAGGTCCCGCCCGTTTCGTTTGGGCCGATTTGATTGGTTCAGATTTCGATCGCGTTGGCGCGGTTGCGGATCGCGCGCAGCACGCTGAACGCCGTAAGCGAAGAGGTCTTCGGGTTGTCCGGCAGCGGCTTGCCGCGCATCTCCACCGTCATGGCGCCGAAGGCACCTTCGGCCTCGATCAGGTGAATGTTGCCGTCGGCCTCAGGGTCGGCGACCAGCCGCACCGCGGTATCTGCAAACCCCATGCCCGCCAGCGCGATGGTGGCGGCGACATTGGCGTTTTTGGGATAGAGCCGCGCTGCCTCGTCGGCGGGACCGGCGTAAAGCTCCGTGGCTTCGGTCAACGCATCGAGATCGCCGACCTTTTCGGCCGGCGAGCCCTTCCAGGCGCCAGGGGGTTTGCGCGACGTGTAGCGCACTTGGGCGAGGCCGCCCTCGCGCGCGGCGGCAAGCGCGTCGATCCCGCCGATGGCGCCGGGGGCGATCAAGAGCTTGGCGCCGCCCGACCTGGCCGCCGCGCCGAGACGCTCATAGAGGGCGTGGTCGGCGAGTGCGCCGACCGACACGACAAGAAGGTCGAGGCCGCGCGCCAGTGCCGCGGCCCCGTGCTCGGCGAGGCCCGCATGCCCGGCGGCCTCGACGACAAGTGCGGGAAGCGGTGCCGGGAGATCATCGATCGAACCCACGACCAAGGCGCTGTCGCCGATATCGTCTTGGACCGCTGCCACGCGGTCCGGCCGCATGACGACGGCTGAAACGCGCGCATGGTCCGCTTTCGCAAGGCGCGTGCGAACGTAGCGGCCGATCGCGCCGTGGCCGATCAGGGCGATGTTTATCGCCGCGGTCATGGCTGGGTCACGCCTTGTAGGAAACAGGCGGGTCGGAGACAGGGAGGTCGGCGATAGAAGGCTCGGCGACGGGCGGGCCGGCGAAGCGTTTCGCATACGGGCCGACCGCATCCATGTCGATCTCGACGATGGCCGGTCCGTCGACCGCGAGCGCGCGGGCGAAGGCGGCCGCAAAATCGCCGGGCGCGCTCACCCGCTCATGGGCCATTCCGATCGAGCCGGCAAGGGCGCCGAAGTCTGGCGTCACCAGATCGGCATAGGCGCGCCGGCCGCCATAATGGGCGTCCTGGATGTTGCGGATCACGCCGTAACCCTTGTCGTTCATCAGCACCAGCGCGACATCGGCTTTCTCCTGAACCGCGGTCGCCAGCTCGCCCAGGCCGAGCGCGAGCCCGCCATCGCCGACCAGCGCCACGGTCTTGTGTTCGGGCGCGCCGAGTGCAGCGCCGATCGCCATGGCGAGGCCTTGGCCGATCCCGCCGCCGAGCGGGTGCACGCCCTGGCGCGGCGCGCTCAGATCGACATAGCGGTTGCCCCAGGTGCTGTTCGAAACCGTGATGTCGCGGACCCAGGGTGCGTCCTCGGGCATGGCGGCGCGCAGATCGTCGATGATCCGCGCATAGGGCCCGAAGCCGTCGCGCAGATCCTGGACCGCCGCGGCCCTGGCACCGGCGAGGTCGCCGGCAAAACTCGAGTCGATCGCGGGACCGCTGCCGAGACGCGCGATCAGCCCTCGAAGCGCCAGGGCAGCATCGCCCTGGACGAAGAGCTCGTTGGCGTAGGACATGCCGTCCTTGGCCGGATCGGCATCGATACGGGCCATCGGTTGGGGCAGGGCGAGCGTGTTCTTCAGCGTCTCGTTGCCGCGCAGTCGCGAGCCCACGGCGACCATCAGATCGACGCTTTGGTAAAACGCCGCCACCGGCGCCGATGCGTTGAAGGCGCCAAGGCTCATCGGATGGCCTTCCTCCACGACGCCGCGTCCGTTGACGCTGGTGACAATGCCGATGCCCATCTCCGCGAGCTTGCGCGCCTCGGCGGCCGCGCCGCGCGCGCCGCCGCCGAGCCAGAACAGCGGGCGCTTGGCGTTGCGCAGCATATCGGCCAGCGTGTCGAGCGCGGCCGTGTCAGGCGCCTGGGCAGCCACATTCGGCATGGCGATCGTGTCCGGCAGTGCGATCGCCGCGGCCTGGACGTCGATCGGGATTTCGACACTGACCGGGCCCGCAGGCGGGGTGAACGCGGTCCTGACCGCCTCGCGCAAGACATCGAGCGCTTCTTCGGGCCGCGACACGCGGAAAAATTTCTTGGAGATTGCGCGCAGCATGCCCGGCTGGTCGGGCGCCTCGTGGATATAGCCGCGGCCCTGGTCGAGAAATCCGGTCTCGATCTGACCGGTCAGATGGAGGAGCGGGGTGCCGGCGGTCAGCGCTTCGACGAGGCTGCCGGCGGCATTTCCGGCCGCAACGCCGGTCGAGGTCACGCCGACGCCGAGCCGGCCGGTCACGCGGGCGCAGGCATCGGCCATGTTGAGCGCGCCGGCCTCGCCGCGCGCCGGCACGAAGCGGATACGGCCCTGCTGTGCGATCGCATCGAGGATCGGCATGTTGTGGATCGAGATGACGCCGAAAGCGGTCTCGACCCCGCAGGCCTCAAGGAAGGCTGTGACCAGCGCGCCGACGGTCGTCGTGGTGGCGGCGCCTGTTACGCCGTCTATGGCGGCGGGTTTGGGCTGTTCGTTCATGGCTGTTTGGTCTGTTCTGAATTGACTGAACGATGTTTGCCGGCCCGGCCCTCGTGCTTCGACAAGCTCAGCATGAGGGCCTTCTTGTGATGCCAAACATGAACCTCATCCTGAGCTTGTCGAAGGGTGAGGCCAACTAAGGTGCGGAATGTGCCGTTCATATGCCTCAACCCAGATAGCCCGGGTCGGGTTGGCCGGCCATCGACTTGCGGATTTCCGGTGAGGGCGGGCCGGCGGTGCCCCAGCGGTCCATCAGATGGGGCACGCGTTTCCACACTTGCGGCTCGTGCGTCGCCTCGTCGATCTGCTCGATCTCGGAGGTGTATTCGATGACGAAGTCGTTGGGATCGCGAAAATAGGCAAAGACATTGTTGCCTGGCCCGTGGCGGCCGACGCCCCAGGCGACCGGGACCTGGTTCGATTTCAGCCGGCCGATGCCGCGCATCTGGTCGTCGATCGACGGCATCTCGAAGGCGATGTGATTGAGCGAGGCGTGGTCGGCGCGGTTGAAGGCGATCGAATGGTGATCGGTGTTGCAGCGGATGAACACCATCTGGTCCTCCGACCAGTCGCTGACCCGGAAGCCGAGCGCGCTTTCATAGAACGCCAGGCAGGTTTCAAGTTGCGGCGTGTTGAGCACGACATGGGTGATCTTGCGCGGGGTGGCCGGCCGGTCGGGGGCCTCGGCGTAGCGGTCGACCCCGGCGGCGATACGCAAAAGCCGGTTGTCCGGATCGACAATCGCAAAGCCGGTGCCGCCGCCGGGTGTTTCGTTGGGCCCAATCGGCTGCACGATCTTGGTGCCGCCCGTAACGAGTTGGTCGTGCAGCGCCGTCAGCCGCGCCTCGTCGGGCAGTGCAAGCTCGATCCGCACGATGCCGCGGGCTTGCCGGTCGTGCAGCGACAGGATGTGATGCTCGGGTCCGCTGCCACGCAGGTAAACCGCGCCGTCGTGCCGGTGCACGGTTTCCAGCCCCCAGCAGTCGGTATAGAAGGCCTCGGTCTCGGTCAGCTTGGGCCCGCCAAGCGCAAGGCCGCGCAGCCGGGTAATGCTTGCCTGGGTCATTGTTGCGCTCTCTTCATGTTTGCGCTCATCGCTTCATCTTGTCGGGGCATCAGGCCGAGCGCCGCGCGCCGCGATGGCCGAGCCATTCGGAGATCGTGGCCGCGGTCTCGACCACGGCATCGCGCATCCGGGTTTCCAGATCATCGCCGCTCAGGGTTGATTCCGGCGTGGTGATGTTGATCGCGGCGATGACGGCATCCTCGGCATCGAAGATCGGCGCCGCGACGCTGGCGATCCCGCGCTCGAAGTTCGAACGGCCGAGCACATGGCCCTGGGCGCGGTCGCGGGCGAGTTGGGCAATCAGATCGTCGAGCGTGGTCGCGGTCGTCTTGCTGAAGGCCTCCAGCGGTGTGTCCTTGAAGCGCGCCCGCACGTCCTCGGGCGAAAGTTGCGACAGGATGGCGCGGCCCATCGATGTCGCGTGAGCGGGCAGGCGCGAGCCGACCTGGATGCGGCTGGTCAGCGCCTTCTGGTCGGCGTGGCGGGCGACATAGACGATCTGGCTGCCGTCCAGCACCGCCAGGTGCGCCGAGCATTGGGTGCGGTCGCGCAAGGCCACCAGGTGCGGCTGGGCGATTTCGAGAATCTCGATCGAGGCGAGGAAGGCAAAGCCGAGGCCAAGCACGCGGGGCCCGAGCCGGTAGGACTTCGTGGTCTCGTCGCGCACCAGATAGCCGAGCTCGGCGAGCGTATAGGCGATCCGAAACGCCGAGGACCGCGTCAGCCCCACCGCGCGCGCCAGCTCGGCCAGCGACAGCGCCGGCCGTTCGGCTGTAAACGCCGAGAGCATGGCAAGCCCGCGCGTCAGGCCCGGCACCATGTAGCGCTCATCGGGCCCGCCGGGCGTACTGGTATTAGCAGCGTTGGTAAGATCATTCATGCGGCTGCGCGCTCCTGGTCGGCCAGGAAGTCGCCAAGCAGCGCGTTGAAGCGCTCCGGCGCCTCGACATAGGGCAGATGCCCCAGCCCATCGAGCAGCACGAAACGGCCATTCACCAGCGCATCGGCGACCCGGCGCCCGCCTTCGGGTGGGGTGACGATATCCTCCGAGCCGGTGGCGACCAGCGCCGGGGCATCGCAGCCTTCGAGGTCTTTGAGCAGGTTCCCTTGTGAAAGCGTGCGCGCGGCCTGGGCGTATCCGTCGGGCCGGACCTGTCGCATCACCCCGCGCACCGCCTCGAGCACGTCCTCGCCGGTGCCGGGGCCGACCAAATTGATCGCGCGGGCTTCGGCCATCTTCGCCGGACCGTCATTGTAGACGCCGTCGAGGCGCATCTTCAGCGACTTCTCGCGTGTCTCCGGGTCGGCCTCGCCGTGGCCGATGGCGGGGTCGGACAGCATAAGCGAGCGCACCCGGCCGCGATGACGCCCCGCAAACGCACCCGCAAAGAGCGAGCCCAGCGAGTTGCCGACCAGATGCGCGCTTTCGATGCCAATTGCGTCGAGGAACGCCGCCAGCGCATCGGCATAGGCGGCGGTGCCGGGGGTCTCCTCGGCAAAATCGCCTGAGCCGCCATAGCCGGGCGCATCCCAAGCGATCGCCCGCCAATGCGCGCCGAAATGGTCGAGCTGGCTGGCCCAGCCGGCCGAGCCCGAGCCGATGCCGTGCAGGAAGATGACAGCTTCGCCGCTACCGGACTCACGATAGCCAATGGTGAGCTTGCCGGCGTCGATCTGCTTCAGGTCGTGTTCCGTCATAATCCGGTTTCCTCAGTTGAAGACGAAGCCGCCATTGACCGGCAGCAACTGGCCGGTGACGAAGGCGGCGGCGTCCGACAGCAGGTAGACGACCGAGCCGACCACGTCATCGGGATCTTGGGCGCGGGGCATGGCGCGGCCTTCGACATAGTGGTCGTGGCGGTCCTGCGGCACGGTTTCGGTCGCCTCGACGCGGGTGAGACCGGGGGCGACGGCGTTGACGGCGATATTGTCGGGCCCAAGCTCGCGGGCGAGCGCGCGGGTCATGGCGATCACCGCCCCCTTGCTGGAGACATAGTGCAGCAGCCTGGGCGCGCCCCAGAGCGCGGTGTCGGAGGCGATGTTGACGATGCGCGCGCCGCTCACGCCCTGTGTGCCTTGCGCGCCTTGCGCGCCACGCGCGCCACGCGCGCCACGCGCGCCACGCGCGCCTATGCGCAATAAAGGCGCGCAGGCCTTCACCGCCAGCCAGGTGCCGCGCACGTTCACCTGCATCACCCGGTCCCAGGTCTCAACGTCGATCTCCTCGAACGTCTTGCCGCCGATGCCGGTGGCGATGGCGCCATTGTTGACCAGCCCGTCGATGCGCCCGCAGCGCGCCGCGATGGTGTCCGCCATCGCCGAGACGCTGGCGGGATCGCCCAGATCGAGGGGCACGAACAGGGCTTCGCAGCCGGCATGGCCCAGCGCCTCGGCTGTGTCGCGGCCCCAGTCCTCGTTGATCTCGGCGATCACGACCATCTGCGCCCCCGCCGCGGCGCTAGCTTCCGCGAAGGCGCGGCCGAGCCCGCGTCCTGCGCCGGTCACCACGATCACCTTGCCGTCGAGCTGGCCCAATGTGGCCCGTCTCCTATTTTCCTTATTTCTTTGGCCGCTTGATCTGGGTCAGCGGATGGTCGGGCGGATAGGTCGGCGTCTGCGGCGTCGGATTGCCGAGCATCACGCACATCAACGCCTCTTCCTGGCCGTCATTCACGAGACCGCGATAAAGGCCGGGCGGAACCGAGATCAGGTCGCGTTCCTTCAGGACCGTCTCGAAGCGCTCGCCGTCCTGCTCGACGAACAGACTGATCCGTCCGCGCAGCATGAAGAAAACCTCTTCGACATCGTCGTGTACATGGATCGGGCCTTCGCAGCCGGCGGGCAGCACCATCGTGGAGAAGGTGAAATGCTCGGCCGGTACGGTATTGCCGTCCGTGCCTATGCCGGTGCCGCCGGTGCCCATGTAGCGCATTTGCGCGCGCCGGTACTTCGGGTCGAAATCGGCCTGGAACTTGAGCGCGTCCCAGTCATAGCGGCGCGTCTCATAGCGCGCGGTCCGGCTTTCCACCCATTCGCCGAGGCTCATCTCGGCCGGCTTGCCGGCGGCCGTTTGGTCATCCTTGAGGGCCGTTTGTGCGCTCATGATCGCGGTCTCCCTGATTTGATCGAATTTCATCGCGCTGCTTTGGGTCTTGATCGGTCACTCGGCCGCGGCGGCTTCGCGCTCCAGCGCGGCGAGCGCCTCGAGCTGGGACTTGGCTTTGGTCTCCAGGATGCGGCGGAGCCGCGCCATGCCGGTGTCGTGTTGATAGAGAAATTCCCTGTCCCGCGCGTTTGGCGTCATGTTTTCCAGAACGACCCGGTCCTGCTCCAGCACGTCCCAGTGCAGGCCCTCCAGCCGGTTGCGGTACATGAAACGCCAGAGGTCGCGCTGCCAGCCGGACACCTTCCGGTTGCGCCAGAAGTAGACTTGGCAGATCGTCTCATCGATCGGGGTCACGCAGCCGACGATGCCGAACAGCCCACCCGGGCCGGCCGATTTGCGGTAGGGGATGGCAAGGCGCAGAAACAGCGCGCCCGTGTCGCTGAACTCCACCCAATCGAAATTGATGTCGAGCTGGGATTCTTTTTCGAAGACCAAACCGGTGGCGGTCTTGGAAACCTTCATGCTCGCCTGCTTGTCGCCCTCGGCCATCGAATGCGACTGCGCGTGCAAGTAGGCGCCGTGCATCGGATCCATGACGTTGTCGACGGCGTAGCGGTAGTTGCAGCGCCAGATCGCCGTGCACAGCATCGTGGCGTATTCGTCGGTGTTGGCGAGTTCCTCGGGCAGTATCAGTTCCACCGGCTCGGGATGCGCCGCATCGCCAAAGTAGGCGAAGACCGCGCCCCCGATTTCCCGCACCGGATAGCTCACGATCGGTTTGGTGCCTTCCAGCGGGCAACCCTCGACCGCCGGCACGGTCTTGACCTCGCCATCGCCGCCGACTTCGATGCCGTGATACCAGCAGGCCAGCCGGTCGCCGAGGTTCCAGCCGAGCGAGAGCCGCGCGCCGCGATGCGGGCAGCGGTCTTCCAGCGCGTGGGGGCTGCCATCGGTGTCGCGCCAGATCACGATATTTTGGCCCAGGCGCGTCACGCCGATGGGGCGCGTGCCCACTTGCCAGCTCGGCGCCACCGGATACCAGCGATTGCGCAAGCCTTGATTGACCAGCGCTTCGATCGTGCTTTTGTCGACTGTGGCTGCGCTCATAACGAACCTCGTTGCCTAATCAATTCGGAGGTCAATTCGGACGTCAATTCGGGGATCATTTCGCGGATCAGACCCGCATCGCCACATCGCCGAAATCGCGCTTGGGCATGTAGCGCAGCACCCGGCGTTCGGCGAGGATGACGAGCGAATAGGCGATGATGCCGATGAGGGTCAGAAGGATGATGGCGGCGAAAACCGAGCCGGTATTGCCCTGACCCTCGCCCTGGACCAGAAGATAGCCGAGCCCGGTATTGCCGCCGACGAACTCGCCCACGGTGACGCCGATGACGGCAAGGGTGGAGCCGATGCGCAAGCCCGAGAACAGCGAGGGCATCGAGGCCGGGAACTCGATCTTCCAGAAGATCTGCCAGCGGCTCGCCTTGAACGACCGCGCGAGGTTGATCAGCGCCGGGTCGACCGTGCGCACCGAGGTCAGCACATTGATCAGGATCGGGAAGAACACGATCAAGACCGCGACCAGGATCTTCGGCGTGATGTTGTAGCCGAACCACAGGATGAAGAGCGGCGCGAAGGCCACCTTGGGCGCGATCTGCAACGCCAGAATGTAGGGCGAGATGACGATTTCGGTGGTCGGCGACATGCCCAGCAGATAGCCGATCGCCGCGCCCAGCAGGCAGCCGAGCACGAAACCGACCAGCACCTCAAAGCAGGTAATGCCGGTGTGCAGCAGCAGCTCGCTGTTCTGATAAAGGTGCACGCCCTCGGAGATCACCAGCGAGAGGCGCGGAATGTTGTAGGGCGCGATGCCGAGCAGCACCGGGCCCCATTCCCAGCCGGCAATGAAGAGCACCAGAACGGCGACGCTGAGCCAGGTTTCCTTGCGATTGAAGCGGCGACGCATGCGTCCCATGGCGCTGAACGTCCCTGTGTCCGTGGTCGCGGCGCCGACCGGGGCTGGCCCGGGCTCGACCGTCGCCGCCGCGCAGCAGGTCGCTGCGGCACAACTCCGCTCGGCGCCGGGGCGGGGGACCGCGGGCGCGAGTGTGCCGCTCTCCTGGACCGCCATCACGCGGCCTCCAGATCGTCGCCGATGTGCAACAGGCTCATCAGCCGGGCGATATAGTCGGACATCTTAGCATGGCTACGACGCGCGATCGGCTTTTCGCGCTCGGGCATTTCGACGACAATCTCCTCGATGATGCGGCCGGGGCGGGCCGACATCACCAGAACACGGTCGGAAAGCGCCACCGCTTCGACGAGATCGTGGGTGATCAGGAAGGCGGTCTTGCCCTCGTCCTTCAGCGTGCGCGCGAGGTCAGTCTGCAGGACCATCTTGGTCTGCGCATCAAGCGCGGAGAACGGCTCGTCGAGCAGCAGCACGTCGGGGTCCATCGCCATGGTGCGCGCGAGCGCCGCGCGCTGGCGCATGCCGCCGGAAAGCTGGTGGGGATAGGCGTTGGCGAATTCGCTCAGATGGTATTTGTCGATCAGGCCCAGCGCCACGGCGCGGCGGTTTTCCTTTGCGATACCCTGGATTTCCTGGCCCAGCTCGACGTTGTCGCGGATGGTTCGCCAGGGCAGCAGCAGATCCTTTTGCAGCATGAAGGCGACATGCGAGTTCGGGCCGTCGACCGGCTCGCCGTCGACGAGCACCGTACCCGCGTTGGGCCTGTCGAGCCCGGAGCCCAGATTGAGCAGCGTGCTCTTGCCGCAGCCGCTGGGCCCGATCAGCGAGACGACCTCGCCGTCCGCCAGCGCCAGCGAGACGTCCTCGACCGCGGTGATCACCGGATCCTGGCCGTTGGCGGCGTTGCGGTTGCCGAAGCGCTTGGTCACGGCGCGGAATTCCAGCCGGGGCGTTGCCATGGGTGCCTTCCTGTTCCGATCAGGTCCCGCGGCCGACCGGCTCGCCGTCGCCGAGCCGCTTCATCGCCGCCGTGAACGAGCTCTCGGTCCAGGGCTTGCCGTCGGGGTCGGCCGGGCCGCTTTCGTTGAGCCCGTCGATGATGGTGTCGAGCGCGTAGATTTCCCGGGTGAAGAGGGCTTCGAGCGCATCGCCGAGCGCGTTCTCATAGTCGTTTGGCGGCGCCGGCCGGGTCTGCCAGCGGATCAGCTGCGGCGGATCGTAGCGTTCGATCGAACTGGCATCGCCCTTGTTGGCGCCACTGCCAGTTCCGCTGCCATAAGGTTCAGCAGGGGCCGCATCCGTCTGGCCGTCCGTCGCGGCGGGTGGCCGAAGATGGGGATTGAAGTCGGGCACCATCGCAACCCTCCCGAGGCTTGCCGGCGTGGCATCTCAGGCCGCCGATCCCGGCATGATAGTTTCATATACAAAACATATGTTCTTATACGAAACACGATAACAGCATGGCGGGTGCGAATCAAGCCCCAAGCGCCAACATCCAAGCGCCAAAGGGCGCTGTCGGTGCGCCGGCGCCTTCCCGGCCCGTCAGTTAAGTCTGACGAAGATATCGTCGCCCTCGCGTTTGACCTCATAGACGGCAATGTCGTCCTCGGCCGGCGGTGCCAGGCACTTGCCGGTCTTGATGTCGAACTTGGCGGCATGGAGCGGGCATTCGACCTGGCCGTCCTCCACGAAGCCGTCGGTGAGCAGGGCGAAGGCGTGGGGACAGACATTCTCGGTCGCGAGAAAGTCGTCGCCGAGCTTGAAAATCGCGATCATTTTGTCGCCGATCTCCGCGGCCTTGGGTTCGTCCTCGTCGATCTCGCTCACGCTCGCGACCTTGTGCCAATCATCCGCCATCGCTCTCCCCGTTGCTTGCCTCGGTTCAGGTACGTGTCCCCATAAGGATCCCCATAAGGATCGGGGCTAGGATTACAGGTCGCGCGCCGCCGGGTAAACAGGGCAGCAACGGGCCGCAGACCGGCCATGCATGCACCGCCATGGGCGTTGATTGGGGCGTGCGAGCCTGCTACGTTGTCTTGCATGGGAACTGATATTTCGTATATCAAACATTCGGCCTTACGCCCGGCTTCGCGCTTCGTCGCTGATGCGGTAGGGTCGATATAGTGGGTCGATATAGTGGGTCGATGCGGGCGTGTGGGTCGTGCCGCCAATCAGATCAACGCCGTCGGCCGACGCGCCGACGATGACAGATAAGCAAGACGGAAAGGGAGAGTCTCAGCATGCTCAATCGACGGACGACGACAGTGGCGCGCCGGGCGCTCACGGGGGTTGCAGGCGCGGCGCTCGCCATAACCCTTGGCGCGGTTTCGGCACATGCGGCGGAGAAGGTGACCTATTTGTTCCCCGCACCGCCGATCCTGCCGGCCTTCGGGCCGATCCAAATCGCCAAGGGCAAGGGATATTACAAGGCCGAGGGTCTGGATGTCGTCTTCCAGCGTGCCAAGGGCGGCGTCGACGTCGCCAAGCAGGTCGGCGCGGGCAATGCGCATCTCGGCGGCGGTCTTGCCGATGGGCCGATCATCGTGCGCGCCCAGGGTGTGCCGGTACGCGCGGTCGCGTCCTTCGGCGGCCGCGGCTTCATGCAACTCGTCGTGCGCGCCGATAGCGGCATCAAGTCGCCCAAGGATCTGAAGGGCAAGACGATCTCAGTCATGTCCTACCAGGACACGACGTTTTTTGCGCTGCGGGGCATGCTCGCCAGCCAGGGGCTTACGCTCAAGGATGTGAAGGCGATCGCGGTCGGCCCGCGCAATGTGTCGACCATGGTAATCCAGGGCAAGGCCGTGGCCTGCGCCTGCGTGCCGGACTGGATCCCGCCTTTCCACCGCGCCAAGGTGAAGGTCAACATCATCAAGTCGGAGGACTACTTCCCCCACATGGCCCAGGCCATTCTCGCCTCGGACGCCATCATCAAGAAGAACCCCAAGATGGTCGCCGCCTTCATCCGCGCCTCGCTGAAGGGCATGAAGGACATCATGGACAATCCCAAGGCGGCGGCGGCCGACTTCGCAAAATTCGTGCCGCTATGGAAGGGCAAAGAAGGCTACATCACGGGGGTGTTCAGCTACTACAACCAGCTCGTCTATCCCAGCAAGGGCAAGCTCGGCGAGATCAACGTCCAGCGCCTGACCAAGCTGCGGGACTTCTACGTGGCCCAGGGTATCGTTCGCAAGAAGGTGCCGATCGGCGATCTCTACACGAACCAATTCATCAAGTAGCAGCTGAACGCGAAACCGTTGTTGGAAACCCCGGCCCGCGCGCCGGGGTTTCTTTTTGCCCATTTGGCCCGATGCGAGTGCTGCTGGCCGCCGATCAGAACGGGACCGAGATCGTCTCCAGCACGCCTTCGGCGTTGACCAGATCGACGCGTTTCCAGACGATGCGCCAGCCGCTTCCCGCCCGCCGCAGGCAGTGCCGCGCGGTGCCGCCATGGACGCGCTGCTCGCCGAGGCGGTGTTCGAGCATCACGAACTTGGACCGGACGACGACGTCTTTGCCGCCGTTGTCGGTGCCTTCGAAGGTCGTGCCGCTGACCACGCGAACGGTGGCGATGGGCGGCGACATGGCGTGCGCCTTGCCGTCCATCAGGCGGCGCACCCGGGCCTCCATCAGCATGCGGTCGTCGTAGAAAATCGAGATCTCACCGAGCGGGTCGGTCTGTTCGGGCCGGTGCGGCGCCCAGTAATAGGCGTCGTCCGAAAAGAGCGCGAGCCAGTCCTCGTAGCGCGCATCGTCGAGCAGGCGTGCTTCCTCGAGCACGATCGCGGTGACCGCCGCCAGCGCCTCGGGCGACAGCGTGGCCGAGGACTTGCGTTCCCTGGCTTTTATCTCGGGTGGCATTCAGGCGCCTGCGTCGCCGCCGCCGCTCGCAGCGCCGCCGATGGCGCCGGGCGGGCTCATGTAATCGAGCCAGGCTTTGAACTGATTGCGGATATGTATTTCGCTGGTGCCGTGGTTGCCATGATGAGCGCCGTCCTCATCGGCCACGTCATGGCCTTCGCCGCGGCCGATATGCAGCCATTCGGACCCCTCGCTCAGCAGGCCGTCGCGGATGCGGCGGTAGATCTCCAGATCGTCGGTCAGGATCTGCGAGGCCGGCGAGTTGATCGCATTGGCGAAGCGGACGGTATCGTGGAACATCGCCTCGGGCGCGCCCTTGAGGCGGAAGGAGTAAATGTGCACCTCGGTCTTGTCCGGCGCGACCGGCAGGATCACGCGGAGCTGGCGGAAGGACGACATGAAGGTGAGGTTGGGGTAGACGACGGTATTGAAGCGGCTGACGCTCAAAATTTCGCGCGTGCGCTTGGCGCCCTGCGCGGCTTCGAGCGCTTTGCGGTATTCGACGAAGACCGGGTCATCGGAGGCCGCGAGCAGCCGCTCGTCGTCGTGATAGTCGCCCATATAGGAATGGCCGCCGTCATAGGCCCAGACGCCGACATTGTCCCAGATTTTGGCAAGCACGCCGTTCTGTATCATCTGGCGGATGGCGATCTCGCCGGCGCCGTCGGTCGGCGCGTCCATGCGCTGTTTGGAGGCGGTCTCGATCGACGAGGCATGCACGAAGGCCGGGTGCATCAGGTCGTTGACGTTCTCGATGTAGAGCTTCCAGTTGCCATCGTAAGTGTGCTTGAAGACGCCGCCCGCGACCTCGATCTCGCCGCCGGGCGCGCGGTCGACCATGTCGTCGAACGATGTTGCGATATCGCCCAGCCAGGCTTCCAGATCTGGGCCGTCTTCGCTCAGGCTGGCGAAGATGAAGCCGCGATAATCGCCCTGGCGCGCCACGGGCCTGAGGCCGAGGTCATCGCGCTCGGCGGCGAAGCGCTCGTCATAGCCTTCCTGGCGCGGCACGCCGGTCAGCGCGCCGTCGGTACCGTAAGTCCAGCCGTGGTAGCCGCACTGGAAGTGTCTGGCATTCCCCGCCTCGGCCGGGCAGACAACCGCGCCGCGATGGGCGCAGCGATTGTGCAGCACCCGCACCTTGCCGTCGTGATGGCGGACCATGAGGATGGGCTGACGGCCGAGCCGGGTCGTATAAAAATCACCGGGATTGGGGACCTGGCTTTCGTGCCCGACGAAAAGCCAGGCGGTGCCGAACAGGCGGCCGAGTTCAAGCTCGAAGATGTCCGGGTCGGTATAGACGCTGCGATGCACCCGGTCCGGCCGGACGAGCGCGGCGAGATCAAGCGTGGATCGCTGGGTCAGAGGTCGGTTCATCAGTGCTGCTCCCAGTGTGTCGCGGCTTGCCGGTCACCAATTGCCATCGCGGGTTCGATACGGGCTGGGTGCAAATCTGGCACGCCGCGGACACAGCGTAAAGACGGGCAAGCGATGCGGCACATCAGGCTGGAACCAGCGTGCCGAGGTCGCCGGGCCGGATCGCCCAGGCAGGCAGGGCATCGGCCGGCTCATTGCGCCCGGCCTCCTTGGCGGGAAAGCCTTCGAGGACGAGGTTGTCGCCAAAGCATGCGCCCTGGCGCACCAGCGCGCCGGCCTTGACCAGGCAGTGCGCGCCGATCACCGCATTATCGCAAACGATAGCGGCCGGTTCGACCACGGTGCCGGCGCCGATGCGGCAGCCGTGGATCATCGCGCCCGGGCCGATCACCACACCATCGGCCAGTTCCAGCGTGTTGTCCGGCAGCAGGTGGAGGACGGCGTTCTCCAGGATCTGGACGTCGGCGCCAATGCGCACGGGCCCGTGCGAATCGCCGACGATACGCACGCCTGCGCCGACGATGCTGCGCTCGCCGATCGTCACGTCGCCGGTGATTTCGGCGCTGTCAAAGAGCGTCGCGCTCGCCGCGATCTCCGGGGTTTTGTCCTGGTAGCTATATATCTGCGCCATGATTGGTTCCGTGGCTTGTCTGGCGGGTAGGGGTTCGCGGTAGGTTTCGGTGGGAGCGCCGGGCAGCGTGAGATCGCCCCCTCGTAGTTTTGTAAGACGGGCGATGTCGGCGTCGTTGGCGGCGCGGACAATCCGGCCGGGGCGGCCGACCACGACGGCGTTGTCGGGCACCCGCATGCCTTCGGGGATCAGCGTGCCTTCGCCGGTGAAGACGCGGGAGCCCAGATGCGCGCCCGGCATTATGATGGTGGCGTTGCCGATCTCGCAGAGATCGCCAACCTCCGCCCCGATCAACCGGGCGAGATGGCCGAAGACCGTGCGCCGGCCGATGCGCGCCGGCATCTCCGCCCGGCCGACGATGACCCCCGTCTCGAGCAGCGCCGATCCCGCGCCGATCCTGACAGCGCCGTCGCCCGCGGCACGCACCGCGGTGCCCTGGCCGAGATAGGCGCCCGGGGCGATCTCGATGGCGCCGGTCACCGTGGCCGAGGCGGCGATGCGCGCGCCGCCATGGCTGCGCCGCTCGTCGTGGTCAGGTTGCTCGAAGGCCATCGCCGGTTCCGCCGTTTCGCCCGTTGCATTGTTAGCACGGCAGGGCACGGTTGGCGGATGCAGCCAGATTTCTCCTTCGCTGGCGCTCACTCGAAATGACAATCCAATCCGCGTGGCTAGCGCTCCAGCGACCAGCGCCGCCGCGCCCTCACCCTCCCATCGCTCCACGATGGGCCCCTCCCTCTCCCCCAAGGGGCGAGGGAAAAGATGGGGGGCTCAAACGCCGAAGGCGTTTGAGATACATGAGTCGTCGGCAATCCCGCGCTTTCAGTGTTTCAGCGTTTCAGCGGCGAAGCCGCCGCCTATTCCTCCGCCACCACGTCGAAGGCGATCGAGATTCGGCGCTGGGGCGATTTGAAGGGCACCGTGGCGTGATAGTAGTAGCCGGGGAAGAGCACCATCAGCCCCTCATAAGGCCGGATCTCGGCGGTTTCGTGCGCGGCCTTTAGCGGCATCGCGTCGGGCGGGCGGCCGAGTTGGAACCAGCCGCCCTTGGCCTCCTCGTCGGCGACCACGTCGGGAAGCTGGGGGTAGTAGCAGCCGCCCATATAGCCTTCCAGATGAAGATGCGGCGCCAGGTTGCCTTCGCCTTCCAGCACCACGCCCCAGGCTGTGAGGCGCCAGCGCTCCGGCCATTGCGCCAGAAACGGATGGTCCGGCGGCGCCTTGATGGTGGCGCGGTAGTCGGCGATCGCCTCCAGTATCATTTGCTCCAGCGTCGCCATCGGGCCTTTGTCGCCGGCGAGCAGTTCCTCGGTGATCCACAAGCTCGGATGGTGATAGGTCGGATCGTCCTTGGGCGGGACTTTCAGGGTCGGATGATTGCGGACGTGTTCGACCAGCGCCGCGTTGAAGTCGGCAAGGCTGTCATAGCCGGGGATGTCCGTATAACGCCGGGTGCGGACCAGGCCCTCGAAGTCGAGCCAATAGCGCAGACGTTTCTTGTCGCCGAGCTCGTTGAGCGCAACGCAGTGATACGACATCGCCGCGACGTTGCCGGGGAGCGCTGCCAGCCAGGCGGCGGCGGCCTCCACGGCGCCCGCCGCATCGCCTTTGGCCAGCAGCGTATCGGTGAGGTTGTTGTGCGCCTCGTTCCAGTCGGGCCGCGCCAGCAGCACGGCGCGGAAGGCCACCTCGGCCTCGTCGTAGCGTTCAAGCTTGTGCAGCGCGAGACCGAGATTGCGCTGACTGTCGGCTGCGTCCGGTGCGTGTTCCAGCGTGCGCGCATAGGCCTCGGCAGCCTCGGCGTGGCGGCCAAGCGCCATCAGCGTGTTGCCGAGGTTGTGGTGGGCCGGCGCCAGATCGGGCTTGATCGCGAGCGCGCTCCGGTAGGCGTCGGCCGCCGCGTCGAGTTCGCCGCGCTGTTGCAGCGCGCGGCCGAGATTGTAATGCGCCTCGAAAAACTGTGGCTCGTGCGTTACCGCCGCGCGGTAATGCTCGGCGGCGGTCTCGGGATCGCCCATGCGCAGGGCGACCATACCCGCGAACGCGTGGACGTCGGCGCGTTGGGGTTGGATGGCCAGGATCTGGCGGGCGACGGTGAGCGCATCGTCGAGGCGTCCGGCCTGCAGCAGCGCACCTGCCTGCTGCTGCAGAACGACGACTTCAGGTGCTGGCGCGGCTCCTTGCGACACTGATCCTCCCGGCCGGCGGTTTGCCCCATGCAACGGCTCGTTCGCCCGGACCCTAGCGAAAACATGGGTCGTTGCAAGCACCGGCGGTTTGAACGCGGCGCCGCCCCGTGCAAAGCTTCGCCCTGCCATGCCCGAGCTGCCGGACATCACGGTCTATATCGAGGCACTCGACCGGCGCATCGCCGGCGCGCCGCTTGACGGTGTGCGGCTCGCGAGCCCGTTTCTTCTGCGCACGGTCGAGCCGCCGCTTGTCGCCCTGACCGGCAAGCGCGTCCTAAGCCTCCGCCGGATCGGCAAACGCATTGCGTTTGGTTTTGAGGATGATCTCTGGCTGGTGCTGCATTTGATGATCGCGGGCCGCCTGCACTGGAAAGCGGCGGGGGCAGCGATACCGGGCGGCAAGCGCGATCTTGCGGCTTTCGACTTCCCCGACGGCACATTGATCCTGACCGAAGCAGGCTCCAAAAAGCGTGCTTCCTTGCATGTGGTCGCCGACGAAGCGGGACTGGCGGCGCACGATCCAGGCGGGCTGGAGCTTTTCGAGGCGCCGCTCGACGCGTTCGCCGCGCGGCTCACCCGATCGAACCACACGCTCAAACGCGCGCTCACCGATCCCCGGCTTTTCAGCGGCATCGGCAATGCCTATTCGGACGAGATTTTGCTGCATGCCAGGCTGTCGCCGGTGGCGATGACGCAGAAGCTCGAGGCGGCGGAAATTGCCCGGCTTTTTGCGGCGAGCCGATCGACTTTGCGCGATTGGTGCGAGCGGCTGCGGACGGATGTCGGCGAGGGTTTCCCGGAGAAGGTGACAGCGTTTCGCCGGGAGATGGCGGCACACGGCAAATATGGCGAGCCGTGTCCGGTTTGCGGCGCGAAGATCCAGCGCATCCGCTATGCCACCAACGAAACCAACTATTGCCCGCAATGCCAGACCGGCGGCCGGCTGCTGGCCGACCGCGCGCTTTCACGGCTTTTGAAGAAGGACTGGCCGCGCCGGCCCGAAGAGCTGGAGGAGTTGCGCGGCATACCGAAATAGAGCCGAGATAGGGCTAAAATAGGAAACGGCCGGGCCCGCTTTCGCGGGGCCCGGCCGCCCTGTCGATCATTTCACTCGCTTAGATGACGCGGATCGTAACGTTGCGCGCGCCGTAGCGCTTCACCAGCGCGAAAAGCGCGGCCGCATTTCCGGGCGCCAGGCGGACGCAACCATGCGAGGCGGGCCGGCCAAGGCGCCGCACCGCGTTCGTGCCGTGAATGGCGTGGCCGCGATTGGTGAAGAACACCGAGTTGGGCATCTTGGCCATGTTGTACTTGCGCGAATAATGCATCTTGGCAAGACGCGTCGGGCGGAAGGTGCCGCGCGGCGTGGCGTGGCCACGCTTGCCGGTGGATACGCGGAATGTATAGCGCTGCACGCCGCCGACACGGACAGTCATGCGCTGCGTGCTCTTGTTGATCGTGATGACGACCTTGTTCGATGCGACACGGTCGAAGCGCTTGGTGGCGTGCGCCGTACCAGCCAAGAGCATCAGCGCGGCGACGGCGGAGGTGAGCACGGTAAGCGCTCGTGAGATGGGCGAATTGAGCATGGACATCGGGGGCTCCTTGAAAATTGGGCTGCGGCCTCATCGCCGCCAGTTGCCCCCAATCTAGACGCGAGCCGCCGCCTGCGCAGTGACCACGGTCACCGGACGTTAACCATTTCGGATTTTGCGTTGATGGCCGGCGCTAGAGCACGACCGCGTCACAGCGATCTGGAACGATCTTGATCTAGCGCGCCAGAACCGCCGCGCAGGCTCTCGGCAGCGGCGGTTTGCGCGGCTTTGCGCGCGGCTGTTTTGCCGGCTTGCTCGGTTTCGCCGGAGCCTTTCGAAACCACCAGGCGAGCGCGGCGCCGCAGCCGGTGCCGGGCGGCAGCGCCTTTTGCCGCACGCAGCCGGGACTGCCCGCGGGGCAGCTCAGGCGGACATGCATATGCGCATGGTGGCCATACCACGGCACGATTTTGGCAAGCCAGCGGCGTTCCTTTGTTGCGGCCCGGCAGAGGGCGCGCTTGATCACCGGATGGACGAAGATGCGGTCGACCCGGGCGTCGCGTGCGGCGGCGCGTAGGAGGTTCACTTGGCGCTCCGACCAGCGGCTGCGGTCGATCGCCTTCCGATCGGGCGTCAGCATCGAGACGTTTGGGGGTTGGTCGCGGTAGGTGCGCGTCAGCGCCGCGCGCGGCAGCGTCAACAGGCGGATATCGGCGTCGAGGCCGAGCTGGTGGCTGGCATGGCCCGAGACCGGCCCGCCGCGCGGCTGGCCGAGATCGGCGACCAGCAGCACGGTGCCCGCCCGGGCGACCCGCCGGGCGAGGTCGGTCACGAAGGCGACCATGTCCGGATGGCCCCAATAGCGGTTGCGCTTGGGCCGAAGCACCGAGAAGCCGTGCCCGTCGAGCGGCAGCGAACGCGCGCCTGCGATGCAGCCTTTAGCGTAAAATCCATGCACGCGCGGGGCCCCCGGCGCCGGGGTCGTGGCCTTGGCCCAGCCGTTGCGCTCGGCCTGGGCCGGCGCGAGGAGGGCGCCCGAGGATGCGAAGCCAACGCCGAGCGCCAGCACGATTTGCGCCACGCTCGCCGCGCCGCGGCGGGGCCGTTTCGGCAATGAGGGGCTTTTGGTCATCCGTGCTCCCGATGGGCTTGCTGCGGCATTCAAACGTGATTCGGGTTTAGAAATCACTGATATCCCTGCGGGTCTCAATATCCGGTAACGCACCTGCCGAATCTTGGAGAATGTAGCGGTTCGATGCTGGCGGACCTCAGGACGATGGGTTAGAAGGGGCCGCTCGTACGCGGCCACGAATGGCCGCCAAGATCAAGCGACCCCGCGCCGTGACGCCTCAGCCGACCGCATCCAGCCGTACCACGCCCGCGTCGGGCGACGCTCCGCTCCTGGCACCCTTCCGGGGCCTGCGGCCGACCCAGGCGGCGGCTGCCGGCATCATCGCGCCCCCCTATGACGTGATGACCACCGACGAGGCGCGGCAGTTCGCCGACGGCCGGGAGTATTGCTTCTTCAAGGTCTCGCGCCCGGAGATCACGATGGCGCCGGGCAGCGACCCGCACGGCACCGATGCCTATGCCGCCGCCGGTTCGGCGCTGCGGCGCATGGTCGAGGCGGGCGTGCTGATCCGCGACCAGACGCCTGCTTATTACGTCTACCGGATCGCCGATGGCGAGCATGTCCAGACCGGGCTTGCCGCCGCCGCGCCGGTCGCGGCCTACGAGACCGGCTTTATCCGCCGCCATGAATTTACCCGGCCCGACCGCGAGCTCGACCGTGCCCACCAGATCGATGCGGTCAACGCACAGACCGGGCCGGTCCTGGCGATCCACCGGCGCGATCCGGCTTTCGAGGCCCTGCTCGATGCCGCCACCGCGGCCGCGCCCGATTGCGACGTCAGCGTCGATGGGGTGCGCCACACGGTTTGGGTGGTCGCCGATCCGGAAACCGTAGCTGCGATCGCTGCGGCGGCGGAGGCGCTCGACGCGCTCTATATCGCCGACGGCCATCACCGCAGCGCCGCCGCCGCGCGCGTCGCCGCGATGCGCCGCGAGGCCAATCCGGGCCATCGCGGCGACGAGGCCTACAATGGCTTTCTTGTCATCACCTTTCCCGACGACCAGGTGCGCGTGCTCGACTACAACCGCGTCGTCTACGATTTGAACGGGCTGACGGTCGAGACCTTCCTTGCGCAGGTGGCCGGCGCCTTCACCGTCACCCCGAGCGAGGGTCCCGCGCGCCCGGCGGGCGTCTACGAGTTCGGGCTTTATGTTGGCGGGCGATGGTATCGCCTGAATTTGCTGGAGCCGCCTGCGGCAGATGCCGACGTGCTTGTGCGCCTCGATGTCAGCCTGCTGGCCGACCGTCTGCTGGGACCCATCCTCGGTATCGGCGATCCGCGCGAGGACATGCGGGTCGATTTCGTCGGCGGCGCGCGCGGGCTCGAATGGCTTGAGCACCTCGTCGACGATGGCCCGATGGCGGCGGCCTTCGCGCTTTATCCAACCCAGGTGGCGACCCTGCTCGAGGTTGCCGATGCCGGCGCGATCATGCCGCCAAAATCGACCTGGTTCGAGCCCAAGCTGGCCGACGGCCTGATCTCCTACCCGCTCGACTGAACGCGCCTGGCGCGTGTTTATGCACCGGCTTTCAGGCAGCCGACGAGGCTTGCCGCCATGCGCCGCATGAGCATGAAATATGCGTCGGCCCCCGGCCTGATCCGCGCGCCCAGCGGGTCGAGCGTCGCCGCGCGAGCGCCCGTGCCGTCGGTCACCGTAGCAACGATGCTCGGCCGGAATTGCGGCTCGGCGAAGACGCAGCGCGCCTCGCGTGCGCGGATCGCGGCACGGATCTCGGCGAGGCGCCGTGCGCCCGGTTTTCGGCCCGGATCGAGGGTGATCGCACCGGCCGCCCGCAGCCGGTAGCGGCGCTCGAAATACTGATAGGCGTCGTGGAAGACGACGAAGGGCGCCGTCCGAACCGGCGCCAGGTCTTTGTCGAGCTCGCGGTCGAGCGCATCGAGCTCGGCGGCAAGACGTACGGCGTTGGCGCGGTAGGTGGCGGCGTTGGCAGGATCGGCCTTGACCAACGCGGTCACGATAGCCGCCGCCATCGCCTTGGCGTTCCGCGGATCGAGCCAGATATGGGCATCGTGCGCGCCGTGTTCGCCGTGCTTTTGGCCCTCGGTGCGCGTCTCCGCCCGATATCCCCTGCCGCGCTCGGCCCAGACGCCGCCTTCGCGCACCGTCAGGACGGTCACGCCCTTGGCTTCCAGCAGCGCGATCTTGCGTGCCTTGCGGCCGAGCGTCTTCAGGGGACGCACCAGGAAGCGCTCCATATCCTCGCCGATCCAAAAGATGAGGCGGGCCGAGGCGAGCGCCCGCGCATCGGACGGCCGAAGCGAATAAGTGTGCGGCGAGGCGCCGCCCTTGAGCAACAATGTCGGCGTGCCGACGCCGCCCATCACGGCCGCGACCAGCGAATGGACCGGCGCGATGGAGGCAACGACCCCGGGCGGGTCCGCCGCCCTGGCCACCCCGCCGCCAACCAGGAAGGCCACGATCGCGGGCACCGCCGCGATGCGGAGGACGGCAGGCATTCTCGTTACTCCTCAACCGCGCGCCGGCGCCACTTCTTGAGGTGGTTCGAAATCCCGGCTTGAAACGCTATATCATAACGCGTAAAAGACAATGTTATACTATAACGAATTTTGTCAAGCGTGCCGATCCACCGACCGGCTCGACGAGCCGGCGGGGCGGCACGGTTAGCACGCCGCGGAAAGCGCCGAGGGACCGAAATGGCCGGACACCAAGCGAGCCACGACCACGAGCAATGCATCGACGACGCGCTCGACGCCGCGGCCGATATCTGCGCGCGCGGGGGCGCGCGGCTCACGCCGCTGCGGCGGCGGGTGCTGGAACTCGTCTGGGCCGGCCACGAATCGGCCAAGGCCTACGATCTGCTCGCCCAGCTCGATCCTGGCGCCAAGCCGCCCACGGTCTACCGCGCGCTCGATTTCCTGGTGGCGCATGGTCTCGTCCACAAGCTGGAAAGCTTGAACGCTTACGTCGGTTGCCCGCGCCCGCAGACGGCGCATGAGGGGCAGTTCCTGATCTGCGATACCTGCGGCACGGTCGATGAGATCGACGCGCCCGAGCTCAACAGCCAGCTTGTCGAGCGCGCCGCGGTCGCCGGCTTTGCGCCCCAGCGCCAGACCGTCGAGGTCCACGGCCTCTGCGCAGCCTGCGGGGGAAGCCAATAATGAACGCAGGCGGCGCTAACGACGGACCCGCGCCGCTGATCGCGGCGCTGGGTATCGGCGTCCGCCGTGACGGCAAGACGCTGCTCGAGCACGTCAATATAGAGGTCGCGCAGGACGAGATCGTCACGCTGATCGGGCCCAACGGCGCCGGCAAGACGACACTGATCCGTGTGCTGCTCGGCGTCATGGCGCCCGATACCGGCACCGTGCAGCGGCGCGCGGGACTGCGCATCGGCTATGTGCCGCAGCGCTTCGAGGCCGACCCGGTACTGCCGCTCACCGTGACCCGGTTTTTGACCCTGGGCTCCAAGCGGCCCGCCGCGGACGCGCTCGACCGGATCCTGGAGGAGACCGGGATCGTCGCCTTGCGCGGCGCGCCGCTTCACGCGCTTTCGGGCGGCGAGTTGCAGCGGGCGTTGCTGGCGCGGGCGCTGTTGCGCGCGCCCGAGCTGTTGATCCTCGACGAGCCGGTGCAGGGCGTCGATTTTTCAGGACAGCTCGATCTTTACGATCTGATCGGCCGGCTGCGGCGCGAATATCACTGCGGCGTCCTGATGGTCTCGCACGACCTCCATGTCGTGATGCGCTCGACCAACCGCGTGGTCTGCATCAACCGGCATCTTTGCTGCGCCGGCCAGCCCGAGGCGGTGAGCCGGCATCCCGAATACGTCTCGCTCTTCGGGCCGCGCGCCGGCGAGCTTGCCGTCTACACCCACGAGCATGACCACGCGCACGATCTGGCCGGCCATGTGGTGCCGGCCGATGACGCGGGCCATGCGCACACGCACCCTCACCCACATGCGCCCGCGCCCGGAAAGAACCCGGCCGATGCCTGAAAGCTTTGTCCTGCGGGCGCTTGTCGGCGGCATCGGCATCGCGCTGGTGACGGGGCCGCTTGGCTGTTTCGTGGTGTGGCGGCGGATGGCCTATTTCGGCTCTTCGATCGCCCATGGGGCGCTGCTCGGCGTGGCGCTGGGGCTCTTGTTCGGCGTCGGGCTGACCCCGGCGGTGCTCGCGGTCTCGGTGGTGCTGGCGGGGCTCCTCGTCGTGTTGCAGCGCCAGCGGCTGCTGGCGACCGATACGTTGCTCGGCATTCTCGCCCATGCCGCGCTCGCCTTCGGGCTGATTGCGCTCGCGCTCATGGAAGGCGTGCGGGTCGATCTGATGGCGTATCTTTTTGGCGACGTGCTTTCGATCGGCTGGGTCGACATCGCCTGGATCTATGGCGGCGGGGCGCTGGCGTTGGCCGCCTTGGCCACCGTCTGGACGCCGCTTCTGGCAGCGACGCTGAACGAGGAGCTTGCCCGTGCCGAAGGCCAGCCGGTCGGCCGCGCGCGCATTGTGCTCATGCTGCTGATCGCCCTCGTCGTGGCGATCGCCATGAAGATCGTCGGCGTGCTGCTGATCGTCTCGCTGCTGATTATCCCGGCTGCAACGGCCCGCGGCTTTGCCCGCACGCCGGAAGCCATGGCGGTGCTGGCGGCAGGGGTGGGCGTGCTGGCGGTGCTCGGCGGCATCGCCGCCTCGATGGCTTGGGATTGGCCCGCGGGCCCGGCGATCGTGGCCGCCGCGACCGTGCTGTTTGTGGTCAGTCTGGCGGTCGGTGCTGGACGCCGCGTGGTTGAGCGGGGGTAACGGCGCCCGTGCGTTACGACGTTTTCTTCTTGTCCAGCACGTCCTTCAGGCGCAGCCGTAGATGGCTGAGATTGGTTGCTGGCAGCTTGTAGGCCCAGCCTTTGACCCGGGCCATCAGCTCGGCGATTTCCTTTTTGGCCGCCGCCGCGGTCTTGATCTCCATTTTTTCATGCGCCTTGCCCTTGGGCACGATCGCGCCATCGCCGTCATACGTGAACTCTAAGCTGACCCAGAACTCGTCCTTCTTCACCTCGGCCACCCGCGCGGTGATGACGATGCCATCGTAAGTGCGGATTTCCGCCGTCGAGACGGTTTTGGTCGCCCAATCGATCTTGTTGGCTTCGCGCACATCCTCCAGCGTCAGCTTCTCGAGCACATTGGCGAGCGCGGCAATGGTGCCGTCCTTCTTGGGCACCATGCCCTCGGGCAGCGGATCGGTGGTGAGCGCGAGCGCCGCGCCCGGCTTGGGGCGCGCGGCCGCCACGGTCTCGCCGTCCTTGGCTGTGACGGCGAACAACCTTACGCGGGTCTTGCGGATATCGGTGACGTTCTTGTCGATCCAGTTTGCGGGATCGTGGTCGAAGGCGAGGTCGCCCGAGGCCTTCCAGGCGCGCTTCTCGCCGGGTTTGCGGTAGTAGATCGTGCCGGGCCCGAAGCGGCCACGCGCGATCTTGCCGATCAGCAACTTGGCCAGCGTCTTGTTGTTCGCGCCCGTGACCGTGATCAGCTTGGCGGCCGTATCCTTGTGCGAAAGGTCGCGTAGCTCCAGGCGCTCATAGAGGTCCTTGCGATCAGTCTTGGGCTCCAGCGTCTTCATGCCGGCAAGGCCGACCAGCAGCTGCTTTACTTTGTCGGGATCGACCAGATAGCCGCCGCGTTCCTTGATGCGCCAGCCGTCCTTGCCGCGCGTGATCGTCAATGTGTCCTTCTTGCGCGCGATGGTGATGCCGCGCACGTCGTTGATCGACTTGACGAGATCGGGCGCGACGACTTTGCCGCTGCCGGCGATCTTGGTCAGATGGTTGGAGGGCTGGGTGACGATCGCCGCCGCCACCGCGAGCGCGGTGACGCCGGCCAGGGTCAGGAAGCTTTTTCTGCGCATGGGTCGCTCTCCTCAGCCCTCAGCCACCGCAAAGCGCTGGCGTCGCCGGCGTCGGCGCGCCAAGCCCATAATGGCGGCGAAGAGCGCGATCGCCAGCGGCACCGCGGCGATGGTGTAGAACTGGATGCGTCGCTCCAGCCGGTCGATGTCCTGGCGCATGGCGTGCTGGACCGCGCGTAGCTCCGAGCGGGTCTTGATGATCTCCACGCGGAACTGCTCGATCGCCTTGATCTGGGCCGGCGACAGGATCGTCTCGCCCACCTTGTCGCTCTTGCTTTGCATCTCGGTGAGCTTCTTGCGGGTCTCGGCGAGCTTCTTGGTCAGTCCCTGCTCCTTGGCGCGCAGACGCACGCTGGCCTTCTGCTGGATATCCTGCACCAGCGTGAACGGGCGCGATGATTGGCCGCGACTGCGCAGGCCAATAAGACCCTTGCCGCCCGCCAGATTGTCGACTGCGTTGACGATGAAGGCGCCGTTGTCGGCCGCAGCCACGGCGACCTGGCGGCCATAGACCGACTGGCGGGTGATCCAGAACTTGTCATCCATGACATCGGTGTCGGCAATGACGATGACGTTGATCGACCCGGCCGACTTGGCCAGATGCGTCGGCTTGGCGGGTTTTTTCTTGGCCGTTTTCGCACCGATCGTGCCGCCGCCCTTGGCGCCCGTGGTCGCGCCCGGCTTGAGCTTGGCGCCCGGCTTGAGCTTGGCGCCCGGCTTGGGCTTGGCGCTCGGCTTGGGTTTTTCCGGCGGCGGGCCCTTGGGGAAGGCGCTGTCGGCCTGGCCGCGCAGCCGCGCCGCCAGCACTAGGACGCGGCCGCCCGGCTTAAAATCGGCGACGAGCTGGGGCAGGTTGGGGCGGAAGCGCAGCTTGTTGGCGTCGATCTGCATCGCCTGCGGCGTGGTGATCAGGAGCGGGATCATGGTGACCTTGCTCTTGGTTTTTTCGTCGCGAATGATCGCGCCCGGCGAGGCGACGTAAAGCCGGCGGAGCTCGGCGGTAACAACGTCCTCGCGGTTCATGTTGCGCTCGGTCAGCGCCATCCAGGCAAGATGCTCGACGACCTGGGTGCCACGGCCATCGGGGCTCGGGAACTGGACCCGGACGGCGTTGGTAGGATCGCCGACGACCTTGTCGGGGACAACCTTGATGCCCCACGGCTCCATCAGCTTGGGCAGGCTGGACCCGGTATCGAGGTTCAGCATGCTGAACCGGCCGCCTTGCGCGGATGTCTCGGCGTGGGGGTCGATGAAGAAGATCGCCTTGCCGCCGCGCATCACGAACTGGTCGATCGCGTAAAGCGTCTGCGGCGAGGGGTTCTTGGGGTGAACCACCATCAGCACGTCGATGTCCTTGTCGATCGTCTTGGCCGCGATGCTCACCTGGCGCATGCTGAAGCGCTCGCTGATCTGGCGCAGGACGACCCACGGCGTGCCCCACATGCCGCGCCGCGCCGCCGGATGCGACAGGCGCAGATTGGACATCAGGCCGATGACCTTCTTTTTCGGGTTGGCGAGGCGCTCGATCAGGCGCGTTACGTCGTATTCCAGGAACGCCTCGCGGTTGGGATGAAAGAAAGCGACGGTCAGCTCATCGTCGGTGCTGTTGGTGCCGACCAGACCGAAATAGCCTTTCTCGTCCGAACGGGTGCTGAGCGGAACCGCTTGCAGCCCGGCGCGGACCGCCTCGTCCTCGGTGGTGGAAAAGGATTGCGGATTGAGGATCTCCAGGCGGATCTTGCCGCCGGCGATGTTGCGATAGCGCTGCAACAGCTCGCGCACGCGGGTGATGTAGGGCAGGAAGGTGGGGGCGGCCTCGCCCAGACGGCGCGAATAATAGAGCTTGAGCGTGATCGGCTCGTCGATCGAGGTCAGCACCCGGCGCGTGCTGTCCGACAGGGTGAACAGCTTGTCCTCGGTCAGATCGAGCGCGGTGCCGCGCGACAGCCGGCCCGACAACGCATTGACCGCGACCAGCAACACCGCAAGCAGGACGAGGCTCGCGACCGCGATCGTGCGCCGTCCGCCGACGCCGGTCTCGCTGGCTGCAGCGGGTGTCTTCGGATTGGCGGTTTTGCTCTCGGCCATCTCGCTGGCTACTCCGCTTTCTCAAGATCGAGGACGATCGAATTGGCGATCAGGAAGAGCACGATCACCGAGCCGAAGAACACCAGATCGCGCACCTCGATGACGCCCTTGGACATCGCGTTGAAATGGGTCAGGAAGCTGAGCGAACCGATCGTCTCGGCGATCGCATCGGGCGCCCAGCCGGCCAGGAAGTTGAGCACGAACTGGGTGCCGCTGAGGGTGAAGACCAGGCAGACCGCGGCCGATACCACGAAGGCGATCACCTGGTTCTTGGTCCAGGCCGAAAAGCAGGCGCCGATCGCAAGATAGCCGCCGGCCATCAGGAAGCTGCCGAAATAGCCGGCCAGGATGGCGCCGTTATCGGGCGCGCCCAGCTTGTTGACGACGAGCCAGATCGGGAAGGTGAGCGCCAGCGCCACGCCCGCGAAGGCCCATGCCGCAAGGAACTTGCCGATCACGGCCTGGGGCAGGGATATCGGCAGGGTGAAGAGCAGCTCGATCGTGCCGCTCTTGCGCTCTTCGGCCCATAGCCGCATCGCGATCGCCGGCACCAGGAAAAGATAGAGCCAGGGATGGAAGACGAAGAAAGCCTGCAGATCGGCCTGCTCGCGGCCGAAGAAGTTTCCGACGAAATAGTTGAGCGCCCCCGCGATGGCGAGGAAGACCACGAGGAAAACGTATGCCACCGGGGTCGCGAAATAGCCGCGCAGTTCCCGCTTGAAGATTGTCCAGATGTTGCGCATGCGCCTTCTACCCGTCCTCAAGCTGCCGTCTGGGTGATCTCGCGGAACACCTCGTCGAGATGGCCGCGTTCGGCGTAGACCTCTTCCACCGGCCATTTCTTTGACCGCGCAAGCTCGCTGACCGCGGCAATGATCGATTTGCCGCCCTTGGGGTAGGCGATCAGCGTGCCGGGACGGGGCGACTGCACGCTGGCCACGTCCGCGAGCTTCTTCAACGCCGCGGTTGCGTCGGCCACGGCGTCCTTATCAAGCTTCATCGTGACCGCATTGTGGTGGCGCGAGCGGGCTTCCATCTCGTCGGGGGTGCCGTCGGCGACGACGCGCCCGCTGGCGATGATGATCGCGCGGCTGCACACCGCGGTGACCTCCTCCAGCAAATGGGTGGAGATGATAATCGCCTTCTCGGGCGCCATCTCGCCGATCAGCTTGCGGACCTCATGTTTTTGGTTGGGGTCGAGCCCGTCGGTTGGCTCGTCGAGTACGAGCACGTCGGGGTCGCTCAGCAGCGCCTGGGCGATCCCGACCCGGCGCTTGAAGCCCTTGGAAAGCGTTTCGATCGGCTGGTCGTAGACCGCGGCGATATTGGCGAGCGATACCGTCTTCTCGATACGGTTCCGGCGGGCGGCCCCGCTGAGACCCCTTATGCCGGCGATGAAGCCAAGATAGCTGCGCGGCGTCATATCGCCATAGGCCGGCGCGCCCTCGGGCAGATAGCCCAGATGCATTTTGGCCTCCATCGGCGCCTCGACGATATCGAAGCCGCAAATCGACGCCGATCCGGCGGTCGGCGTCAGGAAACCGCAGAGCGTCTTCATGGTGGTTGATTTGCCGGCGCCGTTGGGGCCGAGGAAGCCCAGCACCTCGCCCTTCTTGACCTCAAAGCTGACGCCGTCGACGGCTTTGATCGGACCAAAATATTTCGTCAGCGAATCTGCCTGGATCATGGCATCCCTATGCGCGTGCGCGCGGCTGCGTCGGTAGAGTTGTCTGGCCGTCCGGCCGTCGATATGAGGGCTGCGTTGCCGGTCGTCAACCGGCGTGCATCCGGTCACTCGGCGGGGAATCATACTGGACCTGACGGTTTCACGCAAACTCTTCGGCGGGAGATTTCCCGTAAGATTCAGACGTTAATCATGAATTCGCCAGCGCCCGCGGTGTCGCAGAGCCAGATTGGCCGTAAACATGATGCCGCTTACCGCGGCGCGTAGACGGCGCGCTTCTCGGCGATGCCCTTGAGTTCGAACTCGCCGAGCAGGTGAAAATTTCCGCCGTGGGTCGCGGCGAAGGTCGCGGAGGCGAGCACGCCTTCGTCGAGCCCGCGCGTCAACCCCTCAATGCGGCTGGCGAGGTTGACCGCCGGGCCGATAACGGTGAAGTCGAGCCGGTTTGCGCCGCCCACATTGCCGTAGAGAAGATCGCCAAAGTGAAGCGCGATGCCGCAATCGATCTTTTCCTTGCCCGCGGAGGCCCGGGCCGCGTTGAGCGCGACAAGCGCGGTCTGCGCCGCCCTGGCGGCAGCGAGGGCATGCCGCGCCGCGTCCGCTTCGTTGTCGTCGCCGTCTTCGTCCCTGGGCACGAAGATCGCCATCACGGCGTCGCCGATGAATTTCAGGATTTCACCGCCCTCGCCTTCGATCGCCTGCGCCACGGCGTCGAAATAGTCGTTCAGCAGATCGATCAGCGCGTTTCCCGGCAAAGTCTCGGAGAGCGGGGTGAAGCCGCGCAGATCGCAGAACCAGATCGCCGCGCGGATGGTCTCTTGCGCGCCGCGCCTGATCGCGCCTTGAAGCACCCGCGTGCCCGCGACCGGCCCGACATAGGTGTCCATCAGCGTCTTGGCGAGATGGCGGAGATAAAGCGTCTCCATTGCCGGGGCGAGGTCGCCCGCGATGCCTTCCAGTACCGCGATATCGTCGTCGCCGAAGCCGCCTTTGCGGTCGGTCGCATAGCTCACCGCCTTGTGGGCGCCGTCGGAGAAGGTAACGGGAATGACGATGTAGTCGGTGAGCCCGGCCGCGCGGAGATCGGGAAGCACGGTAAACTCGCCGTCCTGGGGCGGTGTTTCCAGATCGCAGCGCACGCTGCGGCCTTCGTTGTAGACAATGAACAGCGGGCTGTTGCGGAAGACGGCTTCACCGTCCTCGGTCTGACGGTATTGCCGAAAACTGAGCCCCTTGCCGTACTCCCACAGGGTGGAGAAGCTGTCGACCTGGGGATGCAGGCTCGGCACGCCGGTGGTAAAGCGCACAATCGGTAGACCCAAGGCACGCAGGCGTTCGACGAGGGCGGTATCGAACTCGGCCGAGTTGGCGATGAACCGGCCCTCGGTGCGCAGCCAGCTGCGCAGCGTCTCGATCTGGGATTGGCGGTCGGACATGGCGGCAGGCTCATTCCATAGAGGGCGCGAACCGGTTCAGTTCTTCACAGAACCTGCGCCGCCGCGGCGCGTCCGGCAAGCCGGCCGAGCACCGTCGCGGTCAGCAGCCCATTGCCCGAGAGATAGCCTGAAACGTGGGGACCCGAGATCCCGCAGGCTGCCCCGCCGCCGGCAAAGAGGTTGGGCAATGCCGTTCCATCCTCGCGCAGCACCCGCCCCTCGGTGTCGACCACCAGCCCGCCTTGCGTGTGCAAGAGCGCCGCGGTCACGCGGACGGCGTAGTAGGGCGGGGCGAGCGCGGGCTGGCCGGAGAAATCGCGGCCGAACGGGCAGGCGCCGTTGCCTGCCGCCAAGGCTTGGGTCTCTGCCATGGTGCGGACGAGCGCTTCGGCCGGCAGCCCGGTCGCCTCGGCAAGCGCTTCAGGCGTGCCCGCTGTCTTCACCGCGCCGGCCTCGAAGGCAGTGCGGTAATCGTCGAAGGTCATGCCGAGGTCGTGGATGCGGGCGTCGTAGATGTCGAAGGCGATACCGTCGGGTTGCGCCTGCACCGAAACTGCTTGCTCCGAATAGCCCTGGTGCTCGTTGGAGAAGCGCGCACCGTGTGCGTTGACCTGGACGCCGCCCTCCATCATCAGCGCCCAGGTGATCTGGATGCCGTGTGGATGGGCGATCGAGCCGTGGCCCTGATAGCCGCTCATGTCGCGGCTCGCAGCGCCCAGCGCGGCGCCCCAATTGATGCCCTCGCCCTGATTGCCCGCATGGCCGAAATAGAGCGCGTCGGCGATTTCGGGGATGTTACGCGCGACCATCGCCGCATTGCCGCCAAAGCCGTTGCAGGCGAGCAGGAGCGCGCCGCAGCCGAGGTCTTCGTGGCTGCCGTCGGGACGCTCGTATCGTAGCCCGTGGACGCGCGCGCTTTCGTCGGCAAAGAGCGCCGTGACATGGGCGTCGCAGAGGATCTCGATGCCGGCCGTCTCGGCGGCGCTGCGCAACGCGTCCATCAGCGCCTGGCCGGTCTTGCCCGGCGGGGCGTGCATGCGCAGGCGCGAATGACCCGGATAGCGGAAGCCCTCGACCAGTTCGAGCGGGATGCCGCGGTCGTGTGCCAACCAGTCGATGGTCGGTCCCGAGGCGCGGGCGATCGCCTCGACCATCGCCGGATCGTTAAGGTCCTTGGCCTTGCGCCGGAGATCGCCGGCGAATAGCTCGGGCGTGTCGTCGATGCCTTTCGCCGCCTGGATGCGCGTGCCGGCGGCGGGGATCATGCCCGAGGACATGGCGGTCGAGCCCATCGGGATGGGGTCGCGCTCCAGCACCACGACTTCCGCGCCCGCTTCGGAGGCCGCCAGCGCCGCCGTCAGCCCGCAGGCCCCCGCCCCGACGATGACCAGCGGCACGGTGAGGGCGAACTCGGCGTCGTCGGGGCTGAGGATCGTCATGGCCGCCGCCGCGCCACGCGCCTAGCTCTGCCCCTTGAACACCGCCAGGATCTCCGCACCGGTGGCGGGCCAGACGCCGTCATGGCCCATGATGTGCGTGAGCGCGGCGTCCAGGAACTTGATCCGGTGGGGCTGGCCCGACATCCAGGGATGGATGGTGAGCGCCATGATGCGGCCGCCTTGCGTCTCGGTCTCGCGGTAGAGCACGTCGAACTGGTCGCAGATCTGGTCGACGAACTGCTGCTCGGAATGATGGTTCTGGCCCATGATCGTCTGATCGTCGATCTCGAAGGCGTGCGGCATCGAGTGGATTGTTCCGTGCCTGGTCTTCATCGCATATGGCATGTCGTCGTTGATCCAGTCGCAGACGTATTCGATGCCCTCGGCCGCCACGAGGTCGAGCGTGTTGTCCGATTGCGATTTGGCAGGCGAGAGCCAGCCGGTGATGGTTTGGCCCGAGGTTTCGCGCAGCACGCTCAGGGATTCCTGGACCAGCGCCTTTTCATCCGCCTCGGCGAGCCCGCCGTAGTGGAGCTTACCCATATCGACGCCGTTCGCGATCACCTCCCAGCCGCGCGCGTTGATCTCGTCGATGAGCAGCGGATAGCGCTGGGCGATCTTGGAATTGACGGCGACCGAGGCCTTGATGCCGAGCTTGTCGAGCAGCTTGAAGACGCGGAAGACGCCGACCCGGTTGCCATAGTCGCGCAGCGTGTAATGGCGTAAATCGGGATAGGGCGTCACCATGCCGCCCGGCGCCTTGAAGGGCTGGGCCGGCTGGTTGAGCGGGAAGAATTCCAGCGCCGGGACGACCCAGAGTGCGATGCGTGCGCCGTTCGGCCAGGTGACGGCAGGTCGCTTCTGCAGGATCGACCATTCGTAACGGTCGTGATCCATGCCGTAGCCGCGCCTGGGGTACTTCAGATAGTCGTCGGGGAGCGCCATCGGATCAGGCCCCCTGATACTTGGCGATATCGGCCGTGGCCGTATCGTAGTGATGTTCCAGATACCACTGGGCGATCTCGCGGCCCGTCGTCACCCAAACATCGTCATGGCCGGTGATGTATTCGAGCGCCTCGGCGAAGGGCTGGATGCGGTGGGGCTGGCCGACTGCGTAAGCGTGGAGCGGAATGCACATGACAGTGCCGCTCTCCGCGCCTTCTTCGTAGAGCTGATCGAAATTCGCCTTCAGCATGTCGGCGTAGCGGCGCGGGGCCTGGAAGTTGAAGTTGTAGACGATGATGTCGTTCATCTCGAGCGAGTAGGGGATCGAGATGAAGCGGCCGTCTTTCACGTTTACCGGCTGGGGCTGGTCGTCGCAGAAGAGATCGCAGGTATAAAGCAGCCCGTACTCGGCGAGCAGGTCCATGGTGCGTTCGGTATGGGTGAGCGCCGGCGCCAGCCAGCCCGCGATCATTTGCCCGGTGTGCTTTTTCACCGTCGCGATCGCGTCCTCGATGATGGCGCGCTCTTGGCCCTCGTCCATGTCGTAGCAGTAGCGGGTGTTGTAGATGCCGTGGGAGTAGAACTCCCAGCCGCGCTTGGCGCATTCGGCGATCAGTTCGGGATGGTGCTCGCACAGCGCCACGTTGAGCGAGACGCTGCCGCGCACGCCGCAGCGGTCCATCACCTCCATCATCCGCCAGTGCCCGGCGCGGTTGCCGTAATCGCGCTGGGCGTAAGGCAGGATCGCCGGGGTCGGCCGCGGCCAGGGCGTGCGCTTGGGGTTTGTCGGTGGGTCGAGCTCGTAGAACTCGATGTTGGGCGCCACCCATAAGGCGACGCGGGCGCCGTTCGGCCATTCCAGTTTCGGGCGGTCCTTGTAGGGCCAGTAATCGTAGAGCCCGGGATCTTCCTTCTGCATGCGGCTCTACTCGCTCAATTGGGCGCAGACCAGTCCGCCAGATAGCCGATCACGTCGGCCGCGGGCACGACGTCGGCGTATTTGATCGCCATGTCGTAGAGGTTCGAAAAATGCGGGCTCTCATGCTTGTCGGCGACGCACTCCTCGGCGACCACGGTGCGGTAGCCGCGCGACAGGCTGTCGACGCAGGTCGCGCGCACGCAGCCGCTGGTCGAGCCGCCGGTCAGCACCAGCGTGTCGCATTGGTGCCAGATCAACAGCGACTGCAGGTTGGTCTCGTGAAAGGCCGAGGCCATGCGCTTGTTGATGATGACGTCGCGCACCTTGTCGATCTTGAGGCGGTCGTCGAATTCGGAGCGCCGCGAGCCGGCCTTGATGTTTTGCAGCGAATCGGGCGTGTCGGTGCGCGTGCCCCAGATGCCGCAATCCTCGCCTGAGTCCATATAGGCGACGTAGGTCCAGACAACCGGGATCGCCTTCGAGCGTGCGAGATCGGAGATCTCGTTCACGTACTCCATCTGCTTGGGATCGGTCTCGTAGGCGGTCTTGAACTCGCCGACATTGGTGTAGGACTTCTGCAGATCGATGTTGACGATCGCGGGCTTGCGGCCGAAGCCAAAGCGCGGGCGGGTCGGGTTCGCCTTGATCTCCTCATAGAGCTGGCGCGCCGTCTTGTCCGATGTTTCCATGGCTCCGTCTCCCCTAATCCTCATCGCTCGTGTAGCGCTTGCCCATGGCAAGCATGGCCTTGGTGCCGAGCAGCGCCTGCAATGCGTCGAAGTCGAGCATGTGGCCGCGCCAGGGCTCGGTGGTGCCGTGTTCGGCCAGGCTGGCAAAATAAGCGCGCAGCGCATGGCCGACCGCGCGCGCGGTGCCGCCGGGAAAGATCACCAGCGAAAAGCCGAGCGCCTGCAACGCTTCAGCGTCGAGGCTCGGCGTCTTGCCGCCCTCGACCATGTTGGCCATCAACGGGACGGTATCGCCGAGCCGCGCGACCATCGCGCGCATTTCATCTTCGCTGCGCGGCGCTTCGACGAACAGCAGGTCGGCGCCGGCCTCGGCATAAAGCGCGGCGCGGTCGAGCGCCGGCTCGAACCCTTCGACGCCGATCGCATCGGTTCGGGCAATGATGAGCGTATCCTCGTCGGCGCGCGCATCGAGGGCGGCCTTTATCTTGCCGACCATTTCGTTGACGTCGACGAGCTCCTTGTTGTCCAGGTGGCCGCAGCGTTTGGGAAATGTCTGGTCCTCGATTTGGATCGCCGAGGCGCCCAGGCGCTCGAACAGCTTGACCGTGCGGATCACGTTGAGCGCGTTGCCGAAACCGGTATCGGCGTCGACGATGAGCGGGATCGCGATGCGCTCGCGGATCGCCGAGATTGTTGCCGCGACCTCCTCCATGCCGACGAGGCCGATATCGGGCCGCCCGAAGCGGGCGTAAGCGATCGAGGCGCCGGAGAGATAGGCGGCGCGAAAGCCCGCCTCCTCGACCAACAGCGCCGTGAACGCGTCGTAGCAGCCAGGGGCCAACACGATCTCCGCGCCGGCGAGCATGGCGCGGAGTGTTTCGTCGTTGCGGGTAACAGCGACGTTCATGCCGCTTGCCCTTTGAGCTTTTTCTTCAGATGCGGCAGCAAACCGCCGTCGGCGATCATCGTGAGGAGATGCGGCGGGATCGGCTCGCAGGTAAAGCTCTCGCCCCTGCGGGTGATGGTGATTGAACCTGCTGCCGGATCGAGGGTCAGTGTGTCGCCAGCGGCGATCTTGCCAGCGTCGGGACAAACCAGCGCGGGCAGGCCGAGATTGATGGCGTTACGGTAGAAGATGCGGGCAAAGGACTTGGCGATCAGCGCCGCAACGCCGAGCTCGATCAGCGCCTGGGCGGCCTGTTCGCGCGACGAGCCCATGCCGAAATTCTCGCCTGCCACCACGATGTCCCCGGGCTTGACGTTCGCCGCAAACGCCGGATCGACAGATTCCAGGCAATGCCGCGCCAGCTCGGCCAGCGAGCCCTTCATGTAGATGCCCGGCGCCAACACGTCGGTGTCGACATTGTCCTCGAACACCCAGGCACGGCCGGTGAGCGCGGTCATGCGGCTTTCTCCAACAGCATGGGCCGCGGATCGGTGATGTGGCCGGCAACTGCCGCGGCGGCAACCGTGTAGGGGGAGGCGAGATAGACCTGGCTGTCGGCATGGCCCATGCGGCCTTTGAAGTTTCGCGCCGTGGAGGAAATGCAGACCTCGCCGGCCGCCAGCACCCCCGCGCCATAGCCCGCGCAGGCGCCGCAGCCGCTCGGCATCAGGATGGCGCCGGCCTCGGTCAGCGTCGCCAGCGTGCCGTCGGCGGCGGCTTCGCTGGTGATCCGTACCGAAGCGGGGGCAACCAGAAGGCGCACGCCGCGCGCCACCTTGCGGCCGCGCAGGATCGCCGCGGCCATGTGGAGGTCGCTCAGCTTGGCCCCGGTGCAGGCGCCGATATAGGCCTGGTCGATTTTGACCGCGCCATGCGCGTCGGCGTCGGCGGCGTTCTCCGGGCTGTGCGGGGCGGCGACCTGGGGCGCCAGCGTGCCCGCGTCGAATGTGTGGACCGCCTCGATCTCGGCGCCCGGATCGCTCTTCCAGCCGAGTGCATCATCAGCCACATCCGCGCCTGTCCCGCGCAGATATTCGAGTGTCACGGCGTCGGGCGCGATCAGCCCGACCTTGCCGCCAAGCTCGGCCGCCATGTTGGAAAGCACCATGCGCTCGACCATCGGCATCGCCGCAATGGCGGGGCCGGCATACTCGATCGCCTTGTAGTTGCCAACGCCCATGCCGAGCGCACCGCAAAGCTTCAGCATCATGTCCTTTGCCGCCAGACCTTCGCCCAGCGAACCGGTCCATTCGATGCGGATCGTCGGGGGCACGCGCACCCAGATCTCGCCCGTCGCCATCACGCCCGCCATCTCGGTCGCGCCGATGCCGATCATGAAGGCGCCGAAGGCTCCGCCCGTCGTGGAGTGCGAATCGCCGCCCGCGACAAAAATGCCGGGCTTCAGATGCCCCCGCTCGGGCAGCACGATATGGCAGATGCCCTGCATGTCGTAAAAGGCCTCGACGCCCTTCTCGGCCACCCATTTGCGGGTGAGGTCGAGGATGGCGGCGCTCTCGGCATCGACCGCGGGGACGTAGTGATCGGTGATGACGACGACCTTGGACGGATCCCAAATCTCGGCGCCGATTTCCGCGAGCTTGGGCACCAGGCGCCGCGGTCCGCTGGAATCGTGGACCATGGCCAGATCGACCTTGGCCGTGATGATCTCACCCGGCTTGACCAAGGGCAGGCCCGCTGCCCGGGCACACAGTTTTTCCGCCAGTGTCATAGCCGGGGTCATCGCCAAAGTTGTCACCATTGCCGCCTCACCCCGCCGGCGACCATATCTTGCGGTCGTCGCCGTCGATCCGGTTGAGGGTCATCTGATACTGGTAGCGGTCGGGCCGGTAGAGCCCAGTGATGAACTCGACCGCGCGGTGGTCCTGGTCGAAGACGGTGCGCGAAATGCGCAGCAGCGGCGCGCCGGCCTGAACCTCGAGCAGCGGCGCGATGCGCGCATCGGCAAGCGTGGCGGTGAGCGTCTGGCGCGCCGAGGATACGATCACCCCGCAGCGCTCCAAGAGGGCCAGCAGCGGCCGGTTCGCCAGGTCCTCGCGGCTGTAGGAGCGGCCGATCGCCTCGGGCACATGGGTGGTCAGATGCGAGAAGGGCTCGCCCTCCATGTGCCGCACCCGCACCGCGCGCTGAACCAATGTGCCGGCTTCGCAGCCGAGCGCGCGCGCGATGTTTTCCGACGCCGCGACATAGTCGAAGGCCAGGAGCCGCACCTCGGTCTTGAGGCCCATCTGCAGCAGGTTTTCCAGCAGCCCCTCGACCGAGGCGCGCACCGGCGGCGAGGGTGCCTCGAAGCGCACCACGGTGCCCCGCCCGCGCTCGCGGCTCACCAGATCCTCGCCGGCCAGCTCGTTCAGCGCCCGCTTGGCGGTGACGCGGCTGACGCCATATTGCCGGGTCAGCTCGAACTCGCTCGGCAGGATGGCGCCGTTTGGATAGGCGCCGCTGACGATCTCGTCGCGCAAGATCACGTAGATCTGGTGGTAGAGCGGCGTGGGTTGGCGCGCATCGACGCCGCCGCGCGCCTGCGGCGGGATTTCGGACCCGGCCGGGCGTCTGGCGAGCAGGGTGTCGGCTTTCGGCTGGACGGCCATCGGTCACCATGATCTTTTGGTGAAAGCGGGAAGTGGCTGAAGCACGATACGATCCAAATGATATACTGACATATCATTTGGATCGTCGCCAGCGACTCATTTGGATCGTCGCCAGCGACGATGCGCCCGCACCGGTCGTCAAACCGGCCATTCCAGCCTATAACCCGCGTTCACCCGGCACCGAGTCCGGCGGCAATCCGGGACCTGAGGGGGGCTTTGGCGCATGAAGGCAGTTGTTATGCAGGATTACGGTGGACCCGAGCAGCTCGCCATCGGTGAGGTCGCCGATCCCGAGCCTGGCGCGGGAGACGTGGTCGTCGATATCGCGGCGGCCAGCCTCAACCCGATCGACTGGAAGATGCGCGCGGGCCATGTGCGCAAGTTCTTCGAGTTCGACCTGCCCCACGTGCTCGGCCGCGATTTCTCGGGCATCGTCCGGTCGGTGGGCGCCGGCGTCGATGGAATTTCCGTCGGCGATGCTGTCTTCGGCATCGCGGAGGTCGCGCGCTGGGGCAGCCATGCCGAGGCGATCGCGGTGAAGGCGGGGCTGGTGGCCGCCAAGCCCGAGGCGCTTTCCCACGAAGCGGCAGCGGCGCTCGGTATTTCCGGAATCACGGTGCTGGCGGCGCTTGAAGAGACCGCGCCCATCGGCGCGGGCGACCGTATCCTGATCCATGCCGGGGCGGGCGGCGTCGGGCATCTTGCCATCCAGTACGCCAAGCACAAGGGCGCGCAGGTGCTGACCACGGCGCGCGCGACCAACCACGACTTCGTGGCCGCACTCGGCGCGGATGAGGCGATCGACTACACGGCCGCGGATTTCACCGAAGCGGCGGCCGGTTGCGACGTTGTATTCGACACCATGGGCGGCGACGTGCATCGCCGCTCCTTCGATGCCCTGAAGCCGGGCGGCCTGCTGGTCTACATCAACGCCGAGCCGCTGCCCGAAAGCCCGGGCCGGCCCGATGTGACCGTACTCAACGCCCAAGTCCGCGGCGACCGGGCGGGGCTGGAGCGCATCGTAGCGCTGGTGGGCGAGGGCACGTTCAAGCCGGCGGTCGAGCAGACCTACGCGCTCGAAGATTTCGCCGAGGCTTACGCCCGCATCGAGACCGGGCATTCGCGCGGCAAGATCGTTTTCAAGAACGGTTGATATTTTTGCGGCTCCGGCCCACTCCCCCTCCCGGCCGCCCAACGAGAGTATCCTAATTGGGCGGCCGGGAGGGGGAGTGGGCTGGAGCGAGGCGCCAGCCACAAGGTCTTGATCAGAATTTCGCCCAGGGCAGCCAGGTGGCGATCCCCGGGAAGGTGATGATCAGCGCCACCAGTGCCATCGCGCAGGCCATGTAGGGGATCGCGGCGAGGCAGATCTCGCTGAACTTGGTGCCCGGCGGCGCCACGCCCTGCATGACGAAGAGCAAGAGCCCGAAGGGTGGCGTCGTGAAACTGATCTCCATCGCCAGCAGCATGATCACACCGAACCAGATCTGGGTGACCTCCAGCGGCAGGCCGAATTGCAGCTTGGCGACTACGGGGAAGAAGATCGGCACGGTCAGCAGCATCATCGCGAGCTGGTCCATGAACATGCCGAGCAGCAGCAGAATGCCGATCATCATCATCAGCATGACGTAGGGCGAAACGTCGAAGCTGGTGACCCACTCGATCAGCTTCACGCTGGCCCCCGAGGCGGCGAGCACGTTGGAAAAGAGTGACGAGCCCAGCAGGATCACCAGCGCGATGACGGTGACGCGCCCGGCGCCCCACATCGACTTCCAGAGCGCCCGGCCGAATTCCGGACCGAACTTGCGCAGCTGGGCCAGGTTCTCGCGGCGCCGAACAGCCGCCGCTTCGCTGGATCCGCCGCCAAAGACAAGGCGGGCCAACGGTGCAAAGAAAAGATAGAGCAGCGCCAGCAGGATAACGCCGACCGAGCCGTACGCGGCCGCCTCCGACGGCGTGGCGATGCCGCCCATGATCAGTGCGATGACCATGCCGATGATCGATATCATCGGCAAGACGTCGCGCACCAGCAGAACCAGGCGCGCGCTGTACGGCACGTATTCGACGTCATAGGCCGGTGCGGCGTCGGGATCGATGGTCGCCCGGACGAAGATCAGCACGGCGTACATAATCGCCAGTATCACACCCGGAACGATGCCGGCGATGAGCAGCTTGCCGATATCTATCTCGGCGATGGTGCCGAGCAGCACGGCGAGCGCCGAGGGCGGGATCAGCATGGCGAGACCGCCGGTGCCCAAGATCGGCCCGATCGACATGTGCTTCTTGTAGCCGCGCTTGGTCATCTCCGGGACCATCAGCGTGCCGAGCAGCGCGGTCGAGCCCATCGACGAGCCCGACAGCGTCGCCAGCGCCGTGCCGCCGGCAACGGTCACGTAGGAAAGCCGCGCCGGCACCTTGCCCATCAGCATCTCGACCGCGTTGAACATGCGGTTGGCGAGCCCGGTATGGAAAAAGAGCTCGCCCATCAGCAGGAACATCGGTATCGGCACGATCGCGAAGATCGAGAGATTGGAAAAGGCGTTGTCCGCGAGCTGGAAGACGCTCGCTTCGAGGTTGGCATCGAAGCTGCCGAAGCGCCCGTAGATCAGATAGGCCGTGACGGTGCAGACGATCAGGAAGGCGATGCCCACCGGCACGCCGACGAACATCAGGATCAGGATTGAGCCCAAAAGCGCGAGGAGGATCCAGTACCACTCCATCTAGCGCTCGCGGGCCAGGTCGCGTTGTTGTTCTTCGAGCTCGATGCGGTCGCTCGCCACGCCGGCGATACCGACATGCATCGGCTCGGCGGTGAAGGCAAAGCGCAGGAACTCCACACCCATCATGAAAAACCCGATGGGGAAGGGGATCGTGCTGAGCCAGAGCGGAATGTTGAACTGGGCGCGCAGCTCGTCAAACGACATCGTATCGCCCCAGCGCTCGACAAAGAGCCCCCACGTATACCAGGTCCAGATGAAGCAGATGATGGCGGCTGCGGTAACGATGCCGCGCGAGAGGATCTTGCGGGCGCCCTCTGGGATCGCGGCGGTCAGGATTTCGATATAGATGTGGGCGCGCTGGCGGACCAGCCAGGGCGAGCCCAGAAACAGGATGTAGACGAAGCCGTATTCGATCGCGATGTTGGCAAACGGCGTATAGGACCAGCCGGCGGCGCGGAAAATCGTCACATAGACGATCAACACCATGATGGCGCCGACATAAACTGCTGCGATGGCCATGAGCAGCCACAGCAGACGCCCCCATAGCCCATCAATGGCCTTCAGAACTGCCATTGCCCCCACGCCAATGACGCCAAAAACCCCAAAACATCGATCCCGGAGCCATTATGCGATATGGCCCCGGGATCGTTTGGAACGTGCCTTCGGCGATTACTCGCGCCAGGCGGCGCGCAACTTCGCGGCCGTGCCGGCACCGCGCTTGGCCTTCTTCAGGCGGTCGGCCATCCGCTGATAGGCGCTGTCGACGGCCAGCTTCACGTAAGCTTTGGGATTGGACACCGTGTAGAACTTCATGCCCTCGGCCATGAGCGTCTTGCGCTCGGCGGCGGCCATGCTCAGAAGCTTGGCGCGCGCGTATTTCTCATGCTCGATGATCGTATCCTGGATCACCTTTTTCGCGGCGGGGCTCAGCGAATTCCACTTGGCGAGATTCATGATCCAGCCGATATCGGTCTGGAAGAATTCCGGCTCGACCGCGTGGCGCAGGAACTTGTCCCACTTCAGGCCCTTGATGCCGATCGTTGCCCAGGCCGCCGCGTCGACCACGCCCTTCTCCAGCGCCGGATAGGTGTCGGTCGCGCGCAGGGTGTGGGTGGTGGCCTTCATGGCGCGGAAGAAGGCGCCGTAGATCGGGTTGTCACGCAGCTTGACGCCGGTGAAGTCGATCAGCCCATTGGAGGTGAACTTCGGCGGGCTTTTCATATAGATGCGGAAATGTCCGCCCGATGAGGTCCAGCCCAGATACTTCACGCCGAAATGCTTCTGGTGCATCGCGTCGAGCAGCTTCATGCCGCCGTTGGCGCGGACATGCCCCGGCGAGGAGTTCGAGGTCGCCACCGCCTCGGCTTCGGGCAGGCCGCGCGCATAGAAGGCGGCCGGGGTGCAGGCGATGTCGACACGCCCGGCGCGGACCGCTGGCGGCTGCTTGAACATGCCGATCGAGTTGAACGGCAGAACCTTGATGCTCACCGCGCCTTTGCCGGCGGCGTTGATCTTGCCGACCAGCTCCTTGCAGAGCTTGGTGTAGATCAGGTAGTCGGGGAACGGGTGAACGAGCGTGAGCTCGGTCGCCGCGGCGTTCGCCGGCGCCGACGCGGTTCCGATCACCGCGGCGGCGCTTGCCGCCAGCATGAATGCTTTCAGTTTCATTTTCACAGTCTGCCTCCTAGCTTGCTGTTCTCTCTCAGGTCCGCATTCTTATTCTTAATGTGCGTTGTCACGATCATCCCACGCTGCCCGCGGTTCGACAACGTTTTTGCTGGATATCCAACAATAATCCAACCATCAGTTTCCCACGGTCAAGGCCGCGTTGGCTGACGTCTCGCCGCTCATGCCGGGCGTTCCGCCATGATAAGCGTCCACGGAAAACGCCAGTCGGCATGGCCCGGTTCGAGCGCGCCGTCGGCCTCCTCGTAAGGCGTCACCGCGACGTTTTCGAAGCCCGCGTCCGCCAGAACCGACTTGAGCTCCATCTTGGCAAAGGGCTCCATGAAGGGCTCGTTGTTGCGGCGGCCGTGGCCGTAATGGATGAACCGCGCGAAGGCGTCGGGCAGGTGGTGGAAATCGAGATGCACCATCCGGCCGCCCGGCTTCAAAAGCCGGTGGGCTTCCGCGAAGGTCGCTTCCACGACCTTGGGCGGCATCTCGTGCAGCAGCATGGTCGAAGTAACGACATCAAAAGTGCCAGCTTCGAGACCTGTTGCGGCGGCGTCGCGCTGGGCATAGCGGACGTTGCGCGCCTGATGATCGGCCGCGCGCCGCGCCGCGAGCTTGAGGCACGGCGCCGAAAGGTCCACGCCGAACACATCGCTGTCGCGGAACCGCTCATAGAGTGGCTCGGTCGACTTGCCGAAGCCGCAGCCCATGTCGAGCAGGCGTTCGGGCGCGCCGCCGGCTTCGATCGCGTCGGCCAGCCGGTCGTGCAAGTCCTGGTGCCGGCCGCCATGCGTCGGCGTCGTCGTGCGGGCGCCGCGCTCATAGACGAAGCCGGCGATTTCGTCCGACCAGACCCCGCCCGGATGCTGATGGATATCGACGCCCGTATAGTAGGCGGGCAGCTCGGTTGGGTCGTCGAGCTCCAACATGCCCGGTGGCAGCGCCGCCGGATCGATGCCTGGCTCCAGCGCCGCGCGTTGCTGGGCGTGATAGGGCTGGAGCCCGTAGCGCCCGGAATACTTGAAGCGCTGGAGATGACGCTCCAGCCAGGCATAGCTTCGGTAGAGGGTGGTGTCGCCGATCAGCGCGGCAACCTCGGCCGCGCTCTCGGGCTGTTTGCCCGCGTCCGCCGCGCGTATCTGGTAGTCGCGTTTCAGCGCCGGAAAGATCTCGCGCGTCCAGTAAAGCTTGGCCGAGAGCAGGAAGGCCTGGGCGGCGGCAAAGCTGCGGCCGTCAATGGCTGGTGGATCTGTGACCTGAGGCCCGGACATTCAGCGCGCGCCCTTGGAGACCTGCTCGCCCAGCAGGTTGCCCATCAGATGCGCGACGAAGGCGTCGCGGTCGGCGCCATTGCGGGCGATTTCCTCGGGGCCGGGCTCGGCGTCGAGCGCCTCGGGCGCGACCACGCCTGCCTCCGCGAGCCGCGCTTCGAGCGCGCGCAAACGGTCGCGCAGCACATAGACCTCGCTTGCCAACGCCATCGTCAGCCCGAGGATCCGGTCGATCGCGGGGTCCTCGAAAAAGCTCTGTTCGGCCCGTGGGCCGGTGTCACGTTCCGCACCCATCTCCCTGATCCCAAACGGTTTCCAGCTTGTTAGCGGGGGGTTCCACGCGGCATTGGATTAAATGGTATACTGACATATCATTTGCGGCCATGCCACCCCCCAATCACGATGCCGACGAGGCGCCGACGCCGTGTTAGGGTCGGGCGGGCTCCCGGGTATAGCAATCGGGCGAACAGAATTCGCGGGAGGAGACAATGCCGGTCGTGACGATCACCTTGATGGAAGGCTACGACGACAGCGTGCGGACCGCGCTTGGCGAGCGGCTGACCGACGCGGTCCGCGCGACCATCGCCGCGCCGCTGGACGGCATCACCGTGCAGATCAACGAGGTCAAGCCGACCGGTTACATGCGCGGCCGCGAACGCCGCAAGCCGGGCGCGCCGGTGCCCGACGCGGCCACCGTGGTGCGCGACTACCTTGCGGCGATGGAGGCGCGCGATCTTGGCGCGGCGAAGGCGATGCTGGCCGACGACTTCGTGATGCATTTTCCCGGCACCGGCGCGATGCGCGGCCTCGACCAGCTTCTGGCTTGGGCAAAGGAGCGCTACGCAGCAGTCGGCAAGACCTATGAGTGTTTCGATGTCGCCCCGTCGGCGGACGGTGTCGCGGTCTATTGCTATGGCATGCTCGCCGGCGAGTGGCTCGACGGCGCGAGCTTCAAGGATATCCGCTTCATCGATCGCTTCACCGTGCGCGACGGCAAGCTTGTCGATCAGCGCGTCTGGAACGATATGGGCGAGACGATGTTGCAGGCCGCGAACTCGCGCGCGGCGGCGGAATAATACGGGACAGGAGAGGACGAGCATGAAAATCGACGGAAGCTGCCACTGCGGCGCGATCACCTACGAGGCGGAGGTCGATCCCGAGATGGTACGGGTCTGCCACTGCTCCGATTGCCAGACCATGTCGGGGGCGCCCTACCGCGCCATCGTGATCGCCAAGGAGGCCGATTTCCGGGTCCTCTCCGGCGAACCCAAGACCTACGTCAAGACGGCCGAGAGCGGGAACAAGCGCGCCCAAGTCTTCTGCGGCGATTGCGGTACGCCGATCTACGCCACCTCCGTCGGTGACGACGGGCCGAAGATGTACGGTCTCCGCCTCGGTCCGATCAAACAGCGCGACCAGCTCCGCCCGACGGGGCAGGTCTGGACCCGCTCGGCCCAGCCCTGGATCGGCGACCTTGCCGACATTCCGGGGCTCGAGAAGCAGTCTTAGGCGCCCGTCATCCTCACGCCGCCTTCGGCCAGCCACGCACGCTGACGCGGTTCATGATGCGCGCCTCTTCGGGCCCATGCGCCTCGTCGAGCTTGGGGCCGGTGTGGAGCGTGGCCGCGTTGTCCCAGATCACCACGTCGTCGACCGCGTAGCTATGCGCGTACTGGACCTCCGGCGCGATCGCGTAGCGGCCGATCTCGTCCAGGAAATCGCGCGCCTCATCGCCGGGCATGCCGTCGATGCCGATGCAGGTGCTGGTCGCCCCGTAGAGCGCCGGGCGTCCCGTCGCCGGATGGGCGCGGACCAGCGGATGGTGCACCGTAGGGTATGAGCCGTCGCGCCGACCCTCATAGCAATGCGCCACGGTTGCGGCCTCGGCCTGCTTGCGCAAGCCCGCCGGCAGCGCGTCGAGCGCGGCGTATTGGTTGGCAAAGCCCGTCTCGCCGCCCGACTTCGGTACGGCGACGGCGTTCAGCATGGTGAAGCTCACCGGGTCGTCGGTGAAGACGAGGTCGGTGTGCCAGTGAAAGCCACCGTTGCGCTGGCGCTCGGGCCGGCCGTCGGCGTTGGACAGCGTCATCACCTCGGGCACGTCCTCGACCAGGATGTCGCGCTCGACATGGACGATGGGTGTGCCAAGGCGGCGGCCAAAGGCGGCGAATTGGGCCGGGCTCAGATGCTGGCCGCGAATACAGACGAGCAACCGCTCGTAGAGCGCCGCGACGATCGCGGCGACATCATCGTCGCTCAACGCGGCGGTCAGGTCGGCACCCTTGATCTCGGCGCCGGTCCCGCCAGGAAGTGGATTTATCTCCATTGGCAGTCTCCTTTCGCACTCCCGTCAGCCGTCATTTCGACGGCCCGTCAGCGGCCGAGAAATCCGGGTCGAGGACGCGCATTGCCTTCAACTGGATTTCTCCCTGCGCGGGCCGCGACCCGCTCCGGTTGAAATGACTGACACAAATCTCACTCGGGCAGGAAGCTGGCAAATTCCTTCTCGACGGCCTTGGCATCGGCGGCTAGCCCCTGCGAGACGCCTTGGGCCATGCCGCCAGGATAGACATCTTCCTCGCCGGCCTCGACCGCGTCCAGTGCGGCTTTGACGACGCTCGCCGGCTTTTCCTCGCCGCCCGGGGTCATGCGTGTATCGACCGAGCCCGGCATGACGCCGACGACCAGCGTGCCCTGCGCGGCGAGCAGGGCGCGCACGCCCTGGGTCATCGAATATCCGGCCGCCTTGGACGCCGCATAGGAACCGAGCGCGGGGAGACTAACCCGCGAGAGGATCGAGAGCATGTTGACGATGCCGCCGCCGCCATTCGCTTTCAGCACTGGAGCGAACGCGCGAACCATCGAGAGCGTGCCGAAAAAATTCACTTCTATTTCAGCGCGCGCGTTGGACATGGCATCCGCGGCGAAGAGCGGCGCGTTGAAATTGACGCCGGCATTGTTCACCAGCAGCGTCACGTCGCTGCATTCCTCCGCGGCGGCGGCAACCTGGTCCGGCTTGGTGACGTCGAGCACCACGATCTCGACGCCGTCGGGCGCATCGTAGCTCGATGGATCGCGCACGCCCGCATAGATCTTCGCGGCGCCGCGCGCCTGCAACGCTGCGACATAGGCCTCGCCGATCCCCCGATTGGCGCCGGTCACCAGCGCCACGCTTCCTTTGATGTTCATTGCCAATTTCTCCTCTCCGCGCGGGTCCGCGCCCGCATCCTCGATATCGGTCGATGTGATCCAGTCCGGCTCCACGTCGGGCAGCGGGATAGCCGCCAGCAGCCGCG
>Ga0307380_10000188_pt1 | contig 106398 bp, 92 predicted proteins | sample UN3MG_FD_202239 | JGI IMG/M metagenome (GOLD analysis project Ga0307380, IMG submission 202239) | Soil microbial communities from Risofladan, Vaasa, Finland - UN-3 | ecosystem: Environmental > Terrestrial > Soil > Coastal area > Acid sulfate soil | place: Finland: Risofladan, Vaasa | collected...
CGCGACGACGGCGCACCGCACCCCGGTTGCGTCGAGGTCCTCCAGCAGTTCGCGGGCCAGCGGTCCGACAACCTGGTTGACGACCAGAAGCGATTCCACCGCACATCCTCCAGCCGTCCCGCCCCTCACTGCTACTGTATTGACACACCGACGCGGCTACCAGCACAATCGGCAGGCGCCCGCGTGATGCACCAGCATGAATATCCGCCAAGGAAACCGCCGCCGCACGCCGATACAATGGGCAAGCCGCCGGCCAGCGATGAGGAGCCGCCATGCCGTCCAACGGGGCACCCTGGGATTACCTGGTCCTGACGGCCTCGAACGACCGCCAGGCCGCCGCCTATCAGGCCCAAGTCCGCCGGCGCGTGGCCCTCGGCATGCTCTCGGCGGCGCGCCGCACGCTCGTCATCGCCGACGTGGGCGGCAAGCGCATCGGCAGCGGCGGCAGCACGATCCTGTGCCTGATGCGCGTCCTGGCGGCGGAACTCGCCGGCGACGCGGCCGCCTTGGCCGATCCCGCCTCGTGGCGGCGGACGATCGAGCGGCTCCGCATCCTCATCGTCCACGCGGGTGGCGACTCGCGCCGGCTGCCCGCCTACGGGCCGTGCGGCAAGGCATTTGTCCCGGTACCGGGCGACCGCGATGGGGCGGTCCCGGCGACGCTCTTCGACCGCCAAGTGTTGGTGTACTTGGATCTGCCGTCGCCGGCGGGAGGCGGCGGGCAGGTCGTCATCACGGCCGGCGACGTGCTGCTCTTGTTCGACCCCGGGGCGATCCGCTTTGCCGACCGGGGGATCACGGGGCTGGGGTGTCCGGCCCCGCCCGAACTGGCAAGCCACCACGGCGTCTTCAACGCCGGGGCCGACGGCCGGGTTCGGCGGTTTCTCCAGAAGCCTTCCCCGGCCGAACAGGAGGCGCTGGGCGTCCTCAACCGCTACGGCCAGTCGATCCTGGACATCGGCGTGATGAGTTTCGGCGCGGAAACCGCCGCGCGGCTGCTGGCCCTCGCCGGAGCCGCGCCCGACGGCGCGGGCGGCCTCGCCTGGACGGGCGAGCCGGGCGCAGCCATCGAGGAGGCAGGCCTCGACTTCTATCGCGAAATCTGCTGCGCCCTCGGCTCCAAGGCGACCGCCGACCAGTACGTCGAGGCGGCCCTGGCGGCCGGATCCGGCTGGGACGAGGCGGGTCTGCGGGGGTTGTTTGAGGCGCTGCGGGGCCTGCCCTTCTATGTGGATACCTTGCCGCGCTGCCGCTTCCTCCACTTCGGGACGACGCGCCAGGTCATCACCAGCGGCATCGAGTTGCTGATGCGGGACCGTGGCGTGTCGCGCCTGGCAGCGCCGCTGGACATTAACAACGAGTTGTCGGGCGAAGGCCGCCTCGCCGGCGCCGGGGCGTGGGTCGAAGCCTGCCGCATCGCCGCCCCGGTGACCCTTGCCGGCGACAATGTCCTCACGGGCGCCGACGTGAAAGCGCCGCTCGACCTCGCGCGCGGCGCCTGCCTCGACGTGCTGTGCGGCACGGGCCGGGCGGGCGAGTCGGTGCGGTTCATCCGGTGCTACGGCATCGGCGATACGTTCAAGGAGGCGGCCGGCGAGGGAGCAACCTTCTGCAACGTGCCGCTCGCCGAGTGGCTGCGAGCGGTAGGCGCGGAGCCCGGCGACGTCTGGGACGCCGGCCTCCCCACCGGGGACCGCTCGGCGTGGAACGCGCGACTCTTTCCGGCGGTCGAGCCGGGCGGGGCGTTCGCGGAGTGGCTGTGGATGTTCGCCCCGGCGGCGGCCACGGCCCGAGATCGCCGGGCATGGCTTCAGGCCGACCGCTACAGCGCCGAAGAGATTGCGGCCCTCGCCTCCCAGGACGCCTTCCACGAGCGGCGTCTGGCGATCCGCGCGATGGCGGTCCGCGAGTCGCTGCGTCAGATGTTCCGCCACGAGAGCGGCTTTTCGGCCGCCGACCTCGCCATGGTCCTGGAGCACACGGCCGACCGGGCGGGCCTCCTGGCTGAGGTCCTGATCGAAGCGTCCTGGTATGCGGGCGATGACAATGCCGGCGGCGATACGGCCGGCTTTGTGTGCTCGCGAATCCTGCACACGGTCGGCTCGGCCGTCGAGCGGCTCGCGAGGGGCAAAGAGGCGACGATTGGCGAAATCGTGCCGGGCCTCCGAGAGGCCGTGCCGCCTGAAACGCGGACGCATCTGGCCGACCGCGGCATTTCGCTCGACGGCAGGGCTGCGGCCGCCGGATGGGCGGCGGCGATCAAGACCGCCGCGTTCGAGCATCTCAGGCGCGTGATCGTCACGAGCACGCCGGCGACAGGCGAGTTGCCGAGGAGCGCCCTCAGGAGCGACGAGATCGTCTGGGGCCGCGCGCCGGCACGGCTCGACCTCGGCGGCGGCTGGACCGACACGCCGCCCTATGCCCTCGAGTACGGCGGCTCCGTCATCAACGCGGCGGTGGACCTGAACGGCCAGCCGCCGATCCACGTCTACGCCCGCGTCATCCCGGAGCGGGTCATCCGCATCGGCTCGATTGACCTGGGCGTGCGCGTCGAGGTCGCTTCACTGGAAGACCTGCTGGACTACCGGTCGGCGACGAGCGAGTTTGCGCTGGCGAAGGCGGCCCTGGCGATGTCGGGCCTCTCGCCCGAAACGGCGCCCTGGCCCGCCGGGACGACGCTCGAAGAGATCCTCGACGGCTTCGGCGGCGGACTGGAACTCACCACGCTGGCAGCCATCCCGAAAGGCAGCGGCCTCGGCACTTCCAGCATCGTCGGCGCGGTCATCCTGGCCGTCATCCAGCGCGCCATGGGCCGTACCCTCACCCCCGTCCAACTCTTCCACGGCGTGCTGCGCCTGGAGCAGGCCCTGACGACGGGCGGCGGGTGGCAGGACCAGATCGGCGGGGCGGTCGGCGGCGTCAAGGTCATCCAGGCCGACCCGGGCCTCGTACCCGACGCCCGCATCCATTACGTGCCCGAGGACGTCCTCGACCCCCGGGCCAACGGCGGGGCGACGCTCCTCTATTACACGGGCATCACGCGCCTGGCGAAGAACATCCTCCAGCAGGTCGTGGGGCGGTACCTGGACCGCGACCGCGCGGCCATGGCGACCCTCGGGCGGATACACGCCCTCCCGCCGCGCGTCGCCGAAGCCATGGCGCGGAAAGACCTGGCGGCATTCGGCGCGGCAATCAACGAGGCGTGGGAACTCAACAAGGCGCTGGACCCGAACTCATCGACCGACGAGATCGAGGCGCTGCTTGAGCGCGTCCGGCCCCACCTGGCCGGCGCGAAACTCCTCGGGGCGGGCGGCGGCGGGTTCCTGCTGATGGTCTGCCGGTCGGCGGGTGACGCAGCGGCCGTCCGCAGCATGCTCGAGAAGGACCCGCCGAACAAGCGGGCCCGCTTCTTCGCATTCGGCACGAGCGCCGACGGCCTCGTCGTGACGGTCTGCTGAGCCGCCGTCAGTCCGTGTGAAAGACCTCTTCCATCGGGGCCCACCACTCGCCTTCGGCGACCGTCTCGACCGGCTCCTGGCACGGGTCGGTCTGCCTCCACCACTCCTGGGTGACGGGGTCGGCGGCGATGGCGGCCATGTCGGCCTCGTAGTCCTGGCCGACGTACTCGAAGTAACTGAACAGGAGGCCGTCGCGATAGAAAATGGAGTAGTTGCGGATGTTCGACCGGCGGATCCGCTCGATGACGGCCGGCCACGCCGCCGCATGGAGGCGCTTGTACTCCTGGAGTTTCTCCGGCCGCACCCGGATGACACTGCCGTAGCGTTTCATGGCGTCCTCCCGCGGGCGGCACGGCAATCAGCCAGCGACCTCGAACACGGCCGCGACGACCTCGTCCTTCCGGGCGTCGGTGCGTTCCGCGGGTTGGCGGCGCGCGGACGCCTTCGCCTTTCCGGTACGGCTTACGAGTCCCTCTTTCCATCCCTCTGTGGCAACTTGGCCGCGAGCACCTCCAGGATCCGCTCGGCCGCGTGGCCGTCCCACTTGTCCGGCGTGCCGCATGTGAACTGCTTCGTCCCGGCCACCTTCCGATACGCCGCGAGGATCTTCTCGGGGTCTGTCCCGACGACCTGGTTGCATCCCACGTCGACGGTGACCGGCCGCTCGGTGGTTTCACGGAGCGTCAGGCAGGGGACCTTGAGGATGGTGGTCTCTTCCTGGATGCCGCCCGAGTCGGTCAGCACGAGCCGCGCGTCGGCCATCAGGCGCAGGAAATCGAGATAGCCGAGCGGGGCGATGAGCCGAACGCCGGCCGTCTCGTCGGCGCCCATGCCGAATTGCTCGAGGTTGTTGCGCGTCCGCGGGTGGATCGGAAAGACGACCGGCAGATCGCGGGCGATCTCGCGGACCGCACCAAACAGCCGCCCGAGTACCGCGGGGTCGTCGACGTTGCTCGGCCGGTGGAGGGTCATGGCGGCATAGGCGTGCGGCCGGAGGCCGAGGTCCTCGAGGATCGTGCTTTGCCGCGCCTTCTCCAGGTTCGCCAGCAGCGTATCGATCATGACGTTGCCGACGAAGTGGACCTTCTCGTCGGGCACGCCCTCAGCCTTGAGGTTCGCCAGGCCGCTCGGCTCGGTGACGAACAGGAAATCGCTGATGGCGTCGGTCAGGACGCGGTTGATTTCCTCGGGCATCCGCCGGTCGAAGGACCGCAGGCCCGCCTCGACGTGGGCGACCGGCACGTGGAGTTTGGCCGCGACCAGGGCGCAGGCGATCGTCGAGTTGACGTCGCCGACCACCAGCACAAGGTCGGGCCGCCGCTCGAGGACGACCGGCTCGAAGCGCTCCATGATGGCCGCGGTCTGCGCGGCATGGGTGGCGGAGCCGACCTCGAGGTTGATGTCGGGGCGGGGGATGTCGAGTTGCTCGAAAAAGAGGCGGCTCATCCGCTCATCGTAATGCTGGCCGGTGTGGACGAGCAGCGGCTGGAAGGCGGGCCGCCTTCGGAAGGCCGCTATCAGGGGGGCGATCTTCATGAAGTTCGGCCTCGCGCCGACGACATTCACAACCGTGATGGGATTGGTGTGTGGCAACACATCCTCCTTCATGCCAGATGCGCACGGGCGTCGGTGCGTCTCCCCCGGACGGATCGGCAGCCGCCCTCCGGCATTCTATCGGCCAGAAGCGCGACCGCCCGTGACGAAGGAACTCCCAGGGGGAAGGCCCTCCGGGGCTGGCACGACCTCCCGCGGCATCTCAAACGCCGACCTCGCGCACGGCCGCCACGACCTCGTCCTGCTGCTCACGCGTGAGTTCCGGATACACCGGGATGGCCAGCACTTCCTTGGCCGCCTGCTCGCTGTGCGGGAAGTCGCCTTCCTTATAGCCCAAGTCCGCAAAGCATTCCTGGAGGTGGAGCGGCACGGGGTAATAGATGGCGTTGCCGATCTTTCTCTCGTTGAGTTTCGCCTCGACGGCGTCGCGCCGGCCACCCCCGATCCGAATCACGTACTGGTTGTAAATCATGCGGTTGTGCGGCTCGACGTACGGCGTGACCACGCCCTTACAGCCGGCGAACTTCTTGTTGTACCAAGCGGCGTTGGCCTGGCGGCCCTTGTGCCACGCTTCCAGGTACTTGAGTTTCACGAGGACCACCACCGCCTGGATCGGGTCGAGGCGGAAGTTCCCGCCGACGTACTTGTGGTAGTACCTCGGCTTGGACCCGTGGTTCCGCATGATGTCGCACATGTCGGCCACGGCGTCGTCATTGGTGACGATCATGCCGCCGTCGCCGACCGCCCCCAGGTTCTTCGACGGGAAAAACGAGAAGCAGCCGCAGGTCCCGATGGAGCCGGCGCGGCGGCCCTTGTACTCGGCGCCGATGGCCTGGGCGGCGTCCTCGACCACAAAGAGGTCGTGCTTCTTCGCGACGGCCATGATCGGGTCCATGTCGGCCATCTGGCCGAACAGGTGGACCGGCATGATCGCGCGGGTCTTTTCGGTGACCGCCGCCCCGATCTTCGAGGCGTCGATGTTGTAGGTCTTCGGGGCGATGTCCACGAAGATAGGCCGCGCCCCGATCCGCACGATGCACCCGACCGTGGCGAAGAACGTGAACGGGGTCGTGATGACCTCGTCGCCGGGACCGATCCCGAGGCTCATGAGGGCGTTCAGGATGGCGTCGGTGCCGCTCGATGCCCCGATGCCGCGCTTCGTGTTCGAGTATGCCGCAATCGCCTTCTCGCACTCGGCGACCTTGGGGCCGCCAATGCACCGCTGCGTCTCGAGCACCTCGTCGATTGCCGCGCGCACCTCCTCGCGGATCGTGCCGTACTGTGCCACCAGGTCCAGAAGCGGAACGGGCATGAGCGATCCTATCCCCGTGTTGCTGCACCGCCGCCTGAGCCTACGCTCCAGGCGGAAAAGCGCTCGACGCTTCCCGCGAAAGGGCGTATTATACGCGACCACCAGGGACGGTCAAGCGTCCGCCGCGGGCGGACAGAGAAGCAGCGTCGAGACTGAGTCGGCGAGGACCCGGTTGATTTCCTCGGGCATGCGGCGGTTGTAACTCCTCAGGCCCGCCTCCACGTGCGCCACGGGGATGTGCAATTTTGCCGACGCCATGGACATCCGGTCCGTCTATGAGGACGGGGTCTCCGACAACGAGGCCAAGTACGTCCGCCTCGACTACCTCTCCTACATAGAATTGGATGGAACCCCCGACGCGAGGAACATATACTATAACTACGGCGCCACGGGAGGCACGAGCGACGTGCTCAATCGTCTCGACAACCTGGCGACGAGCGGCACTGGCCAGGGCGCGAGAGGTCCAGAGCGAGCTCATCGGGGAGTTGCCGGAAGCCCATCCGACTGACACAAAACTGACACAACGGGGCCCAAACCGGGGTTTTCCACAAAAGAAAGATCCGGCAGAGAGTCGTAACCCTCTGCCGGATCGTGGCTTACAGTGGCGTCCCCAGCAGGAGTCGAACCTGCAACCTTTGGCTCCGGAGGCCAACGCTCTATCCAATTGAGCTATGGGGACGCAAGGCCCATTTTATCGTCGGGAGGGGTTCTGTCAACGGCGTACGGGTCGAGCCGGCGAAAGGTTTCGAGCATGAACTGTTTGGTTTCCGGCCGGGCGCCGAGGGCGGCGTGGTCGCCGTAGTCCCCCAGGATGAACCCCCCGTCGGGCGTGCCCCAGTGGCGCAGCAGCGCTTCGGCTTCCGCCTCAATCAGGCTCGGGTCCCCGATGGGCAGCGTCTTCTGGATGTCGCACAGAGTCTCGAAGCAGATTTTCCCGGCGAACGCGCCGCCGATTTCCTCGATGCCGCACGTTTGCGGCTGCTGCATGTTGATGACGTTCAGACCGGCCTCGATCAGCATCGGGATCGCCTTGTTGATCTTTCCGCAGGAGTGCATCCACACGTGCCAGCCGCACTCGTGAATCACGCCGAACAGTTTCTTGTACCGCGGCAGGAAGAACTGCCTCCACAGCCGCGGGGAGATCTGGAGGTCCAGTTCGGTGCCCCAATCCTCGCTGAAAACGAACCCCTGAATCGCCTTGCCGCAAAGGCGATGCATGTTTCGCACCTTGGCGATGTCGAACGCGAGAATGCGGTCGGCGAGTTCGTGAATCTCCGGGCGATCGTCCACCAGGTCCATCATGCAGTTCGTAAAACCGTGCAGCGAATGCATCCGCTCCCAGAGGATCATGAAGATGTCGGTTTTGACGTACTTCCGGCAACGCTTCGGATCGGCCTGGAGTTCGGCAAGGCGCTGCGGAACATTTGCGTACCGCAGCGGGTCGTTGCCGTCGGGCCAGGGGAAATCCTTCATGGCCGCCAAGTCCTCGATGGGGTGGCCTGTGACCTGGCCCATGTTAGGCGCGTCGGTCTTCGCCCATCGGCAGAGCCACTCGTCCACGAGGGGGTCATCGCCGGCCTGCGGCGGCCTGACAGGATCGGACCAGATGCTGTCGCAGTCGCTCAGATCGCCGAACCCGTTGATCGGAAGGCGATCCGGTCGGCGGAACTCTATCGCGCGCGTCACTACCTCGCGTGGCATCATGACCTGTCTTCCCCACCCACCCCCTCCCCCCCCTGGAATCTGCCACTATACCTTCTCCGCCGGCGCGCTGCCAGCCCGTCCGTAAGCCCTCCTGGGTGGCGTCAATCTCGGACGCAGTGCGGCGGCGGGCCTTCACGGCCGCGAGGCGAGAAGTTCCAACGTCACGCCGAGGCGCTCACGCCCGTCCACATAGATGTACCGCCCGCCGGGAAAATCCCCCATCTGCACCACCTCCATCCCCTGGGCCCGGAGGCGCTCGACCGTCCGCTCGGCGTCGCGGACGTGGAACGCCAGGTGATGGAACGCCGCCTCACCGCCCTCCCCCAGGCCGTCGCGCCAGGTGCTCGGCCCGCCGACCGGCTCGATGAGTTCAATCGTAATCGGGCCGAGATTGAAGAAGGCAAGTCGGGCCCGCGCCGCCGTCGGCCGGCCGTGATACCGCGCGCCTGTCTCCTCGGCCGGTCCCGTCAGGCTCGCCTCCGGCACGGGCAGGCCGAGCGCCTCCGCCCACGCCTTCGATGCCTTCTCGATGTCCTTCACCACGAGCGCCACCTGGCAGACGGTTTCAGCAGCGAGTCCTTCATCGGCCATTCGGTTTCTCCATCGTCCCCCGGACGCCGACATTCTACGAGCACGCCCGCCGCGAGAGCAGTATAATCCGCCCGAACGCAAGGTGGCGCCTTGGCCGAAACCGAAAAACGCCCACGCTTCTTCGTGCCGGACCTCCCGCTCGAGGCGCCGGCGCGCGCCGAGTTGCCCCCGGCCGAGGCCCACCACGCGCTGCACGTCCTTCGGCTGCGGGCAGGGGCGGCGGTGGAACTGTTCGACGGCCGCGGCCGATGTGCCGAGGGACGCATCGCCGATGCCTCCCGCCGACACGTCACCGTCGCCGTCGAGCGGACCTGGATCGAGCCGCCCCTCACCGGACCGCGCGTCCACCTAGCGTTCGCCGTCCCGAAAGGCAGCCGGGCCGACTGGCTCATCGAGAAGGCGACGGAACTGGGCGCGGCAAGCCTCCGGCCGACCGTTTTCGAGCGGAGCGTCACGGGAAAAGAGCCGCTCTCGCCGGCCAAACGCGGGCGATGGGTCGGCCACTGCGTTGCGGCGGCCAAGCAGGCAGGTTTGGCTCATCTGCCGACCGTCGAGGATCCCGCGCCGCTCGCGGACATGCTCGCGCGCGCCGCCGGCGCGCTCGTCCTCGTCGGCGACACGGTCGCCGAGGCCGTGCCCGTCCTCGAAGCGCTCGCGCACCGGCGGGCCGACCAAGATATTCTCATCATCGTGGGTCCGGAAGGGGGCTTCGCGGAGGCGGAACGCGCAGCCCTTCAGACCGGAGGGGCTGTCGCGGTGCGACTGGGACGCGCGACGCTCCGAATCGAAACCGCGGCCGTCGCGCTCCTTGCGGCGGTGATCGCGTCGGCCGAGGGCGCGGCCAAGCCTCACCCGTAACGTTCGCATCACAAAAAAGAGCGCGGTGGGCATTCCTGCCCACCGCGATTGCATTTCGTCGGCTACGCGGCAAGCCGCTTACGCCAAGCCGAGGAGAATTTCCGTGAGGCGCTGGTCAATGCGCTCGTAGAAGAGCGGGCGCTTCGCCAGGTCGTCGGGCCTGAACTTCGCCTTCCGCAAACGCTGGGCCTTCTTCGACGAGTAGCAGGCGAGCCACTCGTCATACTCCTCTCCGGGCGCGGCGTGCAGTTCTTCGAGCATCGCGCACAGCCGCACGTCCGCGTTCACCTCGTGGACCTTCAGTTCCAGGGCCTTGTAGGCCCGCATGCACCGCTCGACAAAGTCCCACGGGGCGGCCTCGGTGCGGTAGGGGTGGGCGTCGAACGCCTTGGTGCCGCTGTACCCGTAGTCGGAGAGCAACTTGACCACGAGGAGCGCCTCCTTGGGGTTGTCGGCACCGAAACTCATGTCCTGGTCGTAGCGGAGCGGTTTCTGGGCGTTCAGGTGAATGTCCACGAGTTTGCCCACTTCGAGGCACTGGGCGAACTCGTGCAGCGGATTCAAACCCGCCATCTTGATGTGGGCCGTCTCGGGATTCACGCCCACCATCTCCGGATGGTCCAGCGTGGCGATGAACGCCAGGGCATGACCCGCGGTCGCCAGGTAGGTGTCGCTCCGGGGCTCGTTCGGCTTCGGCTCGATGGAGAAGACCATCCGGTAGCCCTGGTCCAGGACGTAGCCGCAGAGGAAGTTGATGCAGTCGCGGAAGTGTTTCAGGGCCTCGATGGGGTCCTTCGCGATGTCCACGTCGGTGCCTTCGCGTCCGCCCCAGAAGATGTACACTTCGGCCCCGAGTTCGGCGGCCGCGTCAATGTTGGCCATCGCCTTCTGGACAGCATAGGCGCGGACGCGCGGGTCGTGGCTCGTGAAGGCGCCGTCCTTGAAGACCGGGTGGCTGAAGAGGTTGGTGGTGGCGGCGGTGCACCGGATGCCCGTCGCGCGCATAATCTTCTTCACCTGCCGAATGACGGTGCGCTTCCTGGCCGCGCTCGCCCCGAGGGGCCAGAAGTCGTCGTCGTGATACTCGAAGCCGTACACGCCGCGCTCGCCCAGACCTTTGACCGCCTCCAGGCCGCTCATCTCCGGCCGCGTCGGCGGGCCAAACGGGTCGCGTCCCGTGTTCATGACGCACCAGACACCGAAGGCGAACTTGTCCGACCGCTTCACCGCAATCTTCTTCGCCGCCGCTTGCCTGGCCATGGAAAGTCCTCCTTTGCCTGGATGCACCGGGACGACATGCTATCCGCTTCGCCGCCGTTCGGCAACGATTTCTTGGCGCTCGCCGGAGGACGGCGGCGCCGCCCGCGCAGCCGGCAGGCGCCCGCCGCCCGCCGGCCCCGTTTCCCGGTGCGTGGCGCTGCGCCGGCTGATATAATGCCTCTCCAGACGCGCTTGGCGTCCGATGCCAGGAACCCCCATCTCTGGAGGGCCGCACAATGAGAACCCCAACCGTCCGGCCTGCAATCGCTTTCCTCCTTGCCTTGATGTTGTTCCCGGCCGCGGGCTGCGCCGCCGAGGCCCCCGCCCCGGCGCCCGCCCCCGAGGCCGCGCCAGGCGCCGCCCCGGCCGCGCCCAATGCCGCGCGGATCCTCTTCCTCCACCACAGCACGGGCGAGTGCGTGTGGAACGGCGGCGTGGCCGACTGGTTCGACGCCTACAATGCCGCGCACGGCACGCGCTACGCCATCACCGAGCAGGCCTTTCCGAAGGATTCGCCCTACGGCTGGGAGAATTATCCATACGATTATTGGAACATCTGGGTCAAGAACGCGGGGCCCAAGCCGTTCCAGAAGGAGCCGACCCTTGAGATCCTCGCCCCGAAATACGACCTCATCGTCTGGAAGCACTGTTTCCCCGTCTCAAGCATCGAGGCGGACACGGGGCAGCCGGACGTCGCGTCGAGCGAGAAGCGCATCGAAAACTACAAACTCCAGTACGCCGCCCTCAAGGCGAAGATGCGCGAGTTCCCCAAGGTGCGGTTCCTCGTCTGGACGGGCGCAGCCCTCGTGAAAGGCGAGACGGACGCGGAGTCCGCCCGCCGCGCCTGTGGGTTCTTCAACTGGGTCCGAAACGAGTGGGATGAAAAGGGCGACAACATCTTCCTCTGGGATTTCTACGCGCTCGAGACCGAGAGGCGCAGCCCGTACCTGAAAGACGCCTATGCGGCGGGCGATTCCCATCCGAACGAGGCGTTCTCGCGCAAAGTCGCGCCGCTCTTCTGCCGGCGGATTGTGGACGTCGTCCAGGGCCGGGGCGACACGGGTAGCCTGAAGGGCGAAGGCGGGGCCGACGTCCCGCCGCCCGAAGCGCCCCCTGAACTACAACCCGAGTCCCCGGCGCCGACGAGTCCGACGGTGCCCCTTCCCGAGCCCGTCGCCGCCGAAGGCGCCTGGGTTTTCGACGACGCGGAGGACCCGGCGCGCTGCGCTGCGCTCTGGGGCGACGCCGCCGGTTACGTCGAGGACACGGGAGCGCGCGTCATCCGGCTCAACTTCGCCGACGCTCCTGAGGAAGATTGGGGCGAGTACGGCAAGCAGCGGGTCGTCTTCACCCGGCCGCTGCCGAAAAACCACGACCTTCGGCCGTACCGCTACCTAGCCCTCCACATGAAGGCCGACCGCGAGATGGAGGTTGTGCTGACGCTCGTGACGCTGCCCGACCCGGCCGGCCGGCCCGACCAGCCGCACTTCGGCTTCACCGCCTACCTGCACCCGCCGGCAGGCCAGTGGAAGACCGTCACGCTGGACCTGGGAAAACTGGAACTGGCGGTCGAGGGCGAGAGGGCCTACGAAAGCGCAGGCAACCCGCCGAGGCCGAACGACCTGACGATGTTGAAATTCAGCACGAACGCGAAGAACCAGAAAGCCGCGTTCCTCGTGGAAGACATTACGTTCTACCGCGATCTGCCAGAGTCGCTCCGCGGAACCGTGCTCGAGCCGTAGGGCCGTTCAAAAAGAGGAAGGCCGACTTGCCGGGGTGCCACCGATTGCTTGCCAATCGGTGGGGGCTTGAAAGGCACGGACTGCAAGCAGTCCGTGGCACCCTCGACTGGGGGCATGACGCGCGGCATTTGGGATATTGTCCCGATGCGAGGGTCCGCAACTGCTCATGCCTCTCCGTTGATTCGGAGATTCAAACACTTCTCCGACTCCAGGTCGTACTCCAACTGGAAATACCAGTCGCCGCCATCACACACGAACAGCGATTCGGATTTCCAATTTGCTATTCCACCATCACGGTGAAAGAAGTTGCAGTAGATCCTCTTCCTGCCCTCGACGATGATCCCGAAGTACTGACAGCGGTACTGAGACAATCGGCCGGCGATGGATGGAGCCTCGTGCTTGAGAAAAGCCTGAATCCTAGGAAAGGCGCCCGCAACGTCGGACCGGGATGGCGTCCAGTAAGTTAGTTCCTTCTGTCCGGTTTCCACGCCGACGAAGTTGTTGGCGTGGCTTGCCGAGAAGATAACGCCTTCGACTCCGCCGACGGTGATAGACGTCGCGGAGCATCCGCCGAACAGGATAGCCAGTACGATGGCGCAGGCGATTTGTTTCATCGGACATCTCCCGAGTCCGATGCTTTAGACACCGGCGCTGCGCTGCGGTTCCCCATATCCGGGCGGGCATATAGGGTCGTGGCCGCGAATCTACAGCCCCGCGAGGAATTGGAAGATCCGGTCCTCGTGGCCTTGAAGGCCCTCGTGGCCGAAGTCGGGGTAAAGGTCCATCCGCTTCGCGCTCGTGATCTTGTTGTACGCCGCGAACTGCGTCGAGGGCGGGCAAATCGTGTCCATCAGGCCGACGGCTATCAGCACCTTCGCCCGGATCCGCGGCGCGAGGTGCTGGACGTCCACATACCCGAGGCGCTCGAAGATCGCGTCCTCCCGCTCGTGGCGCGGGTCGAAGCGCCTAAAGTAATCCCGCAACTCCGTGTAGGCGTCCTTGGCCAGGTCCATCTGCCAGACGCGTTTGTAATCGCAGAGGAAGGGAAAGACAGGCGCGGCACGCTTGACGCGCGGCTCGAGGGCGACGCATGCAAGCGTCAGGCCCCCGCCCTGGCTCCCGCCCGTCGCCCCGACGCGCGCGGGGTCCACGTCAGGCATCGCCATCACGATCCGCGCGAGTTGGGCCGTGTCGAGGAATATCTGGACGAAGAGCATCTTCTCCGGCGCGTCGTCCAGGCCGCGGATGATGTGGCCGTGCAGCGTGTTCCCGCGCACGCCGCCCGCGTCCTCCGACTCGCCGCCCTGCCCCCGACAGTCGAGCGCGGCCACGGTGAAGCCAAGCGCGGCGTAGCCGAGTTTGCTCGTCCAGTCCCCCGCGTCGCCCGAATAACCGTGGAACTGAAGCACGGCCGGGTGCGGCTCCTTGGCGCGGACGGGCTGAAGGAGTTTCGCGTGGATGCGCGCCCCGCCGACGCCCGTGAAGTAAAGGTCGCTGGCGCGCGCGAACGGGACCTGGAACTCGGCCGGACGCAACTCGACCTCCGGGTCCAGAGCCCGCATCTGGTGGAGGCGCGCGTCCCAGAACGCATCGAAGTCCGCCGGACGCGGGTTCGTGCCCTGGTAAGTCTTGAGTTGCTCCAGCGACATGTCGAACGTCAGCGGCATGGTGATCTCTCCTCGTGTGGCGCACCCCCGCGCGCCAGGTTTGTTTACCGTTGGGTGGCGGCCTTCCCAGGCCGCCACCGCGCGGGTTCGCGGAGGATCCCTTTGTCCCTACATCCCTTGTTGTTTCTGCACCTTCGCCCAGGTGTCCTTCAAGCCGACCGTGCGATTGAAGACGGGCCGGCCGGCCGACGAATCCGGGTCGGCACAGAAATACCCCAGCCGCTCAAACTGAAACCGCTCGCCCGGCCTCGCCTGCGCGAGCGACGGCTCGACCTTCGCATCCGCAATCACCTCCAGCGACTTCGGATTCAGCCCCGCCTTCCAGTCCTCGCCCTCGGCCACCTCGCTCGGATCCTCTTTCGTGAAGAGGTGATCGTAGAGGCGGACCTCGGCCTCGGCGGCCTCGGCGGCCGAGACCCAGTGCAGGGTCGCCTTCACCTTCCGCCCGTCGGGCGCATCCCCGCCGCGCGTCGCCGGGTCGAAAGTGCACCGCAGCGCGACCACCTCGCCGCTCGCCGGGTCTTTCTCGACACCCGTGCACGTGATGAAGTAAGCGTAGCGGAGTCGGACCTCCCGGCCGGGGGCGAGGCGGTAGAACTTCTTCGGCGGGTCCTCCAGAAAATCCTCGCGTTCGATCCAGAGTTCGCGCCCGAACGGGACTTTCCGCGTCCCCGCCGACGGGTCCTCGGGGTTGTTGATCGCCTCCAACTCCTCGCTTTTGCCTTCGGGGTAATTTTCGATGATTACCTTGAGCGGCCTCAGGACCGCCATCCGCCGCACCGAGCGGCGGTTCAGGTCCTCGCGCAGGCAATGCTCGAGGAGTTGGATGTCCACGCGGCTGTCGAACTTCGCCACTCCGACCCGCGTCAGGAACTCTCCAATCGCCTCCGGCGTGCAGCCGCGGCGGCGGAGGCCCGAAAGCGTCGGCATCCGCGGGTCGTCCCATCCGCCGACGAGGCCCTCCCGGACCAGTTCCAGCAGCCGACGCTTCGACATTACCGTATGTGTCAACTCCAGCCGCGCAAACTCGATCTGACGCGGATGGTGCACCCCCAGCGCCTCCAGGAACCAGTCGTACAGCGGCCGGTGGTTCTCAAACTCCAGCGTGCACAGCGAGTGCGTAATCCCCTCGATGGAATCCTCCAGGCCGTGCGCCCAGTCGTACGTCGGATAGAGGCACCAGGCGTCCCCCGTGCGGTGATGCTCGGCGCGAAGAATCCGATACATCACCGGGTCCCGCAGGTTGAAGTTCGGGCTGGCCATGTCAATCTTGGCACGGAGGGTCCGCGAACCGTCGGGAAACTCGCCCGCCCGCATCCGCCGCAAAAGGTCCAGGTTCTCCTCGACGCTTCGATTGCGGTGCGGGCTCTCGCGCCCGGGGCGCGTCAGCGTTCCGCGCGTCGCCGTCAGTTCCTCGGCCGAGAGGTCGCAGACGTACGCCTTTCCCGCACGGATGAGTTGCTCAGCGTACTGGTACATTTGCTCGAAGTAGTCCGAGGCGTAGCAGAGGCGGTCCCACTTCCACCCGAGCCACCGCACGTCCTCGATGATGGAGTGGACGTACTCCTCCTCTTCCTTGGTGGGGTTGGTGTCGTCGAACCGGAGGTTGCACGTTCCGCCGAACTCCTCGGCGATGCCGAAGTCAATGGAGATCGCCTTGGCGTGGCCGATGTGGAGATAGCCGTTCGGCTCGGGCGGGAATCGGGTGCGGACCTTGCCGCCCCATTTGCCCTCAACCACGTCGCGCGCGACCGCCTCGCGGACAAAGTCGGTCGGCCTTTCGGTGCGTGGGCCCATCGCTGCAGCCTTTCCTGCTGCGTTCCAGACCCCATAAACTGCCAAAAGTGGCCCCGTTTGTCCAGAGGGAGGTTCCGGCCGCCATCCGGAACGCGGAAAATCGACAATTTGGAGGGAACTTGTCGGCAACAGCCGCGTCCAACCCCGCAAAAGGCGAAGAATCGGCCGGGCGCAGGCCGACGTGCTGGCGCGAGAGGAAATTGTGAATAAAAAGCCCCGGTCGGCCGTTATAGAATGAAGGAGCACCGTTTCAGGCCGATTGGGGGGGGGCATGGTCATGTCGAAGAAGACGACGGATCCGAACAAGGTTGCACAGGCACTGCAGTTTCTTTCCGAGAGGCCGACCGACAAGGCGCCGGCCGACGCGATCGAGCCGCGCCCCTGCCCCGTCTGCGGGCAGCCGATGCTCGTCAACACGCGTCTGGGCGTCGCGTTCAACGTCTGCCCGGAGCATGGGACGTGGCTGGACCGGGGAAAGTTGCAGATGCTCCTGGCGCAGATGCGTGGGCCGGCCCGGCCGTCCGAGCGCCGAAGCGTCCTGCGCGATGCCTCCGGCGCCAAACCCTTCGCCCCGCCCCCGCCGAAGGGGATGTACGTCTGACCCGGCTTCGTCCCGGCATGCCGGGACGAAGCCGTGGCAAGCGCGGAACGCGGAACGAAGGACAACACCACTGGGCGCTATGCTTTCGCGCCCTTGCAAAAACATGTGTTGTTCCCCGGCCGATTCGGCACACGCCTTTCCAAGGGAAAACCTGCCCGCTGGCAGGCAGGCGTGGCGCCCGGCCGGTCGTTACCCGTCTCGGTCATGGTTATCTTTCCTTGCTTCCTCTTTCAGCGCAGAGAAGAAAGGGGTTCACCCACCGCTGCCAGCCTCGGTAACGGGCTGCGCGGGAGTCTGCTGCCAATGCGTGCCGTCGTCGGACGAGACGAGGACGCGATTACCGTTGATCTTCCAGAGGAAACCGCCGCGTGTCACGGAAAGGCTGTTCACGGAAAGGCTGTTCACGCGTCCGGCCTGAGCGTGCCGTCCGTGCGAGAAGGTCCAGGTCTTGCCGCCGTCTCGCGTGACGAAGACCTGCTGCTCGTCCTGGACGATGCACACCTGTGCCCGGAGCATTCCCACCGAGAGGGTCACGAACTCAATGCTCCCTGGGCAAGAGAGGTGGGTCCCCCGCGTCGGCATGGGGAGATCGCTCCGGGCCCAGGTCGCGCCACCGTCCGAGGTTCTCAACACAAAGGGATCGCTTGTGCTTTCCTGGGTCCACGCCCCCGCGGCCCAGCCGTGCTTGACATCAAGGAAAAACAGGCTGAACACCTCGCTTTGGGGTATGGCGGGGCCGGTTCTCTGCCAGGATTCGCCGCCATCCGTGGTGCGGTACATCACCGAATGGATGGGGCCGGAGGAATGGCGAACCTCTCCGCCAACCCAGGCGTGCTTCTCGTCGAGGGCGAAGATGCATGCGAGATGCGCGGCGGCATCCTTGGGCAGGTCGGGCCAGTCCATCCGACGCGCTGCAGGCTTCCCCGCACATCCCGCCAACAGACCCAGCGCGACGGCGATGATCGTGGCTCGATTCATCCGCGTTCCTCCATTCCAAGTTCAGAAGCGAAACTTCGAACGGTCCCGCTCGGCTCGGGCTTTTGCCTCAAGGGGCTACAGTCGCAGCACCCCGACCTTCTCGATGGCCTTGTCGAGCCGAACCAAGCATTCCTCGCGGCCGAGGATTTCCATCGTTTCGAACAAGGGCGTCGAGACCTTGCGGCAAGTGACGGCTACGCGGAGCGGCATGAAGAGGTCGCCGGGTTTCCAGCCGAGTTCGTCCGCAAGGCTGCGAGCCAACTCTTCCAGGGCCTTGGCTTCCCACGCGGGCCCGTCGGCCTCGCCGGCCGCCGAGGCGGGCGCATCGGCGAGGGCTGAGCGCACGCGCTCCAGGGCCGCGCGCGTCTCGGCGGCAGTCTTGACGGGTTTGCCCTTTTTGACCGGCACAAGGTCGGCAGAGTCGTAAGGCAGTCGCTCGACGAAAAACGCCGTCAGGTCGGCAAACTCGCTCAACTTCTTGAGCCGTTCCTGCACAAGGCGGACGATCGCGAGGAATCCCGGCGCGCCGGGACCCTCGAACTTTTCACACATCGCGCTCGGCACGAAGCCTTCACTCTTCAGGCGCCCGGCGAGGTCTTCGAGCGGCAGGCGGCGGATCCATTCGCCGTTGAGCCACTCGAACTTCTCCATGTCGAACACCGGCCCCGTCGTCGTCACGCGCTCCAAGGAAAACTCTTTCAGGAACTCTTCGCGCGAGAAGATTTCCCGCCCGTCCGGCATCGAATGGCCGAGCAGACCTAGGAAGTTGATGACCGCCTCCGCCAGGTACCCCTGCTCGCGGTACCAGAGGATGCTGGTCGGGTTCTTGCGCTTGGAGAGTTTCGAGCGGTCGGGGTTGCGGATGAGCGGCAGGTGGAAGAACTGCGGCGGCTGCCAGCCCAGCGCCTCGTAAAGAAGGATGTGCTTGGGCGTCGAGATGATCCATTCCTCGGCCCGGACGACGTGGGTGATGCGCATCGCGTGGTCATCCACGACGCTCGCCAGATGATAGGTCGGGTAGCCGTCGCTCTTGGAGAGCACCTGGTCGTCAATGGTCGCATTCTGAATGGTGATGTCGCCGCGCACGCCGTCGCGAAAGCGCGTCTCGCCCTCCAGGGGGACGGCGAGGCGGACCGTGTGCGGCTCCCCTGCGTCGGCGCGGCGTTCGGCCTCTTTGGGGTCGAGCGCACGGCAGAGGCGGTCGTAGCCGGTTTCGCTGCCGGCCTTCTGGCGGCTCTTTCGGACCTCGGCCAGGCGCTCGGGCGTGCAGAAGCATCGGTACGCGTGGCCGCTCGCAAGGAGCCGGGCGACCTCGCGCCGGTAAAGGTCGAGGCGTTCGCTCTGGCGGTACGGGCCGACCGGGCCGCCGACGTCCGGCCCTTCGTCGTGGTTCAGGCCGAGCCACGCGAGGGCATCGAGGAACATCCGCTCGGCGCCTTCGACGAAGCGGGTGCGGTCGGTGTCCTCGATGCGCACCAGGAACTCGCCGCCGGTCTGGCGTGCGAGGGCCCAGTTGACAAGCGCGACGTACAGGTTGCCGATGTGCGGCTCGCCGGTGGGACTTGGGGCGATGCGTGTGCGGACGTTGTTTTGCGGTTCGGTCATGGGCGAAGGTGTTTTTCACACGCGCCCCGCAAGCGGGGCGGCTAAACGTGCGCCGGAGGCGCCGTTCGAAGCACTTCTACTCTGCCGGGCCGCCGGGGATGGGCGCATCCTCGGGCCAGGGGATTTCGGGAGGCGCGTCGCCGCGCGGCGTTTCGGCAGCGGGCGGTTCGGCCGGGGGTTCGGTTGCCGGCGGTTCGGAGGTCGGCTCTGTCGGCATCGGTTCTTCGGGCGCGGGGGTCTCGGCGGGCGCCGGTTCGGGCGCCGGCTCTTCGGCCGGAGGCCCGTCGGCCTCGCCCGGCGGCGAGACCGCCGAGGCGGGCGCTTCGCTCACGGGTTCGGGAACGGGGATCGGTTCGGCCCATCGCTCCATCTGGGCGCGGATGGCCGGCTGGTCGGGGTTCGATTCCAGGCTCTCGTGCCATTCCTCCAGCGCCTGCTGCCGCAGGCGGTCCTGCTGGGGCGTGCGGAGGTAGAAAATCATGTAGATGGCGGCGAGGGAGTTTCGGCACTGCCAGTCGCGGGGTTCGACTTCGAGGGCGGTCTGCAACTCTTCGATCGCCGCACCGTAGCGTTTCTGTTTGCTGTAGGCGTAGGCGAGGCGTTTGCGGATGAGCGGGCTCTTGGGGTCGAGGTCGGCGGCGAGTTTGAACTCTTCGATGGCCTTGTCGAGCCGGCCCTGCCTCAGGTAGGCCGTGGCCAGGTTCACGTGGACCGGGGCCTGCTTCGGGTCCAGTTCGATGCTCCGCTGGTAGGCGTGGATGGCGCGGTACGTCTCGCCGGAGGCGTCGTGGATGGCGCCGAGGTTGGACCACGCGAAGCCGTGGGTCGGCTCGAGTTCGACGGCCTTCTCGGTGTGGACGAGGGCGTGTTGGAGGTCGCCCATGCGGAAATAGACCACGCCGAGGTTCACGCGCACGGGGACGTTGTCGGGGTCGAGGTGGACGGCGTTCTCATAGGTGCCGGCGGCTTCGCGGTCGAGGTCGAGGGCCTGGTAGGTCCGGCCGAGGCGGTAATGGTAGGTGAACTCGTAGGGCATGATCTGGACGGCCCGCTGGTAGGGGAGGAGGGCCTTGTCGGGCTCGCCCTTTTCGCGGAAGACGTCGCCGACGCCCGCGTAGGCGATGGCGAGCTGTGAGTCCAGTTCCAGAGCGGTCTGGAACTCCGCCAGGGCGGCGTCGTAGTCGCGGTCGCTGAACGCCAGATGCCCCAGGCCGCAGTGCCGGAGGGCTTCCTCGCGGTGGCACCCCGCAAGGGCCAGAGCCAGTCCTGCCAGCATCGCCAAGCGTCTCATGGGAACCCGTCCTTCCCGGACCGTGATGAGTTCGCGCGTGAGGCGGGATTGTACCGGGTGGCGGCCGGCCGTGTCAAAACATCCTTCGGGGGATGCGGCCGTTTGACAGGCGGCAGTCGGCGGCGTATGATGGTGCTGGCGACCGGGCGAATCGGCCGAAAGGAGACGGCGGTGGCGGAGTGCGACAACCGGAAGAAGAACCTGGCGGACTGCACGTGCACGTACACCTCGTGCGACAAGCGCGGCGTGTGCTGCGCGTGCGTGGCTTTTCACCGGGCGAGCGGCCAGTTGCCGGGCTGCTTCTTCCCGCCGGACGCGGAGCGCACCTACGACCGCAGCATCCGCAAGTTCGTCCAGGTGATGCAGGACCGCACGTAGGCGCTGTTTGAGGAAGCGCGCGGCGGCCTTCCTAGGCCGCCGCGACGCAAAGTGCAAAGTTCCACGATGGTGGCGGCCTGGGAAGGCCGCCACCCGAGAGGCGCAGGGCGGGCGGGACGGATGATCGCCATCCTGGATAACTATGATTCGTTCACGTATAACCTGGTCCAGCGGATTGGAGAACTGGACGCGGGGGCGGACCTTCGCGTCTTTCGCAATGACAAGGTCACGGTCGAGGAGTTGGAGCGGCTGGAGCCGACGCATCTGATTATTTCGCCCGGCCCGGGCACGCCGCTCGACGGCGGCATCTCCAACGACGCCATCCGCCGATTCGCCGGCCGGATCCCGATCCTCGGCGTGTGCCTGGGGCACCAGTGCATCGCGTATGCGTTCGGCGGCGAGGTGATCCGGGCCGACCGACTGATGCACGGCAAGACGAGCCTGATCCATCACGATGGGAGGACGATCTTTGAAGGCATCCCGAACCCGTTCGAAGCGACGCGTTACCATAGCCTCATCGTCCGTCCGGGGACTGTGCCCGAGGAGTTCGAGGTCTCGGCACGGACCGACGAGGACGAGATTATGGGCCTCCGCCATCGGCGCTGGCCGGTGGAAGGGGTTCAGTTTCACCCGGAAAGTTTTCTGACCGCCGTCGGGCCAAACCTCCTCCGCAACTTCCTGCGCCTGTAAGTCCCGTACAGCAACTTCGCGGCACGGCTCCACGTGGCGCGGCGACCTGGGAAGTTTACCCGCCGGGGCGGGGCCACCGCGCGGCGAGTGTGTAGCAAACCCTCGGGGTGTGGAATGCCGGAGGCGGCTGCGCATCCGGCGGGCCTGAGCGTATAAGCATCCGACGCACGAGGGGGGAAAAGCAGGAGACAGGGCGTGATCCGTTTCAGGTGCGTGTGCGGCAAGCGTGTAAAGGTTCCGGCGTCGGCGGCGGGCAAGCGCATCCGTTGCCCGTTCTGCGGCCGGGAGCAGCAGGCGCCCGCCCGGGGTGCCGCACGCCAGGCGTTCCCCGTGGCGGAGGTCGTCGCGACGCCGCCGGAATCGCCGCCCGGCCTTCCGGCCGGCGAGGGCCTGGCCGCTCTCGCCCAGGCCGTCCGGGCGAACGGCGGGGCAACCACCGACCGCCGCGACCCCCTCGCCACCGTCCGCGGACGCGTCAGGCAGCAGAACCTGCCGACCAGCGCCCAGTTGATCGCCCGCCGCACCGGCACCGTCGCCGACAACCGAAAATACTTCCTGATCGGCATCGGGGTGGGGATCGGCCTGTTGCTGGTGGTCGTCATGCTCGCGCTCGTGACGGGCGGAGGAGGTGGCGAGCCGGGGCCGGCGCCGACCGATGCGGCCAAGGTCCAACCGGGCAGCGAAACCGCCCGCCGCGGTGCCGGCACGCCGGGTGAACTGTTTAGGAACGTCCCGTTCGAGAAGCCCACCGAGTCGGCTGATGCGGACCCCGCCGCTTCGCTCTGAGCGTTGGGATGGCGCCATTCGAGCCGCCCGCGGACTTATCCGCCGCCGGCTCGAATGGCGCGCGTCGTTTTGCAGCAGCGGGCATTTCTGTTGACACCCCTTTTCGGGCACGCCTATACTCGCGTGCGGCGCTCCTTGGGCGGGCGCCTCCGGTGCCGGTCGGTCGCGAATCCTGTTCAGCGACGCCGTCGGGGTGCGACGTGAAGATTCCGAAAGCCAGTCTCGCCCTCGCTTGGCTGTTGTCGGCGGCGGCGCTTTCGGCGTCGGCCGCCGAACCCCCTCCCGCCGTCCCCACCATCCAGGTCACAGGCCGCGTCATCCACACCTGGTACGAGGAGGACGGGCTGCGGGTGATCCTGGTGATTGACGGCTTCACGGTCCTGACGCAGGAAGAGCAGTTGACGGCCCGGGACGGGGTGGTGTGGTTCGACGAGGCGGCCGCCCGCGAGACCGGCCGGGCCGAACTCGGCATCTACGCCGAAACCCGCGCCGAGTTCCGCCGCGCCTCCGGCGACGTCGAAAAGTACGACTCCGCCTACCTCGTCGTGAGCGACGGCGGGGAAATCAGTCTGGCCGCCGAGGAAGGCCGACTGCGCGGCAAAGCCGACGCGACGCCCCTTTACCTGCGGGCCAAGAAACGCCGGCGCGAGCACCTGGAGGCCGGCATCGCCGAACGTCCCACCGCCGTCGTTAAGGCCCCCGAGGCGCCCGAGCCGACCCCCGCCCCTGGCATCCGCGAGGCCGCGGTCCCCCAGGAAATCACCATCGTCCCCCAGGACGACGTCCGCACGGTGAACTTCACGAGTTTCGTGGAGGACGGGACGCGCATCAGCATCTGGACGGGCGGCGTGTACGTGCAGCGCGGCGACATGGAGATGGCGGCCGACAACATCGTCATCTGGACACCCGAAGAGGCGAACCAGCAGGCCGGCGCCGAGGAACTCGCCGGCGCCTTGCGCGGACCCAGCCAGCGACTCGCCGCCGAAGCCTACTTCGAAGGCCACGTCACCATCACCCTCGGGCGCCGCACCATCCGCGCCGCGCAAGCCTACTACGATTTCCAGCGCGAACAGGCCCTCATCCTCGACGCCAAGATCAAGACCTATTCCCCCAATCGCGAGATTCCCGTCTATTACTACGCGAAGGAGGTCCGGCAACTGGCGCGCGGCGTGTTCCAGAGCGAGAAGGCCTGGATGACCACCTGCGAGTTCGCCCATCCCCACTACGAGATGGGCGCAACGGAACTGGTGCTCGTGGACCTGACGCCCGAGCTGCCCGAGGCCGAACCGAGCGCGCCGCCCGAACCGGGCACGCCACCCGAAAAAGTTTATCACCGCGTCCGATTCGTCGGCGAGAACGTCCAGGTTCGCGTCCGCCACGTGCCCGTCACCTACTGGCCCCGACTCGCCGGCGACCTCGAAGAAGGTGAGACCGCCCTGCGAACCATCCGCATCGAGCAGTCCTCGAGCCGCGGCACGGGCGTCGTGAGCCAGTGGCACCTCTTTAAACTGCTTGGCCTGGAGGAGAAACCGCCCGGATACAACTTCTACCTCGACGCCGACTATTGGAGCGAACGCGGGCCCGGCCTCGGTGTCGAAGGGCGGTACAATCGAGAGAACTACTTCGGTCAGTTCCTCTCCTACTACCTCAGCGACATGGGCAAGGACAGCATCGGCGGAACCGACGTCGAGCCCGATCACCCCGACCGCGGACGCGTCCTCTGGCGACATCGCCAGTACCTCGCCGAGCATTGGGAACTCACCGGCGAACTTTCCTGGATCACCGACCGCGCGTTCCTCAACGAGTTCTATGAGTACGAGGACGAGACCGAAAAGGCCCAGGAGACACTCCTGTATCTGAAGCGCCAGGAAGACGACCAGGCCCTCACGGTCCTCACCTCCTTGCGCCTCAACGACTTCTACACCCGCACCGAGTACCAGCCCCAGGTCGGCTACAACATAATCGGCCGGAGCCTTCTGGACGACCACCTGACCTACTTCCAGGACAGCGAGGTCGCCTACGCCCGCTACCGGCCGCGCGAACGCAACCCCCTCATCGAAGAGCCTGTGCGCGGCAGCAACGGCGAAGTCCTCGGCGACACGATCCACGAACTCGACCTGCCCCTGCGGGCCGGGCCCGTCAACATTGTCCCCTTCGTCGAGGGACGCGCGTCCTACTTTGAGGAGAACTTCGCTCGCTCCGGAAACGAGAACCGCTACGCTTGGCGTACCGGCGCCCGCGCCGCCATGCAGACCTGGCGCGTTTACCCGCAAGTCGAGAGCAACTTCTGGAACGTTCACGGCCTGCGCCACATCAACACCTTCGACATCCGCGCCTCCACCGCCCACGTCACGGTTCCCAGCCGCGAACTTATCCCCTACGATGTCACGGAGGCCGGCACCCCCGTCGTCCAGGGTGTGGATAGCACGGGCGTCGTGGACCTCGGTTGGCGCCAGCGATTCCAGACCAAACGTGGGCTGCCCGACAAACGCGAAACCGTGGACTGGCTCCTCCTCGACCTCGAAGGCTTCTTCTACGATAACCGTGTTGACCCCCCCGAGATCGCACCCGACGGACGTCGCGCCCTTAACCACCTTGAATTTCACACCCAGTGGCGCACCACCGACTCCGTCACCCTCTGGACCGACACCAACTACGCGACGGACGAGGGCATGATCGACCTGTTCGGCGTCGGCATGACCGTCAGCCACTCTCCGCGCCTCACCTACTCCGTCGGACATCGCTACATCCCCGACGGCAATTCGGCTCAGGCATTTGTTTCCTTCGATTACCGCATCAACGAGAAGTGGCAGTTGGGGCTGCTCGAGATCTACGACTTCGACCGGAAACTCAACGCCCAGAGCAACTTCACCCTCAGCCGGCGACTCCACCGCTGGATCGCCCGCATCAAGGTCGAACTCGACCCCGGCGAAGACGATAAGTTCTTCGGCGTCGAATTCCAGCCCATGGGCGCCTCCGAAGTCCGTATGGGCTTCTAATCCCTGCCGCTACCCTTTACCCATCGGCGTTCCTTGTTGGACACTCCTCATTCGCCTTTTCGCTCCTTCTTGCCGCCCACCGGCGCGGCGGGGGCCGCGCCGGTGGCCCATCTGCGGCCGGGATGAGCAGACACCCCGAAGGGGTCGGCACGAAAACCGGTGATCCACCTTCGTCCCTTTGTCCCTTTGTCCCTCGGCCTCTGCGTTTCTCCTCGTTGACATGCCGGCGCGGGAACCTATAATCGCTCCCGCCCAAGCGACGGAAGGCGGGACCCGCCCGTGACGGAAACCGAAATCCGCAACCATCTGGAGGCCCTCAGCGAGCGTCTGATCGCGCTCCGGGACTCTCTTTGACGTCGCGGGGAAGAAGCGGGCGTTGGAGGGGATCGAGCAGCAGATGGCCTCGCCGCGGTTCTGGGACGATACGGAATCGGCCCAGGCGACCGTGCGGAAACTGAAGGCCTTGAAGGCGGCGGTCGATCCGGCCGAGGGGCTTACGCGGCGCCTCGAAGACGCCCGGACGCTGCTCGACCTGGCGGAGGAGGAGAAGGACGCCGCGGCCGCCGACCAGGTGGTGTCGGAACTGGCAACCATCGGGGCGGCGCTGAAACGCCTGGAGTTTCTCGCGCTTCTTGCGCGCCCGGACGACGCGAAGAACTGTTACCTGGCGATCCACGCCGGCGCGGGCGGAACCGAGGCGTGCGACTGGGTCGCCATGCTCCTGCGGACGTACTCCCGGTATGTCGAGCGGGCCGGCTGGGAGATGAGCATCGTGGATGCCCTCGAGGGCGAAGAGGCGGGCTACCGCAGCGTCACCGCCCACGTCGTCGGGCCGTACGCCTTCGGATACCTTTCGGCGGAGTCGGGTGTGCATCGGCTGGTGCGGATCAGCCCGTTCGACTCGCAGGCGCGGCGGCACACGTCGTTCGCCAGCGTGGACTGCCTGCCGGAACTGGAGGACGCAGGCGACGTCGAGATCAAGGACGAGGACCTGCGGCTCGACTATTTCCGCGCGGGGGGCGCCGGGGGCCAGCACGTCAATAAGACCTCCAGCGCGGTGCGCATCACGCACCTGCCGACGGGCATCGTGGTGCAGTGCCAGAACGAGCGATCACAGCACCAGAACCGTCACACGGCGATGGAAATCCTCCGGGCGCGCGTGAAGCGCATCGAGGAGCAGAAGCGCGACGCGGAACTCGCAAAACTCTACGGCCAGAAGGGCGAGATCGCCTGGGGAAACCAGATCCGCTCCTACGTCCTTCAGCCGTACACCATGGTCAAGGACCACCGGACCGATTACGAGACGGGCAAGGCCCAGGACGTTCTGGACGGAGACCTGGATGAATTCATCGAGGCGGAACTGCACCGCCGCGCGTCGGCGCGCAGCCACTCGGCTTAGGCGCGGTGCGCTGAGTGCGGCAGCGCTGGGCGCCCTGGCGCTGGCGCTCGCGGGATGCGAGCGGCCGGTGCCGGCCGAAGCCCAAGGCTGCGACGTCGTGCGTCCGACGCTGGGGTTCGCGCTGGACATTCCTGCGGGGTGGACGGTGCGCGAACTGGGCGGCGACGTGGTGGTGGAGATTCTGGCGACGGACCGGCGGGCGGCAGCAGCGAGGGGCGACGAGACGGCAGGCGCCGCGACGCCGCCCGAAACGCAGGCCCGGCGCCCCGGCGCCGTGATCCACGTCCTGGTCATCGAGCGCCAGGGGACGGGGCTGGAGGCGTGGGCCGACGAGACCACCGCCGAACTGGTCGAACTCCAGCCGGACCTCGTGATTTCGGCCCGGGACGAATCGGAACTGGCGGACGGACACGAGGCGATTCTGCTGACGCTCGAGAGCCCGCGCGGGCTGGAGCCGCAGGAGCAGCGGATGCTCCTGGCGGTGACGGACGAGCGTGCGTACGCGCTCATCGTCAGCGCCACCGAGTCGGAGATGGCGGCGGTCGAGGCGGAGATTCAGGTCTGTTTCGATTCATTCATCGTATGGTGAAGACGACGGGCGCGTGCGGCCCGCCGAGGAACCCGGAACAACAGGAACGACAATGAACCTTGAGGCGCTCAGAGGAGCGGACCCGGCGCTGGCGGACCTGGTGGAGCGTGAGCGCCGGCGACAGAGCGAGACGATTGACCTGATTGCGAGCGAGAACCTATGCCCGAAGAGCGTCTGCGAGGCGGTCGGCAGCATTCTGACGGACAAGTATGCCGAGGGGTACCCCGCGCACCGGTGCTACGGCGGATGCGGGGTGATTGACGACGTCGAGCGCCTGGCCATCGAGCGGGGGACGACGTTATTCGGTTGCGAACATATCAATGTTCAGCCTCACTCCGGCAGCCAAGCGAACATGGCGGTGTACTTCGCCTGCCTCCAGCCCGGCGCGACGATCCTGGCGATGGACCTGGTGCACGGCGGGCACCTGACGCACGGGATGAAGGCGAACTTCAGCGGCCAGTGGTACCGCGTCGTGCACTACGGCGTCAGCCGAAAGGACGAACGCATTGACTACGGCGCGCTGGCGCGTCAGGCACGCGAGGTCCGGCCGGACCTGCTGGTGGCGGGGGCAAGTTCGTATCCGCGGGCGCTCGACGTAGAGCGCCTGGCCCAGATCGCGGCGGACGCGGGGGCTCGGCTGCTGGTGGACATGGCCCACTTCGCGGGGCTCGTCGTCGGCGGGGTCCATCCCGACCCGGTTCCCTCGGCGGACTTCGTGACGGCCACGACGCACAAGACGCTTCGCGGTCCGCGCGGCGGAATCATTCTATGCAAAGCCGACTATGCCAAGGCGGTGGACCGTGCGGTCTTCCCCGGCCTCCAGGGCGGGCCCCTGATGCACGTCATCGCAGGCAAGGCCGTCGCGTTCCAGTTGGCCATGCGCGACGACTTCAAGACTTACCAGCGGCAGATCGTCGCCAACGCCCGGGCGCTGGCCGAGGAGTTGGCACGCCTGGGGTATCGCCTAGTCTCGGGCGGGACGGACACGCACCTGGTGCTCGTGAACCTCGGGCCGCAGGACATGACCGGCCTGGAGGCGGAGCGTCGGTTGGGCCAGGCGGGCATCGTGGCCAACCACAACGTCATTCCGTTCGACACGCGGCCGCCGGCCGAAGGCTCGGGCGTCCGGCTCGGCACGCCGTCGGTCACAACGCGCGGCGCGCGCGAGGATGACGTTCGCGCCGTCGCGCGGTGGATAGACCGGATGCTGAAGGCGGACGAGCCGGCGAAGGAGGCCGAGGCCGTCCGACCCGAGGTCGCCGAGTTCTGCCGCTCGCACCCAATTCCCGACTGAGCGCCGCACAAGGCGCCCCGAGGAAAACGACCGATGACGGACGAGGTCGGTGAGATTCTCATCCCGTCGGACCGGATCGCGGTCCGTGTGCGCGAACTGGGGCGGACCCTTGCCGACACCTACGCGGGGCGCGAGCCCGTCGTCGTCGCCATCATGAAGGGCTGCGTGATGTTCCTGGCGGACCTGGTGCGCGCCTGGGGCGGCACGATGGACCTGGAGTTCGTGTCCGCACGGTCGTACGAGGGGACGCGGCCGGGACGGGTGCGCGTCGCGCTGCCCGAGGACCTGGGCGAGAAGGTCGCGGGCCGGCCGGTGCTGGTGCTCGACGACATTTTCGACACGGGCGGGACGCTGGCCGCCGTCTGCTGCGAGATTGAACGCCTGCGGCCGGCGGAACTGAAGACCCTCGTGCTGCTCAAAAAGCGGCGCAGCCGCGACGGCGGCTCGCCGGGCCGGTCGCCGGACTGGGTCGGTTTCGAGATCGAGGACCGGTTCGTCGTCGGCTACGGTCTGGACCACGAGGGCCGGTTCCGCAATCTGCCGTTTGTGGCGGCGCTGCGGGAAGACGCGTAGGCGGGCACGGTTGCCGTTTCTCGTTCTGCATTCTGCGTTGCCTTTCGAAATCCTGTCAAGTCTCCCCTCCCCTCCGTGCCGATAAGTCCTGGGGGTGGTGGATCTGACACGCGTCTGGTCTTGTGCAACCCAGGGAGCGGACGTGCAAGCCACGGACTCGGAAACGCTGCAGCAGGACCTGGAGCGCCTGCGCCGGCGGGCCGAACGCCTCGAGCGGTGCCTGGTGGAGGCCCAGCGTCTGGCCACGGCCGGGCAACTGGCCGGCAGCATGGCCCACGAGTTCAACAACCTCCTGATGATGATCATCGGCCGGGCCGAGCAAGCCCTCAAGCACGACGACCCCGAGCAGCGGGCGGGCGCGCTCCGCAAAACCATCGAACTGGGCGAACGGGCCGGCGAAATCGTCCGTAGCCTGCTGGCGTACGCGACAGGTCGGCAGACCGAGAGCCTTCCGGTTCCCGCCGACGCGCTGATGGACGCCGCCGTGGCTCTGGTGGCCTGGGACCTGCCGAAAAAGGGCGTTCAACTCGTCCGCCGCTACGAAACCAACGCGCCCGTCCGCGTGGTGCCCGTGCGGATGGAACACGTCCTGCTGAACTTGCTGCTGAACGCGTCGAAGGCGATGCGCTCCGGCGGGGGGACGCTCTCTGTCGCCGTCGCCCCGGCCGACGCGCCCGGCTACGTCGCCTTCCAGGTGAGCGACACGGGACACGGCATCGCCCCGGAACACATCGAGCGCATCTTCGAACCGTTCTTCACGACAGCCCAGGCGGACGAGAACGGCCGCGCGGGGGGCGGCACGGGGCTGGGGCTTTCGGTCGCGCGCGACCTCGTGCGCCAGGCGGGCGGAGAAATCCTCGTCGCCAGCCAACCGGGCGCCGGCGCCACGTTCACCGTCCTCTTACCGATCGCCGACGAAAAAACGTAAATAAGCACCCGGGGATAGACGCACGGGGCACGGCCGGGCCGTGCCCCGCCTTTTTTTGCGCCCCCGACATTCTTCCCGACACGATGCAATATCCGTCGGCGGCCGGCGTTCAGGGGCATGGACAGCGAATCCGAACGCACGTCCACCAGGAAAGGAATGAACGATGAAAATGCAAATCGTATGGATGCTGGTCGGGAGTGCAGCGCTCCTGGTATGGGCGGGCATGGCCAAGGCCGAACCGCAGGATGCGGACGGAAAGCGGCCGGTCGGCCCGATACGTGCCAGACTGCTCGAAAAATTCGACAAGGACGGCGACGGCAAGTTGAACAAGGAGGAACGGGCCGCTGCACGTGACACCTTGAAAGAGCGCATCCACGAGCGCCGCCAGGAGTTCGTCGCCAAGCACGATACCGATGGCGACGGGCAGTTGAGCCCCGAAGAGAAAAAGGCGGCCCTCGATTCCCTGCCCCCGGAGGTTCGGCAGCGGATCGAAGAGCACCGGCAGAAGATCCTCGCGGAGTTCGACACCGACGGCGACGGCAAGTTGAATGAGGCCGAACGCCAGGCCGCACGCGAGGCCGTCCGAGAAAGAATCAAGGACCGCCTCGACCGGAACGACGACGGCAAGGTCGGCCCGATCGAGCGGCGGATGGGTCGGCGCGCCTGGCGCCGACATCGAAGCGGCGGTTCGGACGCAGGCGCGCCCAAGCCCGGCGGCGAGTAAGAGCCGGCTTCATACATAACCAAAGGGTGGCGGGTCTCCTACCCGTCACCCTCCCAAAAGCCTTGCAAATCGCCTACAGCCGGTCGTCGAGCGGCGGCAGACCGCCGAGGTCAGGCTCATCCTCGTCGTCCGTCTTATCGTCGCTCTGCTTCCAACTGTCGGCGTCGTCCATGTCTTCCAGTTCCCGCTTCATCCGCCGGTAAAGTTCCTGCTGGATGGGGGCGATCTTCTTGTACTCGGCGATGGTGGCCATGTAGGCGCTCGTCATCATGTCGAGCCGCAGCAATTGCCATTTCGTCAGGCACTCGGGCTCCTTGACGTTCGAGAAGGGGTTGCACTTCAATTGCACCTGCCCCTGCGGACCGAACTCGCAAAACTCACAGTCCTTGCACTGGAGCATCGTGCGGCTCCTCGGAGGTTCACTTCCATCCTACGCGGGAACCGGCGGCCAAGCAAGCGCGGAGCCGGCGAAGTCGCTCTACGCCCGCTTCCTGCTGAAAACGCCCAAAAGGACAATAAGCATGACGCAGGCGACGGCCGCGCAGGCTGCGCCGAAAGAAAACGCCACGCGAGCGCCCGATTCGGGATGGCCGGGCACGGCGAAGAGGAAGTAGAGAAGTCCGAAGAGGGGACTGGCGACAAGTTTGGCGATGCCCTCGCAAAAGTACGTCATGCCGTAGGCCGCTCCGCGGACCTCCGGCCGGACGAAGTCGGCAACGACGGCCTTCTGCACCCCCTCGGTGAACCCGTAGAACAGGCCGTACGCCACGAAAAGGGCCCACGCGTGCCAGGCCTCCGTGGCGAAGGCGAACGCGAAATAGACGCCGGCATAGACCGCCCAGCCGATGGCGAGGGTTTTCGCGCGGCCGATGCGGTCGGCAATAAAGCCTCCCGGCAAGGTGAACAGCATCTTCGCCATCGAAAGGATGAAAAACATGGCAGGCAGTTGCCACGGGAAGTTCCACTGGCGGGCCATCGCCTCGTGTTCCTGCGGGCCGAAGTCCAGCGGATAGCCCAACAGTTGCCCCGCGCGCAAAAGGAGGAACATGTCGGACGAGTTGCCGATCGTGAAAACCAAAAGCACCACGAGGAGCAACCAGAACCGCCGGTCGTAGGCCGCGCGGAAGTTGATCTCGACCTTCTTCTTGATGGGGGCCGCCTTCTCGCGGACAAAGAAAATGACGGCCAGTACCGCCAGCGCGGCCGGCACGGCCGAGATGAGGTACATCGCCCGGAAAACGTCGGAGGCGTCGGTGACCCATCGGCTGCCGGCCTGCGCCAACTCACGGAAGTATGGAAATAGAAAGATAACGAGCAGGACGCCGACGATCTGTCCGAGGGCGGCGCCGGCGTGGTCCATCATGCGATGGAACGAGAAGGCCTTGCCATAGTGCTCGGCCGAGACGGCGCCGGCGACCAGAGCATCGCGCGGGGCGCCGCGGACGCCTTTGCCGACGCGCTCGAGGCCCAGCAGACCCGCCACCTGCCACGGCACGGCGGCGAGGGCCAGGACGGGTTTGACGAGCGTCGAGAGGCCGTAGCCCAGGCCGACGAGGGCCTTGCGCTTGCCGATCCGGTCGGAGAGGAAGCCCGAGCCGATGGTAACGAAACTCGTGATGCCGTCGCGCAGGCCTTCGATGATGCCGACCCAGACAAACCCGCCGCCAAGAAGGGCGATGAAGAACGGCACGGTCCAGTAGATCATGTCGGTCGAGGCGTCCGTCAGGAACGAGACGACGCCCAGAGCGATGACATTGCGCGGCAAGGAAGCCCTGAACTGAGCCATAAGGCCCGGGCGACCGTTCGGAACCTGGTCGGAGGGTGTCGTGCTCATCCTATCCTTGGGGGCTACCGGCCGTTCGGATCGTAGGCTTGCGCGACGGGCATGCGACGGCCGACGCCGAAGGCGCGGCTCGTGACCTTCAGGCCGGGTGCCGCCTGGCGGCGCTTGTACTCGCTGCGGTCCACCAGACGGATGACGCGGGCGACGGTGTCAGCGTCGAAGCCGGCCTCGACGATTTCGTCGCGCGACTTTTCCTCCCGCACGTACAGGTCCAGGATGCCGTCCAGGACGTCGTACGGCGGGAGGGAGTCCTGGTCGGTTTGGTTCGGCGCAAGTTCCGCTGACGGGGGCTTGGCAAGGACGCGCTCGGGGATGGGCGGCCTCGGCGAGTCGGCGTTGATTTGGCGCGCGAGTTCATAAATGAGCGTCTTCGGGACATCGCTGATGACCGCCAGACCCCCCGCCATGTCGCCGTAAAGCGTGCAGTACCCGCAGGCGAGTTCGCTCTTGTTGCCCGTCGAGAGGACCATCCACCCGAACTTGTTCGAGAGGGCCATCAGGAGATTGCCGCGGACACGGGCCTGGATGTTCTCTTCAGTGACGTCCGGCCGGGCGCCCTTGAACGCCTCGGCCAGGGCGGCCTCCATCGCCTTGTGAGGCCCCTCGATAGGGATGACCAGAAAGCGGATGCCGAGGTTGCGGGCGAGCGCTTCGGCGTCCTCGAGGCTGTGGGGGCTGGAGTATCGGCTGGGCATGGCGACGCCGGTGATATGGTCGGCCCCGATCGCCTCGGCCGCCAGGCACGCCACCAGGCTCGAATCCACGCCGCCCGAAAGGCCGAGGACGACGTCCGCAAAACCACACTTGCGGACGTAATCGCGGAGCCCGAGCGTGAGGGCCCGGCGGACGGCCTGGACATCGGGAAGCGCGGGCGGCGCCTCGGCGAGCGGCGGACCGGCGGGAAGATCGGCCAGACCGAGGTCTTCCTCGAACGCGCCGAGTTGCGCCAGGACCCGGCCGGAGGCGTCCATGGCGAAACTGGCGCCGTCGAACACCAGTTCGTCGTTCCCCCCCACCTGGTTCACATACACCACCGGCCGCTTGTACTTCCGGGCATGCGTGCGAACGAGAGAGCGGCGCTGGGCGAACTTGCCGATCTGGAACGGCGAGGCGGACATGTTGACCAGAAGGTCGGCGCCCGCCTCGACGAGTTCGGCGATGGGGTTGCCATGGTAAAAACGCGACGCGGGTCCGGCCGCGCTCTCCTGGGTCCAGATATCTTCGCAGATCGTCAGGCCGAGACGGTGGCCCTGGAACTCGACGACCTGGGCGCCGCGCCCAGGCTCAAAGTATCGCAATTCGTCGAATACATCGTACATCGGCAGGAGGGCCTTGTACTTTTTGGCGAGGACGCGTCCCTCGAAGATGAGGGCGGCGGCGTTGTGAAGCGGCAGGCCGCGCGTCCCGACCGTCCGATCCACAAAACCCACCAGCAGGGCCGTCCGCCCGACGTCGCCGACCAGTCGCTCAAATGCCGCCAGGTTGTCGGCCACGAATCGCGGCTTCAGCAAGAGGTCCCTTGGCGGATAGCCGACGAGCGACAGTTCGGGCGTGACGACGAGGTCCGCGCCCATGGCGGCGGCCTTCGCGTAGGCGTCGAGGATGCGGCGGGCGTTGCCCTCGATGTCGCCGACCGTGGGGTTCAGTTGGGCCAGGGCGATCTTCATGCCGCTAGGGTAGGACGGCCCCCGCACCGATGCCACTGAAAATCGCCGCGACGCCGCCGCCAGAAAGGCTTGCCGGTTGCGGCACCGCGAGTTATGATTCGTGCACCACTGTACCTCCAACCCAAAAGGGGAAACGCCCATGCCGTGCGAAACCGTTCTGAAGCGATACGACGGGAACCCGATCCTCCGGCCGGAGGACGTCCCCGGCGGCTGCAACTCGATCTTCAATAGCGCGGTCGTGCATTTCGGCAAGGGCTACGCGGGCGTTTTCCGCGTCGAGCACCGCGACAAGCGGAGCCGTCTACACGTCGGCCGAAGCGACGACGGCATCCAATGGGCCGTCTGCCGAGAGCCCCTCCGGTTCGATTGCAAGGACCCGGCCTCCGCGCCGGCCAACCACCTTTACGACCCGCGCATCACGGCGCTCGACGGAACCTGGTACGTCATGTACGCCAACCTGCTGAGGTACGGTTCGGTGATTGCGCTGGCGGAGACGAAGGATTTCGAGACCTTTCGCCAGATCGGGAACCTTTCTACGCCGCCGAATCGAAACGGCGTCCTGTTCCCCGAGAAGGTCGGGGGGCGGTACGCGCGGCTGGAACGGCCGTTCGGCGGGCCCGAGTACGCCGCCGGCGAGGTCTGGTACGCCGAGAGCCCGGACCTCGTCCACTGGGGCCGGTTCCGGCGCGTCTTCGGCCCGGACGGCCTCTTCTGGTGCGGCCTCAAAGTCGGCGCGGGCCCTGCCCCGATCCGGACCGACGAAGGATGGCTGCTCCTATACCACGGCGTCCAGGACACCGCCCAGGGCAACCTTTACAGCGCCGGCGCCTTGCTGCTGGACCTCGAGGAGCCGTGGAACGTCCGCGCGCGGCCGGCGGAGTATCTCCTTGCGCCGAACCAGCCCTACGAGCGCACCGGCGACGTGCCGAACGTCGTCTTCCCCTGCGCCGCGGTCCTTGAGCCGGACGGCGAGGTAAAGGTGTACTACGGGGCGGCAGACACGTGCATCGCGCTAGCGACGGCGCGGCTCGATGACCTGGTGGACTTCTGTCTTGGCCGGGGCTGACGGGCTTCCGGCGGACAGGCGCCAGAGCACCCCTTTGCGACCCCCTTTCCGGTGCGCTCCCGCGTAGCGGAAAAGGTGAATTTTGCGGTCGAATTCCGTTGCCAAAACGGGCCCGCCGCGGTACGCTGGTGGGTACTCTCAGAGGCCGGCAAGTGCTTTTGTAAGCCCTTGTCCAGCAAGGGATTGCAAATCCGCCGGTGAGGGCAAGGAGCCGCACGTTGAGCCGACTCGGCGTCCAGGAAAACGTCGAAGAACTCCTCATCGAAGAAGAGATGAAGGATGCGTACCTGACGTACGCGATGAGCGTTATCGTCAGCCGCGCCCTGCCCGACGCCCGAGACGGCCTGAAGCCGAGCCAGCGGCGCATCCTGGTGGCGATGAACGACCTCTCGCTCGGCCCGCGGAGCCATTACCGCAAGTGCGCGAAGATCACCGGCGACACCTCGGGCAACTACCATCCGCACGGCTCGGACGTGGTGTACCCGACGCTGGTGCGGATGGCTCAGCCGTGGGCCGAGCGGTACCCCCTGGTGGATGGCCAAGGGAACTACGGCTCGATAGACGGCGACCCTCCGGCGGCGATGCGGTACACCGAAGCCCGCATGAGCGCGCTGGCCGTCGAGATGCTCGAAGACCTGGACAAGGACACGGTGGATTTCCAGCCGAACTACGACGAGACGCGCGAGGAACCGACGGTCCTGCCCGCGCGCTTCCCGAACCTGCTGGCGAACGGGTCGAGCGGCATCGCGGTGGGCATGGCGACAAGCATCCCGCCTCACAACCTGCGGGAACTCTGCGACGCCATCATCGCCATCATTGACAAGCCCGACATCCCGGTCAAGGACCTGATGAAAATCGTTCAGGGCCCCGACTTCCCGACGGGCGGGCTCATCTGCGGACGACAGGGGATCGTCGACGGCTACACCACCGGCCGGGGAGCCATCACCGTCCGCGGCCGCGCCCACACCGAGACCAGCCGCGGCGGCAAGGCGAACATCGTCGTCACCGAAATCCCCTACGGGACCATCAAGACGCGGATCATCGAACGGATCGCCGACTGCGTCAAGGCGGGCACCCTCGAGGGCATCGCCGACATCCGCGACGAATCCGACCGCGAGGGGATGCGGCTGGTGATCGAACTGAAGCGCGGCGAGGACGAGCACGTCGTCCTCAACAAACTCTACCGCCATACGCCCCTGCAGTCGTCCTTCTCGATCATCAACATCGCGCTCGACAAGGGGCGCCCCAAGACGATGGACCTCAAGCAAATTCTGGTGGCCTACAAGAACCACCGCATCGAGGTCATCCGCCGGCGGACGGTGTACCTGCTGAAAAAAGCCCGGACGCGGGAGCACATTGTGTTCGGCCTGCTCTACGCGGTGGCGAACATTGACGAGGTAATCGAGATCATCAAGAAGAGCCCCGACGTGCCGACCGCACGCGAGCGCCTGATGAAGAAGGCCTGGCGGTTCCGCCTGACTCTCCTGGCGGGCAAGAAGACCGACAAGGCCAACCAGATGCTCCTGGAGGCGACGAAAGAGGAGATCCACCTGACGGGCGCCCAGACCGACGCCATCCTCTCCATGCGTCTGCAGCAACTGACGGGCCTGGAGGTCGAGAAACTCCGCGACGAGTGGGTCGAGGTCCGCGAAAGAATAGCCGAGTACGAAGCGATCCTGCGCCAAGACCGGCTCGTGCTGAACATCATCGCCGAGGACCTCTACGAGATCAAGGAGAAGTACGGGGACGCGCGGCGAACGGAGATCGCCGGCGAGGTCGGCGAGTTCCAGATGGAGGACCTCATCGCCGAGGAGAACTGCGTCGTCACCATCAGCCACGAAGGCTACATCAAACGCATGCCGCTCACCAGTTACCGCCGCCAGGGGCGCGGCGGCAAGGGCATCATCGGCTCGACCGCCAAGGAAGGCGACTTCATCGAACACATGTTCGTCGCCTCCACGCACGACTACATCCTGTTCTTCAGCAACCGCGGCCACTGCTACTGGCAGCGCGTGTACGACATCCCGCAGATGTCGCGCCAATCGAAAGGCCGCGCCATCATCAACCTCCTCCAGATGCACACCGGCGAGTCCATTGCCTCCTTTATCCCCGTCCGTGAGTTCGACGAGAAGCGGCAACTGGTGTTCGCCACCGCCCACGGGACGGTCAAGAAAACGGCGCTGGCGGCCTTCAGCCATCCGCGCAAGGGCGGCATCATCGCCATGGGGCTCGACCCCGACGACACCCTCATTGACGTTGCGCTTTCGAGCGGCTCGGACGAGATCGTCCTCGCCACGCGCGACGGAATGGCCATCCGATACAAGGAAACCGACGTCCGCAGCATGGGCCGGTCGGCGCGCGGCGTACGCGGCGTCGGCCTCAAGAAGAAGGGCGACGAGGTCGTCGGCATGACCATCGTGGACAAAAGCGCCACGCTCCTGACGGTCTGCGAGAACGGGCACGGAAAGCGGACCGAGTTCTCCGAGTACCGGACGCAGCGGCGCGGCGGCAAGGGACTTATCAACATCCGCACCACCGATCGCAACGGCAAGGTCGTCGCCATGATGACCGTCCGCGACGGCGACGAACTGATGCTCATCACCCAGCAGGGCCAGATCATGCGGATCGGCGTGGACCCGAAGAGCATGCGGCCCATCGGCCGGGCGACCCAGGGCATCCGCATCATCCGCCTGGAGGAGGGCGACAAACTCGTCGCGGTCGCCCGCGTCGCACCCGAAGAAGCCGAGGACGCCCCCGGCGAGGCGCCGCCGGCAACCCCCGAAGAAGCCGAGTAAGGGCCCCGGCCTAGCGCTCGATGCGGTGGCCGCGGGCGCGCAGCGTTCCCCGGTCCGTTTCCACCGCGTCCAGGACAATGCCGAGTTTCTTCCCCGCCAGGGCCACCGGCTCGCCCTCGAGCGCCCGCAGCACACCGCGCCAGACCTCCAGGGCGCCGTCCTCGGCGCCACCCGCCTCGGCCCGCTCGACATGGCGCCGCAGCGCCTCGGTCATGAGGTCGGCCAGCCGGATGGGCAGCGGAAGGTATCCGACCCGCACCCCCACGGTCTCGACGCGGAGCCGACCGTCCGCCGTCGGCTTTAGATGCAGGTGCTGCGACAGCACCAGCGACCCCAGCCCCTCGCCGAGGCGCGTAGCCAGGATGAAGCGCCCCGGCTCAAAAGCGATGCGCATCCCCTTCAGCGCCGACGGCAGCCGCTCGCCCCGGGCCCGCGTCTCCTCCAGAAACGCCGCCAGGCGGGCGTTCACCATCTCCTCGGTAACCGTCACATCGAGCGGCGTCCGGCCGCTCTTGTCCAGCAGCACGTTCCCCACGCCGTTGATGACGCGCTCGTTGAAGAGGTCCTTGGCGGGATGGTCCGGGCCGACCCCTTCGGTCCGGGCGTAGAAGTCCGGCGTGACGGCCACCAGTCCCAATCCCACCAGGAGCACAACGAGCAGGGCGGCGCCGACCGCGGCCGCGACTCGCTTGCGGGACCAAGTGACCATGGAACCGGACTCCCTCGCCAGCACCGAGAGAGAGAATGCCCCGCTGGCGCCGAAGGGTCAAGCGTTTTCGATTGACCGGACGCCGGGCGGTTCTAAAATGGCGGAACCGGTTGTCCCATCAGAGGAAACGGGCATGCCCGACGCCGAAGCACTCCAGGCCGTCCAGCAACTTCTCGGCCACTCCTTCAAAAACCCCGACCTTCTGGCCAGCGCGCTGACGCACGCCAGCATCGCCTCGTCGCGCCTGGCGTCGAATGAGCGGATGGAGTTCCTCGGCGACGCCGTCCTGGGGCTGGTCATCTGCCAGGAACTCTACAGGCGGTTCCCCGACTACCTCGAAGGGGAACTGACGCGCATCAAGAGCGTCGTCGTCAGCCGCGACACCTGCGCCCGCGTCGCCACCGACATCGGCCTGATGGAGCACCTGAGCCTCGGCCGGGGCATCGCGGAGGCGGCGCGGATGCCGACAAGCCTGCCCGCCTGCGCCTACGAGGCCTGCGTCGGCGCCCTCTACCTGGACGGCGGCCTGGAGGCGGCCCGCGCGTTCATCCTGAAGCACATGGACGAGGAGATTGACCGCGTCGTGGCCGGCGAGCACACGCTCAACTATAAGTCGCTCCTGCAGCAGCACGCCCAGCGCGACCTGGGCGCGACGCCGCATTACGAGGTACTCGACGAGAAAGGCCCCGACCACGCCAAAGCGTTCGAGGTAGCGGTCGTCATCCACGGACGCCGATACCCCAGCGCCTGGGGACCCAGCAAAAAGTCCGCCGAGCAGCGCGCCGCCATGGAAGCCCTCCGCGTCCTCGGGGAACTCGAGGCCGAAACGACGCCCGTCGAGCCCTTGGCAGCGCCCGACAACGAAGGCGAAGAAGAGGTTCCGGAGGACTAGTGATCCGCCACCAGTGAAATGACGCGCGTCGGGTGCCATGCTTTCGCGCTGTTGCGAAAGCATGATCGTCTGAGGGCCAGAAACATGCTTTCGCAAGCGAAAGCATGGCACCCACAAATTCACCCATGGCGGGCTTAGACGGGCTTCTCGCGCTTCAGCACGTCCTCAATCTCCTCGTCCGTCCGGCGGCGGCCGCGGCGATAGGACCCCTTGCCCTTCTTCGGCGTCTCAACGCGCTCCTGTTGGCCCGGCTGCCAGCGCCGGCGCGGGAACTTCGGCTTAGCCGACTTGCGGCGCTTCGCTTTTGTTGCCATCGAATCCCCTCAAAACGTTATTTCAACGCAGAGATCGCAGAGACCGCAGAGAAAAAACCATCAAGATGCCAAACATATTACTGTTGCCGCTACCCTATTTTTGCTGTTCTCTGCGTTCTCCGCGTTCTCTGCGTTAAAAACACCGCTAGTACTCCACCCGCAGCGCCCGCCGCGCCACCTTCCGCACCTTGTGCATCTGGACGTGAACGCCCAGCCCCGGACCCGCCATCGCCCGGACGAATCCGCCGTACCCGAACGAGAGCCGCTCGCGCGTCACGTCGGAGCGCAGCAGGAACCGGCCGTAGGACCCTTCCGCAAAGCGCACGCGCCGGCCGACAAGTTCCAGGAAAATGCGCCCCGCGGCGCTCAGAACCCCCGTCTCGCCGACCATGCACCCGAGTTGATAATCCAGACCCGACCGGTACGCCAAATCGGCCAGACGCAGGCTTTGCAGCAGGCCGCCGTTTTTCGAGACGCGGATGTTAAAGAGGTCCACCTGTCCGCCGGCGATGAGGCGCTCCGCCTGCTCCACGGAGAGCAGCGATTCGTCGAGCATGATCGGCACGCGCGAGCGGCGGCGAAGGTCCGCCAGCGCGTCCTCGTTGCCTTTCGCGAGGGGCTGTTCAACGGCAAGGACCCCCCAGCGCTCAAGCGAGGGTGCGCGTCGGACCGCCTCCTCCAGGTCCCAGGCGCCGTTGGCGTCCACGCGGAGCGTCCGGCGCGTCGGCCCGCGGCGCCGCGCCAGACCCCGCCCCAACTGGCGATGGCACTCGGCCAGGAGCGCCTCGTCGCGGTCGGCGTCGCGGCCGACCTTCAATTTGTAGTCGCGGAACGCCAGCAGCCGCATCGCGCGCAAGTCGCGCCGGACTTTCTCGACCGGCCCGGCTGACAGAATCGCGCTGACGCGCCGAAGGAGGCGGTGCGACTTCAGGTTCATCTCGCGCGCCAGCATGTCCGCCACGCGCGCCCGCCGCGCATGACCCACGGCGTCCAGGTACGCCAGTTCCACCGCGCACCAGGCGGCGTTGTGCACCACGCCGTCGCCCGCGACCGGCAACTCGGCCAGCGGGGCGTCGCGCGTCAGCCGATCCGCATACACGGACCGAATGCTCTCCACCGCCGAGGCGACCGTCTCGCCCGTGACGTAAGAGCGCGGAATCCCCTCGCCCCAGCCCACCGACCCGTCGGCCAGTTCCAGACGCGCGAGGATGCCCGTACTCGTGTCGCGTCCGGCGGCGGCGTGCTCGAAGCGCACCCGCATCGGAATCTCGTACGCCCAGACCTCCAGGCTCTTCGGCTTGTGCCGCATGGCCTCTCCGCTTTCCTCTTCCTCCGATTATCGGGTGCGGCGCGGCACGGGTCAACCGACCGCCGGCAACAAAGGGATAGCGGAGCTGCGGCCGCGCCCCACCCGCTCGACCGCGCGTTTTGTGGTTGCAATCGCACCCGCTCGCTGGTATCAGCGCGCGGCGAGAGGTGCCATGATCCCCCTGCGCCTGGAAAATCTGACGAAACGGTTCGGCCCGGTCACGGCCGTGGACGACGTCTCCCTCAGCGTCGAGCCGGGCGAACTGTTTTTCCTGCTCGGGCCGTCGGGTTGCGGCAAGACGACGCTCCTGCGCCTCATCGCCGGCTTCTACCGGCCGGATGCCGGGCGCATCCACTTCGGCGAGCGGGACGTGACGGACCTTGCGCCGCACCGGCGGCGGTGCGGCATGGTGTTTCAGAACTACGCCCTCTGGCCCCACATGACCGTCCGCGACAACGTGGCGTTCGGCCTGGCGGTCCAGGGCCTGGGGCGCACGGAGCGCCGCCGCCGCGCGATGGACCTCCTGGACGTCGTCCAGATGAGCGACTACGCCGCGCGGCGCCCGACGCAACTCTCGGGCGGTCAGCAGCAGCGCGTCGCGCTGGCGCGGGCCCTTGCCATTCAACCGGACTTCCTCCTTCTCGACGAGCCGCTCTCAAACCTCGACGCAAAACTCCGGCTCCAGATGCGCTCCGAAATCCGCCGCACCCAGCGCGCCGCCCGCGTCACCAGCGTCTACGTGACACACGACCAGGACGAGGCGCTGGCGCTGGCCGACCGCCTGGCCGTTGTCCGCGACGGCCGGATCGTCGCCCTGGGGACCCCGCGCGACCTTTACGAGAACCCGCCCGGCCCATGGGTCGCCTCCTTCCTCGGCGCAACGAACCTCGTGGAGGGTGAAGTCCGGGCGCGCGAGGGCGAGTCGGCCCTGGTGCGCACGGCGTTCGGGCTTGTTGCGGCGGCGCGGGCGCCGCGAGCGATTTTCCCCGGCGCGGCGGTCCTGGCGAGCATCCGGCCGGAGGCGGCACGGCTGCTGGCGCGCGAGGGCGAGGTGCCGGCGGCGAACGTCTTTGAGGCAACGGTTCTGGCGCGCACGTTCCAGGGCGACACGGAGCAGGTGCGGCTGCGGCTCGGGGGTCTTGAGATCCTGGTTTCGGACCGCCCGACGGACCTTGCGCCGGCCGGGCCCGGCGAGACGGTGCGCGTCCACTTCCCGCCCCAGGCCATCCGCCTGTTCGCGCGGGAACGGGAGCACGTCGCCGCCGCATCACTCGGCAAGCAAGCGGGAGAGGAAGCATGAGAAAACTCCTGGCGGCGGGCGCGGCGCTTCTGCTCTGCCTGGCGGGCTGCGGCGGCGAAGAACCGGCCGCCCCGAAGGACCACCTCGTCCTCTTCTCGCCCCACAGCGACGAAATCCGCGAGGAGTTCCAGACCGCGTTCCAGGCCTGGTACCGGGCCGAAACGGGCCGCGAGGTCGAACTCTCCTGGCCGGACGCGGGCGGCACGAGCCAGATCCTCAAGCGCCTCCAGGACAAGTTCCTCGCAGGGCGCTACGACGTGGATGTGGCGTTCGGCGGCGGGGCGATCTACGAGCGGATGAAGCAACTGGGGTTCCTCGAACCCTACCGCCTGCCGGACGAGGTCCTCGCGGCAATTCCCGCGACCGTCGCCGGCCAGATGGTGTACGACCCCGAGTTCCATTGGTACGGGGCGGCCATTTCGACCTTCGGCCTGATTTACAATAAGCGGACAATCGCGGACCGCAACCTGCCGACGCCGGAAACGTGGGAGGTCCTGGCCGACCCGAAATACTTCGGCCTCGTCGGAGCCGGCGACCCGGCCAAGAGCGGCAGCGTCCGCAAGGCCTACGACATCATCCTCCAGGCGTACGGGTACGAGAAGGGGATGGCGATCCTGGTGCGGATGGGGGCGAACGCCCGGGAGTTCTTCGCGAGCGCCTCGGAGATCCCCCGCGCGTGCGCCAAGGGCGAGACGGCCGTCGGACCCTGCATTGACTTCTACGCCCAGCGCCAGATGCTCTCCGAGGGCGGCGAGAACGTCGGCTTTGTCACGCCTGAGGGCCTCACGGTCGTCAATTGCGACCCCATCGGAATCCTGAAGCACGCGCCCAACCGGCGCGTAGCCGAACGCTTCCTGGAGTTCGTGATGCGCCCGGAGGGCCAGCGCCTGTGGATGCTCCCGCCGGGCGCTCCGGGCGGACCGAAAAAGCACGCGCTGGAGCGCCTCGCCGTCCTGCCGAGCCTGTACGATCCCGCGGCGGGGGCGAAGTTCGCGATGAACCCGTTCCGGATTCCGGCGGCCGATTTCTACGATGCCGAGAAGGAGGATGCGCGGCTGGCGATCTTGCCGGACTATCTGCGCGTGGCGCTGGTGGAGAATCACGAGCCGCTCCGCAAAGCCTGGACGGCGATCATCGCCGCAGGCATGCCCGAGGCCGACGTCGCCGCCCTCGTCCAGCCGTTGATTTCGGAAGACCAGATGGCGCGTCTCGGGCGGGAGGTCTGGATGCCGATCGTGGTTCCCGACGGCGCGTCGCCCGAGGATCGCGAGCGCCTGACGCGCGAGGAAGAGGCTCGCCAGCGCCGCAAGAGCGACCTGGAGACCGCGTGGAGCGAAACGCTCCGCCGGCGATACGAGCACCTGGCCCGCCTGGCACCGAGCGCACCGTAGCCGGGCTGAGAGCGCAAGTCCCCCATGCGACCGGACGCCAAAACGTGGGTCTTGATCCTCCTGCTGGTCGCGTTCTTCGGCCTGTTCCTTTTCTACCCGATTGCGAACATCTTCCGGTCGGCGCTGTGGGAATCCACCGGGCCGACACTCCATTACCTCACCAACGCCTTGGCGCGCGGAAGCATCCGGGCGGGATTTGCCAACGCCTTCGCGCTCGCGTGCCTGACGACGCTGGCGGCCTCGGTCCTGGCCGTCCCCCTGGCTTACCTGGGGGCGCGGACGGCGTTTCCGGGCAAGGGCCTGCTGTCGGCGGCGGTGCTGGTGCCGATGATCCTTCCGCCCTTCGTCGGCGCCATCGGCCTGAAACAGGTGATGGGCCCGATGGGCGTGCTGAACGCGGCCCTGGTGGGCCTGGGCCTGGTGGACCGGGCGGACGTCGTGGACTGGTTCCGGGTGTATCCGCTGGTGGGCGTCGTGGCGCTCCAGGCGCTGCACCTCTATCCGATCCTGTATCTGAACGTGGTGGCAGGCCTGGCGAACGTGGACCCGTCGGTGGAGGATGCGGCCCGAAGCGTGGGGGCGGGCCCGTGGCGGGTGTTCTGGCGCGTGACGTTTCCCCTGGCGCTGCCGGCCACCTTCGCCGGGGGGGTCCTCGTCTTCATCTGGGCGCTGACGGACCTCGGGACGCCGCTGATGTTCAACTTTCGCGAGGTGACGGCGGTGCAGATTTTCGACCGTGTGAGCGAACCGTCGAGCCCCGAGGCCGGCGCGCTGGTCGTCCTGATGCTGGCGCTGGTGGTCGTGCTGTACGGCGGTGCGCGGGCGCTCTTCGGTCGAAAGGCGTTCGGGCAGATGGCCGTCGCCACCCGCGCCGCCGAGCCGGCGCGCCTCGGCCGGCGGGGCACACTTCTGGCGTGGCTCCTTTTCGGCGGGGTGACGCTCCTGGCCGTCGTCCCGCACCTCTCGGTCATCCTCTACAGCCTGAAAACGCGCTGGCAGTTCACCGTTCTGCCGGAAGGCCTGACCCTGGCCCACCATGCCGAGGCCCTCGCCCACCCGTGGACGCTGCCCAGCATCCGCAACTCGTGCCTGTATTCGCTGGGCGCGACGGCCGTGTGCCTCGTGCTGGCGGTCTGGATCGGGTACGTGCTGGTGCGCAAACGGTTCGTGGGGCGCGGCCTGCTGGACGCCATGGTGATGCTGCCTTTGGCGCTGCCGGGCCTCGTGCTCGCGTTCGGATACCTGAACGCCTACGCGGATTGGGGCGACCGGCTCGTGGCGGCGGGCCTCTGGAGCCGAAACTACCTTTATCCCCAGGACAACCCAGTGGGGCTTCTGGTGGTGGCGTACGCGGTGCGCCGGCTGCCGCTGGCCGTGCGGTCGGTGGTGGCGGGGTTCCAGCAGACGAGCCCAGCGCTGGAGGAGGCGGCCAGAAGCGTCGGGGCCGGACCTGCGCGGACGCTCTGGCGGATCACCGTGCCGCTCATCCTGGCGAACCTCGCCGCCGGCGCGATTCTGGTCTTCTCGATGTCCATGCTCGAGGTTTCCGACAGCCTCATCCTGGCGCAGGACGACGCGTTCAACCCCGTCACACGGACAATCTATCGCATCTATTCGAGCGAATATGCCGTCGCCGGCGACGCCGTCGCCAGCGCCCTGGGCGTCTGGGCGATGGTGTTCCTGGCGGCGACGCTCATCGGGGCGACGGCCCTGATGGGGAAACGGCTGGGGGCGATCTTCCGCGCCTAGCAGGCCGCCCAAAGGCGTCTCGACCCCCCTTCTTCGCCCGACGGGAACCGCCGGCACCGACCCAAAAGGCTTGCCGCGCCCCGCCGCCCTTGCTACGCTTCAGCACCGACAGCGAACTTCTCCTGAAAGGAAGGCCGTTCCGTGCCCGACCCGACTTCCGGCGCGCCCCCGAAACCCGACGAAAAGGCCCTTCGACGACGTGCCGACCACGCCGGCCAGGAACACGTCTTCCGCTTCTGGGACGACCTCGACGCCGAGAGGCGGCGGCGGCTCCTGGAGCAATTGGCCAAGGTGGACTTCGAGGAACTTTTCAGCCTCGTCCGCGAACACATCCGCCCGGACCGCGGCCCGCCGCGGCGGGTAACCTTCCGCCTGCCCGACGACCTGGAGCCCGCCCCGTTCATCCCCCTGCCGACCACCGACATCGAGCGCCGCCGACACGCTCGGATGCGCGACCTGGGGGAAACGGTCCTCGCCTCCGGCCGCGCAGCAGCCCTCACCGTCGCCGGCGGCCAGGGAACGCGCCTCGGCTACGAGGGGCCGAAGGGGGCGTTTCCCGTCGGACCCGTCTCCGGGCGGACGCTCTTTCAGGTCTTCGCGGAGGGCATCCTGGCGGCGCGCCGCGCCCACGGCGCCGCCATCCCCTGGTACATCATGACCAGCCGCGCCAACGACCGCGAGACGCGCGACTTCTTCGAGGCCCACAACTTCTTCAACCTGCCCCGCAGCGACGTCCGGTTCTTCACCCAGGGCATGATGCCGGCCGTCGACTTCGAGGGCCGACTCCTCCTGGCCGACCGCGACCAGTTGGCCTGGAGCCCGGACGGGCACGGCGGGACGCTGCGGGCCCTGGCGCGGACGGGAATGCTGGCCGACATGCGGAACCGCGGCATCGAACACATCAGTTACTTCCAGGTGGACAACCCCCTCGTGCCGCCCCTCGACCCGGTCTTTCTGGGCTTCCATGCCGACGCTTCGAGCGACATGTCGAGCAAGATGGCCCGGAAGCGCGACGCGCACGAGAAACTCGGACACTTCTGTCTGGCGGGTGGGCCCTGTAGTAGAGAGCATCTCTCACTACAGGGCGGGCGCCTGGTGGTCGTCGAGTACAGCGACATGCCGGACGAGTTGGCCGAGGCCCGCGGACCCGAGGGGCGACTGCGCTTCGAGGCGGGCAGCATCGCCATCCACATGCTGGCGCGCACGTTCGTCGAGCGCACGACGACGAGCCCCGGCTCCGCCCTGCCCTTCCACCGCGCCGACAAGAAGATTTCCTGTGTGGACGCCGACGGCCGGCCGCGGAAACCCGCGAAACCCAACGGCGTCAAGTTCGAGATGTTCATCTTCGACGCCCTGCCGATGGCGCAGAATCCCGTCGTCCTGGAGATAGAGCGCTTGCGCGAGTTCAGCCCCGTCAAGAACTCCAGCGGAGAGGACAGCCCGGCCACGGCCCAGCGCGACATGGTCCGCCTGGCGGCCGAGTGGCTCGAAGACGCCGGCGCGAGAGTTCCCCGCGGCGCGGACGGCGAACCGAAGCACAAGGTTGAGATCAGCGCCCTGGCCGCACGCTCGCCCGAGGAACTCAAGGACCTGGTGCGCCGCCGCAGCCTGCGCTCGGTCGCGGGCGACCTCTACCTCGGCCCCGCCGACGCCTGAGGCCGCGCCAACCTTGGAACTGGTTTTGCTCTGTTGAAAAGATGTCTTCTGTAGCGCGGGGCCTTGTGCCCCGCGATGTTTCTGCGCGGGGGGTAAACCCCCGCGCTACACAAACACCCGCGGCGCACCACGGTTTTCAACAGAGCAAAACCGGTCCTAAAGAATCAGCATCGCGTCGCCGTAACTATAGAACCGGTAGCCCGCGCGCTTCGCCTCTTCGTAGGCCGCCAGCACCCGCTCCCTCCCCGCCAAAGCGCAGACAAGCGCCAGAAGCGTGGTCCGCGGCAGGTGGAAGTTCGTCACGAGCGCGTCCACCACGCGGAACCGGCGCGGCGGATAGAGGAAGAGGCGCGTCCACCCGCTGCCCGCGCGGACGCCCTCGCCTTCGTGCGCGGCCCCGGCGCGCCGGGGCGGAGCCGACGACTCCATCGCCCGCACCGTCGTCGTGCCGACCGCGACGATCCGCCCCCCCGCCCTTTGCACGCGGCTCACCGCCGACGCCGACGCCTCGGAAATCTCAAAATACTCCTCGTGCATCCGATGCTCGGCCAGGCGCTCGCACCGGATCGGCTGGAACGTGCCGAGACCCACGTGAAGCGTCAGCGCCGTCCGCTCGATGCCGCGCTGCTCGAGGCGCGTCAGAACCCGCGGCGTAAAATGCAGGCCGGCCGTCGGCGCCGCCACAGCCCCGTCGCGCCGGGCATAGACAGTCTGATAAGCCGTGCGGTCGCGGCGCCGGAGGCGAGCATCGCGCTCGCCCCGACGGATGTAGGGCGGAAGCGGCGTTCGCCCGATCGCCCGCAAGAGCCGAAGCGGTTCGACGGCCCCCCGAGGCCGGACGCGCCACAGGCCGCCTTCCCCGCGCTCGGCAAGTTCCATCTCGGCCCGCGCCTCGCCGCCGGGCCCGACCAGGGCCAGCGTTTCGCCTGGGCGGATACGTCCCCGACCCGCCAGAAGCACCTCCCACTCGCCTCTCTGGAGCGCCCGTAGGAAACAGCCTTCGATCCGGGCGCCGGTTCCGCGGCGGGCCGTGAACGCCGCCGGAAACACCCGCGTATCGTTCAGGACCACCAGGTCGCCAGGCGCTAAAAGGTCCGGCAGGTCGCGGAAGCGGTGATGCGCGACGGCACCGGTCCGGCGGTTCAACACGAGGAGGCGGGACGCGTCGCGCGGGCGTGCCGGCTCCTGGGCAATGAAGTCAGGCGGCAGGTCGTAGTCAAAATCCGACAACCTGGCATCCTTCTGCGGCATGGGCGGCTCTCCAAGCAGCGGATGATTGTAATCGCCCAACCGTCGGCCTACAATCGCTGCCGGCCGGGAACGCTGTACCCATCGGGCGGTCCCGGCCCCAACGGGGCAGGCGCGCCGGGAGAAACAGGTGGCGTCCAAGCGGCAAGAACTCATCTGGCTGGCCCAGTATGCGGCGCTGCGTGTCGTCGAGACGCTCCTGCGGTGTTTCCCCATTGACGCGAACCTGGCGACGGCCCGGTGGGTGGGGCGGCTTCTGTACCTGGCGGACCGTCGGCACCGGCGGCGGGCGATCGGGAACCTGCGCGCCAGTTTCCCCGCCGCCTCGCCCACCGCCATCCGCCGAATGGCCCGACGATCCTTCGAGCACATGATTATGGTCGGCGTCGAGTTCCTCTGCCTGACGCGACTCATGCAATTCAATAGTTACTTCCGCTACATCGAAATGGGGCCGAGCCTCGACCGGTTTCTCGACCTCGTCTCCTCCAACCGGCCTTGCATCATCGTCAGCGGGCACTTCGGCAACTGGGAGATGGGGGCCTACGGCATGGCGGCGATGGGGTTCCCGACCACGAGCGTCGGACGCCCGCTCGACAACCCCTACCTCGACGCCCACGTCCGCAAAATCCGCGAGTTCTCGGGCCAGCGGATTCTCTCGAAGTACGGCATGACGGCGGAAGCGTTCGGGCGCCTCGAAGCGGGGACGTGCCTGGCCTTCCCCGCCGACCAGGACGCCGGACGACGCGGATTCTTCGTCGAGTTCTTCGGACGCAAGGCGTCGGTCTATAAGAGCATCGCCTACCTGGCGCTCGAATCGGGGGCGCCCATCGTCGTCGGCGGCGCCTATCGAACCGGCCAGCGGTTCCATTACCACGCGGTCATCACCGACATCATCGAACCGGCCGAGTACGAGAAAAGCCTGGACGGCGCAATGGCCATTACGCAGCGCTTTACGTCGGCCCTCGAGCGCCTCGTGCGGATGGCGCCGGACCAGTACCTGTGGGTCCACCGGCGCTGGAAGACCCGCCCGCCGGAAGAACGCAAGGCGGCCGCCGCGCCGGCGTAAACAGTGCCCGGCGTGTGTTCACGCCGGGCTAAATAACGGCGCGCGTCACCCTTCCCGCGCGCTTTTATTTAGCCCCCGGTGAATACACCGGGGGCTCCGTCTCGCCGCGAAGGCGACGCCGGCGCCATTCCGAAAGGCCGACCAGGAAAAGCACCAACCCCCCCGCCGGCCAGAGCACCATGTGGGCGAAGGTGTGCCACGCGCCCTCGGGCCAGCCATCCATCGCCAGGCGCACGGCCGCCACGACCGGGCTCGTCTCCAGGAACCGCGGAAAGGCGGCGTGCATCGTCTCGCCGGCGGCGTAGGCGACCAAGAGCGGCCCGGCCGAGATGAGGAGCGCTGCGGCCACGAGCCACCGGCCCCGCGCTTCGCCCATCCCCAGATAGGCCGCGCGAAACCCGAACCCGAGGGCCGCGCAAACCACCGCCCCGGCCGCCGACAGCCCGACGCTCGCACTGGAACCGCTCACCGCCCATGCCACAAGCGCGAACGGGACCGCCAGCGCAAGGAGGACGAGAAGTTCCAGGAGGCTTCGGCCCAGGGCCCGGGCCGAGAGGCGAAGCGCGCCGGCGTCGGAACCGTCCAAGGCAATCCGGAACGGCCAGACCGCCACAAGGAACAGCGCCGCCGCGGCCGCAAGCGCCCCTCGCGCCGCATCCGCCGTCAGCCAGAACGGCCGGACGTCCAGGTGCGGCGCAAGGAGGAGCGACGGCACGAGGGCCGCCAGAAGCCAGAGGGTCCAGCCGAACGGCAGGAGCGCCCACGCGCCGCGGCGGGGGACGCGCGGCGTCCGGTCGTCCGAAGCCGCTACGCCCGGGCCCGCACGCGCCTCGTCGGCCATCGGTCAACTCCGCAGGCGGTATCGCTCCGGCGTCGAGCGCCGGCCGACCGCCTCGTTCGGAATGTCAATGTAGGACAGCACGCCGTCCACCCGGCCCTGGAACGACTCGTACACGTAGTCGAGGTAGCCGACCTTCTCGGTGAGGGTCTTCTCCTGGAGGCGTTCGGCCTCGGGGGTGGGCGCGCGGCCCCACTTAATCTCGGTTTGGTTGACGGTCCAGAGCGTCACCTCGGTTTGGCGCGGGTCGCGCCGGCCGCCGAAGTTCGACACGTCCACCGACGCCAGGCCGAACTTCTCGCGTCGCGGTTCGACGGCCTCGGCCACGCGCACGCCGGCCTCCAGCGCGGGCGCCGACCAAGCCCGGCCGGGGGCGGGCGGCGGCTCGGCACAGCCGGTGATGACGAGCAGGCGGACGTCGCCGAGGCGCGGCTCGCGATAGGTTCCCGGCAGGCGGACGCCCCGGGCGTCCACCAGGCAGTAGCCGTCGCGCCCGCCGACCTCGACGAACGCCATCGGCCGGCGGAACGTCAGGCGCACCTCCAGTCCCGGCGCGCCGGGACCCGCCACACGCACATCCCGCACGCGGACCGACTCGACGCGCTCCACCCACAGGCACGCCTCGTAGGCCCGCGCCACGCGCTCGGGAATAGTCGGGTCCAGGACGCTGAACCGCGTCGGCAGACTGCTCGTGACATCGAGTTCAGCGCGGATGGCCGGCGTCATCCAGGCCGGGCCGCTGACAAGGCGCAGGCTCTCTCGCGAGATTCTGTACTCCGGCGCATCGCGAAGGGCCTGCCCGAGGCGCGCCAACCCGAAGACGACACCGACGCCGGCGCCGGCCAGGGCGAGAACCACGAGCAGCGCCTTCAAGGCCGCCCGTCCGCCGCCGCCGGCGGCCAGGGGTCCGAATGAACTCCTGCTTCGTCGAGCCAACGCGCGTCTCCTATTTTTTCGGCGCCGTCCGTCGCCGCCCGAGCGCCAGTGCCACGATGCGTTCGCACAGCCGGCCGAAGGAAATCCCCGCCCTCGCCGCCGCCTTCGGCACGAGACTGTGGCTCGTGAAGCCGGGGATGGTGTTCACTTCAAGAACCTGCGGCTCACCGTCGGGCGGCAGAATCAGGTCCACGCGCGAGAGGTCGCGGCACCCGAGCGCGTCGTGGGCCTCGAGCGCCACCCCGAGGACGCGCGCCTCGGCGCCGGGCGCCAGGCCGTGCTCGAAAACGAACTCCGTCCGCTCCGACTCATACTTCGCGTGGAAGTTGTACCACCCGCGCGGAACACGGATTTCGATGATCGGGAGGGCCTCGCGGCCGACGATGCCGACCGTCAACTCGCGCCCCACGACGCGCCGCTCCAGGAGCGCCGGCTCGCCGCGGCCCCAGACCACCTCGGCCGCGGCACGGAGCGCCTCGCGCGAATCGCACATCGCCACGTCAATGCTCGATCCATCGGCCACGGGCTTGACGACCAGGTCGGGACCCAGGGCGCCGAACGCATCGGCCAGCATCGCCTCGTCGCCCGGCGCCGCCAGACGAAACGCGGGTGTCGGCACGCCGGCGTCGCTGAACCGGCGTTTGGCAGCCGATTTATCCATCGCGAGGCGGCTGGCCTCCGGTCCGCTGCCCGTGTAGCACACGCCGAACTCGTCCAGCAGGGCCTGGACCTGGCCGTCCTCGCCCCACGGGCCGTGCAGCGCCAGAAACGCCACGTCCATCCCGCGGAAGAACTCCGGCCCCAGGTCGCCCGGCCGCACGTCGCAGGGGCGGACCGCGTGGCCGAGGCCCCGGAGCGCCTCGGCGACGGCCCGGCCGGACTGGAGGCTGACCTGGCGTTCGCGCGAGCATCCGCCCATCAGGACGCCGATGGTAAGCGTCCCCGGTTCCAAGGTCATGGCGGTCCGGGCCTCCCCGGCACTCAAGGCTAGGGCCAAACTTCGATCTCCTTCGGGTGGCGGCCTTCCCAGGCCGCCACCGCTCCGCCCTGCACTGGCGGACAAGCCGCCAGTGCCACCCCCGCCGCTTCTGCCCTTCGCGGCGGCCTAGGAAGGCCGCCGCGCAACTTCTCAGATAAAGGTTACGGCCAAACTTCGATCTCCAACTCCAGGTCGAGGTCCTTGCGTTCTTTGATGGTGCGGCGGATCCGTTCGATGAGGGCGAGGATGTCGGCGGCCTTGGTTTTCGCGCTGTCCTTGATGACGATGTAGTTGGCGTGCTTGTGGGAGACCAGCGCGCCGCCGACCGATTCGCCCTTGAGGCCCGCCTGGTCAATGAGCGCCCCGGCCGACAGGCCGCGCGGGTTCTTGAAGATGCACCCCGCGCTGGCCATGCTGGTCGGCTGGCTGTTTTTCTTGGCCATCCAGATTTTCTTCATGCGCGCCAGGATGGCGCGCTGGGTGTCCGGCAGGAGGCGCAACTCGGCCTCGAGGATGAACCGGGCGGAAACGTTGCTCCAGCGGTAGGCGAACTCCAGGTCGTCGCGCTCGCGGTAGAACGTCTCGCCGCGGGAGTCGGCCACCTTGACGCGCTCGACGGTCTGGCCGATGTCGCCGAACGTCCCCCCCGCGTTCATCCGGATGGCCCCGCCGACCGAGCCCGGGATGCCGACGAGGCACTCGATGCCCGCCAGGCTCGCGCGCGCCGCCTCGTGGGCGACCTTCTGGATGGGGGCGGCGGCGCCCGCCCGCACAAGGTCGCCGTCAATCGCGATAGCGCCAAACCCTTCGCGGTCCAGTTGGATGACGACGCCCTTGACGCCCTCGTCGCGCACCAGGACGTTCGAGCCGCGCCCGATGACGCGGACCTCGAGTTTCTCCTTGTCGCACCTGGCCAGCAGGTCGCGCAGCTGGTCCTCCGAGCGCGGGCGTGCGAAGTACTCGGCCCGTCCGCCCACGCCGAACGTCGTCATCTCGCCCAGCGGAAAATCCTTCTGGACGATCTCCTCCAGGCCCTTCATCGCGTCGGCCATCAGGTCCCCTCGCGGTTGGTCCGCCCGGCGGGCTGGTCCGCCTTGGCGCGCGGCCCCTGCCCCAGGTCCTCCAGGAGCGGCCGGCCGAGACGCCACACGTCGCCTGCGCCCATGACCAAGAGCACGTCGCCCGCCGCCAGGCTCTCGACCAGGTACCGGCGGATCAAGTCGAACGATTCGATGTACAGGGCGTCGGCCCCCAGGCTTTGGATTTCGCCCACCAGGTCCTGGCTGCGGACGGCCTGGCGCTCGTTCTCGCTATCCCGCACGAAGTAGATGTCCGGGACAATGGTCTTATCGGCCAGGGCCAGCGCCCGCGCAAAATCTTTCAGGAGGAACCGCGTCCGGCTGTACTGGTGCGGCTGGAAGACGACCCAGAGGCGTTTCGGCTCGAAGCGCTGCCGCACCGCCTTCAGCGTCGCCACAATCTCCGTCGGGTGGTGGGCGTAGTCGTCCACGACGGTGACGCCCGCGGCCCGGCCGAGTACCTCGGTGCGCCGGCGGGCGCCCTCGAACGCGCCGAGCGCCTCCAGGACCGCTTCCCGCGGCGCGCCCGCCCAGCGCGAGAGCGCCATCGCCGCCAACGCGTTCAGCACCTGGTGCTGGCCCGGCACCGACAGGCGGACCGTGCCGTAGAGGTCTTTCCCGTGGTACGCGTCGAACGCGAAGCGTCCGCGGTCGGCCTCGAGATTCTCGGCGCGCCAATCCCACTGGCCGCCCAGGCCGAACGTCTCCACCGCCGCCGACGTGCTGCGGGCCATCTGGGGTGCGGCCAGGTCCGTCCCGCCGAGGACCAGCAGGCCGCCGGCCGGGACGCGCGCCGCAAAGTCGGCGAACGCCCCGCGGATTTCCGCCAGATCCTTGTAATAGTCCAGGTGATCCTCCTCGATGTTGAGGATCGTCGCCGCCCGCGGCGCCAAAGCGAGGAACGACCGGTCGTACTCGCACGCTTCGACCACCAGATGCGGCCCGGCGCCGACGCTTGACCCGCCGCCCAGTTGCGGGACGTCGGCCCCGATGACGAAACTCGGGTCGAGCCCCGCCCGCCGCAGGACGAACGCCGTCATCGCCGTCGTCGTGCTCTTGCCGTGCGTCCCGCTGACAGCAATGCCCTGCCTCAGGTCCATCAGGCGCCCGAGGAAACGGGCGTACTTGTCCACCGGCACGCCGCGCCGAAGCGCCTCGGCAAGTTCCGGATTGTCGGCCGGGACAGCGGCGCTGGCGACGACGCGCTCGACGCCCTCGGGCAGATGCTCGCCGGCGTGGCCAATAAAAACCGTTGCCCCGAGCCGGCGCAGCCTCTGGACAGTCTCGCTCTCCGTGCGGTCCGAACCGGACACCGTGCCGCCCTCGGCCAGGACGAACTCCGCCAGGCCGCACATCCCGCAACCCCCGATCCCGACGAAATGGATGCGGCGGCCGGCGTAAGGCTTCACGGGAGTTGTGGCGTTCGTGGGGTTCATCGTTTCACGTCCTGGGCGGAGTGTACGCCCCGCCCGGCCGGCTGTCAACGTTCGCGAGATTCAATGCCCTTGTGGCGTCGCTCGGTCACCTCGTCGGCAAGGCGGAGGAGTGCCTCGGCGACGGCGTGCGCCGCGTCGGGGCGTGCGGCCGCACGCGCCCCCTGGGCGAGGCCCCGCCGCCGCGCCTCGTCCCCGGCGAGTAAGGCGACGGCTTCGGCCAGGTCGCGGGCCGTCCCGGCAGGGTCGGCCGGACGGTCCTGGACGACGACGGCCGCCCCCGCCGCCTCCACCGCCCGCGCCTGTCGCATCTGGTGCTGGTCGCGGTGGAAGGGGTACGGGAGGTAAATCGTCGGGACGGCGGCGGCGAGGAGTTCGGCAATGGTGGACGCGCCGGCGCGGGCGACCGCCAAATCCGCCGCCGCGTACGCCAGGCCCATCTCGTGTTCGTAGGCCCGGACCGAGACGGCGACGCCGAGGCCCTTGGTCGCGCGGGCGACTTCCTCATAGTCGAGTTCGCCGGTCAGGTGGAGCACCTGCCAGCCGTCCGGCAGGCCCCGCTCGCGCACCATCGCCGTGACGGCCCGGTTGACGGTGCGAGCGCCGCTCGAGGCGCCGGTCACAAGGAGCGTCCGCCGCCCCGCGGCGAGACCGTAGCGTGCGAGCGCCTCGGCCCGGTCGCGGCCGACGACGCCCGCGCGCACCGGGCATCCCGTCAGCCGGGCCGCACCGCCCAGGAGGTCCACGGTTTCGGCGAACTGGCAGAAGACGGCGTCGGCGCGGCGCGCAAGGCGCCGGTTGGCGCGGCCGGGGAGGATGTCGGGGTTCAGCACGGCGGTGGCGGCCCCGTACTTTTGGCCGACGCGGACGGGCGCGTAACTGGCGTAGCCGCCCAGGCCGACCACCACGTCCGGACAGAACTCGCGGAACCGCCGCCGGGCCTGGTTCCCCGCGCGCACGAGACTCACGAGGAACCCCGGCCAGGTCCACGGCTCGCGGAGTCGGAACGGCTTCGACGCCACCAGCGTCACGGGAAATCCCGACGCGCCAGGACCGCGAAGCACTTTGCGGTCCACAGCGCCGCCGGTCGAGGAGAAGGCGATGGCCGTGTCCGGCCGAAGGGCGAGGACGGCTTCGGCGACGGCCAGGCCGGGGTACAGGTGTCCGCCCGTCCCGCCGCCCGCCAGAAAGATTCGCCGTCCGCTCTCACGCATGAGGAGCGACCTCAGGCCGCCCGAACCTGGTGCGCTGGCGCTCGGGGACCGGCGCCCCGAGGCGCAGGGGAGGCCAGGCCAGCGCGCCAGCCGAAGCCCGGTACCGCGCGACCGAGGCAATCAGCCCGGCCGCCAGGCTCATCATCACCAGACCCGAGCCGCCGTAACTGATGAACGGCAGGCCGATGCCCTTGGCCGGAAGGGCGCCGGTGACGACGCCGATGTTCATGACGGCCTGGAGTCCGATGGTCAGGAGCATCCCCGCCGCCAGCAGAAAGCCGAAGCGGTCGGCCGCGTCGCGCACGACGCGCCCCGCGCGCCAGACCAGCACGCCAAAAAGCCCCAGCACCAGGAGCGCCCCCAGGAGGCCCATCTCCTCGGCGAGGACCGCAAAGATGAAGTCGGTCTCGCACTCCGGGATATAGTACTTCTGGACGCCCATCCCCAGGCCGACGCCCAAGAGACCCCCGCGCCCGATGCCCATCAGGCTCTGAGTGATGTGCCAGCCCGCCCCGTCCTGATACCGCCACGGGTCCACGAACGCGATGATCCGCTCCCAGCGGTAGGGAACTCGCACAACCGTCACATAGAAGCCAAGGGCGGCGACGGGCAGGACGGTCAGGAAATGCCACCATCGGCACCCCGCGAGGAGACAGACGACCGCCGCCACCAGGCCCACGAGCGCGGCCGTCCCGAAATCCTCCTTCACAATCAGCGTGCATACCACTGCCGTGGCCGCCATCGCGGGGACGAAGGTGCGCCGGTAACTGCGGACGAGAGCCCGCGGCCGGGAAAGAAACCACGCCAGGAACACCACCAGCGCGACCTTGGCGAACTCGGAGGGCTGGAAACTGATGCGCATCCCCGCCACGGTGACGGAGAACCATCGCCGGGCACCGTTCACGGCATCGCCGAACAGGAGCACGAGGGCCAGGAGCGCGACCGCCGCCGCCAGGATGCCGACGGCCACCCATCCGCGGCTGAGCCAGCGGTAGGGGACGGCGGCGCCGAACGCCATGGCCACGAGCGCCACCGGCAGGAACAAGAGGTGGCGGGCGAACAGCGACCCGCCGCTCGCCGGCGCAAGAGTGCGCGTCGCGCTATAGACCAGGAGCACGCCGACCGCCAGAAGCGCCAGAACCACCATCACCAGAACCTGAGCGTCGGTGGTAGGCCGGTCGGCCCGGCTGAGCCGCACGCCATCGGACTGTATCGGCATGTCGCTTCTCCCTTCCCGCGTCCTACAATGCGATCTCAACGCAGAGATCGCAGAGGGCGCAGAGAAAAACTTTCAAGATACTAAAAATACTTTTCCACTTCCCAACCCTTGCCGTTCTCTGCGATCTCTGCGTCCTCTGCGTTGAAAAACACAGCGTAATACAAGCGGCTATCGGAGTTTCAACGTCGCGAGCGCCAGGGCGGCAAACATCGCCCCGATGAGCCAGAACCGGACGACCGTCTGCGTCTCGGTCCAGCCTTTCAACTGGAAGTGAAAGTGCATAGGGCTCATCAGGAGGATGCGCTTGCCGCCCGTCAGTTTGAAGCACGCGACCTGGCCTATGACACTGAGGGCCTCCAGGACAAAAAGCCCCCCCGCAATCAAGAGCAGCATCTCCTGCCGCGTCGCCAGCGCCACGTACCCGATGGCTCCGCCGAGCGCCAGGCTGCCCGTGTCGCCCATGAACACCTGGGCCGGGGCGCAGTTGTACCAGAGGAACCCGAGGCTCGCCCCCAGGAGCGCGCCGCAGAAGATCGCCAGTTCGCCCGCCCCGGGCACGTGGGGCAGGAAGAGGTACGACGCATAGTCCGGACGCCCCGCGACGTAACTGATGATGAGAAAGACGACCGCCGGCGGGACCATGCTCCCGATCGCCAGGCCGTCCATCCCATCGGTCAGGTTCACCGCGTTGCTCGTGCCGGCGACGACGAGGACGGCGATGACGGCAAAAGCAATGGGACCGAGGAAAATCGGAAACTTGTAGAACGGGAGGTTCAGGGCGATGCCCCGCTCCTCGGTTTCCGGCAGGCGGATGGTGTCCCGCCCGACGTGGTAGAGAAAAATCGCCAGGACCACCGCCAGCGCGATCTGGAAGACGAGTTTCTCCCACATCCGCAGGCCGTCGCGGCTTTTCTTGACCAGTTTCAGGTAATCGTCCACCCCGCCCAGGACGCCCAGCCACACCACCGTCACGAGACCCAGGAAGACGTGGAAGTTCTGAATGTCGGCCCAGAGGAGGGTGGAAAGGACGATGGCCGGCAGCATCAGGATGCCGCCCATCGTCGGCGTGCCGGCCTTCGAGGCGTACATGCGGTCCACGACCTCGTGCTTGAAATCCACCGCGCCGCCCACCTTCAGCCGCCTGAGCATCCGAATCACCGACGGCGCGAACGCCATGCAGATGAAGAAACTCGTCACCACCCCGAACGCCGTCCGGAACGTCTGGTACCGGAACACGTTCGCAAACCGGTCCAGACCGTGCGCTTCGAGGAACAGGCGAACCACTTCGACTTTGAAGAGCAGCCAGTAGATCATCGCCCGTCTCCGCCCGTCCGCCCGAGCGCCGCCGCCAACGCCTCCGCCACCTGCTCCATCCGCATCGCCCGCGACCCTTTGACGAGGACGACGTCGCCGGACCTCACGAGGTCCGCGGCCACCCCAGCCGCCTCCGCCGCGGTCGCATACGCCGAGACGGCGCTCTGGGGCATTCCCGCGGCAACGGCCGACCGCGCCGTTGCGCGCGCCTCCGTGCCCACGCACACGAGCCGCCGGACGCCCGCCTCGGCGGCCGCGCGACCCAGGGCGGCATGGGCCTCGGCGCTCGCGGCGCCCAGTTCCCGCATGTCGCCGCAGAAAAACACCTTCCGCCGCTCCGGCCAGAGCCGCATCAGATCCAGCGCCGCCCGCATGCTCTCGGGGTTGGCATTATACGCATCGTTGACGACAACCACGCCGCCCGTCTCCTCGACCGCCAGTCGCATCGGCGGCGGGCGGAACGTCTGGAGCGCTTCGGCCGTCGCCTCGAAGCCGACGCCCAGTTCGCGCGCCACCGCCGCCGCCGCTAGCGCCAGCCCCACCTGGTGTTCCCCGCATACCGGCATCAGGAACCCGACGCCCTCCCCCGCCGCCGTCCCGGCGCGCCGGGACTCGACGAGCGTAAACTGAATGCCCTCGGATGTTTGAACGACATCCTGGGCTTGCAAGTCCGCCCCTTCCCCGAGGCCGAAGGTCACGACCCGCGCGCGCGTCCGCCGGCGCATCGCCTCGACGCGGGCGTCGTCGGCATTCAGCACCGCCAGGCCCTCCGGCGGCAGCGCCTCCACAAGCGCCGCCTTCTCCTTGGCCACGCCCTCGAGCGAACCGAGGCCCTCCAGGTGCGCTGCACCCACGAGCGTCACGACTCCGACCGTCGGCCGGGCCAGATGCGCCAGACTCGCAATCTCGCCCGGCGCGTTCGTCCCGAACTCGCACACAACATACTCGTCGTCCTCCTCGGCCGCCAGAAGCGTCAGCGGCACGCCGATGAGGTTGTTGAAACTCTTGGGCGGCAGTCGGCCCTTCAGACGCCGCCCCAGCGCCTGCCCGATCATCTCCTTGAGCGTCGTCTTGCCGCACGAACCCGTGATGGCGATGACCGGACACGCCAGGCGCGCCCGCGCCTCCCGCCCAAGCGCCCCGAGCGCTTCGGGCGTGTCGGCGACGCGGACCACGGCCGGCCCCCCCGCGCCCTTGCGCGCGGGCAACGTCTCTGGCCAGTCAATCACCAGGCACGCCGCGCCGCGCTCCACCGCCTCGGCCAGGAACGCGTGCCCGTCGTGCCGCTCGCCGCGCAGCGCGAGGAACGTCTCGCCGCGCTCCAGCGTGCGCGAATCCGTTGCGACGCATCCAGCCGGCGCATCCGGCGACCCGGCCAGGAGTTCCCCGCCTGTCGCCTCGGCGATTTCGCCCACCGTGAACCGCATCCGCCGCCCCTCACCCGGCTTCGTCCCGGCGCGCCGGGACTACGCCGTGGCAGGCCCGCCATCACCCCCAGAGAGAATCCCGCCCGCCACCTCGCGGTCGTCGAACGGGAAGGTGCCCTCGCGCGTCTCCTGGTACGTCTCGTGCCCCTTGCCGGCAATCAACACGACGTCTCCCTCGCGTGCCTCGCCGAGGGCCAGCGCGATCGCCCGGCGACGGTCCAGTTCCACCGTCGCAGCCTCGCGCGACGAGAAACCGTTGAGAATCTCCTCCGCAATCGCCTGCGGGTCCTCCTTCCGTGGATTATCGTTCGTGACGATCATCCGGTCGGCGAGTTTCTCGGCGACTTTGGCCATCTCGGGCCGCTTCTGCCGGTCCCGGTTCCCCCCGCACCCGAACACCAGGATCACCCGCCGCGGACCCAGCGCCCGCACCGCCTCCAGCGCGTTCTCCAGGGCATCGGCCGTGTGCGCGTAGTCCACAAGGACCGTGAACGGCCGGTCGGACGGCACAGGTTCCAGGCGCCCCCGCACGGTCGCTAGCGCCCCGATGCCGGCGACGACGGCCTCCAGCGGGACCGCCAGCGCCTCGGCGATCGCCGCCGCCGTCAGGCAATTGAGCACGTTGTGGCGCCCCAGCAGCGGCGTCCGCACCGCCGCACGCCCCCGCGGCACGCAGAGCGCAAAGCGGCTGCCCCCCAGGTCCGTGACGACCTCCTCCGCACGCACGTCGGCCGGCTCGTCCAGGCCGTACCACAGCACGCGCGCCCGAGTCGCCTCGGCGAACGAGCGGCTCGCCTCGTCGTCGGCGTTCAGGACCGCCCACGCCTCCGGCGCGAGATCCGCGAACAGCCGGCCCTTCGCCTGGCGGTACGACGGCATGTCCTTGTGATAGTCCAGGTGCTCCGGCGTCAGGTTCGTGAACGCTCCGACCTGGAACCGGATGCCCGCCGTCCGCCGCTGGTCGAGCGCATGGCTCGAAACTTCCATCACCGCCGCTTCCAGGCCGCTCTCCGCCATCTCGGCAAAGTACGAGGCCAGGTCCATCGCGTCCGGCGTCGTCATCCGCGATGGAATCCACCGCTCGCCGATTCTGTACCCGATCGTCCCCAGGAGACCGGTCCCCTGGCCCGCCTTCTCGAGGATACTCCGCACGAGGTACGTCGTGGTGGTTTTTCCGTTGGTGCCCGTGATGCCGACGACCGTCAGCCGCTCCGTCGGGTCGCCCGCCAGCGCGTGGGCAGCCACCCCCAGCGCCTCGCGCGCATCAGGAACCACCAGGAGCGCCGGGTTAAGCGGCAGGGGCACCGGCCGCTCCACCATCGCCGCCGAGGCGCCCGCCTCCAGCGCCGCCTGGACGAACCGGTGGCCGTCCACACGCGTTCCCGGAAGCGCGACGAAAAGGTCCCCAGGCCGGACCTGGCGCGAATCGTGCACGGCGCGCGCAACCTCGACGTCCCGCGCGCCCAGGACGCGCGAGCCGACAATCCGCTTCGCCAGGTCCGAAAGTTTCATCGGGGCTTCCCTTAATTCCACAACGCCATCTCAACGCGGAGACCGCAGAGAAAAACAGTCAAGATACTAATGTATTTTCCCGTTCCCCAATCCTTGCCGTTCTCTGCGTTCTCTGCGCTCTCCGCGTTGAAAACACAGCGTTAATCACTCGCCAAACTCGTCGGCGGGCGCTCGTGGACCGTCTCGCGCGGCGCGACGCCCAGGTACGGAAGCGCTTCCGCCAGAATCTTCTTCGCCGCCGGCGCCGCCACCGTCCCGCCGTAGTATCCCAGCGACCGGTCGGGCTCGTTGACCGCAACGAGCACGACGACGCGCGGGTTCTCGGCCGGCGCGCCCGCGAGAAAAGAGCCGATGAAGCGCGTGTGGCTGACAGCCCCGGTCTCTGGATCAATCTTCTGGGCCGTCCCCGTCTTGCCGAAGACGCGGTAGCCCTCGACCTGGCAGGCTGTCCCCGTTCCGCGCTCCACCACGCCGACGAGCACCTTCTCGATCATCGTCCGCGCGGTCTCGGGCCGGAGGGCCTGGCCGACGACCTGGGGCTTTGCGAGGTCGGCGACGACCTCGCCGCACCCGTCCAGCGCGCCGCGCACGATTTGGGGGCGGACCAGCCGCCCCTGGTTCGCAATCGCCGCAAACGCCGTCACCAACTGGAGCGGGGTGGCGCTGAACTCCTGGCCGAACGGAATCCGCGTCGTCGAGTACCTGGTCCACCGCGCCAGGGGATAGACGCGCCCTGCGCTCTCGCCGGCCAGCCAGACGCCCGTCCGCCGGCCGAATCCGAATCCCATCAGCGCCTCGTACAGCCGCTCGTTGCCGAGACGCTTCCCCAATTTCGCCATGCCGATGTTGCTCGATTTGATGACGATGTCTTCGAACGCGAGGTTCCCGTAGCGGTGGCCGGCGTCGTGGAGCCGCTCGGCCGCCCAGAACCCGTCCTCGCAATAGAGGACCTCGCCGAGGCGGACGACGCCCCGCTCCAGCGCCACGGCCGCAATGAACGGTTTCCCCGTGCTGCCGGGCGGCGACGGGTCCGTCACCGCGCGGTTCCGCCGCGCGTCCGCAGGGTACGCATCGTAACGGTTGGGGTCATAGGTCGGCACGTTGGCCATCGCCAGGATCGCGCCCGTCCGCGGGTCCATCACGATCGCCGTCGCGCTCGCCGCGCGGAACTTCTCGCAGGCCTCGGCGACGGCCTCCTCAGCCACGGACTGGAGGACCGCGTCAATCGTCAGCACCAGGTGCTGGCCGTCCTCGGCCGGGACAAACTGGTCCGGCTCGGACCATATGGGCCGGCGCCGCCCGTCGGCCAGGACATAGGCGCGTCCGTCGCGGCCGCGCAAGCGCTCGTCGAACAGCCGCTCCACGCCCTCCAGGCCCTGTTCCTCCTGGCCGACAAACCCCAGGACGTGGGCGGCCAGAGTCCCGTACGCGTAGTGCCGCTCCCCTTCCGCCGCCAGGCCGATGCCGTACACCCTCAGCCGGCGCACAGCCTCGGCCAGTTCCGGCGAGACACGCCGCGCCAACCACACGAACCGCCGCTTCGGATCCTCCGTGAAGAGCCGGTACAGCACGTCGGGGTCCATGCCGAGAACGGGAGCGGCCTTGGCGGCCGCGTCAGCCGGGTTCGAGATGACAAACGGGTCGGCGAAGACGCTCTCCACCTCGACGCTCGTGGCCAGAATCCGCAGCTTAGCATCCAGGATGCTTCCGCGCATCGCGCGGATCGGCATCTGCATGTGCATCTGCTTGGCCGCTCGCCGCGCCAGCGGCTCGGGAACCACCACCTGGATGTACGCCAACCACCCGCCGAGCCCGGCCAGAAACAGGCCGAGCGACCCGACGAGCAGGCGGGCGGCTCGGCGTTGACGGATGGCCTCAATCACGCGGTTGTCCCCTTGGCGCCCGGCCGGGCGGCCGCACGTCTCACGCTACGGCGGCACCGGGCTCACCGCTGCGCCTGGAAGCCTGTCGCTCTCGCCCGTCTGCCAGGCGGTCGCGTGCTCGCGGAGGCGTTCCGGGCTCTTCAGCATCGCCACGGCCAGTTCGAGCCGGCCGCACTCCTTCTCCAGGGCCCGCTTCTCGCGGAACAGGCTGTGCAGCCGGTTCCCGGCGCACGCCACGTCCGTCCGCAGATGAACGAGGGCCAAGGCGATTCCGAGCAGCAGGACCGCCACCGCCCCCAGCCGCACGCCCAGCCTCATCGCATCGCCACCTGTTCTCCGGCCGCGCCCGACGACACCCCTTCCAGCAGGAGGATCTTCTGCCCCGCCCGCAACTGCCGAGGGTCCGCCACCAGGTGCTTATTCTTCGCCTGCAAGAGCCGCGCGTACCGCGGGCTCCCGTACAGGTGCTCCGCAATGCTGTAGAACGTGTCGCCGCGCTCGACGGTGTACATCACCGGCAGAGGCGCCGGCGACTCCACCAGGTCCGAGCCCGAGCCGAGCATCTCCGCCAACTCCCCGGTCGTCATCGAAGGCACGTCCTCCCGCGCCAGCGCCGTCGGGGCGGAAGGCGCTAGCGGCCCTTGCGTCGCCTCGGCGCCGGGGATGACGAGTTCCTGGCCCGGCACGAGACGGTTCGGGTCGCTCAGACGCTCCCGATTCGCCTCGTAAATCTGCCGCCATAGCCGCTCGCCGTCCGACCCGTAGAACCGGCGCGCGATCGCCGCCAGCGTGTCGTTCGACCGGACGCGATACATGGCGGGCTGCGGCGCGGAAGGCGCGGGCGCCTCCTGCGACAGGCTTTCGGCAAGGCGGACTATCTCCTCCACCGGCGTCTCCATCTCGACGGGGACGGCGGCGATGATGCCCGTCGGCTCCGCCTCGGAGGCCGCCGCTTCGGCCACCGCGACCGGCGCGCCGCCATCGGCGGGCGCCGGCATCGGTTCCTCACGGGTTTCGGCAACCGCCTCAATCGGCGGCGAACCGGCGATCTCCAGGACGCTCGACTCCAGGAACGGATCCACGTTCTCGCGCAGGGTGCGGGCGAGGATGCTGTACTTTCGGCTCTCGCCCGTCGGAAGACTGGCGTGCTCGCTGCCCGCACGAAGGCTCAGGATGAGACCAAACAGGCCGATGAACACTAGCCCCACGACCAATCCGATTTGTGTTTCGCGCGCCACGGTGCCGCTCCCACTGGTCCGACCGTTCCCCAGACTCCCCGATCCCGGCACGCCGGGACCGCCCGCGCCCCGCGGGCGACTTCCTTCCCGCATTATTCCGAACCGGCGGTTGGGCCGACGCGTTCGGCCACCCGCAGCCGGGCGCTCCGGCTCCGCGGGTTGGCTCGCACTTCGGCCGCCGTGGGCGTGATCGGCTTGCGGACCGGCAAACGTGCCAGGCCCGCCCGCATCGCATCGCGGAACCGCTGCTTCACGATTCGGTCTTCCCCACTGTGATACGCGATGACGACCACGCGGCCACCGGGTTTCAAAAAGTCAAAGATCTTCCCGCCGAAACGTTCCAGGCTTCCCGCCTCGTCGTTGACGGCCATGCGCAGCGCCTGGAAGACGCGCGTCGCGGGATGGACGCGCTTCCGATGCCGATACGGCGCCGGCACGGCCCGGGCAACAATTTCGGCGAGTTCGTCGGTCCGCTCGATCCGACGACGACGACGCGCCTCCACCATCGCCCGCGCAATCCGCCGCGCGTACGGCTGGTCCCCGAACTTGCTAAAGATCTCCGCCAGCCGGTCGGCGTCCCACCGGTTGACGACCTCGCCGGCCGTCAGCCCTTCGCTCGCATCGAACCGCATGTCGAGCGGCCCGGGCGCCTGCAGGCTGAAGCCCCGACCGGCGTCCGCCAGTTGCACGCTCGAAAGCCCCAGGTCCAGCAAAGCGCCGTCCAGACCGCTCTCGCCGCTCTCGCTCAGGGCTTCGTCGAAGTCGCAGAAGTTGGCGTGAAAGTACGCGACATCCGGCCTGCGTCCGAGTCGGGCGACCAGACGCTCCAGGGCCTCGCGGTCCCGGTCCAGCAGGATCAGCCGCCCGCCGGGCCGAAGCCGCTCCAGCAACGCCTCCGCGTGACCCCCCCCGCCCGCCGTCCCGTCCAGCATCACGGCCCCCGGCCGGGGCCGAAGGTGCTCGATCACTTCTTCGAGCATGACCGGGACATGGCCCGGCGACGCGTTCACCCGCTTTTCCCACCTTCCCGCCTAATGAACGAGCGCGCTGAGGGCCGCTCCCGCCTCCAGCCGCGCCAAGAGCGACCGCACGTCGGGCGACAGGCCCACTTGGCGATAGGCGCCGCCCCGTCCCCGGACCTCCGCCAGACGCGTCTGGAGGCGCTCCAGTTCCCGACGGAGCCGCTCCGGCGACCCGGACAACTCCGCCTCGCTCTGGCGAAGCGCCTGCCGCACTGCACTCCACCCGCCAGTCTCTACGTTTCGGTCCATGGCTCTTTCCCTTCCGCGCTGACCAAAGTTCCCCAAACTCGCTCCCGCCTTTGAAGCAACGGGCAAGGCCGCCCAGGTGGGGGGGGGACCCACCCGGGCGACCTCCCAAGGGGGCTTTATGTCGGTTCCTCCGGCGGTGCGCTCTCGGCCGCCTTCTCCGCAGCGCGCGCCCGCGCTAGTTCCATCGCCTTCACCGCCAACGTGTCGTGCTCCGGCAGCCGGATCTTCACGAACGCCTCCCATCGGGCCCGGTCCCAGATCTCCAGGTGGTCCTGGCACCCGACGATGGCGACGTCCTTCTCGATGCCGCCGCGCTTCAGCAACTTCTCCGGCACGAGGACGCGGCCCAGCCGGTCTTCTTCCAGAAACTCCGCCAACCCGTAGCGAAGGCGCTTGTAGTCGCGCACCTCTTTTGACGCCCGCAGTTGCGTTTCCACAAGCATCGGCGCCAGGTGCTCGTAAGCCGTCGGCGTGTACAGGCAAAGCACGCCGTCGAAGTCAACGAACGCAAAGAAACCCTGACCATGGAGGGTTCTGTTAATGGCGGCGCGCAACTTGGCCGGAATGGTCAGACGCGACTTGGCGTCCACGGCATGATAGAACTCGCCGCTGAGCATCAGCGGCCGCGCCTCGAGGAGGCCCGCTTTTTCCCCACTTCGCCCCACTGACATTTCCTTGCTTGGGCCTGAGCCCGGAATTGACTGCGCTTCACTAGGATGGACTATCGCCCACAACCCACCGAGCCGTCAAGCATTTTTTTCCAGGATTTTTTTCGCCGCCCTAACAGCATCCGAACGCATCCACACCCCTGCTCAATCGCTCGCGAGACCGCTCCACTACATGGCGGGGGAAGGTCCGCACAGACCCTCCAGCGGTGGGAAGAGGTGCTGCCGGAAAAATCCGGGGCGAGAAGGCGAAAAAGTTTTCCGGAGGAAGGCGAAAAAAGGCCTGCGCTTCACGCGGCGCGCGGAACGCGCGCGATCAGCCGACGGCCGAGCCCTGCTTCGACGAGCGGACGACCAACGTGCGCGCGAGGCGGTCGCCGAGGCGCTGGGGGCGCGGCCCGATGAGAACGAGCGCCAGTCCGACGAGGTAGAGGGCCGGCATCTCGTCCACGACGCGAAGGGCGTTCCGCGCAAGGGCCTGCTTCCACGTCGCGCGTTCGCCGCCGACGCCGCGGACCTCGATGCCGAGGAGTGCCTTGCCGACGGTGCGTCCGGTTGCTCCCTCGGCAAGCGTGAAATAGACGACCGCCAGTCCGATGCGTGCAAGTTCCAGGAGGAGGACCTTGTCCATCGGAAGCGTCTCGCCGCGCAGGAGGCGCTCGGGCAGATCGGGGCCCACGTAGAGGATGACCGGCGTCAAAAAGATGCCGAGGAGCACGTAATCCACGAGAACGGCGGCGGCCCGCTGAGCGATGGAGGCCGCGGCGCGGTCGGCGGCGGGCGCTGCCGCCACGCCCTGTCGCTCGGCGCGCAGCCGCTTGGCCATCAGCAGCACCATGCCGACGAAGAGCGCGACCATGACAAGGAACGCATAGAGGCGCGCGTCGCCCTCGGATTCATCGGCCGCAGGGCTCAGCGGAACGGGAACAAACTCCCCGGCGCGGCAGGCGGCGACATCGAGCGCGGCAATGCGCGCCCCGCCGTCCGCCGCGGCGACGACGTAAAGCCGCTCCCCTTGCCGCGCGAGCGCCAGCGCTCCGTCGGGAATCGTCCCACCCAGCGGGCCGACCTCGTGCCAGTCCTCGTCGGCCGTGGCATACGTCGCGAGGGTCCACGGCCCGGCGGCGCCGCCGGGCGAGGCCGATGGGCCGGCGGGCTTGCGGTAGAGGCAGACCAGGTCGTCCCCTGCCGCGGCCACGAGCGGCACCGAGCCGACGCGCAGGCGCGACGGCGCCGTCTGCCATGTTTCGTTCTCGCGGTACGCAAAATGGACGCGAGACTCGGCGCCGGCGCCCGCCAGGGCGGGCTGCTGCTCGCGCCAGACCAGGTACAGGCGGCCCTTGTGGCGGACGGCCGCAGGATCGAGGGCCTTGCCCGCCTCGATGGCGACATCCATGCGCTGCCATCGCGGCTCGCCTTCGCCGAGACGAATGTAAATGGGGTCGCCGGCCTCGCTCCACCCGAACACGTCCACCGCCAGGCCGTCCTCGCACGCGGCCGCGGGCTTCCACGCCGGGGCGGGCGATTCCTCGACGGCCGGCGATACCGACCCGAAGCGGCTCCAGCGACCGCTCGGGAAGAAAACCACGAGCGCCTCGCGCCAGGCGGCCGCGGCGACCGGCACGCTGTAGCCAGAGCCGCGGAAACTCTCGGGCCAGGCGCCCGCGGCGTCGCGCTGGGCGTAGCGGAATCTCGGCTCGCCGCCCTCCGCGCTCGCCGGCGCAAGAACATACAGGTTGTTCAGGTTGCCGACGGCAAGGACGGGCGGCACGGCGGGCGCGGCCTCTTCGGTCGGGGGCTCGCACCCCGGCAGGGTGAGTCCCCGGTAAAACGCCAGCACCACCACAATGGCCGCACCCCACCTTGGCATCACACACTCCGTGGATCGCTCTTGGGAAGTTGTGAGGATTCTATCAGTATCGCTTGAAGAGCATCAGGCCGCCCACGTCGCGCCCGCCATAGGGCAGCACGTAGAAGCCGGCGACCTGGGGCAACTCGCCCCGCACGACGCTGTGGGCGACGACCCATCCGAGGGCGGCGCCGAACACGAGGTCCGAGAGGTCGTGCTCGCGGTCCTCCAGGCGCGACGCCGCCGTGTACCCCGCCAGCAGATAAAGCGGCACGCCGGCCTTCCAGCCGTAATACTCCTGCATCACCGCGGCGAAGCAGACGCTGGAGGAGGTGTGGCCGGACGGCCAGCCCCACTTCTCCCCGTTGGGGCTGCGGTCGTCCATTCCGACCTTCAGGGCGAGAGTCGAGAGGTTAGTGACGACGAGCGCTTCAATCAGGGTCTTGCTCATGTCGCGCTGCCGCGCGTCGCGCTCGCCGACCGCCGCCAGGTACCACGTGCCGCCAATGAGAAAATGGAGGCCCGGGTTGCCGATGATGCTGCCGAAGTCGTCCGTCTCGGCGAGGCTCGAATCGTTGTCCTCGAAATAATGCCGAACGTCCTCGTCCCAGTTATGGCGGACGATGCGGTCCACACCGAACGCCGTCCCCAGGATGATGAGGTTCTCCGGCTTCGAGTACGTGTGGACGAAGCCCCGGCCGACGGACCTCGGAAGGCCGCGGAGGTCTTCGCGCACGATGTCGCCGAAGGTCAGGCCCTCGAGCGCCTGCGGCACGGGACGTTCGGCCTCGGCCTCCGGCGCCGCTTCAGCGGGTGCGCCGGGGGGGACGGCCTCGGAGTCCCCACGCAGGGCGAAGTAGAGGCGCGGCCGGAGGCCTTGGCCGTCCTCTCGGACCGCAGGGTGCGATGGAGATTCGACGAGGCCCCGCTCGGCGACGGCCGTCGCCATGAGAAGGTGCACGTGGGTCGCCTCGGCCTGGCGCGAGAGGACGGCATCGCGGCTGCAACCTACGGATGCGAGCACGGCCGCGCCAAGTGAGCCGATCGCTAAAACTCTCGCAATGCGCATGAGCCCATCCCCTCCTCGTCCCGACGCTCCACGAAACTATGGGCCGGCTTTCAGCCGGTTGAGCACCTCGCGGCGATATTCGTCATCGGCCACCCGGCCGCCGCGGTTCGGATATTTTGTCCGGATGATTTCCTCGACGGCCCCGACGCGGTTCTCCGGATTGGGGTGCGTGCTGAGAAACTCGGGCGGCCTGGCGCCTCTCATCGAAACGAAGACGTTGAGCAGGTTAACCATCTCCTGCGGATCGTATCCTGCGGCGGCAAGGTAGTCCAGGCCGAAGCGGTCGGCCTCGCTCTCCATGTCGCGGCCGTACTTCATCTGCACGAGCGAGGCGACAACCTTGGCGAGGTCCTCGGTCTGGGCGGCGAGGCGGGCGCCTTGTTCGTTTCGGCTCATGGCGGCCGACGCGGCCGCCAGCAGGATCTGGACCCCCATCTGGCGGCTGATCTGCCGGCTCCCGTGACGCGAGTGGACATGGACCAGTTCGTGGCCGAGCACCGCCGCCAGTTGCCCTTCCGTCGCGAGGTCCCCCAGCAGGCCGCGCGTCACATAGACCGGCCCGCCCGGCAGCGCGAAGGCGTTGACGACGTCGCTGTCGAGAACGGTGAATTGGTAAGGCAGTTCCGGGAGGCCGGGGTGCTTGGCCGACGCCGCGACGCGCTGGCCCACCGTCCGCACGTAGGCCTGGATGGAAAGGTTCTGGAGCGGGCCGCCGAATTCCTTTTCCAGATCCGGCCCGGCCTCGCGGCCGAGAGCGACCTCCTGGTCCCAGGAAAGGAGAATGAAGGCCCGCTGGCCGGTGGTCGGGACGCGCTGGCATCCGACCGGCGCCGCCAGCGATACACTGATTCCCGCAAGCAGCAGCGACACCCACGCGATGCGTTTCATGGAACGTCCCCTTCGATGCTACGATGCCGCCGACACGTACGCCATCTGCAACTCATACAGGAGCGTGTCGAGCAACTGCTTTTCCTCGTCCGAGAGGTTGCCCTTGGTCTTTTCTTCCAGGACGCCCAGGAGGTCAACGTGGTGTTTCGCCAGGTCGAGGTTCTGGAGGGTGCGTCCGGTGCGCGGGTCGCGTTCACTCGACATGAGAATCGCCGCCTGGGTCGCCAGGGTCTGGACGAGCGTGCTGAAGGTGGCCTCGGGGATCCGTCCTGGGCGGCCCGCGCCGGCCGCCCCTCCGGCTGCGGGACCCTTGGTCTCGACCTCGCGGGCGAGGCGTTCCTTTTCGGCCTGGGCCTGCTTTTTCCAATCGGCGTCCACGTGGATCCTGGACTCGCCCGTCGGCGTCTTATTCGCCCCGGCGTTCGGCTCGGGTTTCTTCTTTTCATCGGTCATCGTTTTCCCCTCTCATGTTTTCCGTTACCGGGGCTCGACGGGCCCAACCGCCTGATGGCCCAGCGCCGCCGCCACCAGGCCCAGGAAGAACGGGCTCGGCCCGAGCGGCCGGCTCGTGAACTCCGGATGGGCCTGCGTCGCCACAAAATACGGATGGTCCGGCAGTTCCATCATCTGCATGATAGGCTGGCCCGGCGCCTTGCCGGAGAACACCATCCCGCCGCCCTCCAGCCGCTCCACATACTCCGGGTTCACCTCGTAGCGGTGGCGGAAGCGGAGGCGCACGCGTGCGGCCCCTCCGAACATCTTCGCCGCCAGCGTCCCGGGGCGGATCTCGACGTCCTTGCCTCCCAGGCGCATCGTCGCCCCCAGGTCCTTGACCTTCTTCTGCTCGGGCAAGAGGTCAATGACGGGGTGCGGCGTGTCGGCCTGGACTTCGGTCGAATGGGCCCCCGCCAGACCGCAGACGTTCCGCGCGAACTCGACGACCGCCAGTTGCATCCCGTAGCAGAGCCCGAGGTACGGGATGAACCGCTCGCGGGCGTAGCGGATGCAGGCGACCTTGCCCTCCGTGCCGCGAGTCCCGAACCCGCCCGGCACGATGACGCCGTCCACGTCGGCCAGGGCGCGGGCGGCGCTCGCATCGGTCAGGTCCGTCGTGTCCACCCATCGGATGTCGGCGCGGGCGTCGTGGGCGGCGGCGGCGTGCTCGACGGCCTTAATCAGGCTCGCGTAACTGTCGCGCACCGCCGTGTACTTGCCCGTGATGGCGATCGTGACCTTGTGGCGCGGCTCGCGGATGCGGCGGCAGAAGTCTTCCCAGACGGCGGCGGCCCGCTGCTCGGCCCGCGGGTCCTCGCGGTCCACCAGGTTCAGCAGGTGCACCACCTGGCGGTCGAGGTGCTCGCGCTGCATGCGCGGCGGGATGAGGTAAATCGAAGGCTCGTCGTGCATCGAGAAGACGCGGGCCATCGGCACATTGGTATAGATGGAAATCTTCTCGCGGACCTTTTCCGTGACGGGGGCGGAGGCCCGGCAGGCGATGATTGCCGGCTGGATGCCCATCTCGATGAGGCGCTTGATGCCCAGTTGCGCCGCCTTGGACTTCTGTTCCCCGAGGATGGCCGGCTCGAGAATGAGCGTCAGGGCGACGAAACAGACGTTCTCCGGCCCCTCCTCGTAGGCCAGTTGGCGCATCGCCTCGATGAAATAGACGTTCTCGAAGTCGCCGGCCGTCCCGCCGATCTCGACGAAGACGACGTCGGCCCGGGCGGCGAGGGCGAGGCACCTCAGTTTCGCCTTCACTTCGCCCGTCACGTGGGGGATGATCTGGACGTCGCGCCCCAGGTACTCGCCGCGGCGTTCGCGCTCGAGCACCGCGCCGAGAAACTGGCCGTTCGTGCCGAAATGCTCCCGCGTCAGGTCCTGGTCGAGGAACCGCTCGTACGTCCCCAGGTCCATGTCGCATTCCATCCCGTCATCCAGGACGAACACCTCGCCGTGGCGGTACGGGTTGAGCGTGCCGGAGTCCACGTTGAGGTAACCTTCGAGTTTGATGGGGGCGACGCGGAGGCTCCGGTCCTGGAGGAGTTTGGCCAGGCTGGCGGCGAAGATGCCCTTTCCCAGTCCGCTCATCACCGTCCCGAAGACGACGACGTACTTGGTGCGGCCGACCTGGTAGCCGGCGGGCATCGGGCTGAAGAACTCGGTCTCGGTGGTCTGCCCGGCGATTTCCTGCAGCAGGCGTTCGCCTTCCACTGCGGTCCCCTACCCTTTGCGGCGCTGGCCGTAGCGCGAGACGAACTCGGCATACGCCTCCGGCGTGTCCACGCCGACGGGGCGGTGGTCCGTCACCAGGACGCGGATTCGCCGACCGTGCTCCAGCCAGCGCAACTGCTCCAGCCGCTCGGTCCATTCCAGGGGCGTCTGCGCCATGCGGGCGTAGGCTCGGAGCGCCTCAGCCCGAAAGCCGTAAATGCCGAAGTGCAAAAGCAGCGGCGCCCGCCGCGCACCTTCGCCGTCGCGCGCCAACGGAATCGGGGCGCGCGAGAAATACAGCGCGTCGCCCTCCACCGTCAGAACGACCTTGACGGCGTTTGGATTGGCCGCCGCTTCGGGCGCCAGCGGCCCGGCCAGGGTCGCCAGTTCAATCTTCGGATCCTTCTGCATCTCGTCCACGAGACGGTCGAGAAGCGCAGGGTCGAGTTCCGGTTCGTCACCCTGAAGGTTGACGACAATCTCGGCGTCCGGGAACGCCTCGGCGGCCTCGGCGACGCGACTGGTGCCGCACGCATGGTCCGGGCGGGTCATGACGACCCGTCCGCCGAACGCTTCGACGGCCCGGCGGATGCGCTCGTCGTCGGTGGCGACGACGACCGTGTCCACGCGCCGGGCGCGCGTCGCCGCTTCAACCACGTGCTGGATGAGGGGCCTACCCGTCTGGGAGGCGAGAGCCTTCCCGGGGAATCGCTTGGACCCGTATCGGGCAGGTATCACACACAAAACGCTCATTTGTATGCGCCGAAGCAAAGACCGGGAAACCACGGGGGGAATGCTGCCCGACCCAAAGCCTAATCGGCCGGCGTCCCCGTGTCAAGCCGAAACGCGGATTGAAACGGGGACGGACCTTGTTTCCTACTCCGGGGCGTCGAGGTCCTTCTCCGCCGCGCCGGGGGGGACGCGGTATTCGAAGACGCGCGCGTTCGGCTCTTTCTCGAGGCTCACATCGCGGAGCCGTACAACCAAATCCACCTCCTCGTCGCCGTAGAAGCGGGCGCGATAGACCGTACAGAGGTCCGTCGCACCGACGCGCTCGTAGCGCAGGAGTTCGGCCATGAGGAGCGGCCGGCCCGCGTCGTCGAAGAGGTCCACGCGCAGCGGCCGAAGCGTCGCCGGGTCGAACCACACCCGCCGTACCAGGACGCGGCCGGCGGGCCCCGCGCGCTCGACGCCCAGGACGTAGTGCTCCGGGCACGCGATAAACCGGGCCCGGTCGTCGGGGCCAAGGTCTATGCGCGAGACGCCCAGCGCCTCCAGGAGCGCCGCCGGCGAGATCACGAGCCGACGCTCCCCCGCCCCGCCGCGCACGCCCGTCCAGACGGTGTTGACCTTCGGCCGAATCCAGAGCCAGTAGCGTTCGGCGTTGGTGCCGAGGGTGAACACCTCCTGGCCGAGCACCTCGCCATGGACGAACAGGCGGTCGGGCTTGGCGAGGAACAGGTGGCCGGAAAGGTCGTGGCGCTCGACCTTCCCGTCGCCGACGGTGAAAACCAATCTCAGGTCGGCCCGCGCCCAGAGGTGCTGGATGGAATCGGCCCAGGCGTTGTGGGCCTCCAGGACGGCGTCGGGTGTCTGGAGGCTTATTCGTCGGACCACCCGCGCGGGTGGCGCACAGCACCCGGCCAAGAGCATCGCGGCGGCGAAAAGGGCGGCGCTACGGCGCATCGGCCGGTTCCTCCTCGTGCCACCGCTCGGGCATGTCGAGGACTTCGCGCAGGCGGTCGGCCACGGACTGGACCTCCTCATCCGTCAGGCCGGGGTTTGTGACGGTGTGCTGGCGGTCGCCACCCACTTCGCGCAGCGTCATCGCCTCGCTGCGCCCGCCCAGCCGGCGCGTCGAAAGGAGCCGCAGACGCCGCTTCCGCATCAGCACCAGCGCCAGGACGTAGCGGAACCGCACGTTCTCGGGCTCCTCGGCGTCGGCGAGCCGCTCGAACAACTGCATCAACCGCCCCAGGTCAATCAGCCTCGGGCCGCTCTTCTGCTTCGGTTCGGGCTCCGGAATGCTCGTCTTCCAGAAACTATAGTAACCCTCGGCGTCGGGCTTCCAACAGGCGGGGCAGAAGTCCCGCCGCGCCAGGCGCGCCTCCTCCTCCGTTTCGACCACCGCGGAGTGGTATTCCTCGCCGACGGCAAAGACGCGGTCGCACGTCGTGCACCGCCGAGCGGACGACTCGATCTTGTATTCGCGTTCCGGGGCCAACGTTATTTCCTCAGCGCCTTCAGCACCGCCGACCGAATGTCGCCCGCCAGTTGCTCGACCTGGGCCGTCGTCTCCTCTACTCGCTTGCGCACGGCCGCCTTGTCGGCCTCGTCCTTGTAGCCCGCGAGGTTGACTTCCACGTTGAGAAAAGCAGCCCTTGCGGCGCCCGCCGCGAGTTCCCCGGCGACGCCCACGTCGCTGATAAGGTTCGGATTCGCGATCCCCGCCAGGCGCAGGCTGATGACCAGGATGTCGCGGCAGGCGGCCAGGACCGACTCGACCAGGCCGAGCGAGCGCTTTGTCGCCTGGCGGACGGCCTCGGCCCGGGCCGACTTCTCTTCGTCGGTCCCCTTCGGCATCCGATAGGCCGCCATGACAGACTCGTAGGCGACCATGTCCTCGTCCGCCAAGCCCAGGAGGCGGTTGCGTGTCTCGGCCAGCCGGCCGAGCGCCTCTTCGATCTCCGGCTGGACGTCCTTGAACTTCTCCTTCCCTTTCGTGAATCCGGCGGCCATGGAGGCCATGGTCGAGGCGAGCGCCCCGGCGACGGCGGCCACGCTGCCGCCCCCCGGCGTCGGCTGCGCCGCCGCCGCATTGTCCAGGTAGTGGATGAGCGGCTTCGTGCGATAATTCATCGGCCTGTCCTTTCCCCGTCACTTTCTCGCGGAGGATATCCCGCAGCCCGCCACGGCGGGTGAAATTCGTCCCGGCTGCGCCTGGACTCATCTGCGGGCTTTGATTATTCGCTGTTTCTTTCCCCCGCCCGCACCGCTTCCGCCGCCTTCGGATCGCTTGTCACGATGACGATGACGGGCGTCCGCAGGTACTCCCGCGCGACGCGCTGGACCTCTTCGGGCGTGACGGCGCGCACGCGCTCGATCTCCTCCCGCGCAAAGCCGCAGCCCAGGCCGAGCGCCTCATCGAGCGCCGCCTCGAATGCCCAGCCCTCGACCGTTTCGCGGCCGAGTTCCTTTGCCGTCACAATTTTCGCCCTCGCCGGCGCCAGTTGCGCCTCGGTGAACTGTTCCTTCGCCGCTCGCTCCATCGCCGACTCGATGACCCGCACGACCTCGGGCGCCTTTTCCGGCTGGCACACCGCGTAGGCCGCGAAGTACCCCGGCAGGAGGCCCCACAGCGAGTAGGCGTGGACCTCGTACACCAGGCCCCGGCCGCGCAGCGCCTCGTGGAGCCATCCGGCCGGCATCTCGTAGCCCGACAGGACCGTGTCGAGCACCTCCATCGGGAACCGGTCGCGGACGTTGTACACGTCCATGCCCGGATACGCAACGTACACCACGGCAGCGCCCTTGGCCGACGGTTTGATGTAAACCTCGCGTCCCTGGAGTTCCCTCGGCGGGACGTCGGCGGGGAACCGCAGGTCCCGGCCGGCGGGCAGGCGCTCCAGCGCCCGCGCCGCGTGATGCGCCGCCGCCATCAGGTCCACCCCGCCGAACACCGCCACCACCAGGTTGCTCCCGACCACGAGGCGCTTGTGCCACCCTTCCAGGTCCCCGCGCCCCAGCCGACTCACCACCTCCGCCGAGCCCTGGACGGGGAACCGGTACGGCGAATCGGGAAAGAAACACCGCTGGAAAAACAGGGCCGCCTCGCCATGCGGCGTGTCCTCCAGTTGCGCCAGGTCCGCCAGCGTCTGGTCGCGGACGCGCTGGACCTCCTCGGGCGGGAAGGTCGGCTCCAGGAGACACTCGGCCGCCAGGTCGAACGTCCGCTCAAAATCCTCCGCCAGGCACCGGGCCGACAGGTAGATCGTGTTCCGACCGGAGGCGGCGTCCATCTCGGCCCCCATGGCGTCGAGGGTCTCGGCAATCCGAGAGGCGCTCCGGCGCGAGGTGCCTTTCAGAAACATGCGGCTCACGAAATGCGAGATGCCGGCGTTTTTCTCGGTCTCGATGGACAGGCCGCCGCGCACCACCATCTGGATGCTGACCGTCGGATGGTCCTTCACGGGACAGAGGAGCAGCCGCACGCCGTTGGCGAGCACGCGCGAGATGATTTCCGGGCGCTCGGCCGGTGCAGGCGCCGGCACGGGCTGCGCCGCGCCCTCGGCTGGCTCGGCCGTCGGACGAACGGCGGTCTCGCAGAGCCTCTCCGGTTTCAGGTACTCGGCGGCGACGCGCTTCACCTGGTCGCGCGTGACGGCCTGGATGTTGCTGACGTAGCGGTCGGAGAAATGGGGATCGCCGACCAGGAGCGCGCTCGTCCCGAGGTCGCTCGCGACATCCTCGCACGTCTGAAGGGCGAAGGCGTGTTCGCTGATCTTCTGGCGCTTGGCGGCGGCGAGTTCCTCGGCCGTGATCCCTTCGCGCGCCACGCGCGCCAGGTGGTCCAGGACGGCGGCGCGCGCCGCCTCGGCCTTGGGCGGCTCCGCCTGCAAGAGGACGCTGAACCGCCCGCCGTCGTACCCCGCCGGCGTGTAACTGAAGCACGCGATCGCCTGCACCAGGCCCTGCCTCTCCCGCAGGTCCGCCACCAGCCGCGAAGAGCGCCCCTCGCCCAGCACGAACGCCAGAATGTCCAGCGGATAGAGGTCGGGGTGCGTGAGCGGCACAGTGGGGAACTCCAGGATCATCCGCACGCTCGCCACGTCCATCGGCTGCTCGGCGAAGCGCGGGGCGGTCTGAGGCAAGCGCGAAGGCAACACGGTCGGCGGCGCCGCACGCCGCGGCCAATCCCCGAAAACCGCCCGAATTTGCCGGAGCACGGCGCCCGAGTCGAAGTCGCCGACGGCCACGACTACGGCGTTGTCCGGCCGGACCGTCCGCCGATAGAACGCCGCCAGGTCGTCGCGCGTCAGACGCCGCAGCGCGTCCAGATACCCGATCACCGGGTGCCGCGCGGGATGCTCCAGGAAAAAGTTCTCGTCCGCCAGCCGCCAGAGGACGTGGTCGGGGTCGGCCTCGGCCCGTTCGAGTTCGCGCTGGACGACCTCGAACTCGCGGTCGAACTCCGCCTGCTCGATGCGGGCATTCATCACGTAGTCGGCCACGATGGGAATGAGTTCTCCGATGCGGTCCGCGCCCGCTTCGCCGTGGTAGCAGACGAACTGCTTCGAAGTGTGCGCGTTGGTCCGGGCGCCGATCGCCTCCAGGGCCGCACGAATCTGGTCCTCCGAACGCGTCGGAGTCGAGCCGCCCGAAACGACGTGCTCCAGAAGGTGCGAGATGCCGGCGCCGGTGTACTCGCCCTCGTTCAGGCTCCCGGCACCGATGTAGATGCGAAACGCAGCCACGCCCCCCACGTGCCGCTCACGCACGATGACCTGAAGTCCGTTCGGCAGGCGCTCGATGCGTTTGCCTTCGGCCGGCGCAGCCGGCGCTTCCCTCGCCGCCGGCGCCTCCGTCGCCGCGCCGCGACCCACGGGCGGAATCGCGCATCCCGCCGCCGCCCACGCGCCGAGCACCATCGCCGCCGCCGCCCATGCCGCACCGCCCTGCTTCATCCGCGCACCCCTTCCTTCATCAGGTCCCAGACGACCAGCGTCATCACCTCGGCGAAGGCCGCCAGTTCCTCCAGGCCGATCCACTCGTTGGCCATGTGTTCGACGCCCTCCGGCCCGCACGAGAAGCCGACGGCGGGGATGCCCCGCAGGAGGAGGAACTTCGCCACCGACGCGCCCGATTGGCCGCACGGCGCCGGGCGGATGCCCGTCACTTCCTCGGTCCGCCGCTGGATGATTTCGACCAGCGGATGCTCGGACCCAAGGAGCGTCGGCGGCTGGTCCGACAGGACCTCCAGGCGCATCCGCACATCCGCCGACTGCGCCTGGACCTCGCCCAGCACGCCGCGCAGGTGGCGCAGGATTTCCTCGCCTTCGGTGCCGGGCAGATAGCGGACGTCCACGAGGGCCTCGCACCGGCCGGGGACCATGTTGGGCACCGTGCCCGCGTGGACCGCGCCGACGTTCAGTGTGGGCGGCGAAAAGAGGTCCGACTTCGGCGCCGCCGGCCGCCACGAGCGGATGCGTCCGAGGAACTCCAGGACCGGCCAGAGGGCGCTTGCGCCCCGCTGGGGCGAAGAGCCGTGCGCCTGCCGGCCCTCAGCCACCACCTGGAAAAACAGCGCGCCCTTCTCGCCGACGTCAATCAGGCGCATCTCGTGCCCCGCGTCGGGGACGATGGCCGCATCCGCCTCCAGGCCACACTCCTCCAGAAGGTACTTTATGCCGAAGTCGCTGCCGGCCTCCTCGTCGGCGACGGCGACGAGGAGAAACTCGCCGGGCAGGGCCGCTTCGCGGGCCTTGAGGAACCGCGCAGCGAGCATCATCGCCGCCAGCGGACCCTTGTTGTCCTTTGCGCCGCGGCCATAGATGCGCCCCTCGCGCTCGACCGGCTCGAAGGGGTCGGTCTCCCATCCGTCGCCGGCCGGGACCACGTCGAAGTGAAGGGCGACGGCGACGCGCGGTCCCGGCGCGCCGGGACGCCCGATCCGAGCCACCACGTTCGTCCGCCCCGGCACCTTCTCAAAGACCTTGTAGCGGATGCGCTCGGCGTCACAGAAATCCGTCAGGACCTTCGCCGCCCGGTGCTCGTCGCCCGGCGGATTGACGGAGCGCGCGCGCAGCAGGTCCGAGAGGTCTTGCCGCAGCAGAGCCGTTCGGGACGCAAGAAACGAGCGGACCTCGTCGGCCCGTGGGGCGTGTTGGGCTTGGGCCATGGCTTCCGGATGGACCGGAGCGGCGGAGGGGGCGGGCTAGGGCTCCGGCTCGCCGCGGCTCGAATCCACTTCCTCCAGGTACGCCAGCGTCCGCTCGAGTTCGTTTTGCAGGTGCCGCACCCGCAGCAGGCTCCGCACCCGCGTCAGGAGTTCCCAGCGGTTGATCGGCTTGGAGAGGAAATCGTCGGTCCCCGCCTCGACGGCGCGTTCGATGTCGCCCACCTCCGTCAGAGCCGTCACGATGCAAATCGGAATGGAGGCCGTCTCGGGATCGCCCTTGAGTTTTCGGCAAATCTCGAAGCCGGAGACCTTCGGCATCATGATATCGAGGAGGATAAGGTCCGGCTTCCCGGCCTTGACGGCTTCGAGCGTCTGCTGGCCGTCGTGGGCCGCCAGGACGCGGCAGCCCAGTTCCTCCAGGTATGCCTGGAGCAACTCGACGTTCTGCTCGTTGTCGTCGGCAATGAGGACCGTCGAGTCCCGGACCTCCTGCTCCCGTTCGCCCGCCATGCGCCGATCCCCTATTCCGTCTGCCGCAATCGCGCCAACAGCGATGCCGTCCGTTTCGGAAGCCCTTCGCTCCCCGCCACCGCCAGCGCCCTTAAGTGGCTCTCCAGGAGCGCCAGGCCCGCCGCATCGTTCACTTCGTACCAATGCGGCACAAGGCCCAGGATCAGACCGAACGCCTCCGCCCGGTCCACCAGCGCCTCGAAGACGCCGGGGCCGTCCCAGTCGAACCCCTGGAACAGTTCCGGCCGCTCCAGACTCAGACCTGCCAGGTACACCCCCCCTTCCACCGTCGGGCCGAGCACCACGTCGCTGACCAGGAGCCGGTCGAACGCCTCAATGACGAAGGCGTCCGGAACGGTGGGACAGTCCGTCAGGCAAAAAACCAGCCGCCGGTGCCCCGTCCGAAACGCGTATTCCGCCAGGGCCACGAGAGCCTGTCCGCGGCTCGCCCCTTGCTGCTGCACGAGCCGCCAGTGCCGCGACGCGAGCAACCCGACCGACTTTCTCGCCCCGCGCGGGGCATAGGCCAGCACCCGGCTCCGGACCGACAGGGCCGAGAATCGCTCGCACAGGTCCATCACGAAACTACGGTACACCTTGGCGGCGGCGGGCGCACCGAGGACCTCGGCCAAGCCGGGCTTGACCCGGCCGGCCCTCGGTTCCCTCGCAAGCAAGGCAAACAGAGTAGACAAGAGTCTCCACCTCGCCCCGGCTCCGCCCGGGTCCCGGCGTGCCGGGACTCCGCCGAGGCGAAGCCCGGACAGCCGCCACACCTGGTCCATACCACCGCCCCGTGCTTCGCAGTCCCGACTCGTCGGGACTGCTTCGCAGAGTAGCATCGGTCCAAGACAGTCCTCATACCGAACTTGGCCGTTATGGGCACTGCAGTCGTGCAGATTATAGAAGTCGGCGGCGGAGACTGTCCATCAAAAAAGCCCTCCGGGCACAAGAGACGCGCGGGGAAACGTCAGGGGACGGCGAAGGTCGCCGACCGCCCGCCACGGGCGGGTAAACTTCCGCGGTGGGTTCACAATCCCACGCGGCTCGAGCCGCCCGTATCAGCGGGCGGTCACCTTCGGTTTCGCGCAAAGCGGTGTGGGATCCCTACTCGCCCAGCCGTTCGACCTCCTCGCGTGCGAGCCGCACCCAGGTGTCGAAGCGTTCCGGCCGGTTCTCGCACGTGTGCGTGTCCTTCAGGATCATCTCGAAGACGCAGCCGCGCGTCGCCTCGAGCGCCTCGCGCAGATACTGCCGGATCGCCTTCGGGTCGAACCCGCCGACCAGCATCTGCGGCTTGGGCTTCCAGGAAAAGATGGCCTGGCGGCCGAGGCGTTCCGCGCACTTCGCCACGTCGGCCGACGGGGCGATTGAAATCCGCCGAATGTTCGGAATCCGCAGCACGTGGTCCAGTTTCCGCGTCAGGTCCTCGCAACACCCGTAGCCGTTCAGTCCGAACGGTTCGAGCAGCCGCCGCTCGTACTGAAGGCAGAATCGCTCGTGCATTTCGGGGCTGACGAGGGCGAGTTCCTGGGCCTCCGCGGACGCCCACAGGTCGCACAGGCGCACGTGCTCGCCGTCATATCCCGGCTTCGGGAGTTCGTCCGTGTACCCCACGCCGCCGGTGGACTGATACGTCCCGTCGTTGTTGAGCGCCAGGACACCCAGGGCGAGCATCTGCCGGATCCGCCGGCGGTGACCCTCTTCGAGGAAGGCCATCGCCTCCGCAAGCATCCCAGGGTTGTCGTACATATCCATCATCACCTGGTTGAGGCCGCGCAGACTCGTATACTCGTTCATAAGATGGAAAGAGACGTGGCAGCCGCCCTTTTCTCGCACGCGCAGGATCCCGCCGAAAAGGTCGTGGGCGATTTCCCGCCCGCGCCGGGTCGCCTCCTCATCCACCCACAGGTCGGGGTGCCGCAACTTCTTCAGGTCCCCCGGGTCGAGGATAACCGGCTCAAAGGCCCACGCCCCCATCGCCGAATCGGGCGACGGTTTCCGGCGCGGCTCCAGGCCCCATCCGCTCGACCGCACGAGCGGCCCGGCGACCCACTCGGCCTCCATGACGGCGTCGCCGGCGAAATGCTCCTGCGCGTAGATCCGACACCGCAGGTTCATCTCCATCCCCCTCGCCTGCTTTCCCTCGCAGGTGAGCGCCGCCTCCGGCAAGAGTTCCCGCCACGAACCCTCAGGAAACACCAGAATCATCGCGCGCGGCCTGCAGAGCGCGTGATGCTGCTTCCAGAGGCCGCGTCGCTCTTCCATGACCGGCAGCGCCGCAATGTCCCTCACGCGCTTCGCCAGGTCCCGGAGGATCGCCCGATCCTTCTTCGTGATTTCGGCCACTGCGTCCAGGCTCGTCTCCTACACCGTTCCACCACGAGCGACGATTATGCCACCGCCGGCCGGGATGTCAACTCTCGGCCGGGCGAGGACCATCACCTCCTCTCCAGCCGCGACGACCCGCTCGTGAACATCCGGTTGCACGCCGGCCCCCGCCGCCACCCCGAACAGACGGTTGGATGGGCAAAAGGCGCTTGCCCCTTTTTCTTCGAGAGTATAATGGCGGCATGACGCGCGCAGACCTCGAACCCATCACGGCCGCGGGACTGCTGGTGACCGACTTCTGCCCCGCGCGGTGCCGACACTGCTACGTCTCCTCCGGCCCCGAGGGCCGGCGGTGGATGACGGTCGAAGCGGCGCGAGGGCACTTTGCCGCCCTGGCCCGCCGGGGCGTCTCGTTCGAGGGGATCCACGTCGGCGGCGGCGAACCGTTCGGACGGGGAACCGAGGAGGATTTCGCGCGGCTCCTGGGGATCGTCCGTGCGGCCCGCGAGGCCGGCCTGGAGGGCCTCGGCTACGTCGAAACCGGCGGGGCGTGGGCAACGGATGCCGACCGCGTCAGCCGGCGTCTGCGGGCTCTGGCGGACGCCGGGATGCGCCAACTGGCCATCAGCGCCGACCCGTACCACCAGGAGTTCATCCCGCCGGAGCGTGTGCGGCTGCTCTACGAGGCGGCCGTCGAGGCGCTCGGGCCGCAGGGCGTCCGGGCGCGGCGATGGGCGTGGCTCAAAGCACCCGAGAATGTGGCGGCGATGGCGGAAGAGGCGCGGGAAATGCTTTTCACCGAGCACCTTCGGCGGTATCCTGAACGGATGACGGGGCGGGCGGCCGAGCGCCTGGCGGCACTGGCTCAGCGCACGGCGCCGGAGAGGATCCCGGAGGACGGCTGCAGCGAGGCGCTGCTGAAGAGCCGGCACGTCCACGTGGACCCCGACGGATGGGTCTGGCCGGGGACGTGCGCGGGAATCGCGCTGGGGCGGGCAACGCGGGAGCGTCCGCTGGATGCGCTGCTGGGCGGATGGCAGATGTCGGACAGTCCACGGATCGAACGGCTCGTCGCCGGCGGGCCGCGCGGCCTCGTGGAGGAAGCGGCGGCGCTCGGCTGGACGCCCGATGACGCGGGGTATGCCGGCAAGTGCCACCTGTGCTGGTCGGTGCGTCGGCATCTGGTGCGGGCGGGCGCGGGGGGAGAGGAGTTCGGACCGGCGTCGCTCTACGACGAGTGAGACGGAACCAGGGAGAGACTGCCATGATTCAGGCGTACCATCTTCCGGCGAGCGGCGGCCCGCTCATCGCGATGACCGACACCGAAAAGATCCTGGAGGCCTTCCGCGGCAAGGAGGGCCTCTTGTGGGTGGACATGGAGTCTCCGACGCCGGAGGAGACGGACCTGCTGGCGTCGGGGTTCGGGTTCCACCCCGTGGCCGTCGAGACGTGCCGCGAGGTCACCAGCCAACCTCTGGCCCACGGGTTCGACGATTACCTCTTCATGGTCATCCATGCGGTGAACATCCAGACGCGCGGCCTCGAGGTGGACACGCTGGAGGTGGACATCTTCTGGGGCAAGACGTTCGTGCTGACGTACCACCAGGTGCCCGTGAAGAGCATCACGGAAATCCGGGAGGCTTGCGTGAAGGACGGGGAGCGGCTGCTGTCGCGCGGAGCGGCATTTTTCATGCACGCCGTCGTAGACAAGATCATTGACAATTTCACGCCCACGCTCGACCACCTGGAGGCGGTACTGGAGGAACTCGAAATCCAGATCTTCCGCAACCCGACCGACACGCTCCTGCACCAACTGCTGGACCTGAAGCAGACGGTCCTGTACCTGGGGCGCGTGGCCGTGGCCCAGCGGGACGTCGTGGGGCGCCTCGTGCGCGGCGAGTTCGGGCCCGTCACGAAGCAGGCGATGGCCTACTGGCTCGAAGCCTACGACCACCTGCTGCGGATGGTGTACACGATTGAGAATCAGCGCGACATCATCACGACGGCCCGCGAGACCTACATGTCAGTCGTCACGAACCGCACGAACGCGGTCATCAAGGTGCTGACGATCATCGCGACGGTGTTTATGCCCATCACGTTCATCGCCAGCCTGTATGGGATGAACTTCAAGTTCATGCCGGAGATCGCATGGGAGTGGGGCTATCCTGCCGCGCTCCTGCTCATGCTGGGCATCTCGCTATGGATGGTCTGGTTCTTCCGCCGCAAGAAGTGGTTGTAGACTCTGTCTGAGAATGCTCTTCGGGTGGCGTTCGCGGCGACCTGGGAAGGTCGCCGCGCCACTACGCTCAGGCGCCTTCCGCGGCGCTCGCGACGTCGGGGTACACGTCGAAGAGATGGTCGAGGCGAGTGGTCTGGAGCAACTCGCGCAACCGCGGCTGGGGATTGGCCAGGCGCAGAAATCCTCCCCGGCCGTGCACCTTCAGGTACGCCGTAATCAGCACCCCCAGGGCGTCGCTCGAGATGAAGTCGGTCTTCGAAAGGTCGCAGACGATCTGCGTGGCGCCGGCGTCGAGCGCCCCAAGGAGAACCTCGCGGAGGCGCGCCGAGGCGGCAACGTCGGCGGAACCCTCCACCACGACCACCTGGCAAGACCCTTCCTGTCGGACGTAGGCTTTCATGGCACCCTCCCCGTTTCTACCGTCACTTTGCGCGGTGGGTCAGGAGACCCGCCGCGCAAAAGCATTGATCTACCGGCGCCGGCCCTCCGGGGGGAATCCGCGGACTGGGCTCCCCCGGTACTTGACCATGTGAACCTCGGCGCCGTTCGCCGAATAGGTCACTTCGTCCATGTAGGACCGCATGAGCATGATGCCCCGCCCGCACGGACGCTGGAGGTTCTCGTCCACCGTCGGGTCGGGGATACAGGCGGGCTGAAACCCCGCGCCCTCGTCGGCGACGCGGATCTCCACGCGGTCCGCCAGCACCCGATACGCCAGCCGAACCTTCCGCGACTCTTCCATCCGGTTCCCGTGTTTCATCGCGTTGATGAGGGCTTCCTCGATGGCAAGGCGGACGGCGAAGCGGCAGTCCTCGCCGTAGCCCAGTTCCGCCAGGCGCGACAGGACCCGCCGCTCCGACTCCCGGATCGCCGACAGCCGCGTGGGAAGGACCTCTTCGGACCAACCGGTGGGGTCGCGGATGTCGGCGGTCGGCTCCGGCACGGTCAGGTCTCCGCCTCCCCCTCGCCCAGGAGGGCCGCCACCGCCTCCTCCTCGCGATCAAAGATGCGGAACAGACGGTCCAGGCGCGTGATGGCGAAAACCTCCCAGATGCGCGGGTCAATGTCGGCCAGGCACAGTTCCCCGCCCGCTTCCGCCAGACGCTTGTGCAGGCGGATGATCTCCCCCAGCGCCATGCTCGTCAACTGGTGGACCCCCAGAAAGTTCAGGACGACCCGCCGGCCGGGAACATCGGCCAAGGGCAGCAACGCCTTGCCGAACGCCTCGACCTGTTCGGAGGTGAGAATGGCTTCGAGCCGCACGCGCGCAATCGTCACACCGTCGCGCTCGATGGTCTGGATGATGTCCTTGTCCGCCACGGTCGGCCGGCTCCGTCCTTCGGGCAGGATGTGGAATGGTAGGCGGCGGCCGGGAAACTGTCAACGCTTTTTCCGCCCGGCGGGTCAGAGGTCCGCAGGTCGACGCCGGAGGCGGATGAGGGCGGCAGCGCCCAGGACCAGCAGAGCCAACGTGGCCGGCTCGGGGACCACCGTCCAATCCTTGCTCGGCCGATAGAAGGCATCCAGCAAGGCGCCCGTGCCGTCGAGCAGGCGGCCGTCGGCCACGCACCCGTCGAGGAACGATTCGACGTCGCCCTCCACATACAGCCGCAGGCCGTTCAGGTCCAGCGTGGAGCCCGGCTCGATTGCCACGAGGTGGGCGAAGAGGCATTCGGCCCCGAACGTGCCGCGGTTGCCGTTGTCGAACAAGTCCACGAGTTGGACGCATCCGACATCAGCCCCGCCGACCGTCAGCGTGCCGAGAGCGAAGTTCAGGTCGAAGCCTCCGCCCACGGCCGAGGCAACCTCGAAGGGGTCCACGACGGCGGCCCCGCCCTCGAAGATGAGTTCCAGGTTCGCCAGACCGGCCATGGCGGCAGGGTCGGTGCTCTGGTTCTCGAAAGCGGAGCCGGTCATGTGAATGGTCGCACCCGGAACGGCCGTGAAGGTGCTGCTCGCTCCGAACTGCAGGAGGTTCGAGACGGCAATGTCAGCGGCCGAGGCGGTTATGTTGAACGTGCCCGATCCGACAAAGAGACCATCAGTTGCGACCTCGCCTCCACTTTGTTCAAAAAAGCCTGTTGCTGGCGCGCTATAGCCTCCAACTCGAAGCCAATTTGTGGAGAGAGAGCCTTCACTTAAGAGATAGGTTCCAGGATGTTCCCCACCCCCAATCGAAATGCCACCACTGTGCCCAGATACTTCAATTCTCCCCATAGTCACCTTGCCGCCTACTTGGGTAAACTTACCGACTTGAGATTCCCCGATCGAGAGGTAGAGGCCAGATACTTCCCCCCCACTGATACCAGAGGTTTCGTCGCTGACTAGAAGTTCACCCCAACCCAAATCAACATTCCCACTTCCCGATATATTCACCCCGTTGCGCAACCCAATGAGTCCTCCGGAAGTTGCACAGATTGCCCCTGCGCACTGCACGTGATCGTTAATGTCCCCCTGACCACGAATAGTTTGCCCGGAAGACACGTTCAATGTTGTTCCTGCGAAGTGAAGCATGCCCGAATTACTGTAGCCCTGGAACACAGACAACAGATCTTGATTGGCGGCAAGAACGGTCAAGGATTCGCCAGTGATAGTTAGGGAGGCATTTGAGGCATTAAGGATTCTGCCTTTGGAAAAATCAAGGATGGCGTTGTTGGCGCTAATCGAAGAACTGCTATTCATAAAATCCAGGTCACCTTCCAGATTGAGACCATCCAGGTGCAGTTGCCCTGACGTGAACTCAAACCGACCACTAGGGTTAACCTTCAAATGACCAACGTTGCAGACGCCACCGCTCTGGATCAGAGATCCTTTGCCATCATAGGCGGTATATTTGGGATTATGATATCCGACGAAGAGGCGTCCTACAGTAAGAATTCCCCCGCTAAGGTCATATGTCCCATCTGAACCTGTTCTGAAGCCTAGATAGAGATACGATGTCGTGTTGCTGCCGCCACTCTGAGCAAACTGCCCAATGCCGCTTTCGCCGACATATTCACCGTCGCACCAAAGCCAACTGGGTGAGGAATGACCAACCGATAACTGGCCTGTTCCACTAAGTGTATATGTACCTTTAGATTCTTCGTAGCCCATGCCGATGTGGAGGCGGGAGCTAACATTGGAGGTCCCCCCGCTATGCGTGAAGAGCCCCGGTCCGTAGTACATTCCAACGTCAACCTCATTGCACAACAAGGAACCACCACTCAACTCATATGTGCCGTTACTGACATTACCTCCCCCCCCGCCCCCAAGCTGAATGTAGTGCGTTATGGTATGACTGCCACCGCTTTGCTGGAAGATTCCTGTCCCTCCATCGTAGTCAGCTCCGACATAGCAGTACTGAGTGGAGAGTTGGGCGTCACCGCTGAGCATGTACCTGCCAGTCGCTGTGTTCTTGGCCGCAAGGTACAATGAACCATGAACAGTGTGAACTCCACCCGACTGCTCAAACAGGCCGTCCCCATATCTCCCAACAAAGATTGACGGACTAGACAATTCGCCGCCGGTCAGTTCATAAGTTCCTGTTGACCCGGTCTCACGAGCGATGAAAAAATCGGTACCAACGGCAAGACTACCGCCTGATTGACTAACTCTACCATCAAATGTGTAGCCAACGATGATTTCACCTATATTAGCATCTCCAGAGGCAAGCCCGGCCGTCCCGCCGTTGTCAATGAACCCCGTATCGCTGGAGGTCGGTGGCACGAGGGTTGACCAGTTCGCCAGATCGAGCCAGTCCCCGCTGCCGGGATTCGTCCAATAGGTGTTGGCAGCCTGAGCGGCTGTGGAGGACAACATGAGGACGGCTAGAGAAAGGACAAAGACCCGGGCGCATCGCGCGCCCGTCCGGCATTCCCTCGCGTGCATCATTCCCCCTGGCGCTTCCCGATGGGCCGACTTTGCCTCGGTTCGGGCCGCGCCCCCGGCGCGGAGCCTCCATTCCCGGTGCCGTAGCGAAAGGACCCTCCCCGTAGGTACAATATCAATATACACCACGTTCCGGCAAAGTCAAATGCCTTCCCGGCATCTCCCCCGAAAATGACCATCCCAGGGGTGATTTTCGATGCAATCAGCGGGAGAAAAGGGCGCGGACGACCAGGACAACGACGGCTGCGGCGGCCAGATACGGCCACAGTTCTACAAAAGTCGCCCGGCGACGAGCCTCGATGGATCGGCGGATCGCCTCGACGGCGGCCGGCGAATCGTCGCGAGCCGCACCCGCCTGGAACCCTTCATCGGAGCCGAGGAGCGCAGTGCTCACGTCAGGCGCCGACTCGGCGCCGACCCCCAGCGGTTCAAAGAGAGGATTGGCTCGGAAAGCGGCCGGCCGGCTCTCGTGCGGGACAAGCCACTCCACCGCCCGACGCCAGAACACCGGGAACCCGGCGCGATTCGGCCAATCGGTGGTCTGCGCGTCGAAGCCAAAGAGCACCGCCAAACGGCGCGCACCGCCCGCCTCCCATGTGACGATGAGCGGAGAATCGGGCGTCCCGAGGAGCAACTCGGCCGACGCTCCCAGCGCGTACCGCCGCACGGAAGCGAGGCGCGGCGGCTCCAGATAGAGCGCCTCGGCCAGCAGATGCTCGGCCGCGACGCGCCACTCGGCCGGCGCCTCTTCATCCGCCGGCCGCAACGGCCCCGCCCCGTCGGACGGAAGGATAAGCGCAGCCGGACCTTTCCAGTCGGCCGACAGCGCCGACGCATAGGCCACAACGATATCCGTCTCGCCGACCGGTGATGCCGCGCCGTCCGGCGCCTCGGCGACGGCCGTGTCGCCGGCGGCGGCAAGGGCTCGGCTCAGCGAGGGAGGCGCATCGCCCACGAGGAGGATCCGCACGGGCCCCGCCGCCCCGAGCGCCAGTTCCGCCGTGTCGTCCTCCGGGAACCCATCCGACGGACCCATCAGGCTGACGGTCAATCCGTCGTCCGCCGGACCGGAAAGGCGAATGTTCCTTTCGACCGTCTCGCCCGGCGAAACGAACGCCCGCTCCGTCACAAGGTCACGGGCCGTATCGTCGAAGACATGCAGATCATAGGGTCCCACGGCGTCGGCAGCCGCCCGGGCCGACACGAAAAGCCGGCCCTCGCGCAGGGCGACGCGCGCGAGGCCGGCGTTGCGCGACTCGCCGCCCGTCGCCACGACGTACAGGTTCCCCGGCAACGGTTCCGCCGGCGCGACATCGGTCACAAAAACAATAGGCACGTCGGGGGCGCGAGCGGTCTCGGCCATGGCCGTCGGCATCGCGTCGCCGCTCGCGCGGGCGAATCCGCACGTCCCGACGAAACGCCGACGGAACTCCGCGCCGGTCATCTCCTCGGCCGTGATGAAGTTCGAATCGTCGGGGACGAGAACCAGGCGCACCGGGGCCGCGCCGGCGGCATCGAGGACTCTTGTCATCATGGCCCGCGCGCGGTCGCATCGCCGCCCGTCCTCGGACCCGGTCCACGTGCCCATGCTGGCCGTCCGGTCCAGGACGATCGTCGCTACGGGCTCCGGGGGCGCAGCGGTGGGAACGGCGGGGCGGGCGCACGCCAGGACCACCAGGAGGATCAGGATCGCGTCGAGCCAGAGGAGCGGATCGCGGACGCGCACACGGGCGGACGGTTTTCCGGCGGGCCCGCCGCCCAGCGCCCGTTTCCAAAGCAGGAGCGACCCGACGACCACTCGCCGCCCGCGCGGCGCAAGGAGTCCCCACAGAAACACCGCCGGCACGAGGGCCAGGCCCGCCAGAAACCAGGGGGCCACCAGTTCCATCGCGCGCTCGGCCTCCGGTTCCTACAGGTTCTCTTCCTCGGCCTCGATGCGGACCACCTTCGTCAACAAAAGGTAGTTGCGATTGTAATACAGCGTGACGATGCCGCTCACGCGCCACCGGGCGTGCTTACGGCCTTCGGCCGTGACGCTCTCCAGGAACTCGCGCCACCGGCTCTCCAGGAGCCTCATGGGCACATCGCCGGAATCGAAGACGAAGATCGGCTCGCCGTCCTCGTCCACGTCGAACCGTCCCTCGCGGTCGAAGAGGCGTTTGCCCTCTTCGATCAGTCCGGGGCCCTGCGGGACCGGCGCTTTCCACTCGCGCGGGCGGAACGGGTCCGTCGGGTCCACCGGCGGAATGGGTGGGATGCCCAACTCGGGCACCGGGGGCGGCGGCGTGATGACCGGTTCCTCGCCCTCCCCTTCGCCGGGCGTCTCCGGCATGGAGGGGACAAGCACCTCCGGCACCGGCGGAGGCGGCGCGATGCCGGCGTCCGGTGCCGGCTCCTCGGTCCCGGCGGCGGGTGCGGCGCCGCTTCGCTCCACCACGGCGGCGGCCACCCACGTCAAAACCGCAACCAGGACCACAGCCGTTGTCCATCCGACCTGCCTCATCAGGAGTCTCCTGCCGATTACCGCACTCGGGCCGCCCTCTTGCGCCGGCCGCGATTCCGGGGCGGCCATTGTAGCGCCTCGCACCCGTGCCGCCAAGCCGCGACTTCCCCCGTCCCGCCGTTACCGTTCCAGGCGCTCCACGCGCCGCTTTCCAATCAGGGCTACCCCTCTATCATATCCTTTGACGGGCCGAAGGTGAAACGCTTTTACGTTGGTGGGTCGGCGGCGGAGCGTCTATAATCCCCGCCGACGACTCCAGGAGAGGCTTGCCCTATGCCCCGCGGGCTGGTGCGTGTCATCGTGAATCCCATCTCCGGCCGAGGCCAGGACCGCGGCCTCCTGGAGCGGCTGGCGCTGCATCTTCGGCTACGTCACTTTCCGGTCCAGGTCCTTCGGACGGAAGGGCCCGGCCATGCCCGACGGCTGGCTGCCGAGACGCCCGACGACGCCCACTGCATCATCAGCATCGGCGGCGACGGAACCCACCGCGAAGTCCTCGCGGGCCTGGTCGGCCGGCCGGTGCCCGTCGTCGTCGTCCCAAGCGGAACGGAGAACGTTTTCGCGCGGACGTTCCGGCTGACGGGGACGCTGCGGGAAATCCTCGACCTGGTGCAGCGCGGCCGGCAGGTGGCGCTGGACGTCGGCCAGGCCGACGGACACTCCTTCGTCCTCTTCTCGGGCGTCGGCTTCGACGCCGAGGTGACGCGCCTCGTCCACGAGCGCCGCCGCGGGCCGATAGATCGCGCCGCCTATTACGGGCCGGTGGGGCGGCTGTGGTGGCGATACCGGTTCCCCCGGCTTCGGGTGACGGTGGACGGGCGGACGCTGACCGAGGACGCGGGCGTCGTCGTCGTCGCCAATACGCCCCGCTACGCCGACCGCCTCCGCGTCGCGCCGGACGCCCGGGCCGACGATGGGCTCCTGGACGTCGTCTGCTACCGCACGCGGTCACGCTGGACCCTGCTGCGGCACTACGTCCAGACGAAACTCGGGACGCACGTGCGCGACCCGGATACCATCATCGAGCGCGGTCGGCGGGTCGAGGTCGCATGCGACTCTGGCGCCGTCCCCGTCCAGGCGGACGGCGACGCTATCGGATCAACGCCCATGACGTACACCCTCCAGCCGCGAGCGGTGCGGATACTCCTGCTCAGCCACGACCGGGAGAACGCCGGGTTTAGCCGCGACCCGAAGTTTACCCGCCGTGGCGGGGCGAGCGCGACGCCGTAAAACGGGAGAAAACCATGTCCACGCGAAAAGCAAAGGTCGGGAACCTCATCCTCGACAGCAACCGGCTCTTTCTGGTCACCGGGCCGTGCGTCATCGAGTCCGAGGACCTCTGCCGGCGAATCGCCGAGCACGCCAAGGCCGTGGCCGAGCGCCTCCAAGTGCCGCTCGTCTTCAAGGCTTCCTATGACAAGGCGAACCGCACGAGCCGCTCGTCCTTCCGCGGGCCCGGCATCGAAAAGGGTCTGGCGATCCTCGCGCGCGTGCGCGACGAGTTCCGCCTGCCGGTCCTCGCCGACGTTCACTCCCCCGCCGAGGCCGAGGCCGCAGGCAAGGTCCTCGACTGTCTCCAGGTCCCCGCCTTCCTTTGCCGCCAGACGGACCTCGTGGAGGCGGCGGCGCGGCACGGGCGGGCGGTGAATCTGAAGAAGGGCCAGTTCCTCGCCCCGTGGGACATGAAACCTCTCGTCGAAAAGGCCCGCGAGGCCGGCGCGAAAAATATTCTCGTGACGGAGCGCGGCACGTCGTTCGGCTATAACCGCCTCGTGGCGGACTTGACGGGTCTGCCAACGCTTCAGGGGCTGGGGCATCCGGTCGTCTTCGACGCGACCCACAGCGCCCAGGCGCCGGGCGGCCTGGGGACGGCGACGGGCGGCAGCCGCGACGACGCCACGCTGCTGGCCAAAGCCGCCGTCGCCGCGGGGGCGGACGGCCTGTTCCTCGAGGTCCACCCCGACCCGGACAAGGCCAAGTCCGACGGACCCAACTCGCTGCACCTGGAGGACCTCGAAGGTCTGCTCAAGACCTGCCTCGCCATCCGCGCGGCCATCGGCTAAGAACCTCTAACAAAATGGGTGGCACTGGCGGCTTGCCCGCCAGTGCATACCTTATGTTGGCACGCACTGGTGGACAAGCCACCAGTGCCACCCGGCCATGATCATTTTGTTAGGCACTCTAAGAACCCAGGGGCGAAAAAGACTCCAGGTGTCTTTTCTGCGGAGCACCCTTCGGGCCCTTTAGGGAAAAGACACCTGGAGTCTTTTTCGCCCAGTAAACCCCCTCTCCCCTCGCGGGAGAGGGGCTGGGGTGAGGGGGTTGCCGTCGACTTGAAACGCTCTCATCCGCGGCGAAGCGGCGCGTGACCGAATCGCCGGCGGAGGCGGTTCGCCTCCTGCCAGAGATCGCTATCCAGCGAGAGGAATTTTCCCAGCGACGCCGTCGAGACGCCAAGGCCGGCCGCCGCGTCGCTCACTTTCCCCTCGGCCGACTCCAGACGGTCCAACACGTGCGCCGCCGCTAGCAGCCACGGCTCACTCTCGATCTTGAGGCGCGGCCAGCGCGCTTCAGCCAGCGCTGTGGCAAGCGACCCTGTGGGTGGCGCAGTCGGGTCGGCCGGCGCGCGGACCTGAAGCGCAATCGCCTTGCGCAGCCGGTGGACGGCGACGCGGCGATTCTCGTGCTGGCTCCGCCGCTCCGTCGCCGTCACACGGACGCCCGTCGGCTCGTGCGTCAGGCGCACGGCCGAGTCGCGCTTGTTGCGGTGCTGGCCGCCGGGCCCACTCGCGCGGTAGGTCTCGACGCGGCAAGCATCGAGGAGGCGATCATCCGGCATCGCCAGACACTGGTCCCTGGACGCACTCACGAGAGTCCTTTCAGCGAGGACGCCGCCATTGTGCACCGTGCCCAAGCGCCCCCGCCAGCGAAAAAGCGGCCGTTGCATCGGGTGAATGGTAGCGAGGCGGCCATTCTTGGCCGCCGCGCGGTGGGCAGGAATGCCCACCGCGCCATCCCCGATTCAAGGGCTGGCGAAAGCGACAAAGTAGCCCTAAGATACCCGCCATGGACGCGCACACGTTGGAACGGCTGGAGTTCGGAAAGGTGCTGGAGCGCCTTGCCGCACGGACACGCCTCGCCCTGGGGGCGGCCGCGGCGCAGGCTCTTCGGCCGACGACCGACCGCGGGACCATCGAGACGCGCGCGACGCGCATCAGCGAGGGCATGGCTGCACTCGACCAGGACCTCGCCTTCGCCGTCGAACCGTTCGAGGACCCGGCGGACCTGCTCGCCCGCGCGGCCATCGAAGACGCCGCCCTCCCGCCGGCCGACCTTCAGACCGTCGCGACGATCCTGCGGAACGCCCGCGACCTCCAGAAAACGTTCCACGGCGCGCGCGACGAGATGCCGGCCCTTCGCAAACTGGCCGCCGACCTCGCGCCCGAGCCGGCGCTTCTTGCGTCCATCGAAGAGGCGATCGAGCCGGACGGCACGGTGGCCGACGGCGCCAGCGCAGACCTTGCCCGCATCCGCCGCGCGATGCGCTCCGTCCAGGAACGCATCCGCCAGCGCCTCGAAAAAATGGTCCAGGGGACCGACCTGAAGCCGTTCCTGACCGGCGACTACGTCACGCTTCGCAACGGTCGCTACGTCATCCCCGTCCAGGCGCCGCAGGCGGGGCAGATTCCCGGCATCATCCACGACCGCTCCGACTCGGGGGCCACCGTCTTCGTCGAGCCGCAGATGATCGTCACGCTCGGCAACGAACTGCGCTCGCTTGCCGCCGACGAGCAACGCGAAGTCCTGAAAATCCTCCGCGCCCTGACGGCCCGCGTGCGGGGCCACCTGGAACTTCTCCGCGCGACGGTCGAGGCGCTGGTCACGTTCGACCTCGTGCGTGCGTGCGGCGTTTACGGGCGCGAGCGGCGAATGACGCGGCCCGAGGTCGCCGACTCGGGGCCGCTCGTCCTCGTCAAGGCCCGCCACCCCATCCTCGAAGAGGCGCTGGCCGAGCGCGGCGGGGCGGTCGTCCCGCTCGATTTCGAACTCGGCGGCGCGGTCCGCTCCGTCGCCATCACCGGCGCGAACGCCGGCGGCAAGACGGTGGCCCTCAAGACCATCGGCCTGGTGGCACTCATGACTCAGACAGGCCTCCCCGTCCCGGCCGACGAGGGAACGCGCGTGCCGCTCCTGCGACAGGTGCTTGTGGACATCGGCGACGAACAGTCCATCGAGGCGAATCTCTCGACGTTCACGGGGCACATGCAGCACGTGCGCGAAATTCTCGCGAGCGCCGGCGAGGCGACGCTCGTCCTCCTGGATGAGATCGGCGCGGGGACCGACCCGACCGAGGGCGGGGCGCTCGCCTGTGCGGTGCTTCAATCGCTCCACTCCAAGGGCGCGATGACCGTCGTCACGACCCACCTCGGGCAGGTCAAGGGCTTCGTCCACGAGCAGCCGGGCATGGAGAACGCGGCCGTCGAGTTCGACCCCGAGACGCTCGCGCCGACGTACCGCCTCATCCTGGGTCAGCCGGGCGCGAGCCACGCGATTCGCATCGCGCGGCGGCTGGGGCTGCCGGCCGAGGTGCTCGAGGCCGCCGAGGGGCTCCTCGATTCCGGCGCGATCGAGATGGAGGGCTTGCTCGCGCGCCTGACGGCGGCGCTCAAGAAGGCCGAGGCCGAGGCGGCCACCGCCCAGCGCGACCGCCAAACGGCCGAAGCGGCGCGCGAAGAACTCCAGAAACAACTCGCGGACCTGAAGCACGGCCGCAAAGAGGCGCTCCGCCGGGCGGCCGAGGAGGCCCGCCGACTGGTCGAGAACACCCGCCGCCAGATGGACCAGGCGCTCCAGGAGGCGCGGCAGGCCGGGGCGAAGGTCGAGGAAGCGCGCGACCTCAGGCAGCGCGTCGAAACGAAACGCAAAACGCTCAAGCAAAAATCCGAGGAACTTGCGCCCCGGCCGCGTCGGCCCATCGCGCCGGACCGGTTGGAGGAAGGCCGGCGCGTCTGGGTCGGGCCCATGCAGTGCCACGGAACCATCACGCGCGTCAACCGAAAGCGAGACAAGGTGACGGTCGAGGCGCGCGGAATGGCGATGGAAGTCGAGGCATCGGCGCTCGAGGAACCCCAGGAGTCTGCGGCCGAAGCGCCGCCGGAGCCCGCCGGGCAAACGATCCTGCCCCGCCCTTCGGCGGTCGCGCCGGAAGTGAGCCTCCGAGGCGAACGCTACGACGCAGCCCGCCAGCACCTCGAAACCTACCTGCACGAGGCGTACCTGGCGGGCCTGGGGAGCGTGCGGATCATCCACGGCCACGGGACGGGCGCGCTGCAGCAAATGGTCCACGAGTTTCTGAAGGAGTTCCCGCTGGTCGAGAGTTTCCGGTTCGGGGAGCGCGGCGAAGGCGGTCGCGGCGTGACCGTCGCCCAGTTCAAGTAGCCGCGCCTACAACTCCACGATGACCTCGTCGAGCGGGCGCTTGGGGACATGATGCACGCCGTCCGGCGTGCGGTAATAGTCGGTGCTCGCGCCCCTCTTCGCCTCCTCAAGAACACACGTCTCCGCCGGAACGCCGAGCGCCACCACGAGCGGGATTTCGTAGCGCTCCGGGATGCCGAAGTTTCGAAGTCCACGGCGCCTCCTTTCCTCGGGTTGCCGAAAAGCACAGCGGAGCGGGCGGCTTCGTTCAAGGCGCGCCGGCGGAAAAAACTACATCTTGACAACCATCGGAGCCGACTGTATTAGGGCCGGCCACTGCGACGCAGAAGCCGCGGCGACACCGACGGAGAAACGCGTGGCGAAGAACCTGGTCATCGTCGAGAGTCCCGCGAAGGCGAAGACCATCGAGCGCTATCTGGGCAAGGATTTCCGCGTCCAGGCCTCGATGGGCCACGTGCGCGACCTGCCTCCGAAGAAACTCGGCGTGGACATCGAGAACGATTTCCGGCCGACATACACCCTTCTGGCCGGCAAGACCAAGACGGTGGCGGCGCTGCGGAAGGCGGCCAAAGGCGTGGCCGAGGTCTATATGGCCACGGACCTCGACCGCGAGGGCGAGGCCATCGCCTGGCACCTCTGCGAGGCGCTCGGCCTGGACGCCAAAGAAGTCAAGCGCGTCGTCTTTAACGAGATCACGCGCAGCGCCATCCAGGAGGCGTTCGCCGACCCCGGACGCATCAATATGAACAAGGTGTCGGCCCAGGAGGCGCGGCGGATCCTGGACCGGCTCGTGGGATACAAACTCAGCCCGCTCCTCTGGAAGAAGGTGGCGAAGGGTCTGTCGGCCGGCCGGGTCCAGAGCGTGGCGGTGCGCCTGATCGTCGAGCGCGAACGCGAGATCCGGGCGTTCAAGCCGGAAGAGTTCTGGCGGATTACGGCGACGCTCGCGCCACACGGCCGGGCGGACTCGTTCAAGGCGCTCCTGGCGGAAGTGGACGGTGCGAAGTTCCGTCCCCACGCCGAGGCCGACGCCAGGCGCGTCGGCGCGGCCCTGCGCGAGGCGGCGTACCGCGTCTCGAAGGCCGAGAAGCGGCGCGTCACGGATCGCCCGCCTCCGCCTTTCATCACCAGCGACCTTCAGCGGGCGGCCAGCACCAGCCTGCGGTTCAGCGCCAAGAAGACGATGATGCTCGCCCAGCGCCTGTATCAGGGCGTGGACCTCGGGCCGGAGGGGTCGGTCGCGCTGATTACATACATGCGGACGGACTCGCGTCACATTGCGCCGAGCGCCCAAGCGGCCGCGCGCGACCTCATTGCGAAGATGTTCGGCCAGGAGTACGTGCCGGAGCAGCCGCCTGTCTATAAGTCGCGCGACCGGGCGCAGGAGGCGCACGAGGCGATCCGCGCGACCGACCTTGAGCGGACGCCGGAGTCGGTCCAGCCGCACCTGGAGCGCGACGAGGCGCGGCTGTATGAACTTATCTGGAACCGTTTTGTGGCGAGCCAGATGAAGCCCGCCCTCTGGGACGTGACCGAGGCCGAAATCGAGGCCGAGGGCGGCGGCATGCGCGGGCTCTTCAAGGCGCACGGCCGGGCGCTCGTCTACGACGGCTACACGCGCGTCACGGGCGTGCGACTGGCGAAGGACGAGCAGCAGTTGCCCCCGATCGCCCAAGGCGACGCGCTGGACCTTCAGGCGCTGGAGGAGACCCAGCACGCGACCCAGCCGCCGCCGCGCTACTCGGAGGCGACGCTCGTGCGTCGGCTGGAGACGCTGGGCATCGGGCGGCCCTCGACCTACGCACCCATCATCTCGACGATCCAGGACCGCGGCTACGTCCAGCAGCGCGAGCGGCGATTCTACGCGACCCAGCTCGGCGAGGTCGTCACCGACAAACTCGTCGCCCACTTCCCCAAGATCATGGACACCAAGTTCACCAGCCACATGGAAGAAGAACTGGACGAGGTGGAGGAGGCGAAGGTAGAATCGCTCCAGGTCATCCGGGAGTTTTGGGATCCGTTCTCCGAGGCTCTGGAAAAAGCGGGGGAAGCAATGACGAGCGCCAAGAACGAAGTCCACGAAGACGCCGGGCCGTGCCCGGAGTGCAGCAAGCCGCTCCTGAAGCGATGGTCGAAGCGCGGTCCGTTCCTGGGGTGCAGCGGGTACCCGGACTGCAAGTTCACTCGGCCGCTCGATGAGAACGGCCAGCCGAAGCCGGAGGCGAAGGCCACCGAACACAAGTGCGAGAAGTGCGGCGGGCGGATGATGCTGCGCGCGAACAAGCGCGGCGAACCGTTCCTGGGGTGCGAGAAATTCCCCAAGTGCCGAAGCACACTCCCCTGCGACGCCGAGGGCAATCCCCAGAAGCCGGAGCCCACGGGCGAAACCTGCGAGAAGTGCGGGGCCGAGATGGTCGTCCGCCGCAGCCGACGCGGACCGTTCCTCGGGTGCTCGGCCTACCCGAAGTGCCGAAACGCCAAGCCCCTGCCCGGCCAGGAAAGCAAGGGCGGCAAGAAAACGGGCGGCAAGTCGCGGGGCGGCGCGGGCGGCTCGCCCGCCAGTGCGCCTCGCGCGCCCAAGGCCAAGGCCGAGCCGACCGACCAGACCTGCCCGGACTGCGGCCAACCGATGCTCATCCGCTCCGGACGCCGCGGCCGGTTCCTCGGCTGCTCGGGGTACCCCAAGTGCCGGCACACTGAGAACCTGCCGGACAATTTGAAGTAGAAGCCGCCCACCGGAAGCCACGCGGCGGGGAAACCGGCGAGGTGACCGCCGATGCGCATCACGGTCCTGGGTTCGGGGACGAGTCACGGCATTCCGATGATCGGGTGCCGATGCCCCGTCTGCACCAGCCGCGACCCGCGCAACCGCCGCATGCGCACCAGCGCCGCCATGGACCTGGGCGGGCAAACGCTGCTGGTCGACACGACGCCGGAACTGAGGCTCCAGGCAACGACGTTCGGCATCGAGCGCGCTAGCGCCGTCTGCTTCACCCACAGCCACGCCGACCACATCATGGGGTTCGACGACCTGAGGCGCTTTGCGGAACTCGGCGGGCAGGCCATCCCCGTCTATGCCTCGCCGGCGACGCTGGCGCGGCTCCAGCCGACCTTCGCCTACGCCCTGACGGACGCGGGGTTCGGCCTCTACAGCATCCCGGTGGTGGAATGGCACGCCTGGACCGGGCCGGTGGACCTCTGGAACCATCGCCTCACGCCTGTGAGCCTGGAACACGGCGTGCACCTGGCAACGGGCGTCCGCGTGGACTCACCCGACGGAAAGGCGCTGGCGTGGTGCCCGGACTGCTGCGGCATCCCGGAAGAGTCGAAGCCCCTGCTGCGCGGGCTGGACGTGCTGTTCCTCGACGGCCTGCGCCACAAGCCGCATCCGACACACTTCACCGTGGCCGAGGCGATCGAGGCCATCCGGAACCTCGCGCCGAAGCGGGCGTATCTGGTGCACATGACACACGATCTGGACCACGCCGCGACGGAGGCGGCCCTGCCGCACCTGGAGCAAGTGCCGGGAGGCATACGCCTCGCGTACGACGGTCTGGAGGTCGAAGTCTGAACGCGGCCCCTCGACCATGCCCTTCGACAGGCTCAGGGCCGTGAGCATGGTCGAACGGCTCGGGCCGCCCTGAGCAGAAGTCGAAGGGCGGAACGCTCGCTCGCCGGCCGGCTGAAACCCCGTTCTCCAGGTGTCCGGCCAAGGCACGGGGCGCATTCCTGAGCGGCGCCCGCTCCACCACAGCGCGCAGCGGCCTCTGAGCCGGGCGGGGAACGTCTTGAACGCGTGCCGTCCGCCGAGTACGATGCCTGTGGAGGCGCGGCACCGCAGCCGGCCTCTTCCATGCAACCCTATGCGAGGCGACCGAACATGAAAGCCAACGAGAGGCGGCAGACGGCCCGGGTGGGTTTTACGCTGGTCGAGTTGCTCATTGTCATTTCGATCATCGGGATTCTGATGGGCCTGCTCTTCCCGGTCATGTCGGCCGCCCTCGACGCTGCCGCCAGCCTCGGCTGCCGGAACAACCTGGGCCAGATCGCGCAGGCGGCCCTCAAGTACGCCACCGACCACCAGGGCTACATCGTCCCGGCGATGGAAGAAGTAGCGCCTGGGAAAGGCCCGCGGTGGGCGAATATCCTGGTGATGCAGGAATACATCGAGGCGCCGAACATCAAGAATAAGCCGCACGACGACGTCCTGGACCAGGACACGATCCTGCTGTGCCCCTCGACGATGAACGAGCAGGCGGATGCGGAGGACAATCCGGCCCCGAGCGACGACGCGGCCGTGGGGTGGTACACCATGGCGAGCGACACGCACGAGGTCGCATGCTCCTACTACTGGAACGGCTCGGAGGATGAAGACTTTGAGGACTTCCACCAGTTTCCCTCCATGATCATTCCGTCGGGCACCACCAACCGCAAGATGTACCTGCACAACCTGTCGGAAATTCGGCGGCGGACGAGTTTCGTCATGGTGATGGACGGGACGTTCACGGACGCGCAGGAGCAGGAAAAGCGCGGCCGAATCGCGGCGCGCCATCGCGGCGACTACGGGCCCCGATGCCGCACCAATATCGCCTTCTACGACGGCCACGTCGAGGAATATCAGTGGACAAGGGACCCCACCGCTGCCGACCCCGAAACGGGGGACCCGCTCTGGGCCACGCCGGACATGCACAGCGTCGGCAACAGCCTCTCGGGCGGAATGCTCATCTTCCGCCTGGACGACCAGAATTTCACCACGGAGGAAGGGGACTAGAGCCGACTACGGGCTCGCGCCCGTAGGCCAGGACCAGTTCAAGGTAGCGCCGCCGACCGGTCTCCGTCCAGAACACGTTCTCGCGGCGGTTGCCGCGCTGCGTGATGTGATGCGGATAGCCTTCGGCGATGACGCGAGCCAGTCGAGCCATGACCCAACCTTACCTCCCCATGACCCACGGGTCAAGAGTTTAGTAAGGTGTCCCCGGAATCGCCCAATCAAGGCTGTGACGTTGAAGTTGGCATCCTGGGTGTAGTAGAGCCGCTCGCTGCCGCCTTGGTCTAGAACGTCGCCGTCGGAGTTCGTGTCCGCGTCGCGCAGCACCGCCGCGTGGATGTATCGGATGCCCCAAACGTACTGATACTTTCGCGCGGTCGCCAGCGTTTCCTTGTCGGCCAGATTCGCTGCGTACCGTTCTTCCACCACTTGCCCCCGAGGACTATGGTAGTAGTCCGTCCGGACGTACTTGTCCTCATTCTCCGGATCGGGGAGGACTTTTGCAATCCTTCTATTGAGCGCATCGTACCGATATTCCTCAATCAAGTCGCCGGGGTTTCCGGGATTCTGATCATCGTCCGCGTACACCGCCACCATCCGGTTCCACGCATCCCAGACGTAGTGTTGCCGAACCGTAGGATCAGTCGGTTTTGGACCGGAGAGCATGTTCCCTGCCGCATCATAGCCGGGGACGATCCACGAACCGCCGGTAATGGCAGCGCCGGGCGCGTTGGCGTGATTATCGTCGTTGTCAATCTCATTCACTTTGTTGTGGAGGCGATCCTGGTCGAGGACGTCCCAATCGAGCGTCGCGTCGTCGTCCTCCTGGAAGGTTTTCCAGTTCCCCAATGCCTCCAGGCCGAAGTCCTGGTTAACATCGCGGGTCTTACGGATTGCTTGGACTTGCCGAATCCAATGCGCAAGTCACAATACGCACCCCGTTGCTAAGATTGCCGTGCTCATCATACAGGAACACCGTCAAGCTGGGAAGCATGTGCCTGGGCAGGGATAACGCTGGAGCCGAAAAAGGAGGCAGGTCGGCCTTGGGTGGAACCTGACCGAATGTGGGTTCGGGATCTTCACTCAGCACGCATCGTACCCACCAGTCCCGATACAAGGTAAGCCGCCAACCCGGGCTCGTCGTCTGTAGACCAAAAACCTCAAACCGCCACTCCCGTTTGCCATCACCATCTCCATCTCTCAAAACAATCCCGACCGCATGGCTCTCGTACTCCAACGCATCGATCAAAAGGATGTATTCTTGTGCAGCAATCATCTTCCTGACCAACTCGGGATCACATGACGAGGGGCCAAGCGTCGCACATATCACATAGGGCTTCTCGAGGATCAGCTGCGACGCAAGGAACTCCTTGGTGGCCTCATACCTTTGCATCAGGTAGGAGCGATTCGGCTCCCGGGCCCAACCGTCAAGGCTTAGGTGTTCCTCGAGAAAATGCGATTCGAGAAATTCTTTTGTAGACTCAACCGCCTTCGTCTTCGTCGGATCGGTGTTCTCGCACCCAACGAGAATCCCAATCATGACGGTCAAAATCATCCATGATGCCCGAATCGCGCCTGTCATAGTTTGGCCCTCCCTCAGTCGATCTGATGTACAGCCGGTTCACCCGCACGCAATGCGTCTTTGGCCGCCGCTGCACATCGTTCAGCGTTCTTCCTCGCATCCTCAGGGTTCCAATACGTCTTGTCAAGCGGACCAGTCGCACCTTCCTGACATCGGTAGCGCGCATGATGTCGAAGCCACTCATACTCCGTGGAGTTCCGGGGACAGCATACTTAATTCCTTCGTCTCTTGTTCGGTTTCGGGCCTGGTTTCTTCTTGCGCGGCCGACGGCCGGGGCGTTTCTCGGACCGGAGAACATGAGTCCCCCAGATTCGCCTGTCGGCTCATGACGGCCCCCGCTCCCGACTCGGGATACCGATAGCCTACCCCGGTGGGCACGGCCAAACAAGAATGAATTCGGGGGACGCCATACCTGTTTCTCACAACGGCAATTCCGGTTTTGCGGCCGAGCCCCTCTAAACGCCCCTCCGGCCGGCCATGCCGTCACTTGGAACTTTGAACCTGGAACTTGAAACTTTTCTTTCTCCCCTTGACTTCTCCCGCCGATGTACTACAATGTAGTGCACTATGAGCAACGTCACGGTCCGCATCCCGAAAGCCCTGCGCAAGGCCCTCGAGGAGGCCGCAGAGCGGCGGCAGCAACCGGTCAGCGAACTCGTGCGAGACTCGCTCCGCCGCTACCTCGCCGCCGAAAAGTTCCGCGCCCTCCGCCGAAAGACCGCCCCCTTCGCCGAGGCCCAGGGCTTCCTCACCGATGAGGATGTCTTCGAGGCCCTCTCGTGAAAGTCGTCCTCGACACCAACGTCCTGGTGGCCGCCTTCGCCACGCGCGGCCTGTGCGACGCCGTCCTGGAGGTCTGCCTCGCGGGCCACGACCTCGTCCTCTCGGAGCCCATCCTGAAGGAATTGCGCCGCCACCTGCGCGGGAAACTCAAAGTCCCCCGGCCGCAGACCCAGGCCATCGTCGCCTTCCTTCGCGAGCACGCGACGGTTATTGTCCCGGCCAGGGTCCCGGCCGACGCCTGCCGCGACCGCACGGACCTGCCCGTCCTCGGCACCGCGCTGGCCGCCGAGGCCGACTGTCTCGTCACAGGCGACCGCGACCTGCTGGACCTCCGGGAGTTCCGCGGGATGGCCATTCTCTCGCCGCGAGCCTTCCACGACCGCCTCCGCTAGACCGTCGCCGCGCCGCTTCGCGGCATCAAAGGCAGTCAAGGTCCAAAGTCCAGAGTCCAAAGTCGGAGACGGCAGGCTGGAGGCTTTAGACCCGCCTTCGCCCCTTCGATAGGCTCAGGGCTCCGGCGGGCAAGCCTTGGACCTTGGACTTTGGACTTTGGACCATTCCCTCCCCCGGCGTGCAAATCCCGTGCCAAACTTCGCGGAAAACCTCCAATCCCATCCACGTCGCTCCATAACATAGGAGGCAAAACGAGGTGTTTGCGAGGTAAAACCGGGGCAGTATGGGGCATGTACGGGGCGAATCGGGGCAAAATCGAGGTCAAAACGGGGCGTTTTGCACCCCAAACGGACCTTTCCACACCCCAAAACGCCCCTGCCGCTCGCCAAATGCGGTTGCGACCCCCCAAAAACCGCCCCCAAAATCCGCCCGCCCCCCAAAAAAATTTTTCTGATTTTTGTGCACTGGCGGGCAAGCCGCCAGTGCCACCCTGCCACCCGCGCCGGAACGGCACGCGCCCGCAAAGCGGGCGGCTCGAACAGAGCGCGCCGATGAGCGCTGGGCGGATGAAATCGGCTTGACAGCGTCCGGCCCGGCGGCTACACTGCCGCCCGACACGCAAACGATGCGTTTCCCACGGGGTAGCCCGCCGGACAGGCGGGCGCGGGGCTCCGGGCCGAGCGGCGGCCTGAGTCCAAGCCCCGGAAACGCCAAGTTCGATAATAGCCGCGTCCTTCCCCTCGCGGGCAGCGCGCGACCAGGCAAGCGTTTTCAGAGAGTGTGCCAAAGGAGTGAGCCCCCTCACCCCTGCCCTCTCCCACGAGGGGAGAGGGAGTTATAAAGAGACAGCAGGAACGGGACCATGGCCAGGAAGATGCCAAGCGATTGGTTCGCCGAGCCGTTGGCTGCCATGCCGGCCCGGGCGCTGATGTACGCGACGGGTGCGCTTACGCCGGACGACAAGGGCAAACCGTTCATCGGCCTGGTGTCGAGTTTCACGGACCTGATACCCGGCCACGCGCACATGAGGCGCCTGGAGCGGCGGATCGAGCATGGCATCTTCGCGGGCGGGGGCGTGGCGTGGCTCTTCAGTGTGCCGGGCATCTGCGACGGCATCGCCATGGGCCACGAGGGGATGCACTACAGCCTGCCCAGCCGCGAACTCATTGCGGACATGGTCGAAACCATCACGCGGGCGCATCGGCTGGACGGCCTGGTGCTGCTGACGAACTGCGACAAGATCACGCCTGGGATGCTGATGGCGGCGGCTCGGCTGGACGTGCCGGCCATCGTGGTGACGGCCGGGCCGATGCTTTCCGGGCGCTATAAGATGGAGCGCCTGGACCTGGTGCACGACACGTTTGAGGCCATCGGGCGGTTGAAGGCCGGCCGGATAAGCGAGGAGGACCTGGCGGCCCTGGAGTGCGAGGCGTGCCCCGGCGGCGGGTCGTGCCAGGGCCTGTTTACGGCCAACACGATGGCGTGCGTGACGGAGGCGATGGGGATGAGCCTGCCCTACTCGGCGGCGGCCCTGTGCGCCAGCGCCAAGAAGGATCGGCTGGCCTATGCCTCCGGCAAGCGGATCGTGGACCTCGTGAAGAAGGGCGTCACGGCCCGCAAGATTATGACGCGGGAGGCGCTCCGGAACGGCATTGCGGTGGACATGGCTCTGGGCGGCTCGACGAACACGGTGCTGCACCTCATGGCCATCGCGAACGAAGCGGGCGTGGATCTGGACCTGGACGTGTTCGACAAGATCAGCCGCAAGACGCCACACTTGACGAACTTCCGGCCAGCCGGCGACATGATGATGGAGGACCTGGACGCGGCGGGGGGCATCCCGGCGGTGATGAAGCGGCTGCGGGAGCGGCTGACCGATTGCCCGACGGTCAGCGGCCTCTCGACGCGTGCGATCGCGGATGCGGCCCGGATCGCCAGTGACGACCTCATCCGGCCGCTCGACCGGGCGCACCACCGCGAGGGCGGCATCGCCGTCCTGCGCGGGAACCTCTGCCCCGACGGGGCAGTCATCAAGCAGTCGGCCGTGCCGGACGCGATGCGCAAGTTTACGGGCAAGGCCCGCGTGTTCGACAGCGAGGACGCGGCCAACGAGGCGATTCTGGGCCGGAAGATCAAGGCGGGCGACTTCGTCATCATCCGGTACGAGGGGCCGGCCGGCGGGCCGGGCATGCGCGAGATGCTGGCGGCGACGGCGGCGCTGAAGGGCCTGGGGATGCTGGAGTCGGTGTACCTGGCGACGGACGGGCGTTTCAGCGGAGG
>Ga0307380_10000189_pt1 | contig 105693 bp, 89 predicted proteins | sample UN3MG_FD_202239 | JGI IMG/M metagenome (GOLD analysis project Ga0307380, IMG submission 202239) | Soil microbial communities from Risofladan, Vaasa, Finland - UN-3 | ecosystem: Environmental > Terrestrial > Soil > Coastal area > Acid sulfate soil | place: Finland: Risofladan, Vaasa | collected...
TGGCTATCAGGTGCAACATCACGGGTTGGCCCACGCCCTCGGTGACCACGTCATCCAGGTGTTGGACTGTCGTCTCCTCGATCTCCTGGGCAGCATAGACGGTCACCGTCAAAGCTATGGTCTCCCCCTGATAGTCCAGTTCAAAACTGACCAGGGACACGTGCTCCAGCTTGTCCAGCTCCTCATTCAGCACGCGATCGACGACCTCTCGCTGTTGGCTGGCCTGAACTGCACTCCCAAAGATGAGAGCCAAAGGCAACGAGACCACGAGCAGGAGCAGCACGGAGATGACCAATCCGCGGCGGACCTGGATCTCCCGTTCCCTCTCGCCTCTCGCGGGGCGGAAACCCAGAAGCAGGAAAACCATGGCCCCCGCAAACGTGATAGCCACCAGGTTGGTGGTGAACAGCAACAACCCACCTCCCGCCACCCCCGCCCTATGGATGGCCAATCCTATGCCCACGACCCCCAGGGGGGGCACCAGGGCCGCAGCGATGGCTACACCAGGCAAGGCCGCGGACACCTCCTTGCGGGACATGGCGTAGGCTCCCGCTGCCCCTGAGGCCAGGGCCACCACCAGGTCCAGCAAGTCGGGTCTTGTGCGCGCCAGTATCTCACTGGTCACCACGCTCAGGGGGCTTATGGAACCCACCACGAGACCGACCACCACCGCCACGAAGACACCCTTGATCGTTGATTCGATAGCATCGCGCAGGAGCCGCACGTTCCCCAGCGCAATGGACAGGGCGATGCCAATGATGGGGCTCATCAGCGGAGCCACCAGCATGCCCCCGATGATCACAGCCGCGCTATTGAGCAGTAGCCCCAGACTGGCTATGATGGCCGAGAGGGCGATCATCACGAAGAAATCGACGTCGGCCCGAGATCCCTCTCTGGTCTGAAGGTAGACCTCTGACCTTTCCTCGGCTTCCAGGGTGGGGAGGATACCATACACTACGCTCCAGGCCCGCCTGACCCAGAACTGGGGCAGAGGCGCGCGCTGCTTGACAATCATCACGGGCACCGGAGACTTCTGGGCGATCCTCTCCGGTATCGTCCCGAACAGCACCCTGTCGAAGAGACCCTCCTCCGAAGCACCAAGCAGCATCAGGTCATACTCCTGTGCCTCGGCGAGGATTCCGCTCACGATGCCCGGCGCAGTCACCACCTTGGTCTTGACCAGATCATCTGTGGGCAAGCCCTGGATGGTCTGGTCGATCATCTCCACGCCGTGCTGGCGCTCCGCGTCTGTCGCATCCTCGCGACAGATGTACATCACCGTGACCTGACCTCCGAAGAGCCTGGCTAGCTTCAACGCCACTTGAGCCGCGATAGACGCGTGTGGCCCGCCGCTGGTAGGGAGGAGGATAGTCTTGGGGGCGGAAAGCCCGTCACCCTTCACCAACACTACGTCGCAGGGCGCATTCTCCACGACAGGATCGAGAATGCGGCCCATGATGCGTCCCTTGGTCTTTGTGTATCCATCCCAGCTGAGCAGGATCAGGTCGCACTTCTCCTCCGTGGCCGCATCTATGATCCCCTGAGCTATGCTGCGGGCCACCCTGGTGACTGGAATGAGGGTTACCGGTCCCGTATCCTCGGACCCCAGCGACAGACTGAAAACCGACTCTATTCCCGCCGCCATCCTGGCACCCTCTTGCAGAGGCACCTGGGGCGGCAGTGTCACCACTCTGAGAGCAAGCACCTCTCCGCCCTCGCCTCCCGCGAGACCCACGCCCAGTCTGATTAGCTCAGACGCCCTTTCGCCCGGCCCCACGGGCACCAGGACGCGATACACGGCTTCTCCGGGCTCGCGCTTGCTCCTGAAGACCACGACCCCTTCCTGGCCTTCGATGAGCTTGCCTCTGGCATAGGCGACGTACACGCCCAGTCCCGCCGCCAGCCAGATGGCGCCCGCCAGCACAGGTACGGCTCCCATGGTGGGCATCAGGAACACATTGACCACCAGGGCCAGAGCAGGAAACAGAGGGCGCACCGGCAAGCGAAAAGCAGGCTCCTCCTCCAGGCTGCGTAAGCGGAGCGCATCGCCCAGCGCCACCATGCTCATCACAAACAGGGCGCAAAATCCTCCGCACCTGGCCACCAACTCCACATCTCCGGCCAGACAGAGCAGTGCAGCCCCCGCACCGGCAGACAGCAACAGGATGTAGGGCGTCCCCCAGCGAGTCGTGCGTCGACGGAGAAACTCCGGAAGTACCCCATCCTGGTCCATCACCTGAGCCTGACGCACTACCGCCAGCAGACTGGAATTCATGGCCAGGGGCAAAAACACCACAGCAAGCAAGAGCATGGCCAGTTTTCCATACTCCCCAAGGCATTGCCGGGCCATCTCCGCCACCGGCAGGCCGGCCTGATCCAACGCGGCCGGCGTCACCACTCCTCCCGCAACCAACGTCACTGTCACCAGGAGGAAGGTTGCCAGCCCCGCTGTGGCGAAGAACGACAGTGGGATGGCGCGTCTGGGCCGGCGGATCTCGGAGACCGTCAAGGGCACCGCCTCGAAGGCCAAGAAACCAACGACCATCAAGGACAGACCCGACTGAATCCCCCCATAGCCATGAGGCGAGAAGGGTCGGTAGTTGGCCAGCTGCATGCGAGGCAAACACAGAAGACAGAGTATCAGGAGCGAGGAGAAGGCCAGCCAGGTGAACACGTCACGCGCCCGCCTGTGGCTCCAGCCGCCAAGCACGTTATACGCCGCAATGAGCAGGGTCAGCAATACCGCGAGCAGCGACTCCGGCAAGCGTACGCCCAGGTACATTTGGGAAATGGTGCTCACGGTCGCGGCGAATCCCAGGGCCAGCACTGCACAGAGGAGCAGGCCACCCAGCAGCACCGCCCAACCGGCTAGGAAAGCCATGGGTCCCCGAGTGGACTCGCGGAGCAGCACGTACGCTCCTCCTTCGCGCCCACAGGACCTGAGCAATTCCACGTAGCAGAGGAGGGTGAGGGAGACAAAAACACCCCACAGCAGGTAGGATACCGCCGCACTGGGGCCGGCCGCGGCCATCGCCGGGCCCTGCAACGTGAAGAGGGCCAGGGCGATGACAATGGCCAGGCTGCGCGACACCACACGGCGGGTGCTCAGCTCCCGGCTGAACTGAACCTCTGCTGTGGGGAACTCTTCAGCCACAGGCACCTCCTGTCTTCGGGGCGATTCAATCCTAACACAAACCCTGGCCGTTTCCCACTACGCCGTTGCTATGCCACATCCGCCCGTGCTATAATGTCGAAGAGCTTTGCCGCACTGCGCACGCTCGACCTTGAGGCGCCAGGGAAAGGAAGCGAAAGGTGGCCAAATTCGTCTTTTGCACCGGTGGTGTAGTGTCGTCCGTGGGCAAGGGAGTGACCGCAGCGTCCATCGCGCGGATCCTGAAGAGCAGGGGTGTCTCTGTCTCCATCCAGAAGCTGGACCCCTACCTCAACGTGGATGCCGGCACGATGTCACCCTATCAGCACGGCGAAGTCTTCGTCACCGAGGACGGGTCGGAGACCGATCTTGACCTGGGCCATTACGAACGCTTCATCGACCAGAACCTCACCAGTTCCAGCAACGTCACCACCGGCCAGGTCTACTCCGCCGTCATCGCCAGCGAACGTCGTGGCGACTATCTGGGCAGCTGCGTTCAGATCATTCCACACATCACCGACGAGATAAAGCGTCGCGTCCATCAGGTCGCCGCGGAAAGCGGAGCCGAGGTGGTGATCGTGGAAGTAGGCGGAACGGTGGGAGACATCGAGGGGTTGCCCTTCATCGAGGCTCTGCGGCAGATGCACAGCGACATCGGCCGGGAAAACGTACTGTATGGGCACGTCACCCTGCTCCCGCGCCTCGCGGTGACCGGGGAACTGAAGACCAAACCCACGCAGCACAGCGTCAAGGAACTGCGAGGCATGGGTATTCAACCTGATTTTATCCTCCTGCGCGCCGACAACTCCCTCTCCGATGGTATACGCGCCAAGGTGTCGCTCTTCTGCGACGTTGAAGAATCGGCAGTCATACCTCTGGTGAGTGCCAGCACCATGTACGAAGTCCCCCTGATCATGGAGGAGTCCGGACTCGGCGATCTCGTGGTGGAGAGGTTCGGTCTGTCCCGGGCCAAGCCTGACCTGGAGGAATGGCGCGGCGTGGTGGAGCGCATCAAGCACCCCGAGCGTCGCGTCTCTGTCGCCCTGGTGGGCAAGTACGTGGAACTGGTGGACGCCTACATGAGCGTCCGAGAGGCCCTGTACCATGCTGGTGGCTACCACAACGTCGGTGTAGACATCAAGTGGGTGGAATCCGAGCTTCTCCAAGAGGGCCGCGAGGACTTACTGGCTGACGTCGATGGCATTGTCGTACCCGGCGGCTTTGGCTACAGGGGCATAGAAGGCAAGATCGCCGCCGCTCGATACGCCCGCGAGAACGAGATTCCGTACCTCGGGTTGTGCCTGGGTCTGCAAGTGATGGTCATCGAATTCGCGCGCCGGGTCGCGGGGCTGGAGGGGGCCAATAGCACCGAGTTCGACAAGCTCACGCCGCATCCCGTGATAGACCTCCTGCCAGAGCAACGCCAGGTCTTCGACAAGGGAGGGACCATGCGCCTGGGGACGTACCCTTGTCGGTTGACCCCCGACACTCACGCGAGCCAGGCGTACGGTCAGGAAGTGGTGCACGAACGACATCGGCATCGGTTCGAGTTCAACAACCGGTATCTCCAGACCCTGCGCTCCCACGGACTGCTGGCGAGTGGCCTTCTCGATGGCGACGATCTGGTGGAGATTGTGGAGTTGGAGGATCACCCCTGGATGGTGGCCACCCAATTCCACCCGGAATTCAAGTCCCGTCCCAACAGGCCACACCCTCTCTTCGCCGGCTTCATCTCAGCGGTGATCGGTAGAGCCGACAGCAAGCAGACAGCAGCGGCGCAAGAGTCACAGACCGCGTGACCCGACCAACTCCAGAGGTTGAGGCGTGGGACAACCCGATTTCCTGGTCATCGGCCACGTGGCCAAGGACCTCGTCGGGGACGGCTACCGTCTTGGTGGCACGGCGGCCTACTCTGCGCTAACCGCGAGAAACCTGGGCAGGAGCGTGGGGGTGGTCACCAGTGCCGGAGCCGATCTCCAACTGGGTGACCTATGGAGCGGCATCGACCTGATCTGCCTCCCCTCGCCGGTTACGACCACCTTTGCCAATGTCTACGGGGCCGAACAGCGGCAGCAGCACATCAAGGCGGTGGCCGAGCGGATTTGTCAGGACAGCATCCCATCTAAGTGGATCAGAACGCCCGTCGTGCACCTGGGACCCATAGCAGGGGAGTTTGGAGAAGAGATGATAGGCCTGTTCCCATCCTCGCTCGTAGGCCTCACACCCCAAGGCTGGCTGAGGCGCTGGGACGAGCGAGGCCGGGTCTCTCCCAAAGAGTGGAGTAGAGCCAGCGAGTTCCTCCCAGGTGTCCAGGCACTCATCGTCAGCGAAGAGGATCTGCGAGGGCCGGCCGGCACCCTGAGAACGTTGTTGGGGCTTCCCCGTATGGCCGTGGTCACCGGGGGCCGAGATGGCGCCACTCTCCATTACCAGGGGGAGACCATTCACTGCGCCCCCCGCCAGACCCAGGCCCTGGATCCCACAGGCGCCGGCGATGTCTTCGCCGCAGCCTTCCTGGTCAGACTGGATGAGACCGATGATCCATATCAGGCCGCTCGCTTTGCCAATGTCGCTGCATCGCTATCCGTGGAGAGAGCGGGAATCGAATCGGCTCCCCAACGCTCCCACATAGAGTCCCACCTGAAGGATACGCCGTGACGCTCACCTATGCCTTCGCCAACCAAAAAGGGGGGGTCGGCAAGACCACCACCGCCATCAACCTGGCGGCATACCTGGCCAGCAGAGGCAAGAGACTGCTGCTCGTGGACATCGACCCCCAGGCCAACGCCACCAGCAGTCTGGGAGTGGACAAGAACCGCCTATCTCTCTCCATCTACGAGGCCCTCATCCAGCAGGTCCCTCTCAGCCGGATCATAATACCCATCGAGAAGGCCAAACTGGAACTGGCACCCTCCGCCCCAGCCCTGGCGGGGGCCACCGTAGAGTTGGTCCGCCTGCCCGACAGAGCCCACCTCCTGCGCAAAGCCCTGGCGGCGTTAGACACACGATACGACTACATCTTCATCGACGCACCGCCGAGCCTGGGCATCTTGACGGTCAATGCCCTTACGGCCACCGAAAACGTCATCATCCCCGTGCAATGTGAGTATCTCTCTCTCGAAGGCCTGGGACAGTTGGTCCATACCATCAACCTCGTCCGCAGTGAACTCAATCCCCAACTGAAGATCGCCGGCCTGATCATGACCATGTATGATGTGCGCACCAAGATCGCCCAGCAGGTGGTCGAGGAGGTACGCCGCTACTTCGGAGACAAGGTATTCTCCACCATCATCCCTCGCAACGTTCGCCTCAGCGAGGCGCCCAGCTACGGCGAGACTGTTCTCACCTATGCGCCAAAGTCCAGCGGAGCCCTGGCATACGAGGCTCTGGCCAAAGAATTCCTGCTCAGAACCGACCAGACGGGAGGTAGCTAAATGCCTGGCGAGAGACGCGGTCTGGGAAAGGGCCTGGAGGCCCTGATCCCCTCCGCTCCCGGCGTGAACGAGGTCCCGGTAGACAGCATCATCCCCAACCCCAAACAGCCACGTCAGATGCTTGATCAGGAGGCCCTGGAGGAACTGGCCGCCTCCATCCGTGAGCAAGGCGTGGTTCAGCCACTCGTGGTGACGAGGGTAGAGGGAGGTTACCAGCTTCTGGTCGGCGAGCGCCGCTGGCGAGCTGCCAGGTTGGCCGGGCTGGACGTCGTGCCCGTGGTGGTGCGCGATGTCAGCCCACAGCAGATGTTGGAACTGGCTCTGGTCGAAAACCTCCAGAGAGAAGATCTGAACCCTTTGGAGGCCGCGTCGGCCTACAATCATCTCCTAGAAGAGTTCGGCATGACCCAACAGCAAGTTGCTGACAAGGTGGGGAAGAACCGGGTCACGGTGACTAACACCCTGCGCCTGCTGAAGCTCCCCGTGCAGGTGAAGGAGGCCCTCCTCCAGGGTAAGATCACCGAGGGACATGCCCGGGCCATGCTAAGCCTTCGATCAGAGAAGGCCCAGCTGCAAGTTCTCGGGGCCGTGCTGAAAAGCGGCTTGAGCGTGCGTCAGACCGAGGAGATGGTTCGGCGTTTGACCGAGGAGCCACGGCCAAAACCTTCCCTGGATCGGACGCCACCAGAACTGAAAACTCTGGAGGACAAGCTCCGTCAGGCTTTGGGCACCAAAGTGAACCTGACCCGCGGCAGCAAAGGAGGAAGATTGGTCATATACTACTACTCTGACGAGGAGCTTCAGGCGATATATGACCTCATAGTGCGCAGTTGACGGGACCTCTCAGCGCCCAGGCGTGCCACCCGCTCAGCTCTGACCGCTTAGCTCACCAGGTCCCCCTGCAACTTGGTCGCCTCCGCGAGGTTATCCCATCGCCCCGCAATTCCCACCATCACGGCAGCACCCGCAGGGGGTCGAGTAGCCAGCTTCCGCTGCTTACCTCGAAATGCAGATGGGAGCCGGTGGAGCGACCAGTGCTGCCCATGCGTCCAATCGCCTCGCCCTGGGCGACGTATTCGCCGGCACGCACGTAGGAGACACTTAAGTGACCATAGAGCGTCTGATAGCCCCCAGCATGGCGGATCACCACCATGCGCCCGTACCCCGGGTATTCGGTATAGCCAGCCACCACCACCTCACCGGCAGTGGCAGCATAGATGGGCATGCCAAGGGGTGCGGCCACATCTATGGCGTGGTGGCAGGCCCAATCTCGCTGGCTGATACGTCCACTCGCGGGCCAAACAAGAGAGATCTCACCCGGCTGCGCCTCGCCGGGTACGAACTGTTGACTCGGATAGACCATCTGGAGGCCAGGTTGGCACTGGCTGCCCAGCACTTCCGAGACCATGGCCAACGCGTCGCCCACCAGCATGCCTACAAGGGCTAGCGAGCCGAGCACCAGCAACGCCACCAGGACGATTAGCAGAGCGTACTCGATCATGCCTTGCCCGCTCTCGCCCCGGCCATGCGCCCTCACGGTGGATCCCATAGCGTCGTCTGTCCTCAAGCAGTTCTAGGTTGATGGATTTGTGCCCTCGGGCACAGGGTTGAAGATCCCTCGAAGCTCGGCCACGCACTCCTCGGTCGCAAAGGCTACCACCTTGTCCCCAGCCCCCAGGACGGTGTCGCCATGGGGGATGACGACCTTCCGTCCCCGCTGCACCGATACCACTATGCAGTTCTCCGGCAAGCGCATCTCCAGCAGCTTCCGGCCCACGACCGGTGACTTGAGGCCAATCTCGATCTCCACGAACTGAGTGCCACCAAGCTTGCCCAGCCTCAGTCGCTCTGCTCGCTGCTGTGCGTCTAGCCGACGCAGGATACCCAGGTTGTACGCTCTGATGACGTCGTGTCGATGTAGCATCCCCAGCAGCCGACGAGGATTGCTTCTGTCGACGACGGGCAGTCTTCCCACGTCGCGCACGCCCAACCTCTTCAGAGCCACCCACAGAGGCTCGTCCGGATAGACGGTGAGGGGTGGAGACGCCGCGATATCTCCTACGGTCAGATCCCTGATGTCCCCACGGTGCATCGCCTCCTCCAGATCTCTGTGAGTCACCACTCCGTGGAGGTCTCCTTTCTCGTCAACGACCGGGAAGCCGTGATGTCGAGTGCGGTCGAAGCTCTGCGCCAGATCCCCTAGGCTCATCGCCGAAGATACTATATCCAGTTCCGCGACTGGCGTCATCGCCTCATTGACAAAGACCCCCTGCATCACATCGATGTCTCGACCCAGCGCCAGTCTGATGCCTCGACGCGCCAGCTTGAGGGTGTAGATCGATTCGCGGCTCAGCTGCTCTGCCAGCAGCGTGCTGATCACCGTGCTCAACATCAAGGGCAAGATGATCAAGTAGTTGTCTGTCATCTCGAACAGGATCAATATGGCGGTGATCGGTGCCCGTGCGGCACCGGCGAACACAGCTGCCATGCCCACAAGGGCGTATGCCCCTCCGCTGGCAGTGGTACTGGGCAAGATGCCGTGTACCACAAAGCCAAACCCACCGCCTAACATGGCCCCCATGAACAGTGAGGGCGCGAAGACCCCTCCCGAGCCTCCTGACCCGAGGGTAATGGACGTGGCCGCGAGCTTTGCCACCAGAAGCATCGCCAGCAAGGTGAAGTCACTCGGGTTGAGTAGCGTACTCTGTATCGTCTCATACCCCACCCCCAATACCTGCGGCACCCACAGACCAATTGCCCCTATGACCAATCCGCCCGCCGCTGGCTTCAGGTACTCTGGAAAGCGCCAGGCATCAAAGAGATCTTCGGCCTTGTACAACACGATGATGAACGCCGTAGCCGCAAACGCAGCGACGATGCCCAGCAGCGCGTACAGTGGCAGTTCCCAAACGCTGACTAAAGAATAGGGAGCAATAGGGAAGGCGGGCTTGTCTCCCAACAGAATCCTGCTGATTACGTTCGCCGTCACGCTGGAGATGACTACCGTGCTGAAGTAGCCGACGCTGAACTCCTGGAGAATCACCTCCAGGGAGAATATGGCCCCGGCAATGGGGGCATTGAAGGTCGCAGCGATACCTCCGGCGGCACCACAGGCCACCAGATTGCGGATCCGTTCATCTGATAGATGAAGCCACTGCCCCACCGTAGACCCCAGCGCGGAACCTATCTGCACGATTGGTCCCTCCCGACCGACGGAGCCACCGGTACCTATGCATATCGAAGAGGCCAGAGCCTTCACCAGGCCAACCACCGGACGGATACGGCCCCCACGCAGGGCCACCGCCTCCATCACCTCGGGCACGCCGTGCCCCTTCGCCTCACGGGCAAAGAAGTATATCAGCGGGCCCACCACCAAACCACCGATGGCTGGCACCAGTACGACGTAATAGCGTCCCAAGAACCCCAGTGCCTCCGATGCCCCACCGAAGGAGAAACTGGTGATGAACTCGATAAGCCAGCGAAACACCACCGCCCCAAGACCGGCTCCTACACCCACGATGAGCGCTGTGATCAGGATCACAACGCGCTCCGGTGGCTGCCACCTGTCCAGCAGTCCGGCTGTACGCCTGGTCATCGCGTGCCAGGCCTCTCTCACGCGCACAGCCGTATCTCTATCACTCTCTTCCAAAGTATCGTTTGCCTCCACGCTAACCCAACAAACGCAAACAGGCTCCCCTCCATCACCGTCGCCGATGGGGGAGCCCACGATCACAATACGTAGCACAAGACCGAAGTGGAAGCAAGTCACCGCGCCGGTGAGCGCTTCAACCTACTTTGCGCTATCAGCGCTCGGCGTACCCTCTCTTCCCTCGGCTTTCCTGCCCACAACGCGCAGCTGCCGCGCGGCCTCGAACAGGATGATGCTCGTCGCCACAGCCACATTCAGCGACTCGATACCTGCCCGCATGGGTATGCTCACCGTGCCCTCACACATCTGCCGGGCCTCTGCGGTGGCTCCTCGCGCTTCGCCTCCGACGATGAGCGCGCTGGGTCGGCTCCAGTCAACCTCATCATACGACTTCTCTCCGCGCGGATCGGCTACCACGACCTGCCTCCCCCGCAGCACGCCCCGGACATCCATCCAGCTACAGTCTGCTCTGATCGGCAAGTGAAAGTGCGCGCCCATACCTCCTCGTACCACCTTGGGGCCAAAGACGTCCACCGAACCACGCATGGTGATCACCTGCCCCACTCCCGCCGCCTCTGCTGAACGAAGGATCGTTCCGAGGTTGCCAGGGTCCCTGAGACCATCCAATACCAGGATCAGATGAGCTCCTTCGGTCACGAGATCGGGAAAGGGGACCACCGCCAAGACACCCTGAGGGGTCTTGGTGTCTGCCATGAAGCGCATCACATCCTCGCTCACACCCACTACCTCAGCGCTTGAAGAAGTCAGCGCCTCCACCAGCGCCCGAGCCCGGGGATTGCTGGAGCTGTCCTCGGTACAAAAGAAAAGGGCGGGCTCATGGCCCGCCTCGATCATCTCTTCTATCAACCGCACACCTTCGACCACGAACCGCCTTTCCCGGTAGCGGACCGATCTCCGGTGCAGAGACCGTGCGTACCTGACCTTGCTGTTGGTCTTGCTGGTGATCACTGCGTCGCCTTCGCCACCTCGGCCAGGCGGGCAAAGGCCTCGGCATCCCCGACGGCCAGATCGGCCAGTACTTTCCGGTCCAACTCGACCCCGGCCTCCTTCAGGCCCGCCATGAAGCGACCATATGGCACCCCATGCTGACGCGCGGCGGCGTTGATGCGGGTTATCCACAGCCGCCGGAAGTCACGCTTCCGCCGCCGACGATCCCGATAGGAGTACGTCAGCGACTTGAGCATGGCCTCATGCGCCCTCCTATAGAGAGAATGCTTGCTCCCGCGCTGTCCCTTGGTCAGCTTCAGTACACTACTATGGCGTCTGCGAGCCCTAGGTCCTCCCTTTACCCTTGTCAACTCACCACACTCCTTGGTAATCGATCCATAGACCTGGGAGATGCTAGCTTTTCTTCGCCAGGTAGGGCAGCAATCTCTTTATCCGCTTCACACTCCCGGGGTTCGAGACTTCTATTGTCTTGTCGAAGGAACGCAGGATTTTGGCGGTTTTCCTGCGACGCAGATGGCTCCTCCCGATCTTCATCCGGCGAAACCGGCCTGAAGCCGTTCTCTTGAACCTCTTTGCGGTGGCCTTGTGGGTCTTCATCTTGGGCATCTTGCCCTCCCAAGTAAAACCTGATGCTGCTTTCTCGGCGCGCAAACGGGCGCGCTTGGCGCCCGTCTCAAGTCCCATCACTTGCCGCCGGATGCCTGGCTAGCTCTGTTTCTTCTTCTTGCCGCCCGGAGCCAGGATCATGAATATGCTCCTACCCTCCATGCGAGGATCGAATTCCACGACCGCTACATCCTTCAGGCTGGCTACGATGTTGCGCAACATCTCCTGCGCGATCTCCGGGTGCGTTATCTCCCGACCTCGGAAAAGCACCCGCAACTTGACTTTGAAGCCCTCCGCCAAGAAACCACGCATACGATTGACCTTGACCTCGATGTCGTGCTCTCCCGTCTTGGGTCGCAGGCGTATCTCCTTGACATCAACACGCTTCTGCGCTTTCTTCGCCTCTCGGGCCTTCCTCCCTTTCTCGTAGGTGTACTTGCCGTGGTCCAGCAAGCGGCAGACAGGAGGCTCGGCTTGGGGGGCAACCTCGACCAAGTCCAGATGGTGCCCCCGGGCGATCTCCAGGGCTTCCTTCAGAGGGAAAACGCCCAGTTGCTCGCCCTTTTCTCCGATTAGGCGCACTTCTGTGGCCCTAATCGCCTGGTTGGTTCGTTGAGTTCTACTGATGTCTTTCACCTCGTTGTGGCATCACGAGTGACTTTGCTGATCAGCATCCTCCTGGCTATCTGGGTGCACAGCAGGGAAGTGCGCTAGCTGTGCACTCCTCTAGACAGCTAATATACCATATTTGCCCGAACAAGTCAAATAGACCACAACGCAAAGACCGCCCCTTCGTGAGCGGTCTCACCTACTTTGCCTTCGTCTGCCACCTCGCCTTATCTCCGTCCGCCCACCACCAGCAGCCCTGGGAGCCACACGCGCAGCGGACCTTGCGGCTCACCCAGCCAGATGTCAAGACAACCGGTTGATGAGTTCTTTGATGCGGGGCCTGTTATGGTAGTTGATGATCGGATACAGCTTCTGGAGGACAGGTACCGCTCGCCTGTCTCCCCACTGCTTCAGGACATAGGCGGTCCATTCCCACTCCTGTCTTATCTCTGGTCGTGCCATCCCTGGAGCGGCTGGCCACGTCAAGAACTCCCAGGGCATCTTGGGATTTATGTCCCAGGCGCGCTGCACCTTTGTAGTGTAGGAAACCATTTCTTCCAGGAAGGCCACCAGCGCATCCACGTCTCTCTGGATCGCCATATTCTGGAGCTCCCATTTGGGCCAGAACATATACACACGATGCCCATTCAACTCCTCCAGACTATCGCGGATGGCAAGGGCTTTCGGGTCGCTGAGCCTGGCCAGAGCCCACGCGATGGCCTCGGACATTAGCGTGGGCATATATCCCCATGGGTCCGCATAATTAGGGCGATCCCACTTGAGTGTGTCCGGGAAGGCCTCCGCCAAAGCATCAACGCAGCCCTGATCGGCCAGGATATCTGCCGGATTCATGTCACCGGGGTACCCATCCTTGAGCTGCTCTATGATGCTGCGAACCGAAAGTTGAGGCCTTGGGGAAGAGTACCGCTTCTCGACCAGCTTCTCCTGTTCCAGCCTCCAATCCTCCCACAGCCATCCCATGTAGCCCAGACTCTCTTGTCGTTTGATAGAGGGTATTCCCTTTTCCCATCCAACAGCGGTCTCTCGCCTGGGCAGGGCTGCAAAGGCTGCCCAGTCAGCTTCCGCCTGCTTGGTCAGTGCCACCTCGTACCGGTACCGGACCCGGTCGAGGGCTGCTTCTCGCGTGTCCCCGGCACAGATGAACTCAGCTTCAGTCAAGCCGCATCTAGGAAGTTCGTCCAGGGGAACAAAGGCTTTCCCCAGTGTTATACCCTTCTTTTTCCCGAATAGCGGCATATCTCACCTACTTTGCCTTCGTCTGCCACCTCGGCTTATCTCTGTCCGCCCACCACCAGCAGCATGAAGATCACGCTGTCTCCGTCCTGAAGCGGTACGTCGAGATCATCGTGTACCACCCACGTCTCCTCATTGATCAGGATCTGGATGATGCTGTCCAGATTGCCTTCCTCGTCCAGGAGCGCCTCCCTGGCAGCCCGCCCGTACCGCTGCGCTAGATAGTCCACCAGATCAGCAACGGTGCCGCCTGGGAAATCGACCTCAACTCTCTTGCCCCCCAACGCCTTCACCAGGGCTGGCAACGCCATGAGGCGCAGCTCTACTCTCACGCCCGCACCATTCTCCTTCCGGGCTGCAAGGCCTTCAATCTCGCGGTGAACTCGTACTGTCGGCACGAAGGGCACAGGCGCAGGTACTCACGTACCACATCTTCGCCTTTCAACTTCCCCTCGATGTACTCCGCTGTGTGCATAGGGACGACGAAGCTGCCACATCGCTCGCAGAACAGGCCATGCTCCGTCACTCCCCCCTCTATAGCCAGAGAGCGCACGCCTCGAACGAAATCTCGGAATACCACACCCGCTGGGCAGAGAGCCGTACACACATCGCAGGTCAGACAGAACCAGATCCCCACGTCCGTCAGCAAGTCAAAGCCAAACAGGGCCTTTTCCACGATACCGCGCGGCGACACCTCATAGGAGAAGTCCTCGAATATCTCTGTCATGGGACACGCAGAGGCGCACTTGCCACACTCCACGCAGAGTATGGCCCTGGTCTCCTTCATCAACTCATCTACAGAGGTGGCTTTCATGCGCTTCAGTCCGTCACCTAAACCTCAAGAGCTCCCGGGATCTTCCTCAGCTGCTCGAAGCTGAAAACGGGACCGTCGCGACAGATGTACTTGTCGCCGATGTTGCAGCGGCCGCACTTGCCGACACCGCACTTCATCTTCATCTCCAGCGTCGTGACGATGTCGGCGTCGGCGTACCCCATCTCCTCCAGGGCATCCACAACCAGCTTGATCATGATGGGTGGCCCGCAGGTGAAAGCGACCTTGTTCTCTGGGGAAGGGTTGATCTCCTTGAGAAACGGCGGTACGAACCCCACAGGCCCGTCCCAAGTCTCATCGCCGACGTCCACGGTAACGTAGAAAGACACGTCCGGGCGCTCGTCCCACTCCCGTAGCTCATCTTTGTAGACCAGGTCTTGGGGACTGCGCGCGCCGTACACAATCTCCACGGCTCCGTATCGGTCCCTGTTGTCCAGCACGTACCGGATCAAGGATCGCAACGGCGGCAGGCCGATGCCGCCCCCGATGAAGAGCAAGTCTTTACCCTCGATCTCCTCGATGGGCCAGGAGTTGCCCAGAGGCCCTCTCACCCCCACCTTGTCCCCCACCTCCAGGTCGTGGATGGCATTGGTCACCGTGCCCACAGCCCGCACGCAGAACTCCAGGAAACCCTTGGACGTGGGTGACGATGCGATGCCGATAGGACACTCGCCGACACCGAATATGGACATTTCGGCAAACTGGCCCGCGCGGTAGGTGAACGACTCCCTCAGGGTCGGATCGTCAAAGGTGACGACGAAGGTGCTGGTATCTGGCGTCTCAGGTCGGACCTCTTTCACAGTGGCCATCGAAGGGAGATAGATGTTATCCGCCACTTCCGCCCTCCTTGGCCAGGATATCCTCCAGGACCGTGGTGATTTCTACACCGCCAGGGCAATGAACAAGGCATCGTGCACAGCCTACGCATGCGTAGCCCGTGCCGTACCTGGAGGGGAAAGTGCTGAACTTGTGGAAGTACCGGTTTCTGACTCTCTCCCGCTTGGTGGGTCGGGGGTTGACCCCGCTGGTCATCAGAGCGAAGTCCTTGTACATACATGAGTCCCAGCACCGGTACCGCACACCATCTGACGTCGAACCCACGTCCGCGATGTCAAAGCAGTGGCACGTAGGACACACATAGGTGCAGATGCCACAGCCCAGGCACGGCAAGCTCAGCTTCTCCCAGTAGTCATCTTCCCAGAGGGCCTCCAGTTTCTCACGCAACTCGCTCAGGTCCATCTCCGGCATATGAACAGGTGGAGGTTGGAGCTCCTTCGCCTGTTTCTCCGTCAACTTGGAGAAGAGGTCGTCTGCCAGTGCCACCAGCTCCTCGCCCTTCTTCGTGGCGACGTCCACCAGATAATCCTTCCCCACGTCGGTAAGCAGGATGTCGCTCCCTTCAGGTGAGAGGGGATCGATGCCAAAGCTGGTGCAGAAGCAAGTCGAACGCGGCGGCGTCGGGCAGGCCAGGCCTATGAGAGCGGTCCTGTCCCTCCTCTCCTTGTAGGAAGCATCAACCAGGTCCTCGCAGAAGACCTTGTCGAGCAAAAGAAGGCTCTCCACGTCACACTTGCGAATGCCGACGACCACCCTGTCCTTCTCCAGGGGCTTGATCTGCTCCAGCCTGATCTCTTCCCCGCGCTTCTGAAAGGAGAACAAGCCTTCCACCGGTGGAAAGAACAGGCTCTTGGGAGGGACCAGGGAGTTAGCATACTCCAGGGACAGTTCTGAACTAGATCTTACCGGCCGGAACTGAACAACCTCGTCCTCCTCCGTGGGACCGATTAGCTCGTATTCCTCTGCTATCTTGTCCAGCCACTGTCCGAGATCGGACTTGCTGATCTTCTTTCTATCCACTACGCCCTCCTACATGAACGGGTCCTGGTCATCCAACTCAAAGTTGACCAGCGGAGGCACCGTGTCCATCTCCATCCCTGCCTCGTAGTCGAATAGCTCCGCGACGTCCTTCTGGATCTTTCTATATAGGCTGCCCAGCGGGATGTTCATAGGGCACACCCGCTCGCACTCTCCACAGTCTACGCATCGCCCCGCCAGGTGCACTGCCCTGATCAGGTGGTACATCTCATTCTCGGATAGAAGGGGAGGTGCGGCGAGCCAACGCGGCGTCTTCCTCTCGAACAGGCATTCCTTGCAGTAGCAGGCGTAACACGCCTCGCGGCATGCGTTGCAGCGGATGCACCGCTCAAACTGCTTGCGCCAGAAGGCCCTTCTCTCCTCGATGGGGAGGGCTTCCAACTCCTCCACCGCGGCGTACTCGCCCGCATCTGCATCGACGGTGAAGGGTACCACGTCTCCAAGGGTGACATCGTACCCGAAAGCGGACGGATGTTTGCAGCGGAAGCACTTGTCGAGGAGGACTTCTTCCTTGCGGACTTTCTTGGTCTCTTCCCCGACCGTAACCAGGAATTCGTCCCCAACATCTTGCACGCTGGTGACCTGTTCCAGGGAGACGCCCAGTATCTTTCCCAGTTTCCTGTGATCCACCTGCCCCTGGCACGGCACCCCTATCGCCACGATCTTGTCCCGCTCGATCTGATGCTGCTTGATCAGCTCAACTACGGCGCGCGTGTCGCAGCCTTTGAGTAGAATGCCGACCTTGCCATCGAGTTCGTTGGCCCGGAGCACGTACTTACTCAGGTTCTGCCCGCAGAGAGGGCCCCAAACCAGCTTGCCCACCTCACTCTCATCGCTCACGAAGCAAGGAACAGCGCGATAAGGCTGGGAGCTCTGACAGTACCCGATGAAGTAGTCAACAGCCCCCTCGGCAAGTAGCTTCCTGACTACCTCCTGTAGCTTGTCCTGCATCACCTATCTCCTGGCTCCGTTCCTAGGACCTCGCTCCGGGGCCGGTTGGGTCCCAGGGCCCTGATCTGCTCCGTCACCTGCTCTACGGTCTCCGCGAACTTGGCGCCCTCAGAGGCGGACACCCACCTGACCTGGAACCGCTCTGGCTCTATGCCCACGAATTCCAGCAGCTTCCTGAGCAGAAGGCCCCTCCGTCTTGTGAAATAGTTGCCCTCTGAATAGTGGCAGTCCCCGGGGTGACAACCCAGGACCAGCACGCCGTCCAATCCCTTGGACAGAGCCGTGATCACGAACTCCGGCCTCACCCTCGCCGAGCACATCACCCTGATTACCCGACAATTGGGGGGCATCTGCAGGCGCGACACTCCGGCCAGATCGGCTCCCGCATAGGAGCACCAGTTGCAGGCAAAGACCAATATCTTGGGCTCGAAGCCGTTGCCAGGGCTGTCGCTACCCGACACCACCGGTCATTTCCTCAGCCAAGGCACCAATCATGCTCAGCACCTGCATGTCGCTGAACCCCCGCTGCTGCATCGCGCCGCTGGGGCAAGCCGCCACGCAGCACCCGCATCCCTTGCACTGGGCCGTGTTGACGTGCGCCGTTCTGCCGAATCTGCCCTGCTGCAACTCGATAGCGCCAAACGGGCACGCCTCCACACAGTTGCCGCAAGCGCTGCAGGTCCGCTCGTCGCAGAAGGCGGTGATGGCCTCCACTCTCACCAGCCCTTCCCGAATGGGAATCGAAGCCTTGGCCGCCGCGGCATACGCCTGCGAAACGCTTTCCGGGATATTGGATGGGTACCGGGCAGCTCCACACACATAGACCCCATCGGTGGAGAATTCAATCGGGCGCAGTTTCAGATGCGCCTCCAGGAAGAAGCCATCGCTGCCTAGCGGAACTTTGAGCATCTTGGAGAGCTTCCCATTGTCATCTCGGGCGACGAGGGGCGTCGTCAACACCACCATATCGACAGGCAGAATCACCTCCTTGCCCATCAACTGATGTTGCACCTTGACTGCCTTCGCTCGGTCCTCTCCCAACACCTCAGGCGGGCTCTCCACGTCATAGCGTAGGAATCTGACGCCCAGTTCCATAGCCCGCCGGTAGAACTCCTCAATCTCAACACCATAGGCCATCACATCGCGATGGAGCACATAGACCCGTGCCTGGGGATCCCGCTCCTTGATCCAGATGGCATTCTTGATGGCTGTGGCGCAGCAGAAGCGGCCGCAGTAGGTCCTTTTGGGGATGCGGGCCCCGACGCAGTTGATGATCGCCACACTACGTGGTATTTCACCACCAGACTTGAACTTCTCCTCGAACTCTAGCTGCGTCACCACATTGGGCAGCTCGCCGTACCGATAGAGGTCAACGGGCTTCAACTCCTCTGCCCCCGTGGCCACGATGATCGTGCCCACTCTGAGGCCCTCCACCTCGCCGTCGGCGCGCACGGACACATCGAAATCTCCAATGAACCCGGATACGTTTTCCACTTCGCTGCCTAAGGAGACCGAGATGTGGGCGTGAGCCTTCACCCGCTCCGCCAATGGACGCAGCAGTTCGTCGGTGTCCTGCTCGGTGGGAAACAGTGTCTGTACCCCTCGGATCAGTCCCCCCAACTCCTGTTCCTTCTCCACCAGGTGTACCTGGATGCCCTGATTGGCCAGACCGAGAGCCGCACTCATGCCGGCGACGCCGCCGCCGATGACCAGAGCCGCGGGAAACACATCGCTCTCAAACTCCTGCTGGGGCTCCAGATGGCACGCCTTGGCAACGCCCATCCTAACCAACTCCTTCGCCTTCTCAGTGGCCATGGCCGGATCGTGCATGTGCACCCAGGAACAGTGCTCCCTGATATTCACGAACTCGAAAAGGTACTTGTTGAGCCCCGCCTCCTCGCACGCCCTCTTGAACAACGGCTCGTGGGTGCGTGGCGTACAGGAAGCCACGACTACCCGATTGAGTCCCTGCTTGGCGATCTGGTCCTTGATCGAAGACAGTCCCTCCTCGGAGCACGTGTAGAGGTTGTCTTCGGCGTAGGTCACGTTGGGCAACGTGCGCGCGTACTCCACCACGTCAGGGACCCGCACCACGCCCCCTATGTTGTTGCCGCAGTGACAAACGAATACGCCCACCCTTGTCTTAGGCATGCTCTAGCTCTTTGCTCTTTTTCGCCAATATCTCAGCAACCCTGGCTGCCGCCGCCGAGGCCTGGATCACAGAGTCGGGGATATCCTGAGGCCCCTGGCAGAAGCCACAGGCGAAAACACCGGGAACCGTCGTATCCACTGGCCGGATCAGCCTGTCCTCGATGGCGATGAACCCGCTCTCGTCGAGCATCAGACCCAGCTTCTCAGCTATCTCAGCATGGACGCTGTGGGGAACGAGCGCCTGGCACAGGACAACGAGGTCCACCTCCATGCTGGCCACCCTGCGCTCCGGATCCCCCGCGTCGCCGTAAATCGTCTCGTCGTACCAGACGACGGGATTGCCCGTCTCCTCGTTTACGGTGATCTTGCCCGGGCGGCTCCTGATGTAGCCCACCCCGTACTGTTCCCTGGCCCTGATGATGTACTCTTGAAACTGCTTGCCCACCGCCCTCATGTCTGTGTAGAAAATGAAGGACTTCAGGCCGGGATAGTGCTCGTTGGCCAGGATGGCCTCCTTGGTGGCGTGCATGCAGCATACGCTCGAGCAATAGGCCTTGTAGTTCACGTCCCTCGAGCCCACGCACTGTATGAAAGCGATCGTCCCTGGGACCTTGCCGTCAGAAGGGCGCTCCAAATGTCCTCCCGTCGGCCCTGATGCGCAAATCAGTCTCTCGTACTCCAGGCCGGTGATGACGTTGTCGATCTCGCCGTAACCATACTCCTTCAACGAACCAGGATCGAAGGGATCGAAACCCGTGGCCAGTACTATCGCCCCTACCTCCAGCTCGACCAGTTCTTCCTGCTGTTCGAAGTCTATGGCCCCTGCCTGGCAGGTCTCCTCACAGACACGACACCGGCCCTTGGTCAGATACAGGCAAGACTCGGCGTCGATGGTCATCTTGCGGGGGACCGCCTGCGGAAACGGCAGGTATGCCGCCTTCCGTTTTGCCAGCCCCACGTTGAATTCGTCAGGTACACGACGCGGGCACTTCTCGGCACACTCGCCGCAACCCGTGCACTTCTCCACATCCACATAGCGGGGTTTCCTGAGCACAGTGACCCTGAAGTCGCCAGCCTTGCCGTCCATTTCTACTACGTCGGAGTAGGTGAGAAGGTGTACGCGCTCATGGCCGGCGCACTCGATCATCTTAGGCGCCAGGATACACATCGAGCAGTCGTTGGTAGGGAACGTCTTGTCCAACTGGGCCATGCGACCACCAATGCTGGGAGTCTTCTCCACAAGGTAGACCTCAAAGCCCATGTTGGCCAGGTCAATCGAAGCCTGGATACCGGCTATCCCGCCACCGATGACCAAGACCGATTGGCTCTCCAACCTCCACCCTCCACAAGCTGCCTTTCGACATCAGACGAGGGCACGCCCTGTCAGCGGAACATGACACGAAGCATGCCCTCACCAGACCGTCGGCGCGATATGCCGACCTAGACAGTCACCTTACTCATCAACTCGGCCAGCTTGGCCGCAGCTTCTCTCTTCTTTCTCAAGTTAACGGCGCTAGCGTCCACGAACTGCAATGCGCCCGGGAAGCAGAACTTGACGCACTGAGGGTCACCATCGCAGAGGTCGCACTTGATGACCCTGTTGGTCACCGTGTCGATGCCCATGCCGCCGAAGGGACAAGCCGTCACGCACATCTTGCAGCCAATGCACAGATCGTAGTCCAACTCCACGCTGCCTAGCGTTTCGTCTCTAGAGAGCGCGTCTTTGGGGCAGACCGCAATGCAGGGCGCTTCCATACAATGCTGGCAGACCATGGGCATGTGGAAGCCTTCCATGAACCACTTGATGATACTGATTCTGGCCCTGCTCGGGTTGCTCACTCCCTCGTGCTTGACAGAGCAAACCATCTCACACAACCGGCACCCGGTACACTTGTCTTGTTCTATCAGAATCACCTTCTGCATGGTCAATACGCTCCCCTATAGCATGTGAGATGGCTCTTTGTCCAATCCGAGCCTCTCCAACGTCTCCCGAGTGGGGACACCGTCCTGGTCCCACCCATGTAGCTCGTAGTACTCGTCGATCATCCCCTTGAACTTCTCACGGTCGATGGTCCTGCCACGGACGATGTCCAGGCCGCGCGTCGTCGGCTCATCAAAATAGCGGTCCACCAGCATGTCGTCTTGCCTACTGAACCCCTCTCTGATGTTGAACAGTCGCTCTATGTTATAGCAGCGTTCTGCCACCTCCCATACGTCGCGAGGCGACATCTCCAGCCCCGTGTTGTAGTGGAGGAACTTGGAGATGTGATCGAAGTTCATCAGGTTAGGGCTCAGGAAAACGCAGTGGTACTTGCACACCCCGACCATATCTATGGCCATGTACATCATCTCCTGCCATAGAACCTGCCAAGGCTTGCCCTCGTAATCCCTGTAGTCGGAGGTGTACTTCCCTTTGTACTCGACGGGGTTGTTGTACACCTTCTCCAACAAGAACACCGGCAGATGATAGAGGTCTATGGCTGGCCGGCTCCGCAGATGGTCAGAACCTCTCGTGCCGGTGGCGATTCCCAACGCCAGGGCGGGACTCGGCCTCTCGTCCGAGTGCAAATTGCTCATCCCCTTTACGTGGATATTGTACTTGAGGGAATCCTTACCTATCTTGGCAGCAGCGCGCAACGGCCCTTCAGCCAGGATGTCACCGATGCCCTCTCTAAAGCTGATCTGGCGAATGAGCTCTAAGACGGCCTCGTCGTTGCCCCACTCCAGCTTGAGGCCACCCGTGTCCTCATCGGTGATGATCCCTTTCTCGTATAGTTCCATGGCCCAGGCCATCATACTGCCTATCTCGAGGATGTCGACACCGTAGTGGTTGACCAGATGGTTGCCCATCAGCACGGTCTCGAAGTTGTTGCAGCCCACCTCCCAGCCGAAAGCTCCCTGCGCGGTGTACTCCGGTCCTTCATCATAGATGCCGTCTACGATATACCGGTGGCGGCAGTGGATGACGCAGCCAAAGCAGCCCACGCTGCCGAAGCTATACTCCTCGATGTGCTCACACTCGATCGGCTCCGCATCAAGAAGCTGGTTGTGCTGGAAGTTCTGAGTCCTCACCAGGCCTGTGGAGTTAGTCACGCTCTGGATGAACATGGTGCCGTACTTGCCCATGATCTGAGCGAACTTGGTGCCACTGATATGGTTCATGACTTCATAGTCATATGCGAGAGCCTCCTCAGGGTACCTGATCTCCACGTCCATGGTACCTCGGACGGCGATGGCCTTGACCTTCTTGGACCCCAGCACGGCGCCCATCCCGCTCCGGCCGCCTGCATTCTTCATGCCGTTCATCACGTTGGCGTACCTGACTAGATTCTCGCCTGCCGGACCGATGCAGAGTACCTGCACCTCCTCGCCCAACTCCTCTTTGAGGGCGTTTTGAGTCTCACGCGTGCTCAGCCCCCACAGGTGGGACCCATCTCTGATCTCAATTCTCCCATCGTTCACCCAGATGTAGACCGGCTCCTCCGCCTTGCCCTTCAGCATCAAGTGGTGAAACCCTGCCCAGGTCATCTCTGGCGCAAAGAACCCGCCCATGTTGGTGCTGCCCACAGCCCCGGTCAGAGGAGACTTGGCAGCCACGTGAGTGCGAGCTGACGCTGACGACAACGTGGCACTCAACAGACCTGCGCTGATAAGTGCTACGTTGTCGGGGCCCAGCGCATCGATCCCTGGCTCGGTATGATTGTACAGAAGATACATATCCAGGCCTCGACCGCCGATGAACTTCTTCCTAAGCTCTCGTGGTATTGGTTTAGTCTCGATCTCCCCAGTAGAGAGGTTGACGTACCCTATCTTCCGATTGAGAGGCATCGTTCAGTTTCCTTCCTTCACCCATCCTACCGACTCCGTTTCCCGGAGCCGCTCCTTTGCTATCATGGCGCTAGAACTCCACCTTGTCCCACATGGGCCCTCGGATCTTGGCCAGTTCGGCGTTCACCCAGGATACGCGCCACTCCGAGCCACATTCAGGGCACACGAACTTGTCCGCTTTGGGCGGCACTCTGTAGCGCGCGAAGCAGTTGAGGCATCTTACCTCGCCGATACGGCTCTTTTCCTTCTCCGTATCACTGACGCTCTTCTTGACCATGTCAGTCTCTCCTCCAAGAATGGCCAACCAAAAAACGACCATTCTACTCCCATTATACGTGATCTATGTCACATAAGCAAGGGGCCGTCTTGGGATCGCCACAGGTCGGCGAGCAACAAAGTATCACTGCAGGCACTCTAGGACGGCTGCTATCCCCATACCGCCACCCACACAGAGAGTGACCAGCCCGTACCTCAAGCCGCGTTTCCGCAGCTCGTAGAGCAGCGTAAGAGTAGTCCTGGCGCCACTTGCGCCCACTGGATGCCCCAGGGCTATCGCGCCGCCGTTGACGTTGACCCTGTCCCGATCGAGGCCCAGTTCCCTCTCGCAAGCCAGATACTGGGCAGCAAAGGCCTCGTTGATCTCTACAAGGTCCATGTCCCCCAGTTGTCTACCGGCGCGCTGGAGGGCTTTTCGGGAGGCCTCTACCGGGCCTATGCCCATGATATCCGGCTCCACACCCACGCTGGCCCACGAGATGAGCTTTCCCAGTGGCCTGAGGCCCATGTCCTTGGCCCGCTTGGCAGTGGTCATCACCATGGCCGCCGCCCCGTCGTTGATGCCACAGGCGTTGCCGGCGGTCACCGTGCCGTCTTTCTTGAACACCGGCGGCAACTGGCCAAGGCTTTCCACAGTCGCGTCGGCGCGGATGTGCTCGTCCCGGTTCACCACCTTGATGTTTCCCTTGCGGTCTTTGGTCTCTACCCCCACTATCTCCTCGGCGAACCGTCCATTCTCCCTAGCCTTCGCCGCCCGGCTATGGCTGCGGTAGGCGAACTCATCCTGCTCTTTCCGAGTGATATGGTACCTCTCCGCCAGTATCTCAGCCGTGAGGCCCATTGCCAGCCCGTTCCACTGGTCTGTCAGCGCCACGAGCACGTAGTCCTCAACTTCTACGTTTCCCAGACGGAATCCATCGCGCGCACCACGGATCAGGTGAGGGCATTGCGTCATGTTCTCACTGCCGCCAGCCAGCACCACCGTCGAGTCTCCCAACAGCAACTGCTGTGCCCCGACCACCAGCGCTTCAAGACCAGAAGCACAGAGGCGGTTCACGATCAAGCCGGGCACCTCTATAGGGACGCCCACCTCCATGCCGATGTGACGCGCCAGATAGGGAGCATCCTTGCAGGTCTGCACCACGTTCCCGAAGATCACATGATCAATGGACTCGGGATCGACGTTGGACCGCGCCAGCGCCTCCCGGGCCGCCACTGCTCCCAGTTCTGTGGCTGTGACCCCCTTCAGCCCGCCGTTTAGAGCACCGAATGCCGTACGTGCACCATCAATGATGACGACGTCGTCCACCTGAGACCTCCTAAGGAGATAGCTGCGAATGCGAGGCCAGCCTGGGACAGACCGCTAGGTCAGATTCTCGAAGATCCCCGCCATACCCTGCCCGCCGCCGATGCACATGGTTGCCAGGCAGTACCGCTTGTTACGCTCCCTCAGTTCGTACATGCCGCTGAGAGAGATACGAACGCCGGTGCAGGCCGTGGGATGCCCCAGGGCAATTGCACCACCGTTCACGTTGGTGATCTCTCGGTCGTTCTTCAGCTCCCGTTCACAGGCCAGATACTGAGCCGCAAAGGCCTCGTTCAGCTCAATGATGTCAATGTCTTCCAGCTTCAACTCGGCCCGCAGAAGAGCCTGCTTGGTGGCGGGGACTGGTCCGATGCCCATGATGTCAGGGTCGCAGCCCATTGCGCCGTAGGACACCAGTCTACCCAACGGCTGGAGGCCACGCTCCTTGGCCACTTCCATGGTGGTAACAACCACGGAGGCGGCACCGTTGGTGATCGGACACGCATTCCCTGCAGTCACCGTGCCGTCTGCCTTGAACGCTGGTCTCAGCTTGGATAGCTTCTCCACGGTCGTATCATCGCGGATCCGCTCGTCCTGGTCGAAGAGCCTAGTCTCGCCACGCTTGCCAGCAGGTACGTTTATGGGCGCAATCTCCTTCGCCAGACGTCCGCTGTCGCGCGCTGCTTTGGCCAACATGTGGCTGCGATAGGCGAATTCGTCCTGTTCAGCCCGTGGGATGCTGTATTTCTCCACCAGATTCTCGGCGGTCAAAGCCATACGCAAACCGTTGTACGAGTCGATGAAGTTCTCGTCCACCCAGTGCTCGATCACTCCGGCGCCATACCCGAGGCCATCGCGAGCGTTCTTGATGACAAAGGGCATCTGGTCCATGGCCTCCACCCCGCCAGCCAGGATGAACTTGTACTCATCGTCCACGATGAGCATGCGGCCCGCGGTGACGATGGCCTCCAGACCGGAGCCACAGATCCGACCAAGGTTCAACGCCGGCACCGGTATCGGGCAGCCTGCCTTGAGAGCGATGTGACGAGACAGGTACTGAGCATCGCCACTGGACTGCGAAGCGTTTCCCCAAACGACATGGTCTATCCAGTCCGGCTCCACCCCAGATCGCCTCATGGCCTCCTTTGCCACATGGACGGACATGTCTGCGGGGTGGACATCCTTCAATGACCCACCATAGTGCGCTAACGGGGTGCGCGCCCCCTCAAGGATGACTATGTCCTTCCCATGGAAGTTCATACAGCTATCGCTCCTTTCACCAACTACATTCTTGGCCCGGTCCCTTGAATCCAGGCCAATGCTATCCTCGCAATCCCCAACGTTTGTCACCGGTAACACATGGGGTGCAAGGCATACACCACCCAGGTGTCGGCAGCTTGCACCCCCACGCGTGCATGACAAGCTGTGGTTGGCCCAGGACCCACTGCCTCAGGCTACAGCTTCCTTCGATCAACCACGCGTTTGGCCTTGCCCTCGCTGCGCTGGATGCCGAAAGGCTCCTTGATGTTCACGCCACAGGAAACGTACAAGGCTTCGGCCAGGGCCTTCTTCACCGTGCCTTCCATCCCCTTCAAGGTATCCCAGCCCTGGTTGAACAGCTTCTCTGTTGCCTCCACTTCCACCGTCAACACGTCCATGTCCTTCGGGCGGTCCACATAGATGACATAGTGAGGCGCGAGTTCCGGGAAGCTGAGGAGGATATCCTCTATCTGGGACGGGAAGACATTGACGCCGCGGATGATCAGCATATCATCCGTACGGCCCGTGATCTTGCCCATCCGAACCACGGTGCGACCACACTCGCACTTCTCGGCGTGCAACACGGTACGATCTCTCGTTCGGTACCGCACCAGCGGGAACGCCTCCTTGGTCAGAGTGGTGAACACCAACTCCCCGGGCGTGCCGTAGGGCAGAGGCTCTCCCGAACTCGGATCGATAATCTCGGGATAGAAGTGGTCTTCAGCAATGTGCAGCCCATTATGCGCAGGGCACTCCACCGAGACACCCGGGCCGATGATCTCCGCCAGACCGAAGATATCGAAGGCTTCCACGGTCAGCCTCTTCTCAATCTCCTCCCGCATCTTGTCCGTCCACGGCTCGGCGCCGAAGAAGCCGATGCGCAGCTTCAGGTCCTTCTTAGGATCCAGTCCGGCCTCGTCAATGGCCTCAGCCAGTACCAGGGCGTATGAAGGCGTGCACGTGAGCACAGTACAGCCAAAGTCCTGCATGATCGTCACCTGGCGAGCCGTCAGGCCGCCAGAGACGGGTACCACCGTGGCCCCCACCTCGTGAGCCCCTAAGTGGAAGCCCAGTCCGCCTGTGAAGAGCCCATAGCCATAGGCGTTGTGGACAATGTCGCCCTTCTTCGTTCCACCGGCAGAGTAAACCCGCGCCATGCACTCGGCCCAGACCTTCATGTCATTGTCCGTGTAGCCCGTCACGGTCATCTTCCCGGTGGTGCCGCTGGTGGCGTGGATCTGCGACACCTCCTCCAACGGCACCGCAAAAGGGCCGAAGGGGTAGTTGTCCCGCAGATTCTGCTTCACGGTGAAGGGGAATTTGGCCAGATCGTCCATGGATTTGAGGTCAGCGGGTTTTACACCTGCATCGTCAAACAGCTTCTTGTAGAAGGGTACTCTGCTATAGACCCTCTCCAACGTCCCCTGCATACGCTTCAACACCAGCTTCTGCAGTTCCGCGCGAGGCATGGTCTCAGCCTCTGGATTCCAGATCGTATACTCCTTTTTCGCCATCATCCCTCCTCGGTAGCTACATTGGACCGTGTGGCTTGGACAGTCCGTGGGCTATCTACATACAGATAGCCACATCGCCATTGCGCGGTCATCACCACAAACTCACAAAGCTCTGCCCGCAGCGAAGGCCTTGCGATTGAGCTCCAGGTACTTCTCCGGCACACGCCGCTCGATAACCTTCAGCCAGTCCTCCTCTGGGACATCAAGGAACCTGGACAGGGCCCCGATGAGCACAACGTTGGTCGCTCGTTCGGTCCCCAGCTCCTCAGCCTTGGCCAGGGCGGGCACAATGTGGTATGCCCCGGTCCCCGCGGCTAGAGCCTTCCCTATCTGCTCAGGGCTAGGATACTCCATCCCTCCGGAACTCACAGCCAACGGGGGCAGCCTCTGCTCGTTTACGATGGCTGTACCGCCTTTCCGGAGGAGCTGAAGCCAGCGGAGAGCTTCCAGCAACTCGAAGGAGATCAGGTAGTCTACCTCGCCGTTGCCCACCAGCGGTGCATAGACCTTGTCGGCCCAGCGGACCTGGCTGAGGACGCTGCCCCCTCTCTGGGCCATACCATGCACCTCAGATTTCTTCACATCGTAGCCAGCCTCGACGCCCACCTCGGCCAGGATGTCTGAGGCCAACAGGACGCCCTGACCACCAACTCCAACCAGCGCGAAGTTTGTTGTTTTCACAGTCCCTACCCCTCCAACGCATGAATGCCCTTGCGGGCGCAGACCTGTTCACATACAGAGCACCCAAAGCACAGAATGGTGTTGATCTCCGCCTTGGCCTTACCGGACTTCTCATCTATCTCATCGCTCCGGACCACGGCCGGGCAGCCGATCTCAAAACAGCGACCGCAGGCATTGCATCGCTCCGAGTCCACTTCGTACAGCCCTGGCCTCTTATCATACATGAAGATGCAGGGGGAACGCGTGATGAGTACCGCCGGCTTGTTGGCGTCCAGCGAAGCCTTAAGGGCCTCCTCCGTTTCCTTGAGATTGAGAGGATCGACAGTCCGTACCTCCTCGTAGCCCATAGCGCGAGCCAGCGCCTCAAAATCCCCCTTCACTGTCTTCTCGCCCATCAACGTGCGGCCTGTGCCCGGATGCGGCTGATGCCCCGTCATCGCCGTTGTCAAGTTGTCCAGGATGAGGGTCACAGTGTTGCTCTTGTTGTAGACGACGTTGAGCAGGCCAGGCATGCCGGCATGCCAGAGGGTGGAGTCTCCGATCGTGGCCACCGCCCTCTCCTCCACTCCCGCCTTGTTGATGCCGTGGGCCACTCCGATGCTGGCCCCCATACAGCCAAGGGTATCCGTGGTGGCTATGGGAGGCAGTACAGCCAACGCATAGCAGCCAATGTCGCTGTTTACCACCAACCCATACTTCTTGAGCAGGTAGTATACCGGCCTGTGAGGACAACCCGCGCAGAGCACGGGCGGCCGGGGCGGCAATGGGCCCATCTCCACCTTCGGCGGCTCCACCGTCTCTTTCACCAGTCCCGCCTTGTAGGCCGCATCACGCACGATGCCAGGGTTGAACTCATCCAGGATGGGGAAGAAATCCTTACCTGCTGCGACTTCTATGCCCATCATCTTCAAATGCTCTTCCAAGAAGGGGTCCAATTCCTCCACTACTACCACCTTGTCCACCTGAGAGGCGAATTCCCGGATCAGCTTCTCTGGTAGTGGCCAACTCATGCCCAGCCTGAGGAACGACGCCTCTGGGAACACCTCTCGCGCGTACTGGTAGGCCACGCCGTTGGCCACCACCCCCAGAGAGCGGTCCCCCCACTCCGCCTTGTTATACGGGAAGCTCTCGGCGTATTCTGCCAGGTCCTTCAGACGCTGCTCCATGACAGGGTGACGACGTTTGGCAAAGCCGGGGATCATGGAGTACTTCATCGCATTACGCGCGAAGGGCTTACGTTCGGGTGCACCAGCCTTTCGCTCGCCCAATTCGACCACGCTACTGGAATGACAGATGCGCGTGGTCATGCGCAGAAGCACCGGGGCATCGAACTTCTCGCTGATCTCCAGAGCCAGGCCTACGAAGTCCTTCGCCTCCTGGCTATCTGTCGGCTCCAGCATAGGTACCTTGGCGAACTTGGCATAATACCTGTTGTCCTGCTCGTTCTGAGAACTGTGCATCCCGGGGTCATCAGCGGTGACTATGACCAACGCTCCGTCAAACCCTGTGTATGAGGAGTAGAAGAGGGCCTCGGCGGCCACGTTCAAGCCCACCATCTTCATGGCTGCCAGAGATCGCTTCCCCGCGTAGGCCGCGCCGATGGCCCCGTCCAGCGCTATCTTCTCGTTGGGCGACCATTCAGCGTATATCTCCTTATACTGTACAATGTTCTCCAGGATCTCAGTGCTGGGGGTACCTGGATAGGCACTGGCGAACACGACGCCACTCTCGTAGGCCCCTCGAGCCACGGCCTCATTCCCCGACAGCAAAGCCTTCATCAGAAACCTCCATTCCCTATGATAACTCGCGTGCGAGCCGCCAATCTATTGGCGGCACGGTCCCAACCACGATCATGCTAAGACCACTAGGGAGTTAGCGCCGCCGTTATCAGGAGCCCAATCCTCCTAAATAGGCCTCTTGTAAGCGTTCGTCGCCCAGCAGTTCCTCAGATGTCCCTTCCACGACGACCTTGCCTGTCTCCAGCACATAGCCCCGGTCGGCCAGTCTGAGGGCGGCCCTGGCGTTCTGCTCCACCAGCAGGATCGTAGTTCCATGCTCGCGAAGCTCCCCTGCGACCCTGAAGATCTCCCTGACCAACAAGGGCGCTAACCCCAAGGAAGGCTCATCCAGCAGCAGAAGCTTGGGCTTGGCCATGAGTCCTCTACCCACGGCCAACATCTGCTGCTCCCCTCCCGATAAAGTGCCTCCCATCTGTCTCTGCCTATCCTTTAACCCAGGGAAGATCTCGAATACGAAATCGAGATCAGAACTAATCTGGTCCTTCTTGTCCCTGCCGCGGCGGACATAGGCACCCAGCAGCAGGTTGTCTAGCACATTCAGGGTGGAGAACACCTGCCGTCTCTCGGGCACCTGGCTGATTCCTACACGGACCACTTTGTCCGGCGACAGTTTGCCAATCCGCTGACCATCGAAGAGGATCTCCCCCGTTCTCGAATGCAGGACCCCCGAAATGGTGTTCAGAAGAGTCGTCTTCCCGGCGCCGTTCGCTCCGATGACGGTCACGATCTCTCCCCGGTCGACATGTATCGAGACATCCTTCAAGGCATGGATACTCCCGTAATAGCTATTGATGTCCCTGATCTCCAGCAGCATTCTCTACCTCTTCAACGTCTCAAGCAGCCAGGCCAGGGGACCGCACCACCCAGCATCCGAGAGCCTCTCAGATCAGATGTAACTCCTCATCGCCAAGATAGGCAGCGATGACCTTGGGATCCCTTTGCACCTCGTCGGGCGTGCCCTCGGCTATCTTCTCGCCATAGTCGAGGACAATGATGCGCTCCGCGATGCCCATGACAAAGACCATGTCGTGCTCCACCAGGACAACTGTGACCCCGCGATCCCTGATGCGGCGCACCAGATCGTCGAGGGCCTCTTTCTCCGGCCTGTTCAGGCCTGCCCCCGGTTCATCCAGCATCAGCAGCTTTGGTTCCGTAGCCATGGCGCGGGCGATCTCCAGAGTGCGCTGCTTGCCGAAGGGGAGGCTTGAGGCACTCGTGGCAGCCACAGAATCTAGACCCACGAAGGCCAGGTGCTCCATGGCCCTCTCTGCAATCTCCCTCTCCTCTCGCTGTCCTGCCGGCAGCCTCAGGCTGGCACTGATCAGCCCGTATGCGCTCTGGAGGTGGCGACCCACCATCACGTTCTCCAGCACGCTCATGTTGTTGAAGACTTGCAGGTTCTGGAAGGTGCGAGACAGACCCAGGCCTGCAATCACATGCGGTTTGAGTCCATTGATCGCCTTGCCCTGAAATCTGATCTCACCGCTGGTCGTGGGCAACACTCCGGAGATGAGATTGAAGATGGTGGTCTTGCCAGCGCCGTTGGGACCGATTATGGAGAAGATCTCACCACCCTTGACATCAAAGGAAAGATCGTCCAGGGCTAGCAGGCCGCCGAATGCCTTTTTCAGATCTTCGACCTCCAGAATCGTATTCTCGGCCACATCTCCTCCGATATCGGCCAGTATCAAGTTGCCTTTTCCGTCAGCCGGTCAATCTCGGTCTTCCCCTCCCGGCGACTCAAGTTGCGCAACCAGCCAAAGGCCTTGCCCGCCGCATAACTCAGCCCTTGCGGCATGAAGATCATGATCAGCACCAGGAGAAGACCAAAAATGACGATCTCATGTTCCCCACCGGCGCCACGAAGGAGCGTCTGCAGTCTGGCACGCAGTACCTCCTTGATGACGTATACGATCCCCACTCCGAAAGGAGCTCCCCAGATGCTGGCCAACCCCCCCAACGCCGCCATGATCACCAGATCCAGCGAGCCCACAAACCCGAAAGGCGTGGGGTTTACTAGCGTCTGATAGTGAGCGTAGAGGCTCCCAGCGATGCTGGCATAGACTGTGCTGAGGACGAACACCTGGAGCTTGAACTTCTCGATGTCAACTCCCATGGTCTGGGCCGCGAGTTCGCTCCCTTCGATGGCACGCAAGCCCCGTCCTACGCGCGAGTTGACGATATTGAGAGAAAGCCACATGACAGCAAGGGCCACAGCCCAGACGAGGAAGTAGTACCTCTCTCTCGGCCACATTTCGAAGCTGCCGATGCACAGTCGCGGAACGCTGCCCACGCCGTCCGAGGCGCCAGTGAACGTGCCCCCCTCTCGAAAGAGAACGAAGATAATCAGGCCAACACCCAAAGTGCCCATGGCCAGATAGTGACCCTTCAGCCTCAGGACAGGCCGCCCGATGAGGTAGGCGATGCCTCCCGTGATCACCATCCCGGCCAGGATCATCAGCCACGGCCACCACCACCACTCCTCGCGTATGACCCCGGGGAATAGCACGTTGATGCCCCGATTCGCCGCCCTGGTAGTCATGATCGCGGAGACGTAAGCGCCGATGGCATAGAAGCCCGCCTGCCCCAGTGAGATCTGCCCGGCGTGCCCCATCAACATGTTCAATCCCACAACCACTATGGTCAGAAGGCCCACACGCACTAGTGTGTCAAAGCTGACGATGCCACCCGTCACATCCGAGAACTCGAAGCCCATCGGCTGTGCCATCTCGAGCCATCCCAAGAGAAAGATGACGATGGCGAATACACCGATGCCGATGCTGATCTGATGGCGCCTCCAACCCTCTCTCTGCATCAGCGGCTACCCCCTACCTACTGCTCAACGCCCCGTTCGCCACCGCCAATGATGCCCTGTGGCCGGAAGAGCAAGATCAGAATCAGGATAACAAAGGCGAAGATATCCTTGAAACCAGCCCTGGTGACGCCGGCTGCCACGTTCTCCAGCACCCCCAGCAGGATCCCCCCGACGACCGCCCCCGGGGAACTGACCATCCCGCCCATGATGGCCGCGATGAAGCCCTTCAGCCCCAACTTGAGACCCATGTCATAGATGGGCCTGGTGGCGGGGGAAAGGACCACGCCGCCGATAGCGCCGAGGGCTGCGGCCATAGCGAAGGACAGGAGGGACATACGGCTGGGGTTGATGCCCATCAACTCAGCGGCCCGGCGGTTGATCGCGCAGGCGCGCAGCGCCTTGCCTAGAAGGGTGCGCTCAAAGAAGAAATAGAGCGCCACTAGAACAACCGCCAACGTTGCCCAGATCCAGAGGCTCTGAGCCTTCAGCATGATGCCTCCAGAGCGAAGGATCTGATCCTCCAGGGCCAGGGAGCTGAAAGCGGGCAGGCTGTACGCGTTGGCGCCCCAGATAAGCAGAGCCATACCCTGCATAAAAATGTAGACCCCCACGGTGATGATAATGAGGGTCAGGGTGTGGCTGTGCCGGGCGGGAAAGATGGTCAGTCTCTCCATTAGGGCGCCGACGATCGTAGTACCGACCACTCCGAACACGACAGCCAGGGCCAGTTTCAACGCGGGAGGAAGGGGGAGAGCCAGGTTGTTGAAGGCAACCGCGAGCATGGCCCCCGACATCACGAACCCGCCCTGGGCGAAATTGATGATTCCTGTGACATTGAAGACCACCACGAACCCGAGCGCGATAAGAGCGTATATGCTCCCTCCACGAATACCATCCAGCACCAACTGCACGTACTGGACTGCCCCGAAGCCCTTCGCATCGCCAAGGTACAGAACAATAGCCACCAGCAACACCATGGCAGCCACTGTGGCTCCTATCCTCGCTGACTTGGTGCGCAAGATGCTCTGCATAACCGCCCCTCGATTCTCCTCAGCGAAGTTGGGGGGCCGGAGCCGCAGCCCCGGTCCCCCCGTTCTCTACAGCGATGTTAGGGCGTCTACCACTCCTCAGGTGGGAAGTACACCCAGGTGCCATTCTCAACCTTGACGAAACCGAGGGCCTCATAGGTCAGGCCAAGGTGGTCCTCAGGAGTGACGTTGAAGACGCCACCCGTGCCCGGCCAATTCGTGATTTGGGTCTCAATGTAGTCCCGGATGGCCGCTCTTCTCGCGGTCAGGTCCAGGCCGTCCTCCAGGCTGCCCATAGCCTCGAGGACCCACATGACGCCATCCCAACCATGGCCACCAAAGGTGCTGAGGCCTTCTGGTCCCTCGCCCGTGAAGGCCATGTAGTCCTCGCGGTACTTGAGCAGCAGTGCCTTCTGCGGGTCGTCATCCGGCAGCCCATCGGCGTACATCAGCTTGCCGCACGGGAACACCGTCCCCTCGGCCGCTGCGCCAGCAGCGCTAATCATGGTGGCGTTGCATACGCCGTGGCCCAAGACTACCGGCAGGTCCGGCGCTCCCTCACGGGCAGCTACCGTGACCAGGGCGGCCCCGGGCGGGACGGCGCCGATCACGAGGGCGTCGCAACCACTGGCTACCACGCTGGCGATCTGCGGGAACTCGGTGTCCGTGGGCTCGAAGCTATCCGAGTACGACACCTCGATGCCCTTCTCCTCCATAGCCGCAGTGGTCTGGGCCAGGCAGTCCTGGCCGTAGCCATCGTTGCTGTAGATGACGCAGACCTGGTCCCAGCCCATGGCCTCGACATAGGCCGCCTGCCACCCGCCAGAGTGGAAGTTCTCCTGCGGGGTCTTGAAAGCCCACTTGTAGCTCTCGCCCGTCTCGGGGTTCAAGATGATGGCGCGGGACGAGGCCATGGAGACGTACGGAATCTCGGCCTCCTGCATCAGGGGCACGACCGCCAGACTGGGGCCGCTCCCGCTGCCGCCCACGATCGCGTCTACCTCGTCCTCCTCGATCAACCTGCTGGCCACCGTGGCGGCGACCTCCGGGTTGCTCTCGTCATCGTAGATGATGAAGTCGACGGGGTGGATGACGCCGTCAGGGCCGGTTACGCCGCCGGCCTCTTCGATCTGGGCCGCGATCATCTCCGCGGTATTCCGCTCGGGCACGCCCAGGCTCGACGTGGGCCCGGTGATGCTGGAGAAGAAGCCAAGCTTGTAGGCCGTGCCTATCACCGGCTCGGGAGGCGTGGTTGCCTCCGGTGGGGTCGTGGCCTCCGGCGGAGGCGGTGTTGTCGGCTCTGGAGGCGGCACAGGCGTCCCGCAACCTCCTACCAAGAGCGCCAGCAGAGTAATCATGGTCAGTAAAGCAAAGGCTCGCTTTTTCACTACTTTTCCTCCTTGGTTTTAAGTAAGACAGTTCGACCTACCAGATCTCTGCCAGATTTGTGTGCGCTTTGCTCGACCACCTCCTTTCCATTCAACGGAGTGTGTCGTCTCTGACAACGGCCTCCGCGATCTTTGGACATCTGAGACGCTCACCGCGTTGTTCCCAGTCGCGGCACCAACTGCCATAATGGTGAGCGTATTATACACCACCCACCCGGCCCTGCCCAGCTTGCACGGCTCCCTCTCGGGTCTCGCCCCCTAGAAATCGGGCGTCAGAATGATCCTCCTCATCAGGGTAGTGGAGTGAGCCTCTTCGAACACGTCTTCGATCTGGCTCATGGGCCTGGTCTCCACGAAGGGCTCTAACTGTACCTTGCCGTCTAGTACCATCTGCAGCACTAAGGGGTAGTACTCCGGCAGGCAACCCCAGGTCCCAATGATCTCCGCATCGAAAGCCATCAATCTGGACAGAGAGTACTCGTTGGCATTGGTCGAGAACCCAACCCACACCAGCTTGCCCACGAACCCCAGGAGGGCCAGGGCGATCTCCTGAGCAGCCCTCGATCCCGTCATCTCGAAGATCTTCCAGCCCCAGTTGGACGGGAGGCCGTGCTCCTTGCAGAGGTCACGGAACTCATTGCGGATGTCGCCGGCGCTCTTGTCTGTGGAGTTGATCACGTAGTCGGCCCCATACCCCAGCGCCCTTTGTAGCTTATCAGGATGACGTGCGATACCCACCACTGCCTCGGCGCCCATGGCCCTCAAGACTTGAGACATGAACACTCCGAGACCGCCGGTCACGCCCAGGATGATACAGCGATCACCTTTCTGCACATCTGCTCGCAGCGCCGCCTGGTAGGGACTCGTCACCGCGTCCGCCACCACCGCCAGCCACTCCAGCGGCATCCCCTTGCGCTCTTTGACCGGACAGAGATCCATGGCGGGAACCGCGATGTGGCTGGAGAAACCTCCGTAGATGTCCAGGCTATTGCCGGGCATCTTCTGGGCCAGACACCGGTTGCCGCGACCCATGTGGCAGATTGGGCAGTTGCGGCAGGGCATCACCGCGGGGATGATCACCTCCTTGCCGATCCAGTCCTTCTCTCCGGCAACCACCTTACCGCTTATCTCGTGCCCCAAGGTCAATGGCGGCTTGGTCACTGTGGGGACCCCGTCGTAGAAATACCCCAGGTCCGTGTGGCAGACGCCGCATCCAGCGATCTCCACCAGGACCTCACCAGCCTTCAGCTCTGGCACGGGGATGCTGGTTCGCTCCAGCTTCCCAGGGGTGACCTCACCGGTCTCTCTGTCTTTGACAGTGGGCTGCACCATCTGCCAGGTCTTGATCTCTTTCGGTACATCGGCCATTAGTTCTTCACCTCCTCGATACCGATAATTCGTCTTTCTTTTCGACTTCGTCTGCCTGTGATCCCGCGGCGAATAGCGCCGCTCCGAAGGCCCCCATCTCCTGGGGATGCGGCGCGACCTCCACGTTAACCCCGGCACGCTCGCTGATGATCTCCGCGACGATTGGATTGTATGCCACAACCCCGCCGCTCATGATCACACGACCCGTCAACCTCTCCATCTCTAGGATACGCTTGGCTACGGAATTGAACAGTCCCCGGACAAGGTCCTCCAGCCTCTCCCCTCCTCTTATTCGATCCAGAACCTCGGTGGCGGTGAACACCGTGCAGAAGCTGCCCAATTCCGTACCCGCCGTGGATCTCCTGGCCAGTCCCTCCAGTTCGCTCACGGGGATGTCCAGCTTGTAGGCCATCTCCTCCAAGAAGGCGCCGGTGCCGGCCGCGCACTTGCGGTTCATCTTGAAGCTGGTCTTCCGGCCCGACACATCCAGTTTGACCACCTTGTTGTCCTGGCCGCCAATATCTATCACCGTGATCTCTTCTGGATAGTAGTAGTGACAACCTGTGGCGTGACAGCTGATCTCGGTCTTGCTCTCCTGGGCAAAAGGCACGCTCCGTCTGCCGAAGCCGGTAGCGAAGATGATCCCCACATCAGCCCGCTCCAGGCCAGCGCGCTTCAGAGCTTCGTTCAGTGCGCTCTCTGCCGATTCCATGAGATTAGCACCGGACCTGCGCACGAAACTGCCCAGTATGTCCCTGTTTCGGTCTATGATCACGGCCTTGGTCGTGGCGGTCCCGCAGTCCAGGCCAGCGAAGAATCTCCCGTCCAGGTCCATGCCCTTGTCCAACAGACCTACTTTCTCTCCTCGAGCTGCTCCATGAAGGCCTCGATGTTGGTCCTGGTGGTCTCCTCCGAATACATCCTGAGGTCATTCAAATCGGCGTCGATGATCAAAGTCGGAATGCCCAGCTTCTCCTCCAGCCTTTGAGGCATCCCGTACCTGGCGTTGGAGTTGTTGGGACAGGTCTTGGAATCGTGGAAGATGATCCCATCAACCTGGAAGTCCCTCACCATCCTCTCCACGTAAGCCTCTTTCGTCGGCTCACTGCGGTTGATGAAGATCTCGATGTAGGCCTGGGCCATGCTCTCGAAGGGCCTGCGCTCGTCAAAAGCGCTGAAGATCCAGCTGTTACAGTAGGTTGATACCACCACGCACGCATCCAGTTCAGAGAACTGCTCTGACAAGGGGCGCAGCTTGCCCCAGATGGGCATCCCGTCCCAGTAGATGCGGAAACGCTCGCCCTCGACAGCGGATACACCATCCACAACCCGCTGTTCCAGCTCCGCCTTGAGCATCTGGTAGTAATCTATCGGCTCCTGGGTGGCTCGCAGACAGACCGCCGGCCCCATGTGAATGCACCCGTCGAAGAAGGTCCAGGGGGAGGGCGCATTCTTCGCCAGGCCAAGCACGTGTCCCCAAAGCTCGCTACACTCCCGCGAGAGACGCATGCTCTCCCTGAACCTGTCTATGTCGAACTTCTGACCGCTCACCTCCTCCAACGTAGGGATCAGGTCCTTCAACTGTTGTACTACGTCGTCGATGTGGTTTGGCAAGACCTCCGCCATGCCGTGCGGAGGGTTGATACCCACCACCGGCACATCGAACTCCTTTGCATAGTACTCTAACCACTCCCTAACATCCCGGCACTGATTGGTATTGTAGGCCAGCACGTCGGGCCTGGGCACGCTCTCGATGCCCGGATAGGCCTTGGAGAGAGGCGTCTCTCCTTTGAGATAGCTGCCCACGTCGCTGGTAAGGTAGGAGCAAATCTCGGGCGAGTAACCCATGGCGTTGGCCACCGGTATGTACTCCATGGCCAACCTGGTGGAGCCCAGCATCGCTCCATGGTTCTCGGGGTAGTGTATCTCGAATCCGAATGCGCTCAGCAGCTCCGCGGGGCCCACGCTGGTACACCACGCGATCTTCCCCTCCTGCTCTCCCTTGGAGATGCGATCCATCCGGTAGAAGTAGTCCCGCATCACAGCGTTCAGTTGTTTGGCCGCCTCTATCGGTTTGCGCAGCAACTTCTTCTCAGACATTGTATCCTCTCGCGACTGGTGTCACAGCGCCTCTGCCACCACCTCGGTGATGTCCATCACCCTCATCCTCTGCTTGCGCTCCCTTTGGAGCTTGGCAGCGGCCAGCTTGAGGTTGCTCTTGCAGGTGGGGCAGGCCGACACGATTACCTCGGCACCCAGGTCCATGGCCTCGGCCACGCGCTTCTCGGCCAGGATGGAACTCAATGCGCCGTCATAGCCCTTCAGTCCACCCCCTCCGCCGCAGCACTTCGCCAGGGCGCGGTTCAGTTTGAACTCCATCAACTCCAGCCCGGGGACGGCCTTGAGCACATTCCGCGGCGGCTCGTAGATGTTCATATGTCTGCCGATGTCACATGGATCGTGATAGATCACCTTACTCGGGAACTCCCCCTTGAACTTCAGCTTACCCTCGGAGATCAGTCTCTCCATGTATTCGACAGCGTGCAGCACCTCCACATCGAAGCCAGAGTGTTCACGATATAGGTCACGCAGTGTTCTGTGGCAGCCGGCACAGGTCGTGACTATCATCTTGGGCTTCAACTTGGAGAAGGTCTCTACGTTCTTCCTCATGCATGCCTGGAAGGTGGCCTCATCGCCGACGAGGTGCGCCACGTATCCGCAGCAGTTCTCCTCCTCTCCCAGAGCGGCGTACTTCACGCCCAGGCTGTCCATCAACTGCATCATGGAGGGCACGATGTACAAATCCTGGTAGGAACCGGTGCAGCCGAGATAGAGTAGGACATCTACTCCTTCGGGCGGGGCGATCCTCTCCTTGTAGTCGGAGGGATAAGTCTCCGTTCGCTTTGCCGCAAGCTCACCGAAGGGGTTACCCTCTTCCTTCAGGCTCTCCACCATGGGTACGAAGACCTCGGGAAGATAGCCGGCCTCCACCAGCCGCTGGCGGGCAGCGCCCACAATCGCCGCAACCTCTAGGCCGGCTGGGCACGTGGCCTTGCAGTTCAGGCAGGTGGTGCACTGGTAGAAGCTGGCCGCCAATTCCTGCGAAGGCTCCACAGCGCCGGTCATCAGATTGTAGGCCAGGATGACGTGGCCTCTGGCGTTCCGTGACTCCAGAGCGGTCTCGGCAAAGATGGGGCAGCCCAGACGACAGAACCCGCACTGGATACATGCCAGTATCTCATCGTCGGTAGGCTTGCCGTAGCTCTCCACCTCCTCAGGCTTCTCCAGCAGGTCCGTGAAGGCGAAGTAGTCGTAGATATCGCCGACCATATCATCCAGGCCCATCTTGCCAGGGTTCAGAATGCCATTGGGGTCGAGGGCCTGCTTGATGCTTCTCATCACATCCTGACCGGTGCCAAGCTCCTCCACCATAAAGGGTGACTTGGCCATGCCGGTGCCGTGCTCCGCGGTCAGCGTGCCGCCCAGTTTCATGGTCAGGTCGATGAAATCCTTGGCAATCTCCCTGCCTTTCTCCCAGTGTTCGGGTTTCCGCGCATCCAGCAGAAGCACGGCATGGATATTGCCGTCCCCTACGTGCCCAAAACTGGCGATCCTGAAGCCGTGCTTCTCGCCCACCTCTTGAATACCCTTGATAACGGCAGGGATCTTGCTGACAGGCACGCCAAAGTCCTCGACCAGCGGTATCAACCGCTCACCCCGGACCACCTTGGACAAGGCGGCCACCAACCCTGAGCGAGCCGCCCAAATCTTGGCCATCTCCTGAGCATTGTCCGTCCATTGCATGCCGATTTGACCATGCTTGTCGGCGATCTTCCCGATCCGGTCCATCTGCTCTTTGACCAAGACAGCTGAGCCGTCTACCTGGATGAACAGCATACACCCCACTTCGTCGGGGATATCCAGTCCCATTACCTCTTTGACCACATCAAGCGATACCCTGTCTAAGACCTCGCACTTGGCCAGGGGGATGCCCTGAGTCAAGATCTCGGTAACCGTGGCTCCCGCGTCCTCCAGGTTGTCGAACCTTATGGTGGTGAAAGCCACATACTCAGGCATGGGCAGGATTTTGGCGGTAACCTCCGTCACTACCCCCAGCGCCCCCTCGGAGCCGACGAAGATGTGCGTCAGGTCGAAACCCGAGGAACTCTTGGGCACCGTGGTGCCCGTCCTCACCACGCGCCCATCGGCCAGCACCACCTCCAGCCCCACAATCCAGTCTTTGGTGCCTCCATACTTCACGGCCCGCTCGCCGCTGGCGTTGGTGGCCACCGTGCCCCCGATGGAAGCCAGAACCCCGCTGCTGGGGTCTGGAGGATAGAAATGCGTGGGCGCCAGGGCAGCGTTCAGTGCTGCCAGAATAACCCCTGGCTCCACCACCACATATCCGTCCTCCCTGTTGATCTCCTTGATCTTGTTCATCTTGGACAGATCGAGGACGATGCCTCCTGTAGGAGCGAGGACAGCTCCCGTCACGCTGGTACCCGAGCCCCGAGGGATCACCGGGATTCTGCGCTCGTTGGCCAGGGCCATGATCTTGGACACCTGCTCCGTGGAATGGGCAAATGCGATCACATCGGGGACGCCGACGTGGACCGACATGTCGCGGGAGTAGGCCATCAGCTCGACCTCGTCCGCACGAACGTTCTCCTCGCCAACGATCTTCTGCAGTTCCTCTACGTACTCCATGAGCTTGCCTCCTTCACTCCGGGAAAAGGTCACGTGGCCAGATAACCGCCGTCCACGTAGATGGACTGGCCGGTGATGAAGTCCGACGCATTCGAGGACAATAAGAGCACCGCCCCCACAATCTCCTCGGGTTCAGCCACCCGACCTTTGGGGACAGAGCTCAGGTACTTCCCGGCACGCTCGGCGTCGGCCCACAGAGGTTTGCTGAAATCGGTCCTGGTCAGACCGGGCCCCACTGCGTTCACACAGATGTTATGGGGCGCCCACTCTGCGGCCATACACATGGTCAGCATCCTCAGGGCAGCCTTGCTTGCATTGTAGGCCCCCATGCCCACGCTTCCTCGTTCTGCTCCGACCGTGGTGATGTTAATGATCTTCCCTCCCCCTTGGGCGATCATCTGTCTCGCAGCGGCGCGACTCAGGAGGAACGGTCCCCTGCAATTGGTATTGAATATGCTGTCCCAATGCTTCTCCTTGAATTCTAACAGGGGGGCCAGATAGCTTGTCGCGGCGTTGTTGACCAAGATGTCGATCCTGCCAAACTCGCCAATAGTGCCCTCGACGAGGCGCTCGATCTGCTCGCTGGAGGTCAGATCCGTGACCAGTGCCAGGGCCCTGCCTCCGGCCTGACGGATTTCTCCGGCAACCGCCTCCAACTCGGGGTCGCTGCGGCCTGCCACTACTACGGCGGCTCCGGCTGCCGCCAGGGCACGAGCGATGGCCTTGCCGATACCCCGGCCACCACCAGTTACGACGGCCACGGCGCCGCTGAGATCGTATGAAATGTGAGAACTCACGTTCCTCTCTAAGTCGCGGGCCAAGCCAGTGCCAGCCTGCCCCTGTGGAAGTGCAGCCCTGGCACTGCCGGCAGGAACGCTAATATCAACGGTTCGACAGTTCGCCGCCAGTCCCGATCAGGCGGCCGCTATTCTTTCTCTAGATATCGCTCCCTCAAGATGCGATGTAGGATCTTGCCCGTTGCCGTCCTGGGCATCTCCTCCGGTTTGATGATGTCCACGCTCTTCGGTCTTCTGTAGCCGGCGAGCTTCCCTTTGGTGAACTCCATGATTTCAGTTTCGCTCGGCGCCTTGTCCGGGTCCTTGGGGATGACCACCGCCTTAACAGACTCTCCCCACTTCTCGTCCGGTACGCCGATGACCGCCACGTCCAGAACGCCGGGGTGAGACGCCACCACCGACTCCACGTCCGAAGGATAGACCTTCTCGCCGCCGGTGATGATCATGTTGTCCTTGCGGTCCACGATGTAGAAGTAGCCTTCCGCATCCTGCTTGGCCATGTCGCCAGCGCTGAAGTACTCCCCGTGGAAAGAACTAGCCGTCTTCTCCGGCATTTTCCAGTACTCATCGAACATCATCGGCCCGCGCGAGTACAGCTCGCCCACCTCGCCCTGAGGAACCGGGTTCCCATTCTCGTCCAGCAGCCTGATCAAGTCCGTGCCTGCGCACTCCGTGCCTATGGATCCCAGCTTCGTCAACTGCTCGTGAGGCTTGAGGAGGGTCACCAGGCCCGCCTCGGTCGAGCCGTAGGCCTCGAACAACTGAGCGTTGGGGAACATCTTCACGATGCCGAGCTTGGTCTCCTTGCGAGCCGGAGCGGAGGAGATCAGCAACTGTTGCACAGAGGACAGGTCGTACTTGGTCCGCACTTCCTCGGGCAGATTCAACATCATGATGTAGTGAGTCGGTACCAGCGAGGTAAAGGTCACCTTCTCCCGCTCTATGATCTCCAGAAGCTCCTTTGGATCGTAGTTCGTGGCTCGATGGATATACACCCCTCCGCCGATGTAGGTGAACACGAAAGAGTAGAAGGTCGAGTTCACGTGGCACAGAGGCATCACAATCATCCCGATGTCCTCAGGACGATACCCGAAGTCAACCTCATTGATCATGTAGAAGGCCGTGTAAGATTCGTGGGACCTGATGACCCCTTTAGGACGGCCTGTTGTGCCAGAGGTATAGAGATGGATCCAGGTATCTTTGGGCTCAACCCTCACCTCGGGCTCTTTAGGCGAGGCAGCAGCGATGATCTTCTCGTAATTGAGGTACCCGTTGGGCGTCTTGGCCGCGTCGCCGATGAAGATGAATCTGTCGGACCCCACCTGTTCAAAACTACCCTTGACAGAGTCCACATCTGTGAGGAACTCCTCGCTGCAGATAAAGGCCTTGGACCCGGAGTCGTTGACGACATACTCGATTTCCCGCCCCACCCACCTGAAATTGATAGGGACGACGACCAAGCCTACCTTGGCAGCCGCCAGGTAGATGTCCATGTACTCCATGACATTGTAGAGCAGGACGGAGATCCTGTGCCCCTTCTTGAGGCCCATGTCCACCCACGCGTTGGCCAGGCGACAACTCTTCTCGTTGTACTCCTTGAAGGACAGCTCGTTGAAGCCGCCCTTCACCGCCTCCCCCTTCACAGCCATCTTGTCGGCGAACTTGATGGAATTGACCCTCATGATCTCGCCGACGTTCAACCAGGACGCCATCTTACCCCTCCTTCCCTGCTATGAGAACTCTTCGCCATTCCCTTCAACACGGGGTTATTCTAGCACCGCCCGTCTATCATTTCAAGGACTTCGCTGTCCCGGACCAGTCCCAACCGGCCCTCAACAATCTTCTACGGACCGGACCCTTGAGAACAGCACATGGACATCGCGACCGATATGTGCGTGCGATTCGGCCTTCGGCTCGTCAGCAGACCCTCGACGCTGAGAGGGGGGCCGATGCACGAATCCCAGACTGCTCACCCGTGGAAGGGGTAGTTCACACCGCATCTCGGTGGTGTGAACTACCCAGTACTGTATGTAACGCTCATCGGGGCCAGGAACGCACCGGCGCCCGGTCGTTCTATTCAGAAGATTTGCGTGACAGCCTCTACCCCTCCTGAGGCTTGGCCAACACCTCAGCCATGAAGTCCTCGTCCACCATGGCTGCCTGGTCGAGCAACTGGCGATACTTGATGAAGTCGATTGTGTCCTTGCCCGTGATCTTCTTGGTGTTGAAGGCATGGAAGCCCAGGAAGGCCTCGCTCGACATGTTCGTCGCCAGCCAGTGGCGATAGTACAGCTTGCCCTGATCCCAGAAGAACTTCTTCTTGGCCCTGATGGAATCTATGGACATCTGGAGGCAGTTGGGGAACAGATTAGTGAACGTCCACAGCACGCTGTTGACTTCCTTATCGAGGAGTTCGAAGTCGGCGGGCGTGTCCTTGACGAACTCCCTGGCCGCCTTGGCCTCGTCACCGGTCTTGAACTCCCCGTAGACGATGGCCCCGTCCTTGACGTAGGCGTCGGTGATGACCTGGGGGTTTCTGACCCAGTTACCCTTCTCGTCCTTCAGCACCGGCACCACCTTGCTGAGGTATCCCTTGCGAAACATCTTGTAGGCGCTCCACATCTCGCAGGAGATGCAGTTCCACATGGCGTCCTCGATGCCCAGGTACCAGGGCAAGAAGTCGGAGGAGCCGCCCACGGGAGCGGAACCGTGGCGAGGTCCAGCCTGTCCGTAGATGGCCAGGTCAGACGAAATGCAGAGGTCACAAGCACCACCTATCTCCTGACCGCCAGCCACCCTCATGCCATTGGCGCGCGAAATCACCGGCTTCTTGCAGTCAAGAATAGAATCCACCATGCCATTGAATAGGTCCATGTACAGGGCATATTCCGTGGGCCTGCCACTGTAGTACTCGGCGTACTCTTTGGTGTTGCCCCCGGTGCAGAAAGCCCGGTCGCCCACACCGGTGAAGACCACCGCCACCACGCTCCTGTCGGCGGAAGCGTTGGTCATACCGGAGATGACTCCTTTGACCATCTCTGTGGTGTAGGAGTTGTACTGGTTGGGGTTATTGAGCCAAATCCAGGCCGCGTACAGTCCCTCGACAGGGTTGCCCTTGGGATCTACAATGGCCCTCTTGTCGTAGACCACACATGGGGGTTTGTCCATCGTGCCGAAATACTCCTCCCCCCAGAGTGTGTGGTCCTTGATCTCATTGTCCCTGGGTAACCATTCCAGTGCCATCTGCTTCTCTCCTTTCTTGTCTATATACTCGGTGTTGATGCCCTTGAGGGCGGATTGAGTATCATACGGCGAGGTCAGCGGTATCGCTCCACGAACCGTATCGTGAGCGGAAGTATGTCACAGACAATATGTGGCGCCCATTGGACGCCATGTGTCCATTATAACATACTTCATCATGGCTGTCAAGGTCCTTCCAGCGAATGTGCATCACCTCCCTCTGAAGACTGGCTTCCTCTTCTCCAAGAAGGCTGTGGTTCCCTCTTGATAGTCTTCGGTGGTGCAAAGCATACCGAATTCCAGCGACTCGATGGAAAGCCCCCTCTCCAGATCCACCTCCAGGCCCAGGTCGATGGCCTCCTTGCACGCGGCGAGAGTGAGTGGTGGCTTCGCAGCCAGCTTCGCGGCCAGCGCTTTGGCCTCACTCAGTAGCTCTCCCTGAGGGACCACTTTCTCCACCAGACCGATCCGCAACGCCTCCTGAGCGTCGATCATGTCCCCAGTCAGGATGAGCAGTTTCGCCATACCCTTACCAACTAGCCGCGGCAGACGTTGGGTGCCCCCGTAGCCAGGGCTGATGCCAAGGCCTGCCTCCGGCTGCCCCATCCTAGCCGTGTCAGAAGCCAGGCGGATGTCGCAAGCCATGGCCAGTTCCAGTCCTCCCCCCAGTGCGTAGCCGTTGATGGCCGCGATGACCGGCTTCGGCAGGTTCTCTACCTTAAGCGTCATCGCGTGGCCGCGCTGGGAGTTGGCGAATGCATCTCTGGAACTCTTCAGTTCCTGCAACATACTGACGTCTGCCCCGGACACGAAGGCCTTCTCGCCTGCACCGGTAATGACGACGACACGCACTTCGTCGTCCGTTGCCAGTTCGTCCATGGCAGAGCTGATTTCAGCCACCACCTCATCATTGAGGGCGTTGTACTTGTCAGGCCGATTGATAGTCAGCACCGCCACGTTGTCTTCACGATCTATCAACAAGTGTTTGTAGGTCATAGACTCCCCCTCCTCACGCCAACCCCGCCGAATCTGCTCGACAGAGTGGAGCTTTGTACGTGGCGCCGGCTCCCGCCACTCATAGACAGCCAAGCCGACCGATCAGAACGCGCCAACCAGTGGAAGGCGCGCTGGTCGGGCGTCACTTCGATTCTCCGTAGAAACCTCTGCCCGATTTGCGACCCAGTATGCCTGCTGAGACCATGCGCCTCAGCAACACGGGAGCCGCGTACACTTCGTCCTTGAACTCGTTGAACATGTTGTCCGCGATGAACAATGTGGTGTCGTTGCCAAGAATGTCCAGCAGGCGGAAAGGCCCCATAGGGTGATTCAGCCCCAGCTCAATCGCCGTATCAATGTCCTGGATGCTGGCCAGTCCGGACTCGTACAGGCGGATAGCATGGAGCAGATACGGGATTAGCAAACGGTTCACGAGGAACCCGGGCGTGTCTTTGGCGATAACCACCGTCTTCCCCAGAGACTCGGAGAACTCCCTGAGCGTCTTGACCGTTTCGTCGCTGGTCACAATGGTCGTGACGATCTCCAGCAGCCGCATCACGGGCACAGGATTGAAGAAGTGCAGCCCGGCGACTTTGTCCATGCGCTTCGTGGCCGCGGCCATCTCGGTGATGGTCATGGACGACGTATTGCTGGTCAAGAGCGCATGTGGAGGGCAGATCTCGTCAAGCTGCTTGAAGACCTGCTTCTTGAGATCCAGGTTCTCGATGGCGGCCTCCACGATCAGGTCGCACTCCTCGAAGGCCTTAGGGTCGGTCGTGCCTTGGATGCGCCCTATGATCTCATCTTTCTGCGCGGCCGTGATCTTCTCCTTTTCCACGGCTCTCCCCAGGAAGCGATCGACAGTCCCCATGCCTTTTTGCAGTAGGTCATCGTTGATCTCCGACACCACGACCTGGTAGCCAGATTGAGCGCAGACCTGGACGATTCCGGCGCCCATGATTCCGGCACCCACAACGCCAACTTTCTTGATCTTCACCTACTTACCTCCTTCTCAGTCTTGCTATAGTGCCTTCTCAGGCGTCCTCAAGAACAGCGAAGCGATGGCTCCTATCAGAGCCGCCGCACCCGCGATGACGAAAGCGACGGTGTAAGACCCCATTAGATCAGCAATGCGGCCCCCGATGAAGGTACCGCACGCCTGACCGATGCCGAAGAAAAGGGTAATGAATCCCAGGGCGGCAGGAGCCAATCTCGCTCCCAACAAGTCGCCGCTGGCCGCAGCCATGATGCCCGGGATGCTCCAAGCTGTCAGGGCAAAGAGCAGGGCAGAGAGATAATACCCAGGCGGCGCCTTCCACAGGCCGAACGTAGTGAAGCACAAGAACTGCAGGAAGTAGACGATGGCTAGGCCATATTTCCTACCCACCACATCTGAGACCGCCCCCCAGATGAAGCCGCTAATGATGCTCACCATGCCCACCGCCGACCAAAGAGCCCCAGCCGCCTCCGTGGTGAACCCTGCTTCCCACGTCAGGTATCGGGCGAAAAACGTCGTGTAGATAATGTAGGAAAAGCCGAACAAGACATAGATCAGAGCGAGATGCCAAACCGGCGCCGACTTGTATACCAACCCCCACTGCAGCGACGAGGACCGGGCTCTAACAACACCAGCCTCCTCGGCTTCGGCTCCAATAGGCAGCAGCCCCTTGTCGCGAGGGTGATTCCTCAGTATCAGGAAGCATAGCAGGGCGATCAGAATCGCGAAGGCTGCCAGGAAGAACCAGGAGACACGCCAGCCTTCGACACCGTATCGCTTGAGAATGAGGGGCACCAGAAACCCCGTTATCACCATGCCGAAGCTGGAGCCACTCACGGCCATACCGGTCGCCAGTCCCCTTCGCTTGGCTGCGAACCAGCCCGGCACCAAACCCATCACCGGTACGTTCGTGCCACCGCTGCCTACACCAGTAAGGGTTCGGCCAAGGAATGCGACCCCGAAGTTGGGTGCCACGCCCGTAAGCACCATGGAACCACTGATGATGCACATGAAGATGGTGATCACGATTCTGGGTCCAAAACGTGAGGCCAGGAACCCGCAAGTAATCGCCATCACCAGATAGCCAATCATGTTGCCCGTGGCCAGATCGCCGGCCTGGCTGTCGGTCAGGCCCAGCCCCTCCTTCATGCTGGGCAAGATCATGGTGTACCCGAAGCGAGCCAGGCCCAGCGCCCCGATCACCGTGACCACACTCATGATGGCGATTATCCAACCGTAGTGCAGCCCTTGTCTTGGACGACTCTGTTCCTCCCCCATCACTCCTCCTTCAGCGCAACTCCAGAGAGGTGGCCTCGGACTTCTTCGGTGCTTTCATGCCCTAAGAGGACACCTGGCCCTGCCTTCGAAGCACATCCACTACCGCGTCGGTGAGAGCGGCCCGATAGGCCAGCAACCGACGTCCGCTTCCCAGCAGAGCGTGCCTGATCGGTCCCTGCAACTCCCCGATGGTCGCGTATATCGTCTCAGCGATCTCCGATGTGTCGTGGGCCTCCAATCGCCCCCCAACCTTCCGCGCCTGGAACACGTGGCTGGTCCAATCCAGGTGGTCCCCCTCACTGGTGAAGCGCACGTGGACTCTCAGCAGATACTTCTCCAGCTCGACCTCCAGACCGGTCTCCTCCAGAGCCTCCCGCTTCGCCCCCTCCTCGAACGACTCGCCAGGGTTGAGTCCTCCGCTCGGGGCTCGATAGATCGGCCGCTGAAACATCGGTTTTCTGATCAGGGCCAGGTGGTCGTCGTTGAAGATAAACAGAGTGATGTCGTGCGCACGGCCATGCTTCTGCGTGGCCCGCACAAAGGCCAGCTCCATATCCCCAATCGCGAACTCCATATGTTGGACCTGGGGCTTGCCGAGCTTGGCCTCTATCTCGTCTGTCTGCCTGGTGTCGACGTACATCGCCGGCGTGCACTCCGACTAATCCGCGCGCTAGACTTGTGGGAGCTCCTGTGTCCGTGTCACCCATTCTGCCGAAGAGCAGCCAGCAACTCCTGGTGGATCTCACCGTTGGTGGCCACCACGTCGCTGTCGAAGGGGCTCCACCTCTCCTCCTCCACACCGGAGATGCGGCCACCCGCCTCTCTGACCATCAAACCGCCAGCGGCCGTATCCCAGGGTTTGACGTGAAACTCCCAGTGTCCGTCCAGCCGGCCCGCTGCCACATAGGCCAGGTCCAGCGCTAGCGAGCCGCTGCGCCGCACTCCCTGTATCCTGTTGATCAGCTTGCCCAGGTGGATGACGTTGCTGTCACTGAGAGTAGCCCGCTCGTAGGGAAACCCGGTGGACAGAAGGGAGGAGATGAGACTACCTGTGCTGGAAACCGTGATCTGAGTTCCGTTGAGGGTAGCTCCCTCACCTCTGGCGGCGTAGAAGAGCTCGTTGCGCAGAGGATCATACACGCAGCCCAGGAGGACTTCCCCCCTGTGCGCCAATGCTAGTGACACGCAGAAGCAGGGATGGCCGTGGACATAGTTGGTTGTGCCATCCAGTGGATCCACCAGCCACAAGTACTCAGCTTCCTGGGCCCTCTCCTCCTGCTCCCCCTCTTCGCCGAGGACGATGTGCTCGGGAAATCGACGGGTGATGCTTTCCCTAATGAGTTCTTGGAGCTCCAGATCCACGTCTGTGACAAGATCTACCTCGCCCTTTCTGGTGATCTGGAGGGGCGTTCCCCACCTCTCCACACCTATGCGTCCCGCCTCTCTGCACAGCGAGGTGACGAAATCTCCAGGCGGTATGTCCACTGTTGCGCTAGTCATGCAAGGGCTACTTGTCCTTCCAGACCGGCTTCCTCTTCTCCATCACGGCAGTGACGAACCGCACGTCTTAGGATCTATGTCTCAGACTACTGGGCCGGAGCGATTTGCACCCGGGCAGCACGTATGCGCAAGCTGACCTCGTCATAGATGTCGACGCCAATCTCTTCCGCCACCTCTACGGTCGTGGCAAGCGCATAAGGTATTTGTTCTGCAAGGACGCCTGCGTCAGGCCGACAATTCACCTGAATATCCAAGCTGTCACCGTCGACAAAGGCAGCTGCCCTTTCGCCCTCCATTACTTCGTGCTGCACAGTGCCGCGCTGAGCGGCCAGCCAATCCGCTTGCTTGCGTTCGACCTGCAGACGGCCCAAGGGAGGCTCGAAATACAAATGAGCACGACGCCAGCCCTGGCGCCTAACATGCACAGGTGTAAGCCATCCTAGTGTGATTGTCAGACGGCGCCAGCAGCGCGTGCCGCTTAGCGAGGGAGGCAGCGGAAATCTATGTATGTGCGCGCGATCCGACCGCAGCACCCCGCCGCCGAGGCCGGTAACCCGGCATTGGCTACACTCGATGACACGTGCAGTGTCAACAGGACCGTAGCCCAGCAACCGCGTGATGTACTCCCTGAACTGCCGAGTGTTCTGAGGCGTTCTCAGGATTCGCGTCACAATCTCGCCCGCGGTTCCCCAGTTCGCCCCATGGACGAGAAGGACCTTCAACCAGACTGCGTAGGGCACAAGACCGATCAATTCCCCACCAGGCCCAGCGCCAAGTTCCTCCAGCACGTCATAGAGCTGCGACGCGGTCCGGCTCGCCAGCGCTGCGGCATTGCTTGTGCCACGCGTGTACCACGTGTACGACAGATCCCCTGGAGAAGGTCCTGGTGCAGCAACACACTGCCCCGGCGGGCTTGTGCCTGCGTATATTCCCAACACAGCCTTCCGGCTCCCCTGGTAGGTGTCAAAGAGCATCACCCTACCGCCCGGCAACAGGACCTCGGGCTTGACGGCACGGCGGTAGCCCATACCCTGGGCGTTCACCACGCTGGGAAGGCCGGGGTCGACATACGGCTGCACCGCTCGGGGGATCGCACGAAAGGCAGATGCGTCGTCGTGCACAGCAGCAACGGTGAGTGCATTCACTGCTTCCGCAGGGGAAAGCAGGCGTCTGTGACGGCTGTCTGCAGCTACTGCGGAGATAACGCGCCTCTGGATCTCTTGTGGAGACAAAGCTGACAGCTGCCCGGCTGGCGCGTCGACCTCGAGGGGGCCGTCGTAGTTTCCTGCACTAACGATGAAGAGCACTCCGTACTTCCATGAGAGCCAGTCGAGAAGTCGCGCGAGTGGGCTTAGCGCACCGTCGAAGGGGCGGTCTTTCGTCCCAATGGAGAGGTTGATTACGCATATCTGCGGTGCAACCGGTGGCTGGTCACCATCGCCCTCGAATAGACGTCGCACTGCTCGATGGATGGTGTCTACGACCAGCTCGTTTTCTCGCACAGCTTCACGCCGGGCGAGCCCCCAATCGCGCGGATCCGGGCACAGTATGGGGCGAACATAGATGCGCCGTTTGAGCGGGGCCTGCCCCGCCTCCAAGTCCCCATGCAGAATAAGAGAGGCCATTGCCGTTCCGTGTCGACGCCCGGCAGCCGGGTATTCTGCCTCATAGTTGTCCGGGTCGTCAACAATCAAGCGGCCTGCAAGTCTACGGTGGTTCTGGAGAGGAAGGCCGTCCAACAGTGCTACAACTGGCTCCCCAAGTCCGAGGGACGGCTCTTGCACAGGGCCGTGATCTGTCGAGCGGTCACCCTCAGCTAGGATACCTACTAACTGCCCAGCCGCACGGAAGTATTGTATCTTTTCACACTGCACCAGCGACGCAGCCTCGCTGGACTCGTCGACGAAGGTCTCTACCTGACCGATAGGCAACTGGGCGAGAAGCGCATGGTATGAGATGTCTTCAATCATCGCCTCACCGAGAATCTCGCCCCGAACCCTCTGCACCAGGCGGGCGACCTCCTCTCGGGCAGTAGAGCGCATCCTCGGCTCGCTCCGAAACCACAACTCGACCTCACAGGGGACCGTCTCCTGGTCATGCTCGATGCGCTCTTGCCAGTCGTCAAGGACCCCCGTGTCCAGGAGGCGATCGCGTACACCCCATCGTCGCACGTCGCGAAGTTGACAGAAGATATCTTCCCACGCGCCACGGCCCCAGTGCAGGCGCTGCCCCGACTTCCACGAGTTCCAGAGAGACAGCAGTTGCTCAAGGGCTTGCTGATTCGAGAATACCAAGTACAATCGTCCGCGCAGAGTCCTGTCGGCCCTCGGACTGCCCTCTGCGTCTGGAACAAAGAAGTCATCATCCGGCGGTATATCGTCTAGTTCGACCTCGCCCAACCACTCGAGACCGTCGATCCTCCGCACTGCGTTGACGAAGTTCTCCACCGTGCCGACGGTCTCCAGAACGATCACCTCCTCTGGTACCAACCCCGCCGATTCAGTGCGCAGTCGAGCAAGCCGAGCGTCGAAGGCGTGCTGAAGTACCGAGAACCGTGGTCCCAGGCGCTCTGCCTGCCTGTCACGTGTCGGCAGGCCCCGGCGACCCCGGCCGCCTGTCCTCTTGCTGCGCTTGTCGAGCTCAAGCGGCGGTGGAAGGACGAGCAGTGGGCGCTCAGGCATGACCGGACCTCGGGCAGTCGACTTGCTCAACGCTGAAACGGTGCTTCCACTGGCGAAGTCGGTCTTTGACTATCTGTCGCATGTCAGCCTCGGGAAGCGACAGAACGTACCGGCGCTGTATATCCCCGGCGAATTGCTCGAGCTCGGAGAAACTCGCTCCCTCAAGTTGTCTTGCCAGAGTGGTGACGCCGACGCCAAGTTTCTCCCCCCATTGAGCCTCCATGCGCTGAAACCATTCCTCTGTCTGCTTGACCGTCGGGGCCGGAAGCTCCAGCCGCAGCTGAAACCTGCGCCACACGGCTCTGTCGAGAAGTTCCGGATGATTAGTTGCCGCGACAACCACAACATAGCTTGGAAGGGCGTCCACTTGAAGCAACAGCGAGCTCACCACACGTTTGATCTCACCTGTTTCGTGGACATCGCCTCGCTCCTTCCCCACCACGTCAAACTCGTCGAAGAACAAGACGCATCGCCGCGTTCTGACCTGATCAAACAAGCGTGAGAGCCGCACGGCGGTCTCCCCAAGGTAGCTGGCGATCACTGCCTCATATCGAACAACAAGCAATGGTGCTGCGAGTTCAGCCGCAAGCACCTCAGCCAGGGAAGTCTTCCCGTTGCCGGGTGGACCGGCGAGTAGGACTCGGTGCCTCGGTTCCAGATTGTGCGCTCGCAGAATATCAGATCTATTCTGTTCTTCTATCAGTTCTCTACAGGCGGCCGTAATGACCTCGGTGAGCACGAGATCCTCCATTCTCCGCTGCGGATTGATCTCGTAGAAGAGGTTGGAGATGGGGCCATTGCGAAGGGCTGGAGCCAGAAGCGGCCTTGACAAGTCCGTCTGGTTCAGATACCCGGCGAGTCGATCAGCCAGAATGTGATGCTGCTTGGCGCGCTCTTCCGCAATCAAAGCTTCAAGCGCTTTGCGGAAGTGAGTCTGCTCCCCTCGCGCTCCAGCGCGGACTAGCTCGACTAGAAGGTCAGCTCGGGCCATCCTATATCCCCCAGCTCAATCTCGCCTGCTGCACAACAGCTGGTTCCTCCAGCCAAGCTGGCAGCCGAAAGAGTATCGCTGTTCCCAGACCCAATTCGCCACTCCGAAATCCATACGTCGTGTGTGCACCGTTGTCCCAGCCATGCAAGGGCTACTTGTCCTTCCAGACCGGCTTTCTCTTCTCCATGAAAGCCTGGAGCCCCTCGGTCGCGTCTTCCGTTTTCATCAACTGATTGAGGTACAAATCCTCGGAAAGACCTAGGGCCTCCTCGAAGCCCAGAGCCAAACCCTGAAGCGCCGCCCGCTTGGTCAGTCGAAGGACTACCCCGCTGAGGGAAGTGAGTCTGCCCACGAAGCCGGACACCTCGTCTTCGAAAGACTCAACAGACACCACTCTGTTCACGATCCCCAGGCGTTCCGCATCCTGAGCGCCGATGACGCCCCCCAAGAGAAGTAGCTCCATAGCCTTCATGCGAGGCATCAACCGCGGGAATGTGACCGCAGCCACCGGCGGATACACACCAACCTGGATCTCTGGCTGGCCGAAAGTGGCTCTCTCAGAAGCGATTACCATGTCACAGAAGGTAACGAGCTCACATCCGCCGCCCAGGGCCGCTCCGTTCACCGCGGCGACCGTGGGGATATCTAGCGACCACATAAGGCGGAAGATGCGATGGAAGACCTCCACCATCTCGCCCACCTTCTCCGCCGTGTGGTCCTTCACATCCACGCCAGCGCAGAAAGCCTTGCCGGTAGCACCAAACAAAACCACCTTGCTCTCACGGTCGTCCTGCAGGCTCTCCAGGGCTGCGTTCACCTCCCTCATGGTGGGGATATCCATGATGTTGACTGGAGGATGGTTGAGCGTGATCTTCACTACTCCGCCCTCGCGCTCGAAGAGAATGTTCTCGAACTGGTAGGTCATGCTGCCCTCGCTAGATGTACTGCCCTCCGTCGACAGAGATCACCTCGCCGGTGATATGGCGAGCCTTCTCGCTGCACAGGAAGGTCACCACCGAGGCCACTTCCTCCGGCTGCCCCAGTCTTCCAAGCACGATCTCCGCCAGAGCCATCTCTTCTACCTTGTCACGGGCGGGGTTCTGCCGCAGCATCTCCGTTTCGATGAGCCCGGGGGCCACGGCGTTGACGTTAACGTTGGACCTTCCCAGCTCCTTGGCCATGGCCTTGGTCAGTCCGATGATGCCCGCCTTGGAGGCCGAGTAGTTGGTCTGGCCGAACTTACCGCGCAGACCATTGATGGAGGTGATATTGACAACCTTTCCCGCCTGCTGCTCTCTGAAGATGGGCGTGACACCGCGCGCGAAGTTGAAGTAGCCCTTCAGATTCACGGCGATGACCCGATCCCACTGCTCCTCCGTCATCTTCCAGATGACGCCATCCCAGTTCATGCCCGCGTTGCACACCAGGATGTCCAAGCCTCCGAACTCATCCACCACTTTCTCGACCATCTCCTGCGCGGCGGCGTAGTCCGACACGTCGATCTGGTATGCCATCGCCTTCCGGCCCATCTCCTGTATCTGGCGGGCAACCTCTTTAGCCTCCTCTGGATGGCTGCGGTAGGTGAGTGCCACATTGGCTCCCTCCTTCGCCAGATCCAGAGAGATCCCCGTCCCAATACCCAGACTGCCACCCGTCACAATAGCGCTCTTGCCTTCCACTAGACCCATTTGGTTTCGTACCCCTTTCGTATTCGTTCTCCTAGGTCGTCGTGTCGCTCGGATGGTGCTCTCCAGTCCGCCACACCGTGCGTGCGAACCTGCCTGCGTCTCGGTCTCTTGTCCCTTCGCTCCCGACTCAAGGCCAACAACAACGATGCCCTCCGTCAGAAGGGTGATACACGGTCACTCCAGGTCGGCATGGGAGGAACGCCACAGGGCAGTCCCAAGAGATCCTCCACTGGCACCGTAACAACAACGGCATGACCTGGGGAGGTTGACCTTCCGGCCCCAGAGACTGCCGTTGGGGACAGAGAGGCATCACGAGGACTCTGGACTGGACACCAGAGCGCGTCGCCGTTGCTTTCCAACTCGGCCCCCAGCACCCTGGTGAGAACGGGAGAAATCGAGACAGGCAATACAGAATCCCAACCCGATCGCAGAGCTCGCATCGCTCTCTCACGGTCCCTCTGAAGCTTCTCTACTCTGCCGCTGGACGCCGAAACGTCACCTCTGACTGACTGCGAGCGGACGCCTGTATTATAGCCGGCACGGCGAAGTATGTCAATCTCCGGACGGACCAGTACTGCCACGATGAAGCTTTGCGGCCTACGAAGTGCATAGTCGGCCTGCCTGCACGACTTCCTCGCCCTGGGACAGGCAGCTGAACCGACTTCGTCCACCGGTCCAGCGAATGAACCGCTACGTACTGGCGCTCAACCTCAGCCGCCGCACGGCCAGTATGATGAGAACTAAGACAACGCCACCCACGACGGCGCCCAAGGGGCCAAACCCTGTGGGAGCCATTTCGCCCCCTCCCTGCGGGGTGGCCGTCACCGTAGGCGTCGCACCTTCCGGTGCTGGCGTGCCCTCCTGAATCACGCGTGTGGGGGTGGGCGCTCCTGCCACAGGCGTGGACGTAGGCGCTACAGTGGCCGGCACCGTAGCCGCCACCGTGGCGCGAGGGCTGGGCGTCACAAGAGCCACCGTGGTGGGCGATGGGGTAGGGGCCAGGAATCTGGTGTAAACAACTAGGCCTGCAATGGCCACCAAGCCTACCATCAGCAGACCTACCAGGCCCAAGACCACGAAAAGGAAAAGCCTGCTCTGTCCTCCACTGGGATTAGCCATCTTCTCCCTCCCTTCTGGCCAACGAATGGTGCTCCGTTATCACCAACCTGCTCCTAGTTGGGTATGCCTAACACCCCGGGCGGGCCTCGCCCTTGCCGGCCCGTACCTCGGCGAGTGAGGCCAGACTGACCGCGTCCGTCATCCCAACAACTCTACATTGGATTGTGCCACGAAGATCTCCTCCCCGCTTCTCAACAGGACCTCGACCCCCATGGCCTTGGTGCCCATGGGAAGCGTCCTGGCGCTGGGGGGGAAGCCGGTCACCTTTCCCGCCTCGCCCATGTATGGCCCGCGTACAATCCTCACCTGCGCACCAAGCTCCAGCAGGAACTCGGGGCGAGCCTCTTGTTCGGCATCGCCACCAGCGTAAGAGGCGTACACGACGACTTCCGGTCGTACTGATCCGCCTCGCGCTTCCGTCGCGCCGCGTATCGAGGCCTCCTGTCCGTCATACGCTTTCAGCAAGTCGAAAACCGGCTCCGATATGGGAAACTTGCCCATCCCCTCAGTCACAATCACCGGAAAGGGCAAGGAGCGCACCAGACCCACAAGCTCCGAGTCCAGACCGCCGACCACCATGCCCTGCACCTCCACCTCCTGCGCTCGACGCAAGATGTCCTCACTGACGCCAGGGGCACCCACTAGCACAGTGCCGCGACAACTCGTGTCCAGGTCTTCGAGGTCGAAGAGCTCCGCCCGGTCATCAACGATCACCCTGAGAACACCGAAGCCCGCCTTGTCCGAACCCCAGATCCCCTGGATCAGCGCGCCCTTGACCTCGATGATGCAGCCCAGACCCGACATCAGGTTGATCACCGTGCCCCGGTAGTGAGCAGTCAATTCCAGCGTGCTGCGAGCGGACTGGATGAGTACCCGACCGTGGGAGATGTTGGCCACCGTCCCTGCCATCGGCGATCGGTAGCTGCGTCCTAGTAGCCGCGATGCACCGCTGCCAGCGGCTAGCACATCGCCTTCTTGCACATTGTCTCCGATGGCTACTCGCAAGTAGGGAGGCAATTCGCTACCGTCCAGCCCCAGGGTCCTGGCCAGGTTGAGCAGGCGGATCTCCCCTGGGATTGTGGTGCGGGCAATGATGTCGGTCGGATGCACGCGAGAGCCGGTGCCTACCAGAACCTCCCCCCTGAAAGGCAGCATGCGCTCTCGCCTCATCACCATATTCGGTACTGCCCGGGTAATGAAGGGATGATATGGCATGGCATCATCCTCTATACGTATACGCCCAATTCGCTCATCCAGTCTCGGATCTTCGCTCTGCGCTTCTCTCCATCTGCGGGCAGGGAGAGGGGCCGACCCCGAGCATCAACGATAATCCCCAGGACTCCTCCATCCAATTCCGCTGTGGCTCCCTTTCCCTTCCTCCCCAGCCCGACATCGAACTGCGGACTCGGGCGCATCTCCACAATGGCCCTCTTTCCTGTAGCCAGAGGGACGACCTCCAGGGCACCGTACGGTACTTCCACCCTGAGACTCTGACCATCATCATATTCTATCTTGAGTTTCAGGGCCACAGCGCCTTCTCTGCCAGTGCCCTCCGGGGCAATCACGGTACCGAGCTTGAGCAAACCGTCACGCGCCACCGCTTGGGCAGCTGCGAAATGGTGCAGCGAAGCCAATGCACCAAGCTGCGGCAGCAGCGAAGCCTGGTCCAGCGCCAGAGCGCATACGCCTGTCGGCTGCATCGCGTCGAGCAAGATCAGCGCCGCCTGGCCGCGGCGGGGAGCCCCAGAGAGCACAGCACCCCTACCAATAATCAGGTCCACCGGCGGCACTTGCCCCTTGTAGGAGCGTATTCCGCTCCCCAGCCATCGCCCTCTGGCTCTGTCGAGCGTCAAAGAGATGGCTTCGCGAGCCGCCGCCTGCTCAAGGAGCAGACCTTCCACTGTCTCGGGTACGGTCATGGGCCTCAAGGCCTTGTTGAGGATGTGATTCTGGGCCTGGCCGGTTTCCATTTCGAAAGGCAGCCATCGTAGCAGTCGGTCGATGTCCACCTGCTCCAGCAAGTAGCCCATACCGTAGCCCACGCCAGCCCGGGGCCGGATTGTGGATCCGTAGCGCCCACCTATCACCCCCGCCACATGCGTGGCCGCACTACCTACGTCCACGGCCAGCACATCCAACTGGTAGAGGCGAGACAGGTACCTCACCACCAGCTCTAGACCCTCGGCGGTCGTGATGATGGGTGTTGAGGACCATGACTTGAGTTCCCCGAAACCGGGTACGCGATCCATCTTGTTTTCTCGATAGAGGTTGCGAAGCTCCGCCTCGACGGCTCCCAGATCCTCCTCTTCCAGGGTGGGACGAACATTGTCCACGACGTGCAGGTTCGAGCACCCACCCAGGATTTTGGCTATGTCTGTGCGTGCCTCTCTGTTGCCCGCGTAGATGACATGTACTCTCCCTGCTTCTTCGGAAGCCGTGAGCGCGGCTGCGACGTCCCTGGCTGCCTCCAGGACAGGTTCCATCGCACCACCCTCTATCCCCCCACCAAGCAGAATGGCATCGGGCCGGTTGCGCATGCTATCCCTCACCATAGCTGCCATGCTGGTCTCCCGCTCACCGTTGCTCATCCTGCGATCTCTGGCGACTACACTCTGGACGACAACGTAGGAGCACTCGGTAGCCTTCAGCAGACTCTCCACGCTGAGACCGCCTATCAGGCCCACGACAGCCACCCGCAATGGTACAGCCGCATTGACGGTAGCCACGAGCGCGTCCACCCCTCTCCCGTCCTCTCTCTCGGGAACGATCAGTTGACCCTGGCCAGATAGCAGCACCCGACCGGTCAGTTGCTCAACCTGGCGAATGGCCTCGCGGACCCCTATGGAGATCCTCGACCATGGCACCTCGACGGTGGTCGCCGTCTCCCCGGTGGCTAAAAGACGGAACTCGCCAGCTACCAGATCTATCAGCGCCGATCGCGTCGTCGTACTGCCGCAGTCGGCGACCAGGACAGATTCGTATTCGGATATCTCTTCCATCCAGCGCACAACCTCACAGCATCTCTTGGTCTGCACGGGCGCAGCGACGCATCAATCTCCTACCCCACCAAACCCAGCCAATCTCCCAGAAGGAAGTAGATCCGCTCGATCAACAATGACACGTAGGCCATGACCCGGTTGCCAAAGATCGCCCCAAAGGTGATGAGCAACACCCACCTGCCGACGGTCGAGCTAACCCGCACGAATCCGCTGCCCGGTCCCTTACGCACCCCCATGGTGAAATAGAAGTACGACAGGGTGCCAATAGTGCCCAGGGCCAGGAGGATGTTGTTCGCGGCGGCCGGGCCACCGCCCGCCGACCCTGGCAAGACGGAAACCCAGGAAGCCTGGATCTGAGGCAGGAACGAACCGAGCAAAGCCCCTCCTATGGCCAGAGCAGCACCAACGCCGAAAAGAAAGGCCAAGGAGCTATTGCCAAGCCAGGCAGAGGATCCCCGGGCCTTCGTCAGCAACAGGAGGCCCAGGAGCAGAGGGAGGAAGTAGGGCCAGTTGGCCGTGGCATCCTCCAGGAGAGGCGCAAACAGCCACGGACGTAGCACGTTGTGCACGACGACCACCACAGCATACCCCACCGAGGACCCGACGAACAGATGCTGAGCCAATCGATAGAGTGGGTTGTCAGCCAGCAGGTAGCTATACACCATCAACGTCAGAATCGCTGCTATCCACACCGCAAAGACCTCGCTCATCCGCTTTTCCTCCCCCGTAGCCTGCCGCCGAAGTAGGCCACGTTCCCCACCAGGATGAGCAGTACGATGGCGACGTGTACTACCGATTGAGAGTCCATCCCCGCCAGGGCAGGCCCGGCCTCGCCGCTCAGTAGCTCGTATTCCGCGGCCCCCACCAGCCCAGTCATCAGACCCATCAACTGGCGGCTCGCCTCGTTTCGATAGTATGGTCTGGCAAAGGGATCAGCAGTCGCGCTTACCCCTGCGACCATTGGTATTCCGTACGGGCCCTGCACCTGCTCCAGCCACAGCCTCAGGTACTCAGGAGCCCCGGCGAACTCCACGATCAAAGCGATGTCCTCGGCGCCACCGACCAGATCACTCCAGCCGGCTGTCGCCAACGCCTCGACCACGGCGCGGGGCCCAGCCTCCACGCCCACAACATACCCCAGGGTCTGGTACCCCTCTCCCTCGGCGTAGCCGTGACTAGCACCCACCTCGTCGAGTACCCGCCTGGAGAGGCGAGCGCCCTCGGGAGTGAGACTTACACTGATCACCTGCGCGCCGCGCTCCAAGAGATGGTTCAGGACTACTCGTGCCTGAGGGATCATCTCCCCTGCCACACCCGGGTCGTAGTCGTGGGAGACGAGCACCACCGCGCCCTGCGGCAAGCCCTCGATGGCCTCGTACATCGCTGTGGTGCCGCCGGTGACAGTCATGTTTGTCTCGGACCATCTGCTCCCCAACAGGATGGGTACCACGGCGGCTGCGGCGAGAATCAGGTACATCATCCAGCGGGCGCTGGAAGCAGCTAGCGTCTCCACACGTCGCCGCTGAGCTATCATGACTCCAGGCCGGGCTGGCTCCCTCACCACGGCGCCAAACAGCTCGGCCCGTTCCTGGGCAGCGGTGGAGGGCGCAACAGGCTCCACGGGGACCGAGCGTCGCGAGATGGCCAGGATAGGTTCGATGCCCAGAGTCCCTCTGATGCCCCTGAGCAACCCGGCTGCCTCGGTGGGACCGGCCGCCTGGGCAGGCTCTTCCACACCTTCCTCTGGTTCCGGCCGGAGAGCCTCCAACCAGGGCGGGATCTGTGCTGCAGCTACCCCCTCCTCGTCTGCGATCAGCGCTGCCTCACTCAACATCTCGTCGAAGTCCGGCGGCAGCTCGAGCCAGTCTGGAAGCTCGCCCCTCTCAAGCTTTTCCGCCCCGGCGGCCTCCTCGGCCAGTCCTCCAACCGGAGTCGCTTCGAGCTTGCGAAGCCAGGGAGGCCCTGTCCCGTCACCGACTTTCTCGGCGACACCGACGTCCTCTCCTATCTCCCCCTCACCAAGATCACTCTCCTCCACGACGGCGCCCTCATCCTCCCTCGAGGGAGTAGACTGCTCCGCCGGCCTCAACGGTTCGAGGGGTACTTCGGAGGGCGACACACCAAGTGGTAAAAGACGCGCGCCGCACTGGGTGCACTCAGTGATCCCTGCTGGATGGGGAGTGTCGCACATGGGACACGTTATCCCTTTGGGCGTTCCCAGAGGTTGTCCGCACTCACCACAGAATCTGCTCTCTGGCCTATTGGCGGCCCCGCAGTGAGGACATTCTATCACTGAGTACTATCCCTCTCACTGGTGTAAGGACGGTCGAACCCCATCAGCACGCGGACCCCCGTGGCAATGGTTCCCAAAGCAACGCCGATGATGATCCCGCGCACCCCTGCGGTACTGGGTACGTTAAGTATCCAGTCCTTCAGCGCCGGCACGAACTCCCCCAGGTACCTGCCCACCGGGACCTGACCGATGAGCACTATCACCGCCGTCAACACAAAGGCCAGGGCCTCCAGGCTCCGCACTCTGAGACCACGATACGCAGCCGTGGCGACGAAGAAGGCCAACAGGGAGAAGGTGGCAGCTTGCAGAGGGAACTGGATGTGGTCAAATATCCAGGTGACCCCGGCACTCTCGGGGCCGGGTATTCCAGCGATAATCACGATCAGAGCGATGGACACCAGCGCGATGCTGTAGATCCAGCCCCCCTCCCGCTTTATGATCCGCCTCAGGTGGACCGTCAACACGTTCAGCAGGCCCAGAAGCAGAGCGAAGGCCACGATGATCACTGTGGACTCCAAGAAGAACCCACCCAGGGCGTTGATGTGGGCCTCGTCAAAGAAGAAATCCAGCAGCATGAGTGAACCTATGGCCATGGCCATGGCCATAGGTAACGACCGTCTCAATCCCACAGAAACGGCTCGGCCGATTCTTCTCATCTAGGCACCGTCCCCACGGTCACGTTTTGCCGCTGGCCGCCTGCGTAGCAGGGGAGGCTCAGGCGAGACTTCGGACCAGAATTCCGATTAAGATGGTCAGGATGATGGCTGATCTCAGCCAATCCTGGACCGCCAGACTGGCCAGGTGACTTGTCTTGCCGAGCAGGTACGCGCCCGCCGCGAAGATCTCTTCACCGATCAGCGTTTGATCCATGGAAGGATATACAAACGGCAGTATCTGAGGAGAGGTCGTTCCCCCCACCTGCCTCAGCCCATTGCGGGCTCCCACTTCGCTTATCAGCAGGAACTCGTCGCCGAAACTGCCTACCATGACGTTGCACGACACGTCCTCGTGACCCAAGATGTCCATCACGCCAGCAGCGTAGGCCACCTTATCCGATGAGACGAAGCGGACACACCCCGGATCATTGGATTCAGGATAACCTTGGGCTACACGCGCTTCTCGCACCACGTCCTGCGCCACGGGCCAGAGCGATGGGTCGGAAACCGTGGCCACTACATCGAGCCCTGTAGCAGCGGCTTGAGCGGCAACGTGCTCCAGGACGTTGAGCGCAGCCAGCGACTCTGCCGTAGCACCGGTGCCTATTCCCCCCGTTCCCATGGACACATGTGCCGAGCGCCCGCTCTCCGTAGCTTCCCCCAGGTACTCCTGCAGTTCCGCGTAGCCGGGAATAGGACGGAGCGGCGGTCTCCCTCTCTCACGTATCCGCCGGTTGACGATGAGTAGCAGGGGAAAGAAGGGCAGAAGCAGCGCAAACATCAAAGCCTGCTGCTCACCGATGCCCAGGTTACCCAGAACCTCCGACAGAAACCCCATTCATCCCCTCCCAGGAGAGGAAGCAACCTACCCCAAAGGGGTCCCGTGCTCCCGCAACTCCTCCAGGCGACAAATCACACGTTCGACACTGCCAGGGTCTTCGAGCAGCGTGGCGTACTCCCCAAGTGAGGTATCACCCAGGAACAACGTCAGCAGGGGCTGAAAAGCGAGAAGCGTCTGGCTGGCGAAGAAGCTGAGGGGCTTGTGAGCCTCGAGAAAGGCGATGGCTGGGGTGGTCAACCTCCAGCCGTCCAGTCGGCGCGCTAGGTCGTCTATCATCTGCTCCCGGTGAGCGGCGCCGGGTCTCACCCCCATGCCCTCTCCCCGCTGTGATAGATCCACAACTCTCATCCTTCTTCGATAGGGGGTGCAACTGACCGCTCACCCACCTCCGAGACGGTGCATCCGCAGACGATGACTGCTGGAAGACAACAGGAGCCAGGCTCCAATGTATTAGTATATCACCCCTCTGTAAACAACACAAGGACCCGTGTAACCTCGCTTGCACAACCGCTTGACGAAGCTCTCCATAGACAACCCCGGGCGAGAGACTCCCATTCTCCCGGGATTCCCAGCACTCCCCATACGCACACTGCTGCCCCCTCTTAGCCAAACCTCCATCGATGTGGTACAATCGTGACGCGTCGAGAGGAAGGGCCACCAGCTGCCACAGAGCACCGCGGATTCCAGTTTGGAGAGGAGGCGCATCCGTGTCCACGCTTACCGAACTCTACGAGGAGATTGCCAGGTGCCAGCGGTGTATCCTGGCGCAGTCGCGCAAGAACCCCGTGCCCGGCGAGGGACCAGAGGACGCCCAGATACTGTTCATCGGAGAAGGTCCCGGCTTCCACGAGGACCAGCAAGGCCGGCCCTTCGTCGGTGCGGCCGGACACTTCCTGGAAGAACTGCTGGAAGAGATCGGCCTGACCAGAGAGGACGTCTACATCTGCAACGTCATCAAGTGCCGGTCTCCTCAGAATCGAGACCCCCTGCGCGACGAGATGGAGGCCTGCAAGCCCTTCCTTGACAGGCAGATCGAGATCATATCACCCCAGATGATCGTGACCCTGGGCCGCTTCTCCATGGAGCGGTACTTCCCCGGTGCCAAGATCTCCCAGGTGCACGGCCAACCGCGCAAGATAGGGGGCATCATCTACTATCCCATGTACCACCCTGCTGCCGCGCTCCACCAGCCCAAGTGGCGCCACGTGGTCCAGGACGACATGTCCAGGATTCCCCAAATCCTGTCTCAAGCCGATAGGATCGCGGACGTGGAACTCCCGCAGGACGCGGAGCAGTTGAGTCTGTTCTAGAGAAGTGGGCAGAAAAGGAACGGCGCGAAAAGCAGCGGGTGGATCGATACACAAGATAGCCGCCTTCGCCCTGCTGGGGCTGGCGGCCCTCACCGGGCTCAGCCTCGTCTCCATCACTCGGGACCCAGTCACCACAGGACTGCTCACGGTTCTGCGCCGTCTTGTCGGCTGGGGAGTCTACCTCATCCCGCTCGCTGTGGGCATCGTGGGCTTCTGGATTCTTCTCCAAAGTCTGGGAAGGAAGCCCGGACTACAATGGCGAAGCCCGCTGGCCACGACACTCCTCTTTGCCGTTTCCCTTACCGCTGCTCACCTCTTCTCCTTCAGCGACGATCCCAGGCAACTCGCGGTCGAAGGCGGAGGAGGCGGTTATGTAGGATGGGTGCTAAGCCAGGTCTTGGTAGGTAGCGCCGGCACCATCGGCGCCTACGTCACCATCGTAGCCGCCGCAGCCATCGGCCTCATCCTCCTTTCGGGTGTCTCCCTGTCTCGATTCGGCACACATCTCCGACGGGCCGGCAGCACAGCCGCGGCGCGCTGGAGAAGGCGCTCTCCCCGCCTCACATTCCGCCGCCCGGAGCTGACGGGCCAGGGAGTGATCTCCCAGTGGAAAGAAAAGATCACCGGCCCCTCCAGGCCTTCTCGAGGCCATGGTGCAGGCCCTCAGGGAAACGGCCACCGTCCTACGCGACGACCGTCGCCGCGCAGGGAATGGCAACTGCCTCTGGTGCAGAACGTCCTCGAACACGAAGTGCCCCAGGAGGTCAGCGAGGCAGAGATCCGGCGCAAGATACGCCTCATCGAGGAGACCCTGACCAGCTTCGGAGTCCCTTGCCGGGTGGTGGAGGTCAACCAGGGTCCGACGGTCACTCAGTTCGGCCTGGAGCCGGGGTACGTGGAGCGGAAAGAACGGGATGGCCGAGTCTCCCGGTCCAAGGTCAGGGTCAGCAAGATCGGCGCTCTGGCCAAGGACCTCTCCCTGGCCCTGGCAGCGGAGTCGGTACGCATCCAGGCTCCGGTCCCTGGCCGCTCCATGATCGGCGTCGAGGTCCCCAACGACGAGGCCTCCCTGGTCCCCCTGCGACGGATTATGGAGTCGGACGACTTTGAGGACACGACCTCTCCGCTAAGCATCGCCCTGGGACAGGACGTCTCCGGAAGCCCGGTGGTGGCTGACCTGGCCAAGATGCCTCACCTCCTCATCGCTGGCGCCACAGGATCCGGGAAGAGCGTATGCATTAACTCCATTGTCACCTGCCTGCTCTTGAGGAATACTCCAGAGGATCTCAGCCTGTTGATGATAGACCCCAAGATGGTGGAGCTGGTCAACTTCAACGGCGTCCCCCATCTCCTGTCGCCCGTGCTGGTGGAAGTGGAGCGCGTGGTGGGCACTCTCAGGTGGGTCTTACGGGAGATGGATCGCCGCTATAAGCTCTTCTCCGCTGCTGCCGCCCGCAATCTCGACCACTACAACGAGGATCGTGCTCCTTATGGAGGAAGGCCCCTGCCCCACATGGTGGTCGTCATCGATGAGCTGGCCGACCTGATGATGGCCGCTCCCGACGAGGTCGAGCGCTCACTGTGCCGTCTGGCGCAGATGTCCAGGGCCACCGGCATACATCTGGTCGTCGCCACCCAGCGTCCCTCGGTGGACGTGGTTACCGGGCTGATCAAGGCCAACTTTCCAGCACGGATCTCCTTCGCCGTAACCTCGCAGGCGGATTCCCGAGTCATACTGGACAAGGCAGGAGCGGAGAAGCTCCTGGGCAGAGGAGACATGCTCTATGTGGCCGCCGACGCCTCCAGTCCGGTGCGCTTGCAGGGCTGCTTCGTCTCGGACAGGGAGATCGACCGGCTGGTTCGCTTTTGGAGAGGACTGGAACCGCCTTTGCCCTCGAAGGTCGAGGACCTTGTACAGCAACCATTGTGGCCGGAGATGGACACCGTGGTTGAAGACAAGGCAGAGCAGGAAGACGAACTCCTGGAGCGGGCCACTGAGTTGGTGAAGCAACAACCGCGGGCCTCCACGACCTTCCTCCAGCGCCGGCTGCGCATCGGCTACGTGAGGGCCTCCCGGCTGATGGATCTGCTGGAGGAGAAAGGTGTCGTCGGACCGGCGGGGAGTGCCGGCCAGGCGCGTGAGGTGTTACACCAGACAGAGGAGGTCTCATGGCCGACGACTTGAGCAAGGCAGCCCCGGGCAAGATGAAGATCTGGCTGGCCGAGGTGCGGGCGCCCTTTTTCACCGCGACCATCGTGCCCATCCTCCTGGGCGCCACCATCGCCTGGGCCAGGACGGGTACCTTTCACCTCGGTCTGTTCCTTCTGACCTTGTTGGGGGGCCTACTCCTGCACACCGGTACCAACGTGGCCAACGACTACTTCGACCACCGCAGCGGCACCGACGACGTCAACGTGGAGTTCGTCCGCCCCTTCACCGGCGGCAGCCGTTTGATTCAGCAGGGACTGTTGACGCCCAGGGAGGTGATTTCTGGTGCCCTGGCCGCCTTTGCCCTGGCCTGTCTGGTCGGTCTCTGCCTGGCCTACGTGAGGGGCCCGCTGATCCTCGCGCTGGGGATTTTCGGCATCTTCTGCGGTTTCTTCTACACCGCCCCGCCCTTCAATCTTGTCAGCCGGGGCATCGGTGAGTTCTTCATCGGCTTGAACTTCGGCGTGCTGATGACCCTGGGCTCCTTCTTCGTCCAGGCCGGCTACCTGGCCTGGGAGCCCGTGGTGGCCGCCATCCCCGTTGGCTTGCTCATCGCCGGCGTGCTCTATATCAACGAATTCCAGGACGCGCCCGCCGATGGTGCGGTGGGCAAAGACCACCTAGTGGTCAGGCTGGGCAGGAGGAAGGCCGCGCTGGGGTATCTGGCCCTCTTGGTGGCGACCTATGCCGTCATCGTCTTCGCGGTCCTGCTCCGGATCACTTCGCCCTTCACCCTGATCGCCCTGGCTACCCTCCCCGTGGCCATCAGGGCCATCGGGGTGGCCCGCGCTCACTACGACGAGTATCTCAAGCTGGTGCCCGCCAACGCGGCCACGGTATTCATCCATCTGCTCACCGGGCTCCTGCTCTCGGCGGGCTATTTACTCGACAAGGCGGTGCGACCGTTCATCTAGGACCATTCCTGACCGCATGAGGGATACATTGGTGAGTGAGAAGGCCTTTCAAGACTACTATCCGGACGACCTCAGTCACTGTTATGGTTGCGGGCGGCTGAACGAGTATGGCCACCACATCAAGAGCTACTGGGATGGCGAGGAGACCGTCTGCACCTTTTTGCCCAGGCCGCACCACACGGCCATCCTTGGCTACGTCTACGGGGGGTTGATCGCCTCCCTCATCGACTGTCACGGCACTGGCACGGCAGCGGCCGCGGCCTATCGCGCCGAGGGGCGCCCCATGGATACGGAGCCGCCCCTGCGCTATGTGACCGACTCGCTCCACGTGGACTTCCTGCGCCCGACCCCCATCGGCGTCCCCCTGCAGATCCGGGGAAGAGTGAAGGAGATCAAAGGCCGCAAAGTGGTGGTGGATGCCACCTTGTCGGCTCAGGGAGAGGTATGTGCCCGGGGCCAGGTGGTGGCGGTCCAGATTCCGGAGCAGATGATGCCTGGCAAAGGCACGAGCTAGGCCCCACTGCCGACAGCCCTGACCACGAAGGCCCATCCCCCCACAGCGGGCCAAAGCATCCTGAGTAGTCGCTAAGCAATGTATCGAAGCCTGCCCTGAGCGTGGTCGAAGGGGACGCGGCCCATCTCCTGAATCTGCGCGACTTCGAAAATGGCGGTTCTCGCGCTCGGCTGCGAACGCAATCGATGACCTCTACTCAGCATGCGTCCAGTGTCGAAGGCCATGGGAACGGCCGCGGACACCGCTCCAACACCGCTTTTCAGCACCCTCGCCTGTGGCGTTGACCCCACGCCTGCGCCAGGTTATAATTCGAACCACACCTTCCCGAGGGGTGGAAGATGCAAGTATCCAGGGAACGATGTACCGGCTGTGCCTACTGCCTCCTGAGCTGTCCATCGGAGGCCATAGCCTCCGATGGTTGGGCCTCCATAGATGACGAGAAGTGCACCCGGTGCGGCATCTGCTCCACCGTCTGTCCCAACGACGCCATCCTCACCGACACACCCCCCGAGGAACCTCAGCCCCGCTATGACCGGTTTTATGACGCCGTCATCATCGGCTCCGGCATCGGTGGCCTGATGACAGCAGCGGCCCTGGCCAAGGAAGGCCAGCGCGTGGGCGTCTTCGAGAAGCTCCCCTTCATCGGCGGACGATACACAGAGATCGACTATCGCGGTTACGCCGTCACCACTGCAGCCTGGACCTCTCTCGGCCCGAAGTCTAACATCGGCGAATTCCTCGAGGAAATGGGTGCTCCCATCGAATACGTCAGCCTCCGGGACAAAGGCTGCCGTCAGCAGTTCACCGTGCGCTTCAAAGACGGCAGGGAGTTCCCGTCACTTCAGGCCATGCTCAGCCGCCGGGATTGGCGCGCCTACGTGCGGGCCCTGGTCAGAGGCAGAAAGCCGGACCTGCAAGACGCCAGCACTCGCGACTACGTAGAGGAATACGTGAGCAACGAAAGCCTCATCGACGCCGTCAACGCCATCGCGCTCACCGCCTCCGGCGTGGACATCGACCGTTTTCCGGCCAGTGAGTACATCGTAGTCACCACAGACACTGCTCGCGCCGGTCTCGACTTCGCGTGCACAGTCGGTGGCGTCCGCACCCTCATTCAAGCCCTCGAAGATGCCGTGACCTCCCATGGTGGTCAGGTGTTTACCAATACGGAGGTCGGCCGAGTACTACTCGAGGGTGGAAATGCGGCAGGCGTTGCGCTCACCAGTGGAGATCGTGTCGAGGCCAGCACAGTGATCCACAACGGGGGCATTGGCAGGTTCGTCAAGCTGGTGGGGCCAGAGAACCTCCCAGCCGACTACGTGTCCCGCGTCCACGATCTCGTGCCGGTGGACTGCGCTGCCCTCATCCTGGGCACCACGGAACCTCTACTCACTGAGGCCCCCATCCTCATGACGCCAGGGACCGACCGCGTGACAGGCATCTTCGCCCCCACCTTCCTCGATCCCAGCGTCGCCCCGCCGGGGAGGCACATGGTCGATGTCTTCCTTCCTGTCCTCTCCGACGATAGAACCCAAGAACTGGAACTGGCCATGGGGGACCTGCGAGCACTATTCCCCAATCTGGATGAGGCCTTGGACTTCATGGTGCCCATGTTCTTCACGGGCACGTGGACGGGGGCCGAGACCGGCCAGACCTTTGGACAGGTGGGAGACCAGCGGTTTGACCCCAGGAGCCCTATTCCAGGCCTCTACCTGGTAGGCATGGACGCGGTGGGCAGTGGCGCGGCTGGGGACCTGATCCCCATCGGCGTGCGCAGGCTGCTCGATTATCTGAGTTGAATCCACTCTCAGGGAGGATCATATGACCAAACGCACCGCGATGTCGCAGGACCGACCACGGGGACTCTACTTCGAAGAGTTCGAGGAGGGAGTCCAGCTGACGACTCCAGGCCGCACGATCACGGAGACGGACATCCAGCTCTTTGCGGGTTTGACGGGTGACTACACCCAGATCCACACCGACGTGGAGTTCTGCAAAGACACCATCTTCGGCCAGCGCGTCGCCCATGGCCTCTTGGGCCTGTCCATAGCCTCGGGTCTCGGCGCCCGCCTGGGATTCATCGAGGGCACCGCCGTAGCCCTCAGAGAGATCACCTGGAAGTTCACGGGTCCCATCTTCATCGGCGACACCATTCACCTTGTGGTCAAAGTCGGCGAGAAGAAAGCCATGCCTCGCCTGGGGATGGGACTGATCACCTTCGACGTCTCCCTGGTCAACCACAAGGACGAGGTGGTCCAAAAGGGGGAGTGGAAAGCCCTGATCCAGAGCCAGGACGCCAAGACCAGCCCCCTCCTACGGCAGGACCAGTGAGGAGCTCGGCCCACCGAGCGCCGAGACCCACATGCTTGGGAGACTGATCACCAAGGCGCGAGAGCGGTACGAGGAACACCAAGACTTCTTCCTCCTGGCTCTCCTCTTCACTAGCTTCCGCTTTCTGACGCTGCTGCTCTTTGAGCCTGGCGGCTACATCCTGGACTGGTCGGGTTACTACGTACCCGGGGCCAACTTCGTCCAGTTGTCCGATTGGGGCTACTACCCCGTCGTGCACTACTGGATGGAGTACCCTCCCCTCTTTCCCTGGCTGGCCGTGCTGCTGTACCGACTCAGCCTGTTTCTACCGGCGTGGAGGGACCCCAACCTCTGGTTCAATCTGCTCCTGGGCACTGCCCTCCTCCTCTTCGAGATAGGGAACTTCGTTCTCATCTACGCCATCGCTCTCAAGCTGAGCGCGCGGGACGGCGCTGTGAGGTGCGCCTGGCTCTATGCAGGCCTCTTCTTCCCGCTCATGACCCTCCTCTTCTGGTTCGAGAACTTCGCTCTCTTCTTCCTGCTCCTGGGGGTGTACATGATTCTCGCCAGGAGGCCAGTCTGGGGTGGGATCGCCGCGGGGCTGGGCTTCATGGTCAAGCTGGTGCCGGCCTTCATCGCACCGGTGGCCCTGAGGGTGTTCCCCAGGATATCGCAAAAAGCCCTCTATGTGGTCGTGGCTGCCGGCGTGGCTCTGCTGATCGCCCTTCCCTTCCTCCTCAGCAACGCCACGTTCTTCCTCACTCCCTTCCTCTACCAGGGCAGCACCGGCCCCTGGCAGACCGTATGGGCACTGCTTGACGGGTACTACTCCGGAGGTGAGACCACCCCCTTCGAGACGCGCTTCGACCCCACGAACATCGCCGTCTCCTTCCACCAGTCTACCTTTCCATACGGCCTTGTGGTCGCAGCCTTCCTCGTGGTTTACCTCGTAATGTATACCCGGCGCATCGACTGGCAGGACAACAGAAAAGCGGTGGCCTTTTGCGGCCTGTCTATCTCCCTTTTCCTGATCTTCTCCAAGGGGTCCAGCCCCCAGTGGATCATCAATCTGCTCCCTTTCGTCGTCCTGCTGATGCCCGACTTGCGGGGCGTGGCCTACTGCCTATTGCTCATGGGCGTCAACGTCCTCGAGTTCCCTATTGCCCTGGTTCTCCTGACCCAACACCCCTGGCTCTTCGTGATCGCCGTCTTACTCCGCACGCTGCTTCTGGTTCTGGTCACAGTGGAGTTTGCACTGATACTCCTCCCTTCGACTAGAGGTCAGAAGGTGTTGGGGTTGGCACTGACCTCGGTCGTCGTGGCGGTGCTTCTCGGTGGACTTCCCGTGGCCGCCTTGGCCATGAGAGACTACTCCATCGAGAGGTTTAAAGAGAACGCTTATCGCGAGACCATAGATTACCTGAGTGGCCAGCCAGCGGGAGGGGTGATCTTCACCGATCAGAGCCTCTACCAACAACTGTATGGCTTCCTGGTGCGGAGACATGGACTGTATCTACTGGAGGCCCATGAGGATCTACCCCGGACCCTAACTCGCCTGGCTGCTCGGCACCAGACGCTCTATGTGGTCTACGCCAGTTCGGAGGATGACCAGCGCTCCAATCCCGCGGTGGAGAGCTGGCTTAGCGAGCAGGCCTTCCCGGTCACCGTGGAGTGGCTGGACAACTCCCGCGTGACGCGGTATTCCGCGCCCACGTCAGCCCTGGACGAGCGTCCGGTCGAGGCGACCTTCGCCGATCAGATGGAGTTGACCTCCTGCGCCTTCGAGCCCAGCCCCTCGGCAATGGCGGAAGTGCTGCACGTCAGCCTCTCGTGGCGCTCCCTGCACTCGACAGAGGGCGACTACACCGTCTTCGTCCACCTCATCGACGAGAGCGAGCGGGTATGGGCGCAACACGATGGAGGGCCCGTGGGCGGCTCACGCCCCACGTCGGCCTGGCAGCCCGGGGAGGAGATCACGGACCATCACGGACTCGCCCTTCCGGCCGATTTGCCCCCAGGGGAGTACAGCCTAGCGGTGGGGCTGTACGATGCTGCAACCGGGCGGCGCCTCCCGGTAGTCACTGGCCAGGGGGCGGCACCCACCGACAGAGTGCTGGCAGGTTCTGTCCTGATCGCTCCTCCCACAGATTGAACCCTCCGCGAGGTTCAACACTCGTCACCCGGCTGCCTCGGACACCGACCAGGCGACAGCCACGACCGCGCAGTATCATCACCTCCCGTCGTTGACAGCCACATAGCGTTGTGATATACTTATGCCAGATGATCGGCTGTGGACATCGAGAGGGGAGCTCGTGAGCTGGTTCGACGTGGTTCTCGGTCTCTTGTTTGCGGTGGGCCTCGTGGGAGGCTACTTTCAGGGACTGATTCGCCAGGCCTTGAGTCTGGGTGCGGTGGCCTGTGGAATCATCCTGGCCACGTATCTTCACCTCCCCTTGGCAGCGTGGTTCGCGTTCATGTTTCCGGACACCGCACGGACCACCACGGAGACCGCAGCCTTCCTGGTCTCCTTGCTAGCACTTGTCACGGCGCTGGAAATAGCTCAGAGAAAGGCGGTCCCTGAGACTCGACTGCTTGCCATCGGCGTGCTGGACCGGATAGCGGGTGCCCTGGTCGCCGTGGTCTGTGTGACCCTTCAGCTCAGCATCGGTGTGCTCTTGTTGAAGTTCCTGGTCACGCTCCCATGGCCCATCGGGGGTACACTGCGTTTGCTGCTCACACGGGGAATGCTGTCCTCCACTCTGGCAACAGCCTTGTACAGTATGCTGGTGACACTGGTCACAGTGATAGGTGCCCTGCTGCCGCAAGGAAGGCCCAGGCTTGTTGCCTTGCTGTGACCACCAACTAGGCCTCAGACCCACATTCCCCCGTTGGCCGCTGCCAGCGGGGTTGCTTTGTAGAGACACATGGATGACAAATCCTGGCAAGTCCTAGAATACCCCAAGATCCTGAATCGGTTGGCCGAGCACACCTCCTTCTCGTTGGGTCATGAACTGGCCCTCAAGTTGCGTCCCTCATCGAGAGAGGAGGTTGTCAAACGACGGCAGCAGGAAACCAGCGAAGCCAGATACCTTCTGGACGTCAAGCCCACGCTCACGCTCGGTGGCGTGTCCAACCTGCGCCCCTTGCTGCAGAAGGCCCGAGTCCAGTCGACCTTGACCGCAAGTGAACTCCTCGATGTCCGGACGACTCTCCTGGCCGCTCGGTCCATCCGTCGCGCCATCGCTCCCCTAGATAACCGTCTTCCCCTTCTGGCAGCCCGTGCCGAGGAGATAGAAGCCTACGACGAACTGCCACAACATATCTCCCGAGCCATTAACGACCGAGCAGAGGTGGTCGATGGGGCCAGCCCCGAGCTGGCTCGTATCCGTCAGCAGGTCGACGAAGTCCACGAGGAGCTATTGGACAGGCTGGAACGCATCGTGTCCTCGCCCAGCAACAGTCTGTTTCTGCAGGAAAGGATCGTCACGGAGCGCCACGGCCGCTACGTGATACCCCTCAAGGCCGACTTCAAAGGTCGCATCCCAGGGGTGGTTCACGATCAATCCGCCAGCGGTGCTACGCTCTTTATCGAGCCTCTCGCCACCCTGGACCTCAACAACCGTTGGCGGCAGTTGCAGGTCGAAGAAGAGCGGGAGGTCGAGCGCGTCCTCAAGCAGCTAACCGCCCGGGTCGCCCAAGAGGAAGAGTCCATCGCCACGACGATGAGGGCTTTGGCCGCTCTCGACCTGGCCTTCGCCAAGGCCCGCTACGCCCTCAGCATACGGGCCGTCGCCCCGGAACTGGTGCCCTTCCGCTCTGCCCGCAGCGATCGAGCAAAAGCCGGCCCTCCTCTTCACCATCCAGGGTCCACCTTGCGGCTCATACAGGCGCGGCATCCCCTTCTGCCAGACTCCCAGGTCGTGCCCATGGATGTCCATATCGGTGATGATTCTTTCATCCTGATCATCACTGGCCCCAACACTGGAGGAAAGACGGTCTGCCTGAAGACTGTCGGCCTGCTGGCCCTCATGGCGCAGGCCGGACTGTACATTCCCGCCGCTGAGGGATCCGCCCTTTCCATCTTCAGCGGAGTTTACGCCGACATCGGCGAGGAGCAGAGCATAGAACAGAGCCTCTCTACCTTCTCTTCCCACATGACCAGGATTGTGGACATCCTGAGTCACTCCTTTCGAAAGTCCTTGGTCCTGCTTGACGAGCTGGGAGCCGGTACTGACCCGGTGGAGGGCTCGGCCCTGGCCAGAGCAATCCTTGGCCACTTGCACAGACGGCTCATTACGACTCTTGTGGCCACCCACTACTCCGACCTCAAAGTCTACGCCCATTCCACCCCTGGCGTGTTGAACGCGTCCGTGGAGTTCGATGCTGAAACATTGGCGCCCACCTACAAACTAAGCATCGGGCTCCCCGGCCGGAGCAACGCCCTGGCTATCGCGTCTCGCCTGGGCCTGGCCAAGAAGATCGTGGCTCAGGCCGCGCAGTCCCTGGCGCCAGAAGACGTTGAAGTGGAGAGCCTGCTCACGGATATCAAGAGGGCACGTGACGAGGCTGCGGAGGCCCTCCAGGCCGCCCAGGAATCTCGCACCGAGGCGGAACGCTTGAAGAGCGAACTTGAGGAGAGACTGGCCGCGATCGAGGAGGAGCGCCGGGAGACCCTCAACCGCGCCCGCCAGCAAGCGAGGTTGGAGCTGGCCGAGGTGAGGAAGGAGCTCCAGACCATCTCCAAGGCCATCAAGCCGCAGGTCAAACAGCAGGAGTTGCCCCCAGCCAGAGCTCGGGTGAAGGAGCTGGAGAGGACGATACAACCTCCAGAGCCACCCCTGAGACTGTACCCCATCGACAAAGAGAAGCTCCAGGTCGGGCAACCAGTATGGGTGGAGGACCTCCGCCAGCGCGGCCAGATCATCGCTGTGTTGGACGACGAAGAGGTTGAGATCGCGGTCGGCAAGTTCCGGGTGCAGGTGAGACTCGATGATCTTGAGCGAGTTGAGGAAGAAGCGGAGGCGAGACCGGAGAGCACCTACGTGGCCCGTTTGCCCCTGACGCCGCCCCCCATGGCCCTGCACCTGCGAGGCTACCGGGCCGAAGAGGCGATCACCGAGTTGGGGAAATACCTGGATCGGGCCTATTTGTCTCATCTACCAGAGGTGCGCATCGTCCACGGCAAGGGCACAGGCGCCCTACGCCAGCTGGTGCGAGAGGAGCTGCACCGGCATCCCCTAGTGACTTCTTATCGACCAGGATTGCCCGAAGAGGGGGGAGAGGGTGTGACCATCGCTGAACTCAACCAGTAGTGGTGGTGAGGGCGCTAACTGGACGAGAGCGGTGATTTGTCTGGCGGCGAGGAATCGACACAGATCGCCAGGGCAAGTACGGCCAGCAGGTAACCCAGGTAGTTCTCATTCATGAATCGTGACGTGTAGAGGAAAGCCAGCGCCAGGAAGGCGTAGTGGTAGAGCATGGAAGCGACGGAGTTGTGCTTCCATTGTCGCCACAGCAGATACGAAAAGAGAGGCACGCTTATCAACAACTCCGGTATCCAGAAGGGGAAGTAGTCCAGGCGAGACTCCACCAGGCCCAGTGCCAGTACGAAGTTGGCCAAGCCCCAACCCGTAATCTGGTAGGGCACATCCGCGGTACCGCTGCTCCATCGCCAGACGTCGTCGAACATCGCATTCGGATCCCAGGCCGCAAAAGGCAAGACTAGAACGGCGACCACAACGAGCAGCGGGACCATCTTGCGAAGCAGGTAGAGGCCGAAAGGCTTGATGCCACTTCGCGGGGAGAACCCTTCTCGACGCACTAGGTATAGGAAGTAGAAAGGCACGAGGAACCAGGCCGTTGGTTTGCTGGCACAAGCCAGTCCGAGCATCACCAGAGACCAGGCGTCCTTGCGGAGCTTCAGCAAGTACACGGAGAAGATGATCCAGGCCAGTACGAACACGTCGTTCTGCCCGAAAATGATGTCGCTCCCCATGACGGGGTTGAGCCCCAGCAACATCACGAGGCACAATCGCTGGTCCCCTTCCGGGACCAGTCGCGCCGCCACGAAGAGCATGACGACGAAGAGCAGCAGATAGACGAACCTCTGATCGTACCAGCCCAGCAGCGTTTCGCTCACAAGCTGCACCGGTGCAGAGGACAGAAAGGTCCAGGGCAGATAGGGATAGTGATACAACGCGGTCTGGTAATCCAGGCCCCATTCGGCCATGGGTGTGTCCACGTAGTCCTCGACGTAGGGGTTCTTGCCGGCGAGGATGTATCTGGCCGCCTCCTCCGTCTGAATGACACCTCCGTCGTGACAGAAGCTTGCTGGACCCGTGACATGGCGTAGGAGCACGGAGAACGTGGACAGGGAGACCACAGTGGTGAAGATGATACAGAACACCAGGGCCAGCTTTGCCCGCTGGCGTCCCTGCTCGCTGACGCCATGCCATACGTCAAAGAACAGGTACAGAAGCAGCAGGCCGAAGGTGATACTGATCAGCAGGAGGCTGATGGGGTCTGTCATCCAATGCTGGAGCAGATCAAGGGCCTTCTCCGACAGCAATGAACCCACCACGGGGATGCGCTTGATGAGTTCCACCCGTCGCTGCGCCACCAGGCGATCCGCCAGGGTGTCTATTCGCACCCTGGCCAGCACGAGCACGAAGAGCAACAGGACGTCAAAGGACTTGATCTTCACCGCAACGTCCCTTTCCGGCGCCTATTATACAAGAACAGCCGCCGGTGGGCTACCGACTTTCCAGCTCCAGGGGGCTGCCGCAACACCATGCGCGTCATCTTGAGAAGAGGAGCCGGCCTGCTGGTCAGAGGCGCCCTCCTGTTCGCCATCATCTGGGGCTCCAATCTGTGGCTGGTTCGCATCCGAGACTCTATCTACAGCCATCGCTCTGTTCTGGCTGGGCAGCCCAGCCTCGCCGAGCCCACCAGCCCCCTCGTGCAGCAAGTAGTCCTGGTATTGGTGGGAGGTCTGACCTACGAGGCCTCCCTCGACATGCCCTATCTCAACACCTTGCGACGGCAAGGCCTCGAAGCCCCCTGCATGGGCCATTATCCATCCTGCTCCCAGGGCGCCTGGACGACCCTGATCACCGGAGCGGGGCCAGAGATCAGCGACGCACCCCTGGTGGACCTCCCGCCGGAGCAACTGGGGTTCCTTACTGTTGACGGCCTGTTCACCGAGGCAAAAAGGGCCGACCTGACCACAGCCATTGCTGGCTTCCATTGGTGGGAGCGACTGGTTCCTGACCTGGTGGTTGATCGGCGGTTCCTTGTCTCCTCGGCCGATGCCGAGGGCGACCGTCAGGTATCCCAGGCAGCCCTGGAGTTGTTGCGCAACGTGCCTCCCAATCTGCTTCTCGTCCATTTCAGCCAAGCAGACGCCGCTGCACGAGCCTACGGCACGGGCAGCCAGGAGTACAGAGACGCGGTCCAGCGGGTAGACTCACTCCTACAACAGATAGGACAGGCCATCAGCCTGAGGAGGAATGTGCTGGTCGTAGCCTCTGATCACGGGTATCTCGCAAACGGCGGCCACGGTGGTGCAGACAAAGAAGTGGTGATCACGCCCCTGGTGATGGTGGGAGCCCGCGTACAACCAGGGCCGCGCGACCAGGTCGACCAGTCGGACGTAGCCCCAACGATCGCTGCCCTGCTCGGACTGGCTGTCCCCAGCGCCGCCCAGGGAGAGATCCTCTTCGACGCGCTGATCATGGACGAGGCGGAGAGCACCGAGAAATGGGTGTCCTGGTCCCAGCAGAGAGTGGAGTTGAGCGACCTTTACCTGGAGAGCATTGGCCAGGGGCCTCTCACCGAGGGGCCTAAGGGTGACGCACAGGTGGCCTACAGCTCCCTCCTGGTGAGAAACTACGCAAGCGCTCGCAGCTTGGCGGAGTTCGCCGTACAGGAAGCCACGAAGGAGATGATCAGGGGTCGCAACCAACGTCTTGGCAGAGAGCAGAGGCAGAGACTGCCCGTGGTCGCCCTGTTGGCAGCGCCCATCGCCTATCTCCTCTGGCGCCGCTGGACCCGCACGACCGCTGTCTTGTTGACCTGTGCGGTGACCACGGTCCTGATCTACAACCTGCTCTTCGTCTGGGAGGGACAGGTCTACTCACTGAGCACCATTGGCCAATGGTGGACCTTTGCCACGGACGCGCTTGTGCGCATGGCCACGGCCCTCGTGCCAGCCACGTGCGTCGTCGTGTGGCTGGTCTGGCACCAAAAGAAGAGGTCCCCCCTCGAGATCGCCACCTTGAACTGCAGCTTTGCGTTGCTCCTGGCGTTGCTGCTTGCACTGCCCCTGTCCGCGGCCTATGTGCTCAACGGAGTGGAGGTCACCTGGCAGCTTCCCCAGCCGCTCGCAGCCTTCGTGCAAGTCTCGTCATTGGTCCAGCTGGGCATGGCAGCGTTTCTGGCCACGTTTCTGCCGACGATCACCATACCCCTCGATAGGCTCCTTCGCTGGATAGCTCTAAGGGTCAGTTCCCTCATCAGATAGGCAGACGGGTGACGGTGGGCTCTGTCCGTTGTCGCAGCCACCGCGGGCCTCAACCTGGTGCGACGCACGCTGTGCTTGAGGATTAACTGGGAACGCCCAGAAATGAGGCCCCTGGCGCACCAGAATGACCCCGCAGCCTAGGGGCTCTTTCCACCCCAGCGGTACCAGTTTGACCGTCCTTCTGCTATAATGAACTCGTCTGCCCACGACCCAGGGCGTGGAGAGTCCCTTGAGAGTTCTGCTCATCGACCCCAAAGTCAACCTGCCCATAGACGTAAGAAACAGCCCGTCACTGGGGCTGGCCTATCTAGCCGCCTTGTCCGAGCAAAGGGGCGACCAAGTGCGCGTCCTGGATATGCAGGTCGAGGAGATGCCGTTACGGCAGGTGGTGTCGGAGTTTCCTCCAGACGTTGTCGGGCTCACTGCTACCACCGTCCAGATCGAAAGCGCCTGGCGCGTCGCCCGCGAACTGAGGGAGTTGACGGATACCACCATCGTCTTGGGAGGCCCTCACCCTACCGTCTTGCCTGCCGAATCGGTGGAGAGGCCTGAGGTGGACGTCGTCGTTCGGGGCGAAGGCGAGCTCACCTGGACAGAGCTCTGCGACCGTCTGGAGAAACGGGATTCGATGGAACGCGTTAAGGGTATCACTTACGCGCAGGACGGGCAGGTTGTCCACAACCCCGACCGGCCAGTGATAGAAGACGTCGACTCCATCCCTTTCCCGGCCTATCACTTGTTCAAGATGGAACGCTACTCCAACCTGCAACCCACCCTCGACGACATCGATGGCCCCAGTTATCCGATGCTCAGTTCCCGAGGTTGCCCCTACCGCTGCAACTACTGCTCCCAAATCCTTCCCCGTGGCTGGCGCGCCCGGTCGCCAGAGAGCGTGGTCTCCGAGTGGCGCTGGCTGGTCAAGGAACTGGGGGCTGCTGAGATAGGCGTGCTGGATGATTCCTTCAACATTGACCGGCAGCGAGCCCTGGCCATCTGCGACCTGATCATCGCCGAGGGACTCAATCATGTCCCCTGGATTATGATCAATGGCATCCGCGCCAATCTCGCCGACGAGGAGCTACTGGGCAGGATGCGTGAGGCCGGATGTATACGAACCGCCTTCGGAGTGGAAAGTGGAAACCAGCGGATCTTGGACGAGGTAATCCACAAGCAACTCACTCTCGATCAGGTGCGCGCGGCTTTCCAGGCGGCAAAATCGGTGGGCATGGAGACCATCGGCTTCTTCATCATCGGGCTTCCCGGAGAGACCGAAGAGACCATGGAAGACACCATCCGTTTCGCCTGTGAGCTGGATCCTGCCGTGGCCAATTTCTCCATGGCCACACCCTTCCCGGGCACCAAGATGTATGACCAGGTTCTCCAAAAGGGGAGGCTTCTGGTGCACAACTGGGACGAGTTCGCTTTCTTCGAGAACAAGGCCCAGTTTGAGACCGACTCCATGCCCGCGGAGTTGGTCGAACGCAAGTGGCGTGAGGCCTATCGTCGCTTCTATCTGCGCCCCCATCGGATAGCGCGCACACTCGTGCGCAAGAGGATCTGGATGGAACTACCACGCACGGCCCGCATGGCCTGGAAGACCATGATGAGTGGGTGAAGATGGCCCTTGAAAAGCCTGCCGCGTGCCCTTAGAATCGAACCACAGAGCCAACACACAGCAGAACGCATCGCCATGCTACATACTAGCACATCCTGAGGGTTGTCGGTGAGTCAGAGTGACAAGATAAGGTGCAGTGTGGGGATCACAGCCCACAACGAGGAGGCCAACATCGGTCGGCTCCTGCACGCGATGCTTGACCAGCACCTGGAGGAGGCGGAGATCAGCGAGATCATCGTCGTGGCCAGCGGCTGCACCGACAACACCTGCGACATTGTGCGAGGCTTCGAAGCCCAGGAGCCCCGCATCAAGCTCCTCGTCCAGCACGAGCGCGAAGGCAAGGTCTCAGCTGTCAATCTGTTCCTTCAGCACGCTCAAGAGGATATCTGCGTCCTGGAAAGCGGCGATACCTTGCCAGGTGAGGAAACCGTGGAGAACCTGGTCAAGATGTTCCGGGATCCCCAGGTGGGCATGACCGGTGCCCACAAGGTCCCGGTGAACGTCCCGGACCAGGTCGTTGGCTACCTTTCCCACCTGCGGCTCATTCTAGAGCACTCCCTGTGCCTGGAGATACCCCGTCTGGGCGAGATGATCGCCTTCCGCAAGGTGTTCAACCAGATCCCCCCTGACGTAGCCATGGACGAGGCCTTCGTCGAGGCCTTGATGATCCAGCGCGGCTTGCAGGTTCGGTATGCGCCCGACGCTATGGTCTACAACATGGGTCCCGAGACCCTCCGCGACTTCGTGCGCCAGAGGCGCCGGAACTACGCCGGGCACCTGCACCTCAAGCGCAAGTATGGCTACAGAGTCTCCAGCCTGGACAACGTCCGGGTGGCGCGCCTGGCCTTGACCGAGGTCTGGCGGGCGGTCAGCCACACCATCCGCCTGCTCTATGTCCTCACCGCGCTAGCGTCCATTGAGTTGTACTCCCGTGCCCTGGGAAGCTACGACTACTACGTCAGGCGCGACAAGCACGTGGTCTGGGACATGGCCTGGACCACCAAGGAGGTGGACCAGTCCAAGGTGGAGGCATCCGAGAAGTCCCTCAAGCCGTCACCGGAGAAGTAGCTTTGCGAGACAAGTTGATCACTACCCTCAAGGTCGTGGTCAGCCTGGCGTTGATCGCGTATCTAGTGGGCCGTGTGGGGATAGACGATGTGGTCGAGGTGCTCCGTTCTGCCTCGGCCAATTATCTATATCTCCTCATCGCACTGGCTCTGTACTTCGGTGCGATAACGGTGGGCTCCCTCAAGTGGCAAATCCTGCTCAGGGCCCAGGGGATAAGGGTTCCTTTCGGCAATCTCCTCTCCTTCACCTTCGTCGGCCTGTTCTTTGGCAACTTCCTACCCACCAACGTTGGCGGCGACCTCGTTCGGGGCTACGACCTGGCGCGCCACATCCTGCTCCCTGCGGAGACGGCGATCTCCGTGCTCGTGGACAGGATGCTGGGCCTCATCGCCTTTGTCTTTGTGGCCGTGGTCATGGCTCTGCTCGTGGTGTATTCAGCTGGGCAAGCGGCCCTATGGGAGGTGGCTGTCGCGGCGGCGGCGGCCCTCCTGGCCCTGTGTGGGGTCTTCGCCGTGATGCTGAGCGATCGACTGCGTGGACAGGTCAGACTCCTCTTCGGCACCTCCTTGTTGTCGGGCCTGGCACCGTTGTACGATCGGCTCTCCGGCGCGCTGTCGGCCTACAGGCGCAGCTACGGTGCGCTGACACTGGGCTTCTGCATCTCCATCCTGGTGCTTACTGTCGGCAGCGTGGTGAACTACCTCATCTCCTTGGCTCTGGGAGGAGGCATATCGCTGCTGCATATCTTCCTCTTCACGCCATTGATCACCTTCGTCCTTCTGATACCTATCTCCATCGGCGGGATCGGCCTCAATCAGAGCGCCTACGTCTTCTTCTTCAACCTGGTCGGCGTGCCAGAGCAGAAATCCCTGGCCATGTCTCTCATCATGCAGGCCATCATCATCATCTCCAGCCTGCCCGGAGGGGTGCTCTGGTGGCGGAAGCGCTCTGCGCGCCGACCTGAACCCACCCCCGAAACAGTCGCTCGCCACTGAGCTGTGTCCACGCTCCCCACGCTGAGGATTCGTTTCGCTGCATACCCTGCGGCTGTGTCCCTCCGGTCCGTGGAGGGTGGCTCGCCTCCGCAATCCGCGTAGACCACGAATTCAGGCCCGTTATGCAACGCCCCCCTGTCTGCTGCCGGTCGACCGCGAAGCGCGCCGACTCTGCGACCAGCGGCCGTGGCCAGGGGTAGGCATCGCGCACGATGGCGCCGACGTGCACGCCCTCGACTATATCTGCTCCTTCACACGGGTCAGGGACAGTTCCCTTGCTCTGGCTGCTTCCTCCGCGGTGACGCGTGTCCATAGCGCTTCGACTTCGTCCTCGCTGAGTAACTCAGGCTTGAATTCCGCGATACTAGACCGCCTCCACGCTGAAAGGGGTCCGCAGACCACCGTCGATGATGTCGCAAGTGCGACGTTCCCCAGCATCATAAGGCTCTGCAGCCCCATGCCAGATGGTGCGCATATTTGCCTACCCTATGCTGAGCGGAAGTGCCCAAATGCGAAGGGGGATTCGCCCGCGCAATCGCCCAATGACGTGGCAATCCGTCGCGCATTTCTCGGGGGTCCACAACAGGTGCTTTTCCTCTTCAAAGGCGGGCGAGACTGTAGTACACTGCAGGTAGAGAAGTAAGCGTGCGTGGAAGGAGGTAACGGACATGTTGTCGCTAGAGCTGATTGGTGTGCTGGGTGCCTTGTTCGCTTTCTTGGTTCTCGCCATGGTGAGGACTCAGGTAGCCAGAAGGGAAGTCAAGGCACGGCAGAGGGCAGAGGACGGCGCCCCGAAGCCAGCTGGAGAAACCCGGTAGGGGTCCCGTACCCGAGGCCGTCATGAGCAAGACGTCAGAGTATCTGAGAGAGAGATTCAGAAGGAGGTAGACCCAATGTTGTCCCTGGAGCTCATAGCCATATTCGGTCTGCTGTTCGCGTTCGTGACTTACGTGATGGTTGTTACTCAGCTTGAACGTAGACGCCTGCGGACTGCCGACAAAGTTGAGAAGCGCGCAGAGCCTTCAGCGGAGACGGTCAAGATAAAGGCCGAACGCTGAAAGGAATCGGTTCAATGAAGTTGATGCCAGAGAGGTTTGGAAGAAGGTAAACCCAATGCTGTCACTGGAGCTCATAGGCATATTCGGTCTACTGTTCGCCTTCGTGACCTACGTGATGGTTGTTACTCAACTTGAACGTAGACACCTGCGGACTGCCGACAAAGTTGAGAAGCGTGCAGAGCCCACAGCGGAAACGGTCAAGTAAAGGCCGAACCCAGAGATGGGTTCAATGAGATTGGAAGGAGACACTTGATATGCTAACCGTAGAGATCATAGGTGTGCTGCTCTTGCTGGTGGGGGTTCTGATCTACGCCATGGTCAGGTCCCAATTGCAGAAGAGAGCCGCCACCCTGCCCTTACAGGCTGATCGCGCAGCCAGAATACTGATCGTCGACGACGATCCCGACTTCGTGAAGATCACCAAGAAGATCCTTGAGAACCATGGATACGAGACGGACAGTGCCTCCAATGGTGCCGAGGGCCTGAAAGTGATGCGCTCAGGTCCCGCCAAGCCCGACCTAGTGCTGCTGGACATCATGATGGACTACATCACTGACGGCCTGGATGTGAGCAATGCCATGCAGAGGGACCCCAATCTGAGTGACATTCCGGTGGTCATGGTCACATCTCTAACCGGCGTCAAGAGCCAGGAGTTGTTCCCTAGCGATGAGCACGTGCCAGCCAGCGCCTGGCTGAGCAAGCCGGTTAGGCCGGACCAGTTGCTGCACACCGTGCGCGCGGCGTTGGCCCGCGTGCCCGAGGTGGTGCCGGTCGGAGTCCCAGCGGTCTCCTGAGAAGGGGCAGACTGGCCAGAGGTTCCTAACGCAAAGAAATACGAGAGAGGTTTAACTTCAACGTGGACTCGATAGACAACTGCACCGGGCTTGGCGCAGGAGTGCGGCCAGGCCTGGTGCTTTTGTTGCAGGCAGTGCTATATGCTGGCTTGCCCTTCCAGGCGCACTACAGTGGAATGCGCACCCCGTGGGACGGGGGCACGCTACCGGCCTTCGCCCTTCTCTCCCACCACTCTCCCTCCCTGCAGCGCATCTTCGCCGGGTTCTGCGCTCTGTGGCAGGGTGAAAGTGAAAGTCGTCCCTTGTCCCAGCTCCGACTCTACGTCGATCGTGCCCCCGTAAGTCGCGACTATCTCTCTGACAATGGGCAGACCGAGGCCTGTACCGTGTTCCGCCATGCTCTTGGCCTGGGTCGTTCGGTAAAACTCCTCCCAGATCCGCGGTATGTCATCTGCAGCGATGCCCACTCCCGTGTCGGAGACTGTGCCAACAACGCGACCATCCTTCTGGTCCAGTGACACCATCACATTGCCCCCACGAGGCGTGTACTTGATGCCGTTGGAAATGAGGTTGGTCCACAACTGCCTCAAATGCTCCGCGTCTGCGAGCATCTCGGGTCGGTTCGAGATCTGTACTTCGAGGGTCAGGCCCTTTCGCTCCGCCTCTGCCCTCAACAGGCTCGCGACCTCTTCCAGAGTCTGGGCCACAGAGACTGTCTTTTTCTTCACTTCCGTGGCCTTCTCCTTCATGTGAGCCAGGATGAGGAGATCGCGCAGGCTGTCCAGAAGCTCCCCGCACCTCCTGTGGGCGCTCTCCACCATTTCCTGTGCGTCGTCACCAGCGTACCCATCCAGAATCAGCCCCAGATACCCCTGAATGGCGGCAATGGGTGCTCGCAACTCGTGGGCCACCGTGAGCATGAAACGGCTCTTCATAGCATCCAGCTTCTCAAGCTCTGCCTTCGCCCTGCCGAGTTCCCTGGCCTCCTCCTCGATGTTCCGCAGACGCCTGTTCTCCAGCGAGAGGTTCCTGTGCTCCAGACCCTGGTTGACCACCAGAATCAGATCATCGGCGGTAAAGGGCTTAGAGATGAAGTCGTAGGCTCCCTTCTTGATAGTCTCGACCGCTGATTCCACAGTGGCGTATCCAGTGATGATGATGACCACTATGTCAGGGTCGATTTCGCGGATGCGGCCCAGTGCCTCCATCCCGCTCATGCCCGGCATCATAAGGTCCAGCAACACTAGGTCATAGTAGCCCTCCTGAAGCATGCGCAATCCCGCGGCGCCGGTATCACTCGCCTCTACTCTGTAGCCCAAGGGAGCCAATGCTCGCCTGCACCCCTCGCGTATCCCTCGCTCGTCATCGATAACCAGAATACCTACGTCTTCTCCCACTGCATACCCTCCTGGGTGCTCGCCAGAGTCACTTCGGCTGGGCCTGAGATGTCTGCTCTGTGTCCGCCGATTCTCCTGCTTCGACGGGCAGGATAGGCAGCCTCACAGGTAGCGTGATGGTGAAGGTGCTGCCCACCCCTACCTCGCTCTCCACGTAGATCTGCCCGCGGTGCATCTTGATGATGCCATAAACGATGGCCAATCCCAATCCCGTTCCCTTGCCGATGGCCTTGGTAGTGAAGAATGGGGTAAAGATCTTGCTAAGATTCTGCTCCGGAATGCCGCACCCTGTATCCTGGAAAGCGATCTTGATCATCTCATCCTCGGCGCTCGCGGTGGTGATGGTCAACGAACCCCCACCCTCCATGGCCTCGGCGGCGTTGGTCATGAGGTTGACGAAAACCTCTCTCAGTTGGGCCGGGTCGGCTTGGATATCGGGCAGGGAAGGATCTAGTTGCGAGACGATCTTTACATGGTCGAACACAGGCTGGACAGTGATCTCTTCAATCGTCTCACTCAGCAACGCGTTGACGTCAGTGGTCTGGGCCAGAACCTCGTTCTGTCGTGCGAAGTTGAGGAGGTCCGAGACGATGGTCTTGCACCGAGTTGCTTCGTCAATGATCATAGTAACATCGTCCCGGCGAGGGTCGTCAGAAGGCAGCTCCTTGCGCATGATGTCGGAGAAGAGCAGGATCGTGCCCAGAGGGTTATTGATCCCATGCGCCACGCCCGCCGCCAGTTGGCCTACGGAGGCCAGCTTCTCCGATTGGATCAACTGCTGCTCCGTGGTGCGCAGTGTCTCCACCATGCTGTTGAAGGAGCGCGCCAGGATGGTCAGTTCCCCGGTGCCCTCGACCGGCACGGTCACGGTTCGGTCTCCCTGAGCCACCTTCTCGGTCGCCCGAGCCATGGTCTCCACCGGCTTGGTGATGGATCGCGAGATCGGTATGGCGATCATCACCGCCAGGAGAGTGGACCCCAGGGCGATGACCAGGATGCGTGTGTCGAACTCGTTCACCAGGCTCTGGAACGCCGCTTGACGGGCTCCCACGTACAGGATGCCCACTATGTCACCACGATGATCGCGCAGGGGCTCATAGCGGGTGATGAAGTTCTCGTTCACCACGTAGGCCGGACCTGTGAATCCGACCCCCTGTACTAGCACCACGTCCCACACCTCCTGAGAGAGTCGCGTTCCCACAGCCCGCTCTCCCCGCTGGTCCAAGACGTTGGTGGAGACCCTCAGATCGCCGAAGAAGATGGTGGCGGTATCGACGCCTGCCACCTCCTTAATCCGGTCCACGATGGTGAAGTCGTTGTTAATGAGGTGCCCCACCATCACGGCTCCCACGACGGCACCCTCGTCGGACAGTACGGGGGCAACGGCTGTGAGAGTCAATCCCGCGGTCCCCTCCCGAAGGTCGAACGGTTCCGGGGCCGCCTTGGCCGTGTCTACGATCGTAATGTGGGCCTGCTCGGCGAGTCCCAACAGATCCAGCAGATCACTGGGAATCACCTCGGTCTCAGCATACAGCTTGCCCGAGTTCAGGGCCGTGGACACTATGGGGAGGGCCGACCAGGCGCCAGGCTCTGTTGGTGTGGCCTGCCCAGGAGAATGCGAAGTCCTACCAAGGACGGAGTTGCCTGCTCTATCCACCAGCACGATGAAGTGGCTGGCGACCAGGCTTTGTGAACGAATCTCATTCTCTACCGACTCCTGCAGAGTCCCCATCGCTTCCGCATCGCCGTCCGCCGCCAGAGGCAGACCGTCCACCACCGGTTCGCTGGACGCCAGGCGGCGCGCTGTCGTGCTGATCTTGTCCAGCTTGATCTCGTAGAAGGCCTCGGCCAGCTGCATATCTCGGCTCACCCGCCTGTCCTGGGCATCCGAGAGATAGTCCCCGATGAGCTTCGAGGTCACCAATGCCGTGGCGCCAACCGTCACCAGCGCGATTAGAGAGAAGAGTATAACCAGAGTCGTTTGCAGACGAGATCCCAATAGGCGATCGATGTACCTTCTCATCCTGGTTCACCGCAGCGCGTTTTGGGTATGGGCTAGTTGCTGACGCGCTGTGGCAACACAGCCCTACACCGCTACCCGGAAGACACTCAGGCAGTGGTCCAATCCTCAGAGTATTGTACCTTGGTCACTGGCAAACATCCAGAATGGCGCGTGGTGGGGCCAACATGCCTATCAGGCAGTAGGTAGAATCACCTACCTGGAGAGCAGGGGGCCTCCGTATAATCGCCCAAAGGGCATTAGGCATGATACGCCTTTATCACAGTGCAAGAACGGGCAGTTTGCCTCTTCAAAGGCGGTGCCCATTGTGGTAAACTACACCCGGTAACCGTTGCGTCTGGGTGGCGGCAAGCGAGAGTCGTCCGGCGGCCTCCGCATGCGGCGGCAGCTCTGTGGCCTGTAATGGTCACAGAGAACGATAGTGCCGACTTCACTGCGGTTTAGCGGCCGGGAGGAACGAATCGGCCCATCGCCGCTGAGGTGATCTCTGTTGGTCATGGGGCCAGACCCCTGACCCGAAAGCCATCACGTTCAGAACGTGATGAGATGAAGAGTCGGAAAGGAGGTGAGCCACTTTCTGCTGCGGGAACAGGTCAGTTTGTCTGGTCTGCCTCTCGCATCGCAATCCACTCGAGTGGAATGTGGGCAACCAAGAGTTGGTGAAAGATGACAGGGCAGTCCAGCAACCGTTCACCACAAGCGAATGGCCCTGGGTAACCACGCCAACTCGCGGATGTAGTCGGACGCCACGCGGCGAGGCCACCGGCCCGTCGGTTGTGCCGTCTGGTATTTGCTCCTAACTGTTATGCCGCGATCACAACCCGTCAGTGTACGGGACAGTCGCGGACGGTAGGGAGTAGTCCATCAGCAAGTCAAGAAAGGACTACTCCTCTTTCTGCGTAGTGAAGGAAATCACACTCGGTGAAGCAAAAACGGAGGAAACATGAATGACAAACTGTCAAACCCAGCACCTCTAGGTCTCCTTGCCTTTGGCATGACAACCGTGCTCCTGAATCTGCACAATGCTGGATACTACCCTCTGGACAGCATGATTCTGGCCATGGGACTCACCTATGGAGGTATTGCCCAAATCATTGTTGGCTCGATGGAGTTCAGGAAAGGCAACACCTTCGGCACCGTGGCCTTCACCTCTTACGGCCTCTTCTGGTGGTCTCTGGTGGTCTTGGTCCTCTTGCCCAAAACCACTCTGGGCGTAGCTGCCCCCTCCCCGGCATCACTGGCCGCGTATTTCTTCATTTGGGGGGTGTTCACGCTGGTGATGTTCTTCGGAACTCTGAAGACAAACCGCATACTGCAGACGGTTTTTATGAGTCTGGCGATTCTCTTCTTCCTTCTGACGGCGAGGGAGCTAACCGGAAACGCGTTGATCGCGACCCTGACCGGCTACGAAGGCATCATCTGCGGTCTGAGCGCCGTGTACCTGGGCCTGGCGGAGGTACTGAATGAGTCCAACGGCAGAACCGTCCTGCCCATCTGGAAAACAAGCTAGACCCCCCCTTGTGGGGTTGGCTGGATCCTGCGCCTCGACTGTATGAGCACGGATGCGCACATGGCACCGGCCATACGGACACCGTTGAGCGGTGCCCGCTCGTCTCCAGGACCCCGCTGACGAGTCGGCTACCGGAGATCTCTCCTGGTCGATCAGCTCGTTGTCCGATTCGGCAACGACCATAGCCGTGAATGAGGATACTAGGTATGCCAGATAAAGAAGATACCATTACATCACTGTTAGACGAGAAGAGACTCTTCCCTCCTTCGGAGGAGTTCCGATCCCAGGCCAATATCAAGAGCTTGGATGAGTACCATGCCCTGGTCAAGGAGGCTGAGAAAGACCTGGAAGGCTTCTGGGCCAGACAGGCCGAGGAGCACCTGGACTGGTACAAGAAGTGGGATAAGGTCCTCTCCGGTGATGCCCCCTTCTGGAGATGGTTCGCCGGTAGCCAGATCAACGCTTCCTACAACTGCCTCGACCGCCACCTTCTTACCCACCGCCGCACCAAAACCGCCCTCATCTGGGAAGGCGAACCCGAGGGCGAAAGCAGATCCTTCACCTACGAACAACTCCACCACGAGGTCTGTAAGTTCGCCAACGTCCTCAAATCCCTCGGCGTCTCCAAAGGCGATAGGGTCTGCCTCTACCTGCCCATGATCCCTGAACTCCCCATCGCCATGCTCGCCTGCGCCAGAATCGGCGCCATCCATTCCATCGTCTTCGGCGGCTTCTCCGCCGAATCCCTCAAAGACCGTATCCTTGACGCCGAAGCTAAACTCCTCGTCACCAGCGACGGCTCCTACCGCCGCGGCAGCATCACCCCCCTCAAAGCCAGCGCCGATTCCATCCTCGACGATTGCCCCTCCACCGAGAACGTGATCGTAGTCAACCGCACCGGCGCTGACATCCCCTGGACCCAAGGCCGTGACCACTGGTGGAACGACCTCATGGCCAACGCCTCTCCAGAGTGCGAACCAGAGGTCATGAACGGAGACGACATCCTCTTTATCCTCTACACCAGCGGCACCACCGGCAAACCTAAGGGCGTCGTCCATAACACCGCGGGTTTCCTGCTCTATACCGCCGTGACTATGAAGTGGATCTTCGACGTCAAAGACCAGGACATCTACTGGTGCACCGCCGACATCGGCTGGGTCACCGGTCACTCCTACATCGTCTATGGACCCCTCGCTGTCGGAGCCACCAGCCTCATGTTCGAAGGCGTCCCCAACTACCCACAGCCAGATCGCTTCTGGGAAATCGTCGAAAAACACAAGGTCTCTATCTTCTACACCGCACCTACCGCCATCAGGGCCATCGCCCGCGACGGCGACGACTGGCCAGCCAACAGGGACCTCAGCTCCTTGCGACTCCTGGGCACCGTCGGCGAACCCATCAACCCCGAAGCCTGGATGTGGTACTACACCAACATCGGCCACGAAAACTGCCCCATCGTCGATACCTACTGGCAAACCGAAACCGGCGGCGTCGTCATCACACCACTCCCAGGCGCTATCGACCTCAAACCCGGCTCGGCCACCAGACCCTTCCCAGGCATCTTCGCCGAAGTCGTACGCGACGACGGTTCCCGCTGCTCACCCAACGAGGGCGGCTACCTCATCGTCAAGAAACCCTGGCCCGGGTTCATGATGACCATCTACAAGGAACCACAACGCTTCATAGACACCTACTTCACCCGCTTCCCCAGCCGGGGAATGGTCTACTTCACCGGCGACGGCGCCAGACAAGACGAAGATGACTACTTCTGGCTCATGGGTAGAGTCGACGACGTCATCAATGTCTCCGGCCACCGCATCGGTACCATGGAAGTGGAAAGCGCCCTCGTCAGCCACCCCCTGGTCACCGAGGCCGCCGTCGTCCCCTTCCCCCATGAGATCAAAGGCCAGGCCCTCTATGCCTTCGTCACCCTCATCGGCGGTCAGAAACCCAGCGAGGAACTCCGCAAAGAACTGGGCAAGCACGTCGGCAAAGAGATCGGCCCCATCGCCAGACCAGACAAGATACAGTTCGCCGATGCCCTCCCCAAGACCAGATCCGGCAAGATCATGAGACGGATCCTCAAGGCCATCGCCGAAGGCAAAGAAGAACTGGGCGATACCACCACCCTCGCCGATCCGTCTGTGGTCGACGAACTGGTGAAAGATAGACAGTAAGACGCGGTTCTCCTCGGCTGGCAGCACAGCCAGAGGGCATCTGGGGGTTACTCACTAAAACGCCAAGGGCCACCGCGCGACTCGCGGTGGCCCTTTCTAATCACACTAGCCGAGGAGCAAACATCATCAACCAGATCTGATGAGCGGAAAGACGGTCCCCTTGATGTACTCCGTCACCCTCAGCACCTCTTTCCGGATCTCCTCCTTGAGAGGCCCCGTCGTATAAGCATGCCGATCGCGGAGACCGCCGCCCTCCACGTACTCCGTGCCCAGCATCATGCCGCCAATCGTCCCCAGGTATTCGTTCTCAGGCTCGATACCATTCATCACCGCCCAGGCCAGGCACCAGGCGCGGGTGACACTATTCATTTGGTACCCGCCACCGCCAAGAACAACACACTTCGGGGAAATGGCCTCGACCACCTTCACAGCCTCCGCGTAAGAGTTGTTGGTCAGGCTCAGGTGAGAGAGAGGATCGGCCAGCAAACCGTCAGCCCCAATGAGCGCGAAAACGATGTCAGGATCGAAGGCGGAGACAGCTGAGGGGACGACCTCGTTGAAGGCCAGCAGGAAGATCTCATCGTCTGTCTGTGGGGGGAGAGGGACGTTGATGTTGTACCCCTTGCCGTCTCCTGCGCCAATCTCGGTCTCGAAGCCCGACCATGGGAACAGTGTCTTCCCGCTCTCATGCAGGGAAATGGTGAGGACGCGGTCGTCCTCATAGAAGGCGGATTGAACCCCATCTCCATGGTGAGCATCTAGGTCAACGTAGGCCAGGCGATGCCCCTTCCGCATGAGGGCGTGCATGGCGATGACAACATCGTTGACATAGCAGAAGCCTTCTGCGTTTCGATGCTGAGCATGATGAAAACCCCCCGCCAGGTTGAAGGACAGATCGTATCTGCTCTCCTCGACCAGACTCGCCGCCAGCAGCGTACCGCCTGTGACCAGAGCGGAGTAATCATACACGCCGGGAAACACCGGGCAGTCCACCGTGCCCAACCCGAACTCGACCATCCTCTCCTTGAAGAGGCCATCGTTGGCCTCCTGCAAAGCAGCCAGGTAGTCCCAATCGTGGAACGCTGCCATTTCCTCAACTTCGGCTGGCTGAGGCTCGCAGACGTCAATCCAGGGCTTCTCCAGCAAACCATGTTTGCTACACAGTTCCACAGCCTCCAAAGGCCTACGAGGCTCTAGCGGATGGTCTCGGCCGTAGTCATATTGAGCATAGCGGGGTGAGTAGACAAAAGCAGTCCTCGTCGTGTGCTCGGCTGCAACCTCGAGGAGCGTGTCTGGTTCCGCAGACTTCGACAAGCGGGGCAGGTCCTCAACGCGCCCGTCGGGGACATGAGGCGTCGCGGGCATCGAGGTGGTCAATACTACCGGGACATCCCTCAAGCGCTTGCTACGTGACATGCACTCCATGAGACCCACACTGTCGCTGCCCTCCCTCATTGAGCCGTCCAGCAACAACAGGTCCGGCCTGGAATGCTCCATGAGGGCCAGCGCCTCGCCGCTGTCCGACTCCGCACTAACCTGATACCCGTGCGGCTGCAAAACCCGCCTGGTGGAGCGCACGAAATCGGGATCATCGTCAACTATCAAGATCCTAGCCATGCTCCTCCAGCTTCATGGTGGCGATGTAGACTCCATCGTCATAGACACACTGCACGGGCTGGTGAGCCCTGTTCAGGATGGCGAGCATGGGACCATTGTTCTCCAGGATTTCGGCGGTGAACGCCTTCACGCCGCGCCCAGTCCCGATCTCGGCCAGATAGTTCAGAAGGAAAGTGCCGATGCCTATGTTCTGATAGTCGTCACGCACCGTGAAAGCCATCTCGGCCAACTCCGAAGAGTCCCTCAAGAGGCCGTATCTCCCCACAGCAATGATGCGCTCCCGGCCCTCCCTGCGCACCAGGCCGACGATGGCCATCTCCTCCTCGTAGTCTATGGTGGTCATAGCCTGAACGGTGTGATGGGGCATGGCACGCAGCGGAGTGAAGTACCTTTGGTAGATGCTGCGGTCAGACAGGCTGTAAAAGAAGTCTTGCATCATCGATTCATCAGTAGCCTTGACCGGGCGGAAGAACACCATCTCTCCCCTGAAAACGGAGGTCGTCTCCAGATCTGACGGGTATATGCCCACGGGGATCAGCTGGTCTCCGTAGATGTACAAGTTCGACTTTGCCTCCTCCAGCAGCTGCTCCCTGAACCTGGGGTGGGCTATGCTTATCAGAGCCAGTACGCGCTCGCGGACATTCTTGCCATGGAGGTAGGCAATGCCATACTCGGTAACCACGTAGTACACATCGCCCCTGGTGATCATCACACCGGCCCCTTTGGACAGGCTCGGTACGATGCGGGACATGACGCCCCCTGCCGCCGTGGATGGTAGGGCTATGATGGGCTTGCCACCCTTGGCCCCGGCTGCCCCCCTGATGAAGTCCACCTGTCCCCCCAGCCCGCTGTAGAATACCTGACCCAGCGAATCCGAGCATACCTGGCCCGTGAGATCTATCTCCAGCGCGGAGTTGATAGCGACCATGTTTTCCTGCTGACTGATGATCGACGCGTCGTTTGTATAGTCGCAGGGACGGAAATCGAAGTCACGGTTGCCATCCACAAAGTCGTACAGACGTCTCGTGCCCAGACAGAAGCTCGTGACCACCTTCTTCCGATCCAACGTCTTCCGAGCGTTGGTCACAACTCCCCTTTGCATGAGGTCGACGATCCAATCTGACACCAGTTCCGTGTGCACTCCCAGGTCTTTCTTCTCCTCCAGGTGGGGAGCAATCGCCCGAGCAATCTTGCTGATGCCCATCTGGATCGTGGCCCCTTCGTCTACCAGGCTGGCTACATTCCTAGCGATCCTGTACGACACTTCATCTGGTGGCGGGAAGTGCAGTTCTGGAAGGTCTGCATCGTTCTCCACCATGGCAGCTATCTGGTCCAGGTGAATGAAGCTGTCACCCAAAGTCCTGGGCATGCGGGGGTTTACCTCGGCGATGACGTGACGAGCGTTCTCCGCGGCGGCCTTGACCACATCGACCGAGACTCCGTAGCTGCACAGACCACGCTCATCGGGAGGCGAAACCTGTATCAGGGCAACGTCGAGATGGATGCTCTTGGAGGCGAATAGGCCCGGGACCTCTGATAGGAAGACAGGAGTGTAGTCGGCGCGACCCTGGCAGACTGCGTCTCTCACCCCCTCTCCGATGAACAGAGCATCGTGGCGGAATAGGTCACCGAACTCAGGCTCGGTGTTGGGGGTCAACGCTAGGGTCATACCGTGGATCAACCTGACATTTGCCAGATCTGCCGACATCTTGGAAAGCTCGGTCACCAGAAGCTGTGGGACCGCGGCCCCAGAGCCAATGAACACGGAGCAGCCCCGCCTGACAAGTCTCAGGGCCTCTCGTGCTGTCGTCAGCTTCCTTCCACACCTGTCCCGCCAGTCCCGCGATCTCATGCGCCCCCCCTTCTTCGCCTAAGGGCACGGCCCCTGCGCATCACGGCCGACGATGACCATGATAGCCACATTGCTCATCCAATCAGGCTCGTAGCGGACATTCTCCTCGCCCACACCAAGATACTGCCGCAAACGTTCTAAGGTAAAGCTCGCTCCCACGTAGCTAACGATGATGGTTTCTCCATAGTCCAGTCTGTCAGCCTTGCCCACCTCCATCACGTGGTAGCCACGCGATCTGAGACGTTCGGCGATCTGAGCAGCGAACCCCTCCACGGTGGTCCCGTTGTCCACGGCGATCCGCACACCCTCGGCGGCCAGCGTCTGCTCCTCCCAGGAGGGCCGCTCCATGCGCCCCGACATCAACTCCTTGACAAGGCGCCTTTCCGGACGCATCACCCACGCCCCGTCGGCGGTGGGCCACTGCGGCGCCACAGAGAGGTCTATCACGCTCTGGTTGATGTGATATGGGGACATCGCCATCATCAGTTGTGCCAAAGCCACTATCTCGGCTGGTTCCAGGTCCGTCTGCACGTGCAGCTTCATGGTGTCCAACAGCTGGAATAGCCTCGGCAGGAGTCCGGGGAGGCCCAATTCCAGCACCCGATTGCGGATGGCCAGAAGTACTTCCCTCTGTCTTCGATCGCGGTCGAAAACGGGTGTGTCGGCGCGGCAGCGCGAATACATCAGGGCCAGTTCGCCATCCATATGTTGCATACTGGCGGGAAGACTGCGCCACAGCAGATACTCGCCCGGGGACTTCATGTTCGGAACCCGCAGCTCCGTCGGGCAGCCCACGTCCACGTCGATGCCGCCAAGCAAATCGATCATCTCCGCGAAGCCCTGGAAATCGATGCGTATGTAGCGGTCAAAGGTCAAGCCTACGTTCTCTTCCAGCATTCTTCTCAGCAAGGCAGGCCCACCGCCGGGATAGCGCTCTGCTTCCCCGAAGTTGTCGGCCATGTTGATGCGAGTCTTGCCGTGGCCCGGAATATCGACGTAGAGGTCCCTGGGTATGGAAACCATGCTCACGATCCGCTCTGCGGGATCGATGGAAACGAGGATCATGGTGTCCGTGCGCCAACCTCCAGCCGGGGCACGGCGATCGGTTCCCAGCAGCATGACGTGGAAAACCCCGGGCCCTATCGGTGAAGGGGACGGAAGGGAGGTTTTCTCCATAGACACCACGGGGACCCTGGGAAAAGCCCCCTCCTCGGCAGCAAGCGCCCTGCCAAGGAGCGATCCGGACCCCGCTGCGGTGGGAACGTGAGTCACCTGCGCAACCAAGCACAGCCAGCCGATCAGAAAGAGGGCAAACCACTTCTTTTTCACACAGGGCTCCTGTGCAGGCTGCTCGCCTCACATAGGGGAGGCCCTCCCGCCTCCCTTAGCAAGTGTACGGTGCCTCGACGACCTTCACCAAGACGACGGTGGGGATTGGCCACTCACGGAGGGTTTTCACTCAGGACAGATCGTATGGAAGTCATCCCCCAGGACGACGAGCACGTCCGTGTCGCTGGAGGCACCGGGCTCACGCCGCACGTTTTCGTCCTTGACTTCCAGGTACGCCTGCAGATTCTGCACAGTGTAGGGTTTGTCAGCGTAGCTGATGATCAGCGTCTCGGCATAGTCAGTCCTGTCTGCGGGGGCGAACTCCATGATCTGAAACCCTCGCAGTTCCAGCCGGTCTGCTATCTGTCGCGCCCAGCCCTGCCTGGGCGTGCCATTCCAGACTACAATCCTGGCACCTTCCTGCTTAAGCAAGCTGAAGGCCTCGGATGGAGGATCGAGCATGCCCATGATGACCGGGGCGATCTTTTCGCGGTCGGGCAACATCACCCAGGCTCCCTCAGGCGTCGTCCACTGGGGCGCCATGCTGAGCTCAATGTTGGCCCTGTTCACGTTCGAGGGCGGGACTTCGGGCACCAGTTGTGCCAGGCTCGTAATCCCCGTGGGACTGAGATCGGTCTGGACCATGTCCCTCATGGTGCCCAGCAACTCGATCGCGCGAGGAAGAAGACCGGGGATGCCCAGCTCCATCACCCTGTCACGGACGGCGAACAACACCTTCTGCTGGCGTCGGTCCCGATCGAACACCGGCGTGTTGTACCGACACTGGGCGTACCTCAGCGCTGTCAGCCCGTCCAGGTGCTGCATCCCAGCCGGAACGTAGCCAATCTTCTTCCACCCACCTGGGTTGTCAGGATCGGCTCCCCACAGCTCCACGGAGCATTCGACATCGACATCGATTCCCCCGAGGATATCTATGATGCGCTGGAAGCCTTCGAAGTTCACTCTGACGTAGTGATCGAACCGAATGCCCAGGTTGTGGAGCAGCGTCTCGTTGAGCAGGGCAGGGCCACCACCGGGGTAGCCCTCGCTCTCTCCCGTATAGTCCGCGGTGTTGAGCCGGTCATAGCCATACCCAGGGATGTAGACCCACAAATCGCGTGGAATGGACAACATCCCTACGATCTTGCGCTGAGGATCTATACGCACATAGATCATGGTGTCGGTACGCCAACCCACCTGGCCCGGGAGTCTATCCCCGCCCAGAAGCATGATGCTGATCACTCCCTCTGGCACGGGCAGCGGCGTCGGCACCGGCGTGGGGCTTGGCGTGGGTGTGAGGGTGGCAGTCGGCGGCGGCGCAAGCGTCGGCGACGAAGTGCTGGGCGCAGGCGTCCCACTTCCCGTTGCGGCGCCGGAAGGCAGCGGTGCCTGGGTGGGCGAACTCTCAGGCTGCGTCCCACCGCCGCAGGCGGCCAGCGCAGTGCCCAAGAGCACCATAACCGATACGATCAGCAACAGTCCTTTCATACACTCCTACCAGGTCTTGGAACCTGCTTCACACAAGTTCAGCCACCACAAAATTATACCACCCGGAGTTGCTCAGCACAACGAGTCGCAGCGTGGGTCGCTTCAGGGCCGACTTTCCAGCCTGTGGGCACCAAGGCAGTCCCTCGGGCCAGGGGCACCTGCCGCCGCCCAGGATACAGGAGAAGCCCCGAACCTGAGTTCGGGGCTGGTTGCGCGAGTATCCATCGGCGCGGAGAGGACGGGCGCGCCTCTCAGTTGTCTAGGTCGGTCACCACGATCGGCACCGGCTGCGCCCTACCCAGTGCGGCACCGCGCTCTCCAGAAGCAGTAAGCCTCTTCGCCATGCAGACAATCCACCTCCAGTGGAGAGCCAGGTGGATCAAGATCCCGGCAATCATAGCCAGACTGCCCCAGACGTGGACATCGTTCCAGCCGTCGCGACTCAGCAACAGCACCGTCTGTCCGAAGTTGGGGTTACGGCCACCCTGGAATCCTCCGTGCGGCATGGCGAGCAATACGATACCCGAGACTGCGGCTGCGAGGAAAGCTACCAGTATCATCGCATCCACGACGAAGTTGAGCTTGGCCTTACTTAACATGTGCACCTCCAATTCTTATTCTACTCTCATCTTACGGACGAATTGTATGTTGCCGGCTAACGATCGATGAAGAAACTATGAACTCGGCCCCAGGTAATCACCTCGGGTTGTTGAGGTTGCGCCACCAGGCATTCTCGCTGTGGTATAATAGACAAGTGGAGACCATCAATGACGGAACAAGGAAAGCGGATCGGCGATTCTCAGGTCACTATCAGCCAGGTGATGCTGCCCACCGACGCCAATGCCTACGGCAATGTCCACGGTGGGGTGATCATGAAACTGGTGGACGACGCTGGCGCCATCGTGGCCACCAGACACAGTCGCAGCATCGTGGTTACCGTAGCTGTGGATTCCATGACCTTCCTGTCGCCCATCTACGTGGGCAACCTGGTGACGCTCACCGCAGCACTCGGCTATGTCGGCCGCACATCGATGGAGGTAGAGGTGCTGGTGGAGGCCGAGGATCCTCTCACTGGCGACAGGACTCATACCAACACCGCGTACCTGGTGTACGTGGCCTTGGATGACGACGGCCAAGCCCGCGAGGTGCCACCTCTGGTCGCTGAGTCAGAGCAGGAGAGTCAGCGTATCGCCAGAGGCCGTGAGAGGCAGAAGGCGCGACTGTCGAGGCGGCAAAAGGGGATCTAGACCAGGGGAGACAGACTAGGCCGAAGGATCTGCCACACTTGAGAGGCGACTGCCCCCCGTACAGAGCCTACACAAGCTTCTTGCCTTCATATCCCTCTCTTGCCAATTGCTTGAGGAAACGACGCCGTAGCGTACGCACCACGTCTTGTAGAGGCCTGGCGTCGAGGGGGACTCTGCCACCGGCCAGCAGCCCGTGCCCGCCTCCCGTGCCCAGGCCTTCGACCACGGCTCGCACCACCTGCCCCGCGTTTGCTTCCATATCATTGGTGCGTACCGAGATTACCACTTCATCCTCGTAGAGACCCATACAGATGATCCAGCGAGCACCCTCCCAGCGCAACAAGAAATCGGCCATCTCAGCCGCCAGGTCAGGCCAATCCATCGAGCCGAGGTTGCAGACCACCACATCGTCGTAGATGAGGGTGCGGTCAAGGGCGCGCTCAAAGGCCTGGTAATAGGCCAGGGGGACCTGAGCATGCTCGATCTGCGCCAGAATCCTGGTGTCGGAAAGGGGAAGCAGGTAGAGGTAGGCATCCACATCGGCCTCTCCGGCTGCCCGGGCCAGACCCATGGTGTCCGCCTTGATGCCGTAGAACAGGGCTGTGGCCGTGCGTCGATCCGGGTTCACGCCCGCGGCCCTCAGATAGCCGGTCAAGATGGTAGAGGTCGCTCCGCACGCTCCGCGGATATCGACGAACGGCACCCCCGCCAGGTCTGAGCTGACGTCAGAATGATGGTCAATGATCACAGTAGGGGTGAGCTGGGACGGCAGACCAACGTTCCCGGCCCCGGCCTGGCCGTCCACCAGGGCGACCGCATCGTACTGCCCCAGATCCAACTCGTGGAGAGGGGAAAGCTCAATGGATAGGAGACGCACCATAGCCTTGTTCTCGGCACGTCCAATAATGCCTCCATGAGCCAGAGTAGCCCTGAGACCCAGACGTTCCTCGAACAGGTACGCCAGGGCCACCCCGCTGGCGATGGAATCCGGGTCAGGATCGTCGTGGGTCAGGACCAACGCGCTCCTGACCCCTTTCACAGCCTCGAAGAGGGCGGTGACAGCCTCGGCAAAGCTTGAGAAGCCGGACCCGCTCCCGCTCTCACATTCGTCCACTTGACATGCCACCTTCGCTCATGGCTCTATTAGTGGCTATCTCGCCACCGCCCCCAGCCGCCCGTGTCGGCGGCACAACTGACCAGCCAGCATTGATGGGACATATCCTGTCCCTCCACTGCTCGCCGGAGCACTGATGTACCAGAAACGTGCCCTACCTGACCTATGCTGATCGTCTGGGGAAGCGATGGGCATGCAGGTGATGGGTGCCACAGTCACCTAGTCAGTCGGGCTCCCGTCTCGGGACCCCGGGACTAGAGAGAAGACCTCGTCAACCCTGAGGACAACGGTCGCGTCAAAGGCATCTCGCGCCTCTGGACCCAGAGAATCGACAGTCCTTCTCCTCGCCTGTTCATGGGCTTCACCTGAAGTAAGGATGATCGCCCTGCCCTTGAACTGTGCTCCCATGACTCGTGATATGCTGTTCAGTGAAGCCTGCGTCCTGATGGGAGCGGCTGAATGCGCAACGAGGGCAGCGCTGGGATTCTCGCGGATGTTGGACGCACTCTTCCCTCGGGCGGTCACAGCCATGACAATGGTGTTAGCGTCCAGAGCGACTGCCGTGGCCACGGGCGCTACATCGGGGACACCGTCCCTACTCGCCGTGGCCAGGTAACAGAGAGGGACGCCCTTGATCAATTCCATGAGATCCTTGGACATCTCCGCCATGCTGGCCCTCCGTTGCCGCGATGAAAGAGGCTGCGTAGGAGAGAGACTAGATACCCAACTCGCCTCTAACCCTGAGGAAGGATACGATGTTGTCGCGACCCAACATGCCCAGCAGGTGCCCATCGTCCATCACAGGCAACTGATTGACACCTTCTTCGGTCATGTTCTGCATGGCCGCCCACAGCTCTTCATCGGGACCGACCTTCTTCAGGCCATCAACAGGGGTCATCACCTGCCGGACCGTTGTAGATGCCCAGCGGTCCTGGGAGACGCCTTTGATGTTGTGCAAAGTAACGAGCCCACGCACCACACCACCTTCGACCACAGGAAAACAGCGAGCACCCTTGGGCAGCACGTGCTCGTTGACGATACCCTCCAGGGTAAAATCCGGGCTCACCTCCAGACAATCACGACTCATGACCTCCCTGACCCTGTGACCAGCCAGGAGGTTCCTCACGGTCAACTGGCGGTAGCTGCTGCTGGCCGCGTTGTCCAGGAACCAGCCGATGAACGCGATCCATAGGCCGCCCACCCAGTCACCGGTGAAGATGCGCCAAACTCCGGCCAGGATGAAGAGATAGGCGACCCCTTGGCCGACCAGCGAGGCCCAGCGAGTCGCCCTTTGCAGATTCCCGGTGGCCTGCCAGAGGATGGAACGCAACACCCTGCCACCATCTAGGGGAAAACCGGGGATGAGGTTGAACAGCCCCAGCACAACATTGATCCCGCCGAGGTACGTCCCCAGAGCGGCCAAGGGCTCATTGACCCCGCTCGCGGCCAGCCCCACCACGCCAAAACAGGCACCTAGGATGATGCTGGTCAGCGGTCCCACCAGGGCCATGATGAACTCAGTCGCCGCAGTCTGAGGCTCTTCCTCCAGCTGTGAGACACCACCGAAAATGAACAAGGTGATGTCATGGACAGGAAGGCCCCGCGCTCTGGCCACGAAGGAGTGCGCCAATTCATGCAGCAGCACGGAGACAAAGAAGAGGATACTGGTGATCACGCCGATCGACCAGGACAGTGGCGGTGACCAGTGTGGGTAGTTCTGGGGGAAATAACCAGCGGACAGAGTCCACGTGACCAGAACGAAGATCAGGATCCAGCTCACGTGGATGTTGATGGAGATACCGCCGATCCTGGCTATCCGAATTGAATTCTTGAGCATGTTTCCTCCTTTTATCTAGGTAGCATGGCCTGCCAAACTCCAAGGCCACCTGCGGTGTCCTGCTGACTGTCCAAGACAGTACTAATCCGAGGATGCAGGCACACCCCGGACCCTAGCCTGCGCCGGAGATGACCTCCAGGCCATCCATGTAAGGCTGAAGCACCCGGGGGATGGCAATGCTGCCGTCGCTCTGTTGGTAGTTCTCCAAGACGGCGATCATCACGCGGGGCAAAGCCAGGCCCGAGCCATTGAGCGTATGCACGAGGCGGGGCTTCTCCCCCTGCTCGAGACGGTAGCGAATGCTCGCTCGGCGGGCCTGGAAATCCCCGAAGTTGCTGCAACTGGAAACCTCCAGCCATTCCTTGACGCCCGCCGCCCACATCTCCACATCGTATTTCTTCATCGCCGAGAAGGCCAGGTCACCGGTGCACATCTCCACCACACGATGGGGGATCTCCAGCAGTTCAGCTATCCGTTCGGCTTCACTCACCAGTTGTTCAAGATGCTGGTGAGAGGTCTCCGGATCAACGATTCGAACCATCTCCACTTTGTCGAATTGGTGCCCCCGCTTGATGCCCCTGGTGTCTCTGCCCGCCGACATCTGCTCCCGACGGAAGCAGGCGGTGTAGGAAACGTATTTGATGGGCAGAGACCCCGGAGGAAGTATCTCCTCCCGGTGGAGATTAGTGACCGGCACCTCGGCCGTGGGAATCATCCACAGGTCATCCGGCTCGTACCGGTACAGGTTATCGGCGAACTTCGGTAGATTCCCTGTGCCGACCAGGCACTTGCTCTGGACCAGGAAGGGGGGATAGACCTCCGTGTAGCCATGTTCCTTGACGTGCACGTCGATCATCCAGCTGATGAGGGCGCGCTGCAATCTGGCCCCCAGACCCTTGAGCACGTAGAAGCGCGTGCCGGAGATCTTGACGCCACGCTCGAAGTCGATGATGCCCAGGGCCGGGCCCAGGTCCCAATGGGGCAGCGGCTCGAAACCGAACTGGCGAGGCTCCCCAACGGTGCGGACCAGCACGTTCTCGCTCTCGTCCTTCCCCACAGGCACCGACGGGTCGGGCATGTTTGGCACGAGGAGAAGTGAGTCGTTCAGATCAACCTCGACCTGGCTGAGTTCCACATCCAGCTCCTTGATGCGAGTCCCCACGTCCCGCATCTCCTCGATCAACGCCTGATCCTTCTCCTTCATGCGGCCGATCTTCTTGGAGACCACGTTGCGCTGATGCTTGAGGGAATCAGCCTCGGCCAGCAACTCCCGTCTCCTGACATCCAGGGCCAGGATCTCGTCGATGGGAGCTGACTCATGGAGCTTGACGAGGGCTTCGCGGACCTCGTCTGCGTGCTCTCGAATAAATCTCAGGTCAAGCATGATTCATGCTCAGTTCTTGGGGCTACCACCACCAAGGTGCCTCACTCCTCGGCCTGCCAAATGAGCCGTGGGGGTCAACGATTGGCCGCAATTATAGGGCAGGGTGAAACAAAGTTCAACGATCTCGCTCAGATGGTCCCTTCATCATCCCCCCCTTCCTCATGGCGGTCAGCGTCTGTTGGCTCCGACCCCAAGCGACGCCCGGAGGAAAGCGAAGCCCCCTCGCCCATGAGGGGGCCAATGGCATTGACTCTCTGGTTCATGCTCTGACGCACGTCGGCTCCCGCGCCGCGTGCCTTTCGTCCAACGGAGGAGGTCAGGTTCGTAGCTCGGGCAAGTCGACGTACAGATCCAGCGATTCCGGGTTGGCCAGAGCGTCCTTGTTCTTCACCTCTTGTCCGTGGATGACCCTACGCACTGCCAACTCCACCTTCTTGCCACTGATGGTGTAGGGAATGCCATCCACGGCGATGATTTTGGCGGGCACGTGCCTGGGCGATGCGTTCTGTCGGATGGTGGTCCTGATCTTCTTCGCCAGTTCATCAGAGAGTTGAACCCCCTCGCGGAGCCTCACGAAGAGGATGATCCGTACATCGTTGTCCCAGTCCTGGCCCACCACCAGGCTGTCCAGCACCTCGCGTATCAGTTCCACCTGGCGGTAAATCTCGGCGGTGCCGATGCGCACGCCGCTGGGCTTGAGGGTGGCGTCGGACCGGCCGTAGATGATGAGAACCTCGTGTTCGGTGACCTCAATCCAGTCACCATGCCGCCAGGCCAGGGGATACATCTTCGGTGCCCCCATCGCGTACAAGCTGGGTGCGGGATTCGTACCTGTGCGCAAGGTGGGCAAACTGCCTGCGGAGACAGTGCGCGAGGAGTATGAATTAGAATACGGCACCGACGCCGTTGAGATGCACCGCGATGCGATCGATCCTGTCCAAAAGGTGCTGATCGTTGACGATCTTATCGCCACAGGCGGGTCGGCGGCAGCGACCGCCCGGCTGGTGGAAAGGCTGGGCGGCGACGTGGTGGGCATAGCTTTCCTCATTGAGCTCGCCTTCCTGAACGGCGTGGCCAAGCTGAAGGATTATGACGTCTTTACCATCATAGAGTACTGACGGCGAGACGCGTGTTGGCCGCGCTCTTGTCACGCAGCCGGCACCGCGCTGTTGGTGGGCTGTGGATAGTCTGTGGACAGAGTTGGGTAAGAGGTGGCGGCCCTGCGGCCGCCATGGTGGGAATTGTAGAGAGAGCCTCAGGGCCAGTCAATGCCCTGAGGCTCCCATTTCGTGGCTACCTTCCGATCTGGAGACCACCACCTCTACCGGACTGCTTGGGGAGCCTGGGGATGAGCCAGGACAGGAAAGCGTCGTCGCTACGCGTCTGCATCAGCACCTCGCCTGGGCCCGTCAGGTCCACCACCAGGCCCTCGCCGCTGAAGAGCGTGGACTTGATGCCGCCTATTCTTCTCACACTGAAGCCCATTCCCTCGGCGAAGGACACCAGATGACCGGTATCCACAGTCCGAGTCTCGCCGGCGCTCAGTTCCATCTCATGGATGGCCCCGTAGCTGGAGACCACCAAAGTGCCCGCACCACTGCATTTGAGCATGATCAGGCCCTCGCTGGCGAAAAAAGTCTTCGCGCCGCCCCACTTGGTGTCAATAGTGACGCCACTCGAGGAAGCCACATAGGAGCCAGATTGGACCATCAGGGTCTCGCCTTTCAACTCCAGCACGGCGAGGTCGCCGGGCAAAGCTGGGGCGAGGGTGATCTCACCGCCCTGGGCAGGCGCGCGGTAGTCATTCATGAAGAAACTCTCGCCGCCCAAGACGGACCGCTTGAGCGCCCCCATGATTCCACCCTTGGCAGTGGTCTCAATGGCTA